>JGI24023J19991_10000067_pt1 | contig 62488 bp, 53 predicted proteins | sample Cruoilmetagenom1_FD_19991 | JGI IMG/M metagenome (IMG submission 19991)
CGCCTTTGCGGCGGATTGTGGTTATCCGCACAACTGGTCGATCGAATTTGAGCTCCATTCCGTCATTGTTTACGAGTGCGAAGCTTACCCGGCGTGCACCGTCGCGCCGGTATTCCCGAAACCGGGCGGCGTGGATTGATGAAGTACGGGCTCCGGTATCGAGTTTGACCTTCACTTTTATCGCAGGACTGCCAATCCAGCCATTCTCCACCCACCCCGCCACAACCTTCTCGCTATTTGATTGTGCGGTGTATTCACTTTGCCCCGAAGCGGGTGCTGCAATTCCTCCCATGCACGCCAACACAGCGAAAGGCAGACGGAATTTACACATCCCAATAGATTACTCTTTGTCTCGCCGGCGCGTGCGCTTTCGACCCGACCCGCGGCCGATCCAGCCCATCCTCCAAAAACAAAAGAGCATCCCCCCGCCCAACGTTGCCATGAGCAACAGTACGGCGGGATACCCATAGGCCCACTTCAACTCAGGCATATTCCATGAAGACCCTTCGCCGTCGAAATTCATGCCGTAGAGCGATGCAATAAATCCAAGCGGAATGAAGATGGTAGCGATGATCGTCAGCACCTTCATGACTTCATTCAGTTTGGCACTGACGGAGGAGATATAGACATCGAGCAAACCGTTCGCGATTTCCCGGTAGGTCTCGATGATATCAATGAGCTGAATTGTATGGTCGTAACAGTCCCGCAGATAGACGCGCGTCGCGTCGGTAAAGTGCGCATGGTCGTCGCGGATGAGCGTATTGATCGTCTCACGCAGTGGCCAGACTGCGCGGCGCATCATGAGGAAGTCCCGTTTCAGTTCATGCAGCTCCTGGATGTGCGCGGGGTCCGGCTTGGCCACGACATCATCCTCCAGCTCCTCCAAATCCTCACCATAGGTTTCAAGCTTGGGGAAATATCCATCGATTATGGCATCGATCAGCGCGTAGCAGAGATAGTCGGAACCGCATGACCGGATGCGCCCGGCCGCGTCTTTCAGGCGTTTCCTGACACCTGCAAAACAGTCACCGGGGCGCTCCTGAAACGTCAGGAGATAGTCGGACCCAAGGAACATGGCAATTTGCTCGGTCTGGGCACTTCCTTCCTCCTCAAGCATGCGCCCTATGATGAAAACATACTCGCCATAGTCTTCAGCCTTGGGCCTCTGGTGAACGTTGACCACATCCTCTAGCGCAAGCCTGTGAAACGAAAAGGCTTCACCAATCGCCCTCAGCAGCTCTATGTCTGCGAGACCCGCAATATGGACCCATAGGACAGCGTCCTTTCCTCGCAGGGCGACAATTTCCTCTATGGTTGAGCCAGTATGTTCGATGATTTTCGCCGGCCCGTAGGACGTCACATGAATCTGCGACGCAACGGCATCATCTGGCGCCTCCAGCGTGCCAGGCAGCGTTCCGGGAACGCTCACCCTGTCCATGCCGAAAAGCTGCCCCTTCTGGCGTCCGGTCTCTGTTTCTTCAGCCTCCGAAGCGTCCTGCTTCGTCATAAATCTGCCTCCAAACAGTGCGTGATGAGAGTGTTAGTCCGGGATGGCTGCCAAATATTGGTTCTAAGCGGCATTAAGTACAGAATTTATATGCTATACCGGCGCGGCTTGCGGGCGATGGCGGTCGCCCCTATATATCCGCAGAGCACATTGTTCTTCGAAATATCAGGGGGCCGGTTCTGTGGAACTTCAGAGTTTCATTGAACTTCCCGGGTGCCAGAGAGGCCCGGCCGGCCTGCCGGAAATGAGAGGTTTGGAATTATATGTCTAAAGTAATTGGAATCGATCTCGGCACAACGAACTCGTGTGTCGCGGTCATGGAAGGTTCGAGCCCCAAGGTTATCGAGAATGCGGAGGGCGGCCGGACCACGCCATCAATGGTTGCATTCACCGAGGATTCGGAACGGCTTGTGGGTCTTCCTGCGAAACGCCAGGCCGTAACCAACCCGGAAAATACTCTATTCGCCATCAAACGGCTGATCGGTCGGCGCTTCGACAGCAAAACCGTCGCCAAAGACCAAAAGCTTGTGCCCTATAAAATCGTCAAGGCGGACAATGGCGACGCATGGGTCGAGGCGCATGGCGAGAAGTATTCTCCCTCGCAGATTTCAGCTTTCATTCTGCAGAAGATGAAGGAAACGGCTGAAGCCTATCTCGGCGAGAATGTTGAGCAGGCGGTGATCACTGTTCCTGCCTATTTCAACGACGCACAGCGCCAGGCGACCAAGGATGCTGGTAAGATTGCTGGCCTAGAGGTCCTGCGGATCATCAACGAACCGACTGCGGCGGCCCTCTCCTATGGCCTCGACAAGACTGAAGGCAAGACCATTGCCGTCTATGACCTCGGTGGCGGTACATTTGATATCTCTGTCCTTGAGATCGGCGACGGCGTTTTCGAAGTGAAATCCACCAATGGTGACACGTTCCTTGGCGGCGAAGACTTTGATATGCGGCTGGTCGACTATCTGGCCGATGAATTCAAGAAGGAACAGGGTATCGACCTGCGCGGCGACAAGCTCGCGCTCCAGCGCTTGAAAGAGGCAGCGGAGAAGGCGAAGATTGAATTGTCGTCCGCAGCCCAGACCGAAATCAACCTGCCGTTCATTACCGCGGATCAGTCAGGACCGAAGCATCTGACGATGAAGCTCACCCGGGCCAAGCTCGAGAGCCTTGTTGACGACCTGATCCAGAGAACTGTGGGCCCATGCGAGTCCGCTATCAAGGACGCCGGGCTGAAAGCAGCTGAAATCGACGAGGTGGTTCTGGTCGGCGGCATGACCCGCATGCCCAAGGTCATTGAGACTGTTAAGAACATCTTCGGACGCGAGCCACACAAAGGTGTGAACCCGGACGAGGTCGTAGCCGTCGGCGCTGCCATCCAGGCAGGCGTACTGCAGGGCGACGTGAAGGACGTGCTGCTGCTTGATGTGACGCCGCTGTCTCTGGGGATCGAGACACTTGGCGGCGTGTTCACACGGCTGATTGAGCGCAACACCACTATTCCAACCAAAAAGGGACAGGTGTTTTCAACAGCCGAGGACAACCAGAACGCGGTAACCATCCGTGTGTTCCAGGGCGAGCGTGAGATGGCTGCCGACAACAAGATGCTCGGCCAGTTCGATCTTGTGGGCATTCCGCCGGCACCACGCGGCGTTCCACAGATCGAGGTCACATTCGACATCGACGCAAACGGCATCGTCAATGTGTCCGCATCCGATAAGGCAACCGGCAAGGAGCAGTCGATCCGCATCCAGGCATCCGGCGGCCTTTCAGACGACGACATCGACAAAATGGTCAAGGACGCCGAGGCACACGCGGAAGAGGACCAGAAACGCCGTGAGGGCGTTGAGGTGCGGAACCAGGCTGAGGCGCTGCTCCACTCTACCGAGAAAACGCTGGAAGATATTGGCGACAAGATCTCCGAAAGTGACAAGAGCACAATTGAAAGTGCATCGGCTGAGTTGAAGACCGCACTTGAAGGTGACGACAATGAAGCGGTCAATCAGAAGATGGATGCGCTTGCACAGGCTTCGATGAAGCTCGGCGAAGCCATGTATCAGGCAGCGCAGGCGGACGGTGATGCCAGCGGCGGCGACGATTCCGCGCAAGACGGAGACGACGTGGTTGACGCTGACTTCGAAGAAGTAAAAGACGACAAGGACGACCCGGACTCCAAAAAGTCCGCGTAAGTCCTCAATGAGAGAAACGCGATGAGCCTGGCTCGCAGGAACAAATTGAGTTCCGCGAGCAGGGCTCATTTGCGCATCTGAAACGAAAAAGCATGGAAAAACGGGATTATTACGAAGTCCTGAGCGTGTCTCGCAGCGCGGAAGATGACGACATCAAGAGGGCTTTCCGCAAGCTCGCCAAGGACTGCCATCCCGACCGCAACCCCGGCGACGAAGAGGCTGAGAGGCGGTTCAAGGAAGTCAACGAAGCCTACGAAATTCTGAAGGACCCGCAGAGGCGCGCTGCCTACGACCAGTTCGGCCACGCTGCTTTTGAAGGTGGCGGGCCTGGTGGGCCGCACGGGTTCAGCGGAGATTTTTCGGCATCCATGTCGGAGATTTTTGACGACCTGTTCGGCGAATTCATGGGTGCGCGCCGCGGCGGCAAACGCACGATGCGTGAGCGCGGTGCGGACCTTCGCTACAATCTTGAGATCTCGCTGCGCGAGGCTCATGAGGGCAAGACCGCACAGATTCGCGTTCCCACAAGCATCACGTGCGACACGTGTGAAGGCTCGGGCGCCAAGCCCGGCACGTTGCCAACCGCCTGCCGCACTTGCGGGGGAACCGGCAAAGTCCGCGCATCTCAGGGTTTCTTCACTATTGAGCGCGTTTGCCCCGCTTGTCAGGGGCGCGGTGAGAATATCGACGACCCGTGCGCAGACTGCCAGGGTGCCGGCCGTGTAATGAAGGAGCGCACGCTCTCGGTCAATATCCCTGCCGGTGTCGAGGACGGCACGCGGATCCGGCTCGCAAACGAAGGCGAGGCGGGCTTGCGCGGCGGTCCGCCCGGAGATCTCTATATTTTTCTCTCGATTGCACCTCACGAATTCTTCCAGCGCGACGGCGCGGACATCTTCTGTCGTGTCCCAATCTCAATGATCACCGCTGCATTGGGCGGACAGATTGAAGTTCCCACTGTCGAGGGCGGGCGCAGCCGAGTGAAGGTTCCGGAAAGCACCCAGGCAGGGAAACAATTCCGCCTAAAACACAAGGGCATGCCGATCCTGCGCTCAAAGTCCACTGGTGACATGTATATCCAGGTTGAGGTCGAGACGCCGGGGAATCTGACGCGCAAGCAGAAGGAAATCCTCAAGGAATTCGAAGAGGCCTCATCCGATGCGACCAACCCGGAATCGTCCAGCTTCTTCGCGCGGATGAAGGAATTCTTTGAAGGGATGGGCGAGTGAATGCAAGCGATCGCTTGATCGTTGCGCTTGATGTCGCGGGACCGGACGAGGCGCGTGATCTCATCTCCAGAATCGGCAATCGTGCCGGCGTGTGGAAGATCGGCCTCGAGCTTCTATTCACGGGAGGCGCTGAGCTCGCACGCGAACTTGCAGGCGACGGACAAAAAGTTTTTGTCGATGCCAAGCTGCTGGATATCCCCAATACGGTTGAGCGGGCAACTGCCAATATCGCCGCCTTGGGTGCGGCGTTCCTCACCGTACATGGCCATGACATCAAGACTATGGAAGCTGCAATGCGTGGACGCGCGGGCAGCGATCTGAAGCTCCTTGCCGTGACAGTGCTCACAAGTCTGGACGCGGCGGATCTGGAGCAGCAGGGAAGCAGGATGGACCCGGCGGAGCTCGTGCTGCACCGCGCCACGCTGAGGCGAGAGTCGGGCTTTGACGGTGTTATTGCATCAGGACACGAAGCGGCGGAAATCCGCCAGGCCACCGGTAGCGACTTTCTAATTGTTACGCCCGGAATTCGCCCTGCCGGATCGGCGGCTGGTGACCAGGCCCGCGTCATGACGCCAGCCAAGGCGATTGCGGCCGGCGCAGACTATCTCGTTGTCGGTCGCCCCATCACTCAGGCTGATGACCCTGCGGCCGCTGCTGCTGCGATTGCCGCTGAAATCGACACAGCACTTTCCGCCTGAGCCGGTACAAATTCAGGCCAAAACGCTTGCCCGCAAGAGTACGCATCCCTAAAGCTGACGGCTCGTTCGTTCTGAACACGGGAGCAGCAAACATGAACTGGCGGGCACTGTTCCTGCTTTGGTTCGCCGGCATCAATCTGCGAATAACAATGCTCGCAGTGCCGCCGCTTATCCCATTCATCCATCAGGATTTGCATCTCAGCGAGAAAGCGGTCGGCGCACTGAACGGGTTACCCGTTCTGGTTCTTGGTCTTGGCGCTTTGTTCGGATCGTTGTTGCTTGCGCGCACCGGCGTCGTCCGCGCGCTGGTCGCGGGGCTGGCAATTGCCGGAATTGCGGGTGCGTTGAGAGGTGTTGGGCCTGAGATCGCGATCCTGTTTGTGATGACCGGTTTCATGGGACTTGGCGTCGCCATCATGCAGCCGGCCATGCCGACACTGGTGGCACACTGGTTCTCGACCCATGCCGGTTTTGCAACAGCCGTCTATGTAAATGGTCTTCTCGTCGGTGAAATTATTGGCGCCGCCACGGCAAGCTCAGTAGCTGAGTGGCTTGGCGGGTGGGGGTGGTCTTTCGCCTTTTTGTCGATCCCGCTTGCAGCCAATATCCTGTTGCTTGCCTGGGCGCTCAAGACGGGTCGGGTCAGCCGTCCAGGCCTCAAGGGGAAGGCAGCACCGGATCGATGGTTGCCCGACTGGCGGGACGGAACCATGGTCGTGTGCGGGCTCATTCTGGGTGGCGCAGCATCGCTCTACTTTGCTTCAAACGCTTTCCTGCCCGATTTCCTTCATGCGACCGGGCGGGGCGAACTTGTGGATGAGGCACTTACCGCTCTGAATGTCGGACAACTTCCCGCCTCGTTTCTTCTTTTGGTATTCGCAGACAGGCTTGTCGGAAAACGCTGGCCCATGGTCGTGTATGGATTGGCTGCAATGGCGATTGTAACCACGCTGGCGCTTAGCAGCGGCAAAACCGAAATACTTGTCCTGTCCGGGCTGATCGGCTTTTGCGCGGCAAGCTTCTTGATTCTCGTGTTGGCACTTCCGCCGCTTCTTGCACCATCAGATGACGTACATCGTTTCTCAGCCGGAGTGTTTGTCATCGGCTATACAATTTCGTTTTTTACCCCAATCGTTAGTGGGGCGTTGTGGGATGCAACTCATGAGCCGGCAATGGCGTTCGTCCCGATCGCCGCAGCGGGGCTTGCTCTTGTTTTGCTTGCCGGTACCTTAAACATCTCTAACGCACAAAAAGTAGTGTCCGAAAAAAACGAAGGGGACTGAAATGCCCAAGGGTTACGTCATTGTTCATGTAACGATACACGATGCCGACAACTACCCGACCTATGCCGCAGCGGCGAGCGAGGCGCTGAAGCCCCATGGGGGGAAGTTCCTGGTGAGAGGCGGTAAATCGGAAACGCGCGAGGGCCAATCGCGCGACCGCCATGTCATTATCGAATTCGATAGCTATGAGCAGGCCGTGAAGTGGTATGAGTCAGCGGAATATGCGCCGGCACTTGCCATGCGAATGGAATATGCCGATGCCGATCTCGTGATCGTCGAAGGGGCAGATTAGTGGGACTGCGGTTGTCTGTCCGCAACACCCGATTGGCTAGATTTCCGGCATCTCGATGCCGTTGATCGCGCAAGCGGCCTGGAGCGTGTTACGCAACAGGCAGGCAATGGTCATTGGCCCGACACCACCGGGAACCGGTGTAATCGAACCGGCGACACCGACCGCTTCGGCAAAATCGACGTCGCCAACCAACTTGCCTTTACCGCCCGGCACTTCGACGCGGTTGATGCCCACATCGATTACGCACGCGCCTGGCTTGATCCAGTCACCCTTGACCATTTCCGCACGCCCGACGGCCGCAACCAAAATATCGCCAGACGCTGTCACGGCGGGTAGGTCGCGCGTACGCGAGTGACAAATTGTTACGGTACAATTCTCCCTAAGCAGTAGTTGCGCGACTGGTTTGCCAACAATGTTGGAGCGCCCGACGACAACCGCGTGCGCCCCGGAAAGATCGCCGAGCGCCTTCTTTGCAAGCATGATGCAGCCGACAGGCGTGCACGGGGCTAGCCCGGGCTCACCAACTGAAAGCCTGCCGACATTGATCTCGTGAAATCCATCCACATCCTTTGCAGGATCAATCGCCTGTATGACGGCATATTCGTCGATTTGATCGGGAAGCGGCAACTGAACCAGAATTCCGTGCACATTGCTGTCTGCATTAAGTTGGGTGATGAGCGCCAGCAACTCTTCCTGCGACGTGTCGGCGCTAAGCTTATGCTCAAAGGATGCCATTCCGGCAGCACGTGTCTGTTTTCCCTTGTTGCGCACATAAACGCTGCTTGCCGGGTCGTCCCCCACGATGACCACTGCAAGGCCCGGCGTTATGCTGTGTTGTTCCTTCAGAGTGGCGACGCCCTGCGCAACTTTTTCGCGCAACTCTGCAGCCAGCGCTTTTCCGTCGATGATTTTCGCTTCAGCCATCATTTCCCCNTGTTGAGCCTTTTTGTTCTTTCATTCACGATCTGCGAGCCGGTCTCGCAGGATCCTCATCAATGCGTTTGCGTCGCCAGCGACTGCAACTGATTTCAGACGCGATTTTCCCCCCGAGACGAGGTTCACCGAGGACACCGGGACGCTGAGCCAATTGGCAACAAGTTTGACAAGCGCGGTATTGGCTTTCCCCTTGTCCGGCACAGCACGTACCCGCGCCTTGAGAACCCTATCTTTTCCAAAATCTTCCGCCCCGGAGATTTCATCGCGGGACGATTTCGGTGTCAGTCGAACCTTCAGCGTGATCCCGCCGCGGCTATGCTGCCAGACCTGCCCAGTGCGAGAAGGCATCGCGTGTTACATGAACGCGGGAGCGAGCCAACCGAACAACACCACATTTTTGATGAAGATAAGGAGCAGAATCAGGATCACCGGCGAGATGTCTATTCCGCCGAGATTAGGAACGAATTGCCTCAGCGGCCTGAGCGCCGGCTCGGTGAGACGGTGCAGCCCGTCAGCGAGCATATACACGAAACGATTTTGCGTGTTGACCACGTTAAAGGCGATGAGCCAGCTCAAAACGGCACTGGCAATGATGACCCAGGTATAGAGGTCAATGACCATCGCAAGAAATTGAATCAAGGGAATCATCGTCGGCGAACCTCTCCTGCCCCGGCACGGCCANTGGTGTAGCTGTCCTACGCCGCGCCTGCAAGACTTTGACGCAAGTGATCACGNTCTTTCCGNCTNCTTGACAGGCGCATTGCCCCGCACCTAAATGACGTCAGCACGCCAAAGCCTGGGGCCGTAGCTCAGTTGGGAGAGCGCCACGTTCGCAACGTGGAGGTCGGCGGTTCGATCCCGCTCGGCTCCACCAGGCCTTCACCACCACTTCTTGATCCGCGCTACAGCTTGATCAGGTCGTAGCGCAGGCCCCTGTCGATCGTGCCCAGCACGAAGAGTGTAATCGTTGCCAGCGCTATGGCACCAATTACAAACCAGCCGCGAAGGCGCGCCTTGCGCGCGTCGGCAGTCTCTGGAGCGGCGGTACTTTCAAGCGACTTTTGCCTGGCCATAGCGAAACAGAACTCCCGACTTATGAATCAACCGCCCCGAAGGGATGCGCTGATCAAATCAATCGCCGAACGACTTTGCAAGCCATGGTTGGGAATTTTCGGGAATGGCGGGCGGGGAGAGACAATTTGGAAGGGGTCACTACACAACAGAACGCGTCTCTCCCCGCCTGACAAGCACCGGTGACGCAACACAGCAAACCGGTACGCCCAATCCCAAGCAAGCTGCTTGCCAAGTTCGCGGAAGAAATTAAACACCGTATATGGTGTCACATTATCGAAATAATACTATATATTGATGTCCTGCAATCGATTTGGCCATCCACTCATCGATTGGGGGGAAAGGATGACCCGGCATCCGGCAAAAATTGCCTATCCAGCGGCTTGCATGGCCTGGGCGTCTGCGGGCGTGGCAACCCAGCTCGTCAGGAACTGGTCAAGCCATGCCCGCTGGCGGGGACCATGTAACATATGGTTGGCCTTGTGCGTCTGCGCCGGCCTCGCACCTGGCATGACGCAGCGATAGCTGGACCTCGTGACCCAGCGATTCATGACCCAATGAGTGATTTCAGGATGAAACTGCAATCCGAATGCGGTCCCGCATCTGAAGGCCTGGTCGTTGAACAATTCACTTCCCGCCAGACGCGTGCCTGTCTCAGGCGTGCAGAAACCTTCCCGATGCCATTGATAGACGTGGTCCGGCCACTCCATGAGCGCCTGCCCCTCCAATGTCGGGGCGATTGGATAGTAGCCTACTTCCACATACCCTTCAGGATGTGAGGCAACCTTTCCGCCGAGGTGAACCGCCAGCATTTGCGCACCGAGACAAATGCCCAGAAACGGCTTTTTCTCATTCAGCGCGACGCCAATCCAATCCACCTCGCGGCGAATAAAATCATCTGTATCGTTCGCGCTTTGCGGCCCGCCAAAAATGACGGCACCAGTGTGCCCATCAAGAGTTTCGGGAAGCGGGTCACCAAATCGGGGTCGGCGGATATCCAGGGGATAGCCGTTTGCGCGAAACCAGTTGCCCACCTGGCCCGGGGAGGATTGCTCCTGATGCACGATCAGCAATACCGGCAGACGGCTCACGTCGGCATCGGTTGGGTTTTCGCCGCCGCCCCACGCGGTTGCCCGCGCGTCCTGTGGAATGTTGTCGAGCCGTTTATGCACTTGGAATTCTGTCTTCTGTTTCTCAAACTATGCCGATGCCCAAAGCGCTTTTGACCAGAATACAGACGCGAAGTCCATGCAACAACGCTTACAATTTTGAGAGAATGAATGACCTAGATGGCGCAAATACGCCCTATGCAGCTTATACGTGGCGGTGCTCCACCGTCTTGCGCAAGCGAATGCGGTCGCGTGAAGTCACACCGAGCAACTCCGCGGCGCGCCACACAAGGTTGGCTTCAAGCTCGTGAATAACCCCGTCAGCCATGACGATTTCCCACAGCATCTCAACGATTTTCAGACGCCCTGCCCGATCGAGATGCCGCGTCAGGACGCTGGTAAACCCATAGAGATCCACCGCATCCTTCTCTTTTTCCGCTGCCTGTTTGATCAGTCGTCCGGCTTGACCATGATCGAGGTCGAAGCGCCGTTCAAGAACATCACGCAGCGCTTCGGTCTCACTTCGGCTGACTTCGCCATCCACAACAGTCGCGTGCACGAGCAATGCAGCCGCAGCCAACCGCACCTCTTCCTCGTCCATATCTTCGTGAGACGATTCTGTGCCGGTAAACCGGTCGGTAATATCCTTGAGCTTTTCCAGAAAAGCCATTGTACGCCTGTTTTCCAATCCGAATATGCTAGAAACCTAGCATACGATATAGGTGCATTCGACCCGCGCATTCAGCAATGGTAAAGCCATGAATTTCTTCAGCAGGCTTATTTTCACATCAGTACAGCAATTCCTCTGCGGACTGGCCGCATCTGCGCTCTTCCTGTGTCTGGTGGCGACGGGTAATCTTATGGCCCAGGCGCCCAACCCCTTCGTCAAGGATATCGAGGCGCAAAATGCGCAACATCTTGCCAGGACACTGAACTTACCGAAGGCAAAAAAGCCGCCGACACTTGAGCGCGACTATGAAGACAAGATCTCGCAAACGGACTGGCAGCTTGTCGATGGCCCGATAAATATTTCCATCACCCTCAAAAAGGGCGGTCCGCCGGATGGCGCGTTGTTTATGAACCCGATTCTTTCTTTGAACGTGGACGGAAAGGACGTTCTTAAAATCGAAGGCAGTGAATCCTTTCCCGATAATCCGGTCTTCCTGGTGCAGATCGCGGAGATGGATCCAGCCAACCCTTATCCGGAGGTCGTATTCTCCACCTACACAGGCGGGGCGCACTGCTGTTCCGATACCCGTATCCTCACCAGTTCAAAAGACGGCAAATCGTGGCAAGAAGTCGAGGTCGGCTCTTTTGATGGAGGACCGCTCGAGGCACGTGATCTCGACGGCGACGGTCGCTACGAGTTGGCGACCCGTGACAATGCATTTCTCTATACGTTTGGATGTTATGCCTGTTCGACAGCCCCGCTCCTGGTTCTGACACTCGAAGGTGGAAAGCTGAAAAACGTGTCAGCCGATCCCGAGTTTCGAGACCACCAGATTGACTCTCTCAAGCGAATTGTCGAATGGGCGGAAGGCGACAGCGATCGCAATGGGTTTCTTGCCGGCTATGTCGGACAGAAAATTCTTCTGGGAGAAGGCAAGCCGGCGTGGGAGCTGTTGCTGAAATATTATGACCGGAAGAGCGATTGGGGGCTTGAGTCCTGCACCGTGAAGCGGGATGACAAGGGCGACTGCCCCAGGGGCAAGACAGTGAAGCTGACTTACCCGGACGCGCTGAAGCGCTTCCTTGCCGACAACGGCTACAACGCCAAAATGTGAGCGGAGGGAATACCGTGCAAAGAGAGAACTTCTTCAATCTTCATGACCTGAGCCAGGGCATTCAACGCACGCTGACAGAAGGCCTGAAGACACGGGTTTTCCCGGGAGATCAGGCGATGGTCTCCATTGTGAAGATCGAGCCCGGCCACAAAGGCAAACTCCACACCCACTCCGAAGAACAATGGGGTGTGCTGCTACAGGGGAGCGGCACGCGTTTCCAGGGCGGCGAGGAAATCGAGGTCAAGGAAGGTGATTTCTGGCGCACGCCCGGCAACATAGAGCACACGTTTCAAGCGGGCCCCGAAGGCGCGACCGTATTCGACGTCTTCGCACCGCCTCGCGACGAATATCGAAAAGCCGGCAGCGGCTTCGGCGGCGCGGAGTCCGACTGACGGCGAAACCCCGCCGGGAACACCGGATGGGTTCTCAGTTTGTTGCTGTTCGTTCGAGTGGCTGAGTAGTGGCCGGTGGCGCCACAACTGAACGTCAGCCTTTGGTCTGCTCAGCTCTCAGGATTTCGATGATTTTTGGCGTCGGGAACCCATCGACTTTCACGCCTTTCTCCTTCTGCAGCGTGCGAATGGCGGCGCGGGTTTTCGATCCCAGAACTCCGTCGAGAACACCAATATCGTGACCCCGAATGTGCAACCGACGCTGTATCTCATAGCGCTCGTCTTCAGTCAGTGCCCGAGCGCCATCCGGCCATGGTGTGATGAAGGGTTCACCGCCCCTGATGCGGTCAGCAAGATGCCCAACCGACAGGGCGTAAGTATGGGCCGCGTTGTAGCGCATGATCACCCGGAAATTGTTGAGAAGCAGAAACGCCGGCCCTTTGCTTCCCATCGGCAGGTACAGATAGGCACGATCGCCTGGACGCGGAAACGCGCCACCGCCCATGCGCTTGACCCCGAGTGACGCCCATTTGGCGAGGCTGCGCGAACGGCGACGGCCTGCATGTCCTTTTCCGACACGTGAAGGCAGCTTCACCTCATAGCCCCATGTCTTACCGGGTAGCCATTTTTGTTTGCTGAGAAAGTTTGCGGTCGATGCCAGCGCCTCAGGCGGTGCGCCCCAGAGGTCCCGCTTGCCGTCCCCGTCAAAATCAACCGCGAATTTCAGGTAGTTGGTTGGTATGAGCTGGGTGTGTCCCATGGCACCTGCCCAGGAGCCCATCATCGGACCTTCGGGCACGACACCGCGCTCCATCATGCGCAGCGCCGCTATCAGTTCTCCGCGGCCGAAACGTGCGCGCCGCCCCTTGTAGCCCAGTGTTGAGAGGGAACGGATCACATTCATGCTGCCCATGAAGGTGCCGAAGTTTGTCTCCATGCCCCAAATGGCCAGTAACACGTGCCGGTCCACACCCCAGCGTTTCTCGATCACATCGAGCTCCGCCTTGTACTTCTCCAGCATTTTCCTGCCGACATCGACGCGTGTATCGGTCACCGCGGCAACGACATACTGGGAGGGTGGAAGCTTGAACTCCGGCTGGTGCGCATTCTTTTCCAGCACCGTCGGATCGGGGCTGAGCCCCGCAAAAGCGGCATCGTAAGTTTTGCGCGAGACGCCGGCTTTGCGTGCGCTCACCCAAAATTGCCGCACGAAACGGTCATAGGTGGATTCCGCACCTGCCTCGCGCGACGAGAATATTGTCCCTGATCCCAGAACAAGTGCTGCCAATCCGGCAAGCAGAAATACCCGCATATAAAACGTCATGTCCTTGTGCAATCTCCGCTAGGCCGCCGCATGGGTCTCTATCGTTGAGACAAGCCGCTCAAACAACATTGAACCGGGAATCGATACGGCGTCGACAATTGAAAAGTGATGGCAATCCGGAACTTCCAGATATTCTGCGCTGATCCCGGCCTTTGGCCAGGCCTCTGCCAGGTTTCGGGATTGATCTCTGAAAACCTGCGTTTCAAGCGCCCCGACAGCCGCGACAAAATTGAGATCGCCGCGCGGTGCCGGCCAGAACATTGGACTTGCCGCCCGCGCGCTTTCAGATGTCAATCGAATGTCTTCATTCACGTCGATCTCAAGCAGCGGGTGCAGATCATAGAGCCCGCTGAGTGCAAACGCGCTCGTAACGAGATTATCAGGCGCGCCATCGATCCCTGTCCAGTCGGTTGCAAGAATAGCTCCCGTCAGATGCCCGCCTGCAGAGTGCCCGGCGACGACAGGTCGCGTCGGTGTGTTCTGCCAAAGCTTCACGTGAAACGCGCGCATTTGCTCGATGATGTCAATTACCGTGACGTCGGGCACGAGATCGTATGAGGGAATTGCGACGGAAATTCCGTGCTCGTTCAACCCCTTTGCAATGTGCGAAAACGTCTTGCGGTCGCGTGAGCGCCAGTAGCCACCATGAATATAAGTGCAAAGCGGTGCATCTGGATTGTTAGCAGGAAAAAAGTCGTACTGCTCGCGCTCCCCTGCACCGTAGGGAATGTCGAGCTCGCATGACGATTCCTCGCGGTATTGCGCCGCTTCGCGATCCCAGCGCTCGGAAAATTGCTCGTGATCGTGAACGGTCTTGCGGGCGTTGAATTCAACATTGAGATCAAGTGCAGTCATGCAGCGCACTTTAACGTGCTGCGCGCGGACCGCAATTGCAGATCAGCGCGAAACTTCCATTGTTGCGCTTGCAAACCGGCTTGGGCCGCCAGGATTCGCGTGGCCCTCAAATAGGCCCGCGAAGTACGCTGTCATAATGAGTACCGCAATAGTTGCTTTGACGAAAACCATGTCCCTGTTCCTTTCATCAATGCGAGGCTTGCGCCTCCTTATGCATTGGTCGCGGTGAGGGACAAAAAAGTTCAATCGTGGAGAAAAAAATTTAGAAAATGTGCCTGAACGGTCTCATGAGCCGACCACAAGAGGGCTCGTTAGCCCTTCCAGAGCGGCAATCACACTGTGGGCAGTGATGCGACCGGTCCGCGGATTTTCACCGCTTGGAATATTTTCGATGGACATGGTGAAGTCTGCGCTGTCGGAGCTACACGTTACGGTTTGAATATTGCGAGTAACGGCAGGATCCGCCCAAATCTCAACTTGGGTCTCATCAGGTCCAAGCCCAGCCAGCGCCAATGCCGCGCCAACGTTGAGATTTGCCGGAAACCCTTTAGCCGCCTCGCGTGCGGTGCCAGAAAACAGTTGCTTTGCTTCCTTGAGACCGTCGAGCGAAATGCCGCGTTCAACGACATATGGTGCATCCTTGAAGCCGGCTGGTGGTTTCCTCGTAACCAGTTTGACCGAGTTGAGACCTCCAGACCGCGCCGCACGCACAGCGTCGAGGCCGATCAGAGCGCCAGTAGGCACGATAATCCGCCCACCTGTCTCTCGGGCCAGGTCGACCAACTCCATATGGTTGAGCAAAACGCCAACCGACAGCGGTATGAAAATGCAACCCGCCTCGAGGGCGGGCTTTGCAACTTCAAGAAAGTGAGCCGCCGGCACGCATTCAACAACGATATCAGCCGCTTTGGCCAACTCGTCCAGTGCCACAATTTCAGGTGGACTCCTGAAGTCAGCGAGCCGGGCATGTGCCTTTTCCCGATCGCGCGCGGAGACCGCAACCAGCGAAATGCCTTCGATGCCTCCTTCGTCCACCCGTCTGGCCACGGTCAGCCCGATGGCGCCAAGTCCAGCGATGGCAAGGCGAAGTGGAGATTTGGGTGGGGTGCTCATTCGTCTATCTCGCCGTCCTAAATGATCACCCGCAGGGTCATATAGACGCCGGCAACAAGCAAGGCCCAGAAGAAGAGCTTGCGAAACAGTTCCTCCGATATGCGGTGGCGGTAGCGCTGGCCGATAAGCATACCAAGCCCCATGGGAATCAGCGCGGTGACTGAGAGCAGCGCAGTGTCGGTGGGCATCAGATCGTGGTGGGATAGCGAGAGCCCCAGCACAGAACTCATGACCAAGAAAAAGATTCCGAGCGATTGGACCAACATGTCGCGTTTAAAGCCAAGCGCCTGCAGATAAATGACGCCTGGGATCATCAGCGAGCCGGTGTAACCGAATGCGAAGCCACTTAGGGCACCAACAAGCGGCGTGAGCCAAACCTCCCATCTGCGTGGCGGCTGCAACTGTGCCTGCGTTAGGCTGTACGCCGCGTAGACGGAAAGCAAAACACCAAGCAACCCCGCGGCCAGACGCCCGTCTGCGCCGGCCAGGAACCCCACGCCAATCCAGACAAACACGCAACCCAGCGCCAGCATTGGCCATATTCGCCGCACAATCTCCCGGAAATTTCCTCCAACGATGGCCTGCCAGATATTAGTAACGACAGCCGGCACAACCACCAACGCAATGGCTGTTTTCAACCCCAGGGTCGGCACCAACATCGCCAACACAACTACCGGCAATCCAAAACCGACAACGCCTTTTATAAATCCCGCCAGAAAGAAGGTGATGAACACGAGGGCGAGAACGTCAGCAGTCCACATTGTCTGCCTCCGTCACACCACACCAAGATAGGGCTGGCCGGCTCATCTCAACGCTCATCCTTCCCACCGCTCGCGCCCGTTAGAAATCACAAAGAGCCAGGCCGAACGCCATCGAACAAGCTTCATCCAACTCTCCCCTATTCATTCGTCTGGACTATGCTGAAACTTGCGGCATCGGTACGTCCGCATTGTTATGGCTGCGGGTGCAGCGGAGACTGGGAATGTAGCCTCATAGCACGCATCGTTTCCACCGTGCTTTGTGTTGAAACAGCACCATCCAAAACCGCTACGCAGTGAATTCAAGCAATCGACATTTCATCGGATGTTAACCCGCCGCAAATAGACTTCCTGAAGAGTTACAATGGGCCAAAATCATGGGAAATTTTGAGAACCGCTTTGAAAAGCGGAAGAAGGCTTGCGTGCAAGCCTTTGCATCCGACCAGCAAGACACATTCGATATCAAGTGCATCATCCGTGATGTCAGCGAGAGCGGCTGCATGATTGTCGGCAGTCAGGTGCACGAACTTCCCGACCAAATTCAACTCGTACCCGAAGGATTCAAGCAGCCGATTCTCGGGAAAATCGTGTGGCGCAAGGACAAGTTGGCAGGAGTTTGTTTCGACAATTCCACACCCGATTCTGACCTGGACCAGATGCATCAGTGTCTCAATGATGCGGCCAAGGTCCAGGAAGGCGATGACGCCCTGGTGCTTCAAGCGTGTGCCGCCCCGGCAGGGTACGCCGATCGGCTCTCACGCTACAGACCGCATACCAAGTAACCGCATCTATCCCTCATTCCAATCCGTTTATGGAGATGGCAGCTCTCTGAGATGCCACTGAATTCCGGTTGTACTTTCACCGGTGGCGTACAATTGTGCGAGCTTGGATAATTTGAGTGAACAGTAATGACATCTCTCGATGCGCGCCGCGCGCTAAAGCGCAGCTCCCCCTCCGTTGTTTTGGAAAACCGGCACACCCAAAATTGCAAGGTGCTGCCGACGCGCATGTACTTGCTGGAGCACCTTCCCAAACAAGGCGTGGTCGCCGAAGTTGGTGTCGCCAATGGAGATTTCACAAAGCAAATCCTGGAGAGGAGCCATCCAAAAAAGCTGCATCTGGTGGATGCCTGGGAGACCGAGCGTTTCGAGAGTGGACTGGATAAAGTTTCGGAACGCTTTTCCGGTGAGATCACCAACGGCACCATCGAGGTGAACCGTGGCCTGTCAACCGAACGTCTGCGGGAATTTGAGGACAGCTATTTCGATTGGGTCTATATCGACACCGATCATTCATACCCAACGACGCGGGATGAGTTGCGAATTGCTGCCCGGAAGGTGAAATCAGGCGGTCATATTGCGGGACATGATTTTACCAGCGGAAATCCCGTCAGGGCCGTCCCCTACGGTGTGATTGAGGCATGTAACGAGTTTTGCGTGAACGAAGGATGGGAATATGCGTTCCTGACACTCGAGCCCAGCGGACATTTCTCGTTCTCATTGCAGAAGCTTGAGGGCAGTCGATAGGAGATCACATGTCCTGCAATTTTTTGTAAACTCATTGAATCATCGGGGCAGGCATCCCACATTTGTCCAGGTGATATTGCCTCCTCTATTCAATTCACTAGGTCGAAAATCAGACGGGTTTCGGTTTTGACAAATACAATTACAACACGCGAACTACGTCCGTTGTCGCCAAGCGTCGGTGCTGAGGTGATCGGCATGGATTTGTCGAATTTCTCCGGCGAGGATGCGGAGTTCGTTCTTGATGCGTATCACACGCATTCCGCACTTTTGTTCCGTGAACAGGATCTCAGCCATGAGAATTTGATCTCATTCAGCTACCTTTTCGGAGAAGTTGACGAGGCACCGGAAAATCAGCTCAAGAAGGCCGTTCCAGGAAAGCCGCAGATTTACGTGGTTTCGAACATCAAAGGTGAAAACGGCAAACCCATTGGCAGCCTCGGCGCGGGCGAAGCGATATGGCATGCCGACATGTCCGACCGCGAAAACCCGCCAGAAGCGACCCTGCTCTATGCGGTTGAATTGCCGCCAGCCGGCGGAGATACATGGATTGCCGGTATGGCTGCAGCACTTGAGGGCATGCCTGACGATTTGCGTAAAAAAATCGAGGGGCGGTCGATCAAGCATGACGGGACATACAATTCCGGCGGCTTCGTGCGAAAGGGTGTTGAAGCGAGCGATGATCCACTCACCTGTCCAGGCACCCTTCATCCTGCCATTTGCGCACATCCCGCGACCGGCAAACCAGTTCTCTATCTTGGGAGGCGGCGCAATGCTTATGTGGACGGTTTGAGCCTGGAAGACTCAGAAGCGCTGCTCGATGCACTATGGGCACATGCCACGCAAGACGCCTATTGCTATGCCCATCGCTGGCGCAAGGGCGATCTGTTGATGTGGGACAATCGTTCGACGCTGCACCGGCGCGATGAATTTAACCCGGCACATCGCCGAATGATGCTTCGGACCCAAACCAAGGGTAGCGGTATTCCCCGCGCCGCATAGCATGGGCGCCTAGAACAAACTGCTGTTGGGCGAACCGTCGCGTTTGCCCAATGTAAGCTCCCGCATTACCGTTGTAATTCGTTCGCTTATTGCATCCTGCTAGCGGCGAACGTCGTTACGATATGCAAGATTTGACGGGGGAATGGAACGCTTGATTGATGTGTTCTGACCTCAAAAAGAGAGCAGCGACATGGAAAAGAGCATCTTTGGTTTCATCTGGCGCTACAGCAAGAAGCAGCAGATTACGATCATGCTGATGACCGCATGCTCGCTCCCGTTCCTTTACCTTGTTCTTGACCTGCCGAAATACATCATCAACGACGCAATTGACGGCAAAAACTTCCCCATAGAGTTTTTCGGCATCGGACTCAGCCAGATTGAGTACCTTCTGTTGCTTTGTGCCGCACTGCTGGCGCTCCTGATTATCAACGCGGTCTTCTCGATGAAGATTAACACCTACAAGGGCGTTTCTTCTGAGCGGCTGGTACGCCGGCTAAGGTATCAACTCTACGAAAATATTCTTCGCTTCCCCCCACGCCATTTCCAAAGGGTCACGCCGCCGGAACTGTCGGCAATGATCACTGCCGAAGTCGAGCCAATGGCGGATTTCATCAGCGATTCCTTTTCCATGCCGATGGTGCAGGGCGGCACCATGCTCACAATTCTATTCTTCATGATTTCGGAAGACCCGATCCTGGGGCTTGTAGCTATTTCAATGGTTCCCGTGCAGGCCTATGTGATTCCGAAATTGCAAACCAAGGTCAATCTGCTGGGGCGGGAGCGGGTCGTAAGGGCCCGCAAGCTTGCCGGCTGGGTTGGTGAGTCCGTTCTTGGCATAGACGACATTCACGCGAATGACACATCCATCTATATGCAGGCGAACCTTTCAAAAAAGCTGGGCGGCATATTCAACGTCCGCTACCAACTTTACCAAAAGAAGTTCTTCATGAAGGCGCTCAACGTATTTCTGAGCGAACTCACTCCACTCTTCTTCTACTCAATCGGCGGCATTCTGGCCATCAATGGCAACCTGTCGCTGGGTGCCCTGGTTGCCGTCCTGGCGGCCTATAACCGCTTCACAACGCCCTGGAAGGAACTGCTGAAATACTATCAGCGGTTCAATGACATAAAGATCAAGTATGAACAGCTTGTAGAACAGTTCGAGCCCGGCGAGATGCTGCCGCGCGAGCGATTGAGCGCGCGCCCGGAGAAAATTCCAAACCTCAAGGACACCCTTGCGCTACGCAATATTCGCTTCATCGACGAGGGGACTAAACTGCTGGAGGATGTCACGGTTCAAATCGAAACCGGCGACAATATCGCCATCGTCTCTGAACCTGGAACCCGCGACAAGTTTGCCCAGCTTATCGCCCGGCTTGTTGATCCAACCGGCGGAACGATTTCCATTGGTGAGTCTAACCTTTCCGAACTCCCGGAAGCCGTTACCGGAGCCGCTATCGGCTACGCAGGGCCGGATTCGTATATTTTCGACGGGAGCGTAGAGGACAATTTGCTCTACGGCGTGAAGCACACGCCCGCAACCAACGGAAAGGCAATTGATGAAGATCATTTCGACTATGCAGAGGCCGTCGCTTCCGGCAACAGCGTCTACGAAGTCGATTCCGAGTGGGTCCAGTATCAATCCCTTGGCCTGTCCGGGGAAGCGGAACTGAAAGACTGGATTTTGAAGGTCATTCGCGTCGTGGAACTGGACCGGTTGCTGGCCGCGCGTTCCCTCGGTATGGGAATGGACACGCAGAAACATACCGAACTTGCTTCAAAACTGGTGGAAGCACGTCAGTTCATTGCCGCCAAACTCAATGAAAAAACAGAGAACGCACAGCTCATTCGCCCATTCAAATTCGATGAATACAACGCCAATGCCTCGGTTGCCGCCAACCTGGTTTTTGGCGAGCCCGTCAGTGATGAGTTTGAATTCAGAACACTCGGCAGCAATCCACTTGTCCGCTCGGTCCTGGATGAGTGCGACCTGACCGAGCGCTTCCTGAAGATAGGCGACAACCTGGCCGAAGCCCTGATCGACATGTTTGGGGACATGTCACCCGACCAGCCGCTGTTCGAGACATTCAGTTTCGTAGACCAGGAGACACTGCAAAAACTGAAACTCCTGACGACCAATGTGGACCGGGACGGATACGCGTCCCTGGAGGAGGAAGAAAAAACCCTTCTCATTTCACTCACCTTCCAGTTGATCGTCGACCGTCATCGTTTCGGCTTTATCGATGACGACATGCAGAGCCGAATTCTGGAAGCGCGGAAAACGTTTCGTGAGAGGCTGTCTGAAGAAAAGCGGGCCGCAATCGCCTTCTTCGATCAGGAGACATTCAATGAGCAGCTGAGCAATCGCTGCAATCTGCTTATGGGACGGATCAACCACACGGTCAGCGGTGCGGAACAGAAAACCAACGAGATCACATTTGACGTTCTCGATCAGATGGAAATCACTGACCAGATGATCCTCCTCGCGACGGGATTTCCCGTTGGTGTTGGCGGCTCTCGCCTGTCACATTCGGACAAGCAAAAAATCACTCTTGCCCGAAGCCTGATCAAGAAACCCGATATCTTCGTGAGCAACGATGCGCTGAGCTCGCTGGACCGCGAGACGCAGCGGCGGATCCAACGGAAAATGTTCGATCTGCTTCCGGAGTCAACCTTCGTGTTGTTTTTTAGCGAGATGCCGGACAGCGCCGACTTCGGCCAGGTTCTGACATTGCGCGATGGTCGTATTACCGATCGCCTCATCGAGCATCGTGAGACCGAAGCAAAACCGGCTGCCCCGGTGGAGACGGGCGAGAGCGAAGCAGACGGCGCATCGCCAGTGATACTCAACACAGAGACAGCAGCACTCGCGAAAATCCCTCTGTTCTCCGGGATCAGCCACAACCATCTGAAGCTGCTGGTCTTCAGCAGCCGAAGCATAGATTTTGCACCCGGGCAACGACTGATCCGGGAGGGAGAACCGGGCAAATACGCATTTGTGATCATGGATGGCGAAGTCGAGATTGTCGTCGGTTCCGGAAAAAAGGAAAATGTCATCTCCAAATACGGCAAGAACCAGCTTATTGGGGAGCTCAGCCTTCTCACTGACGCAATGACGACCGCGACCGTGCGCGCAGCAACCCCGGTGACGGCCCTACGCATCGAAAAGAAGGTTTTCCTCCAGCTGATGGAAAGCGACGGTCTCGTTGCGTCACAGGTTGCCAGCTGGGTGAGCAACAAGCTGGTCCACTCGATGAAACTGCTCAATGACGCAGCCTGAGCGCATCGATATGTCCGATCAGCAAAATATGTATCTGGATATTCTCAAAGGGCTGGCCGTCCATTTCGACAGCCCGTTCGTTACTGATATCCGCGAAACAGCCCTGCGCCATCCACGGATCACACTTGGCCACGCCCTGAACCGGAACCAGATGACGTCCAAGAAATGGCTGGTTGAGACGTTGTTCAATTCCACCGGAGGGGAACTGGGGCGCGTCTGCATCCTGGGCGGCTGGTATGGTGTGCTGGGAGCGTTGCTGCTGCATGACCCGCGATTCAAGGTCGAGCATATCCACAGCATCGACAAGGATGCGTCCTGCGAGGAGGTCGCCAAGAGCCTCAACAGAACGCATGCCGACGCGGGGAGGTTCGAATTCCTGAATGCCGATATGTATGAGATGGACTTTCAGGATGGCGCTTACGACCTCATCATCAATACCAGTTGCGAACATCTGGAAACGATAGAGAAATGGTTTGAGCGAATTCCTGCCGGAACGCTGCTCACGCTCCAGTCGAACAATTATTTCGGCATTGACGGCCATGTGAACTGTGTCGACAACATCGATCAGTTCAGGCAGCAGGTTCCCCTGTCGGATGTATTGTTCGAGGGACAATTGGAACTCAAGAAATACACCCGGTTCATGCTCATTGGCAGACGGTAGGGCTTAGTCGCCAAGCCAGGCTGAAATCAGAGATGCGCTTTTTTCGGCTCCGGAAATGTCGACACGCGCACGCTCCGGAGGCGGTGCCATTAGCGCGGCGTCAATCGCTCCGGCAAGGGACCCCGGTCCCAGGTCTGCCGCCTCGACTGACTGTGCCAGTCCCTTTTCCTGCAGGCGTCGGGCACGAAATAGTTGTTCCGTCTCGCCACGAGCCGAATAGGGCACGACGACCGAGCGGCAACCACATCGCAAGATGTCGACGCTCGTGTTGTAGCCAGCCTGGGAAACCGATACGGCACATTTCGCAAGCAGCAAGGAAAAGTCATCCCGGTTTGGCTCCAGAGTGATGCCATCGGATATCTGGGCCTCTAGTTTCGCGAACTCGCTCCTGGGGAGGTTTGGGCCCGCCAGCAATCGCCACGGCCGGTCCTTTGCACGTGACAATGGTCGCGCCGCCACAGCCGTCGCAAGAAGGTGCTCACTTTGTGTAGCGCCACCTCCGGCCGAAACGAGGATTTCTCCATCATCGCTGCCATCAGAGATTGGCGCAGAACCGCAGGGGTCGCCGACCATGCCGGTGTAATGAATCTTCTCCGCAATTTCTCCCGCATCCGGAAACGTCTCGTCGAGAGTTGCAAAGTCCGGATCGCCATGAACGAGGACATAGTCGAAAAATTTGCCGATCAGATCCAGGGTCTCCCGCGCGCGCTCAGGCTTGCTGCTGACCTGAAGAATGTCCCGGACGGAACAGATGATGACGGGTCTCGGGGAGGAGCCCTTTGCAGCTTCCAGGAGCGGCAATAATTCGAAGCGCATTTGACGGCGACCGAACGGGAAGGCTTCGACAATTAGGGCCTGCGGTTGCTGCCTCCGGAACAAGCCAAGCAGTTGGTCACGCCGGCGGTCCCCGTAGGCATCGTCAAGAGGCTTTCCCTCGGCATTCACGAGATTACTGAAATCGCCATCCCGGCATTTGATGGGCGGAAGCTGGTGAACCTTCACATTCTCAGGGGCGACTGTCGGAACCGGCATGCCGCCGGAAACGAGATCGACCGCGAGTCCGGCCTGGGCCATCGCAGCCGCGATATGTGCCGCGCGATACAGGTGCCCGACCCCCTGAAGATACTGAACGTAGAAGAAAACTCTCGGTCGCGTCATGTTGCTGCAATGCTGATGTTGACGCGCTCCACATGCACCTGTCCGTCATCTGACACGTGAAAGGAATGCATGGCGTCCCATTGGAACTTTTCCGGAAGAGGGTCGACCATGTTCCACCCTGTGGCGAGGGAGTAGAGCGCTCGCAGGACGCCGTGGTGAGATACCGCGAGGGTGGCATCGCCGCGCGTTGCCACATCTTCAAGCCATGACACAAGACGCTTTTGCACCTCACGTGGTTTTTCGCCTCCATCAGGGCAAAAATCGAGACCTCGGGCTTCGTTTTCGGCCATCACGTTACCCAGTGACGTGCGAAGATCCTGGAGACGGCTACCTTCCCAGTCTCCGTAATTCATCTCGGTGAGCCTTGGCTCAATCTCCGTATCGCGCGCGCCGAGCAACTTTGCGGTCTCGGTGGCGCGACGAAGAGGACTACTGACCCAACGATACTCCTGTACGGCAGGCGGTATCTGCCAGCGTGAAACAAACTCGCGACCCTCCTCGCTGAGAGGAACGTCCGTGCGACCCTGGAGGCGTTTTTCCGCATTCCATGCTGTTGGGCCGTGACGGATCATTGTCAGTGGGATCACTCTGCGATGCTCCTAGGCTCGTATGCGCACACAGGCTTCGGTGAGCCCGAACTTTTCTGCAAGCTGCTCCACGCCCTGCTCATGAGAAAATCTCTCACGCACCCGTTTTGCGCCCGCGGCTCCCAGCGACGCGCGCAAATCAGGATCTGAAATCAGCCGCGCGATGGCAGCCGCGAGAGGCTCACATTCATCCGGCGGCACCAACACGCCGGTGACGCCATCCTCGACCAGTTCGGGGATGGCGGAGAGCCGTGTTGAAATACACGCCAGTCCCTGGCTCTGAGCTTCCATCATCACATTCGGCAAGCCGTCCATATCACCATCTTCCGCAACGCAATTGGCAAGGACAAACAGATCCGCTTTGCGGTAACTCTCAATGACCTTTTCCTGTGGTTGAGCGTCCTTCCATGTCACCCGATCGGCAATACCCAGCGCTTTTGCCTTGCTCTGGAGCTCTGGCAGCAGCGGGCCGAAGCCAATATGAACGAAATGCCAATGAAGCTTCTCCGGCAGACGCGCCAGCGCATCAAGCAGGCACCCATATCCCTTCTTCTCAACCGCCCGTCCTACTGACAGAATCGTAACTTTCGCGTCCTCGCTACTGCCGTCATTTGCGCCCTTGGCAATGCGGGCCTGCGGAAACCGGGCGAAGTCGAGACCGTGATAGACCAGGTCGACGCGTGCCGGATCACGCGCAAGACCGGCCAGATGTTTGCGACCATGGCTCGTGCAGGTCACCAGCCAATCCAGATCGTCAAGCTTCTCACTCTTGTCCCAGTCGGACGTTGTCCAGATGTCCCTCGCATGGGCTGAACAACTCCAGGGCAAATCGAGCAATTTGGCGGCATAGCGCGTCACCGACGCAGGGGTATGGAGATAGTGCGCATGAACGCGCTTTAGCTGCTCAGGCGCTTCGTGTGCAAGAACAAGCGCCTGGAAAAAACTGCGAAGACGAGGCAGCGAAACGTCTCGCCGCAAATCCTTCAGCCACTGCTTGCGCGCTGCCCGATAACCCGAGCGTCGGCGCCCGCTTCGCCATGCTTGCAGGACCCGCAACGGCTCTCGCATGAGAAATTCCGGCAGATAGAGAACCGACGCATCTATTTCCTCATGAATTGGATGGGTTTGGGTGTCGGTCGGCTGTCGCATGGAGACGATCAGGATTTCGAGACCGCGCTGCTCGAGAGCAAGGATCTCCTGGGCAATGAACGTCTCCGACAACCGCGGATAGCCTTTTAGGACAAATGCGACCGTTGAAGACACGCAGGACCTGTTACATATCCGCCAGCAGCAGTTCCTCGGCGTCAATCCCGTCGCCGAGTATCCTGCGTGCCATCGTTCCGATGGAGTCCAGTCCGCCAAGCATTCCAGGTTTTAGCGCCGTGGACGGTTTCTGCTGATGGGGGAGCTTACGTAGTGCCTCGACCATGTCACTTGTCTCAAGACCTCCGTCAGGACTGAGAACAGTCAGCAGTCCTAAATCCTGAGCCCGCAATGCCCGGACCAATTGTTCTTTGCGTGGCTCCGTCCGCGGTATTACGAGCGCCGGCTTGTCGTAGGACAGGATCTCGCAGAACGTGTTGTAGCCTCCCATCGAGACAACGCAGGCGGAATTCGCCATCAGCACTTCCAGCCGGGAATCAAACGTGATGACGTTGACCCGATCGAGATCCCTGCACCGTTCGATGAAATCGTCACGGGCCTCATGGGGCATAAAGGGGCCCAGAACCACGAGTGCATCAAGGGGAAGTGAAGCATCGTTCTCATAGGCGCGGACCACCCAATCGATCATGGCCACTCCGTCGCCACCACCTCCGGCTGTGACCAGCATATAGGGTTCGCGAATGTCCAGGGCTTTCGGTAGATCAGTTTCCTGCGGCAATGAACGGGGCAAATAGCCCGTATAGTGCATCTTGTCCCGGACGATCGGTGACAGGTCCATGCTATCCAGCGGATCGACAAAATCTTCCAGCCCGTAAACCCAGACCTCGTCGTACAAATCCTCCATGGCGGCAACCGCGTGTCCGTTGCTCCACTCTCTCTTGAGGAGCATCGGTTCGTCCATTACATCGCGTAAACCCAAGACCAGCCGCGTGTCGGCTGATTTCAGCATTTGCAGCGTTTCGGTCATTTCACCTTTCAAGCCGAGCGGTTCCTTGTCGACCAAAAGCAAGTCGGGCGAAAACGATCTGGCGGTATGGCGGATAATGGACTCGCGGATCGATAAGGTGTCCTTGAGATCGATATGCAGGCCCAGGGACGTATAGTCACCGTTGTACAGCTTGATCACGCCGGGAATTCGAATGAAATCAACCCGGGCTCGAAAGTCGTAATTTCCGATAATCGGGGACCCTGACAAAATCAATACGGTAAGCCCCTTGAATCGCTCCACAAGCGAATGCGCGATCGTTCGGCAACGGCGAAGGTGGCCGAGACCGAACGTGTCGTGGCTGTAAATCAGGATACGTTTGGACTTTAGAGACTCGACCATTTTCAGGCCCTATTCAAACCGAACCGCACTTTTGCCCTCACTCGTCCCGGGGCGGAGGTACGGTAGTTGCTACCAATCTGCATTACAATCATTAACGCGTGTCTACGTGATTGCGATGCACTCAATTCTGAGTTGCGAATAACGCATATTTATCCGTAGCTTAGCGCACACGATGTTTGGTATGACACGCAGAATCTCAATCCTGGGTATCACAAATGGATGTCACACATATTTCGTTTGGCGATCTGAAATCCTACTGGATCGAAGTCGATCATTTCCGCGATCCAAGCAAGAAATTTCGCGAGGTTGTCCGCAAACTGGGCCCCTACAAGACCATGATCGACGACCCCCGACGATTTTCCTACGGTCTCTTCGACGAAGGGAAACTGGTTGGTGTGACCCATTTGGTGCAATGGAACGATAACTTGATCCGATACCGGACCCTGAACGTCCTCCCGTCTCATCGTGGACGGGATGTCGGCGCATTTCTCCTGCGCAACGCCGTTAATCTGGACTGGCGGGACTGGAAGTCACCTGACAACAGTCTTTTTGGCTGGATCAGGCGCGATCACCAGTCATGGGCGAGCTCCCACGGCTTCAAACCGTTCGATGGCAGCTGGCATGATGACCATATTTTAATGACGAAACCCCTGGACGCTTTCTGACAATACCGGCATCTAAGTCAGGCGATGCGTCGTTAAAGCTATATCTGCTGTGGCGTGCGTCGGCGAACCGGTGAATTGTTCCCGAAAATACGCCATGATAGGTTTTTGACATGGTTGGCTTGGCTTAATTTGAAGAGTGCCCATCCTTGGATGACCTGGTGAAAATCAACGACCTCAGGGTCGAGTTTTCCCTGCTCGGCGGCAAGATTGAAGCCGTCAAGGGGGTGTCTATGCGCATCCGTCCAGGCTCGACGGTGGCGCTCGTCGGGGAGTCGGGCTCAGGCAAGTCCGTGATCGCGCAATCGATCATGGGAATTCTGCCAAAAGTGGGGCGAATTTCTTCTGGCGAAATTCTCTTCGCCGACCCGCAACGCGGTGGCGAGATCCTTGATATCGCGACGCTGCAGCCGGACAGCCAGAAAATACGTGACATTCGCGGTGGTCGAATTTCGATCGTTTTTCAGGAGCCAATGACATCGCTTTCACAGTTCCATACCATCGGGAACCAGATCGGCGAGGCGCTTCACCTCCATCGTGACATCGGCAAGAAGGAGGGGCTCGACGCGGTTGAAGCGATGCTTCAACTGGTCGGCTTTCCCGAACCTAGGAAAGCGTTGGACAAATATGCATTTGAATTGTCGGGCGGTCTGCGTCAGCGCGCGATGATTGCAATGGCACTGGTTTGCCGGCCCGCGCTGCTGATAGCGGACGAACCAACAACCGCCCTCGACGTGTCGATCCAGGCGAATATTCTCAAACTGCTCAAGGATCTGCAGGCCGAGCTCGGAATGGCGGTGTTGATGATCACGCATGATCTCGGCGTCGTAGCCAATATCGCCGAGGAAGTCGTCGTCCTTTATCACGGCCGGGTCATGGAAAGCGGCACTGTCGACGACATCTTCCGCAATCCGAAGCACGATTATCTGAAGGCGTTAATGAAGGCGGTCCCTCATTTCGACATGAAGGCCGGTGAACGCCTCACGCCGATACATGAGATCCGCTACGAATCAGGTCCCATGATTGAAGAGCGGGCGCCATGGCCGAAGGGTGCGGAAGAGTCCACACCGCTGTTAAGAGTGAAAGGACTCACCAAGTCCTACACAACGCGCAAGCAATCCTGGTTTGGTTCGCGAGAGAGCTCCAGAACCGTGGCGGTGGACGGGATCAGTTTCGACATTCAACGCGGCGAGTGTCTGGGGCTGGTCGGGGAGAGCGGTTGTGGCAAGACGTCTGTCAGCAAGCTTGTTATGGGCGCGATCTCACCCGATTCCGGGACCATCACATTCAACGATCGCGGCAGGGAAATCGACCTCCTGAGCGTTCCGGATGATGAGATCATGCCGCTTCGCCGCAAGGTCCAGATGGTGTTCCAGGATCCGCAGGGCTCCCTGAATCCGCGGATGACGGTGTTTGATATCATCCGTGAACCTCTGGTCATTCAAAAGGCCGGATCTGCGGCCGATCAGGCTGAGATGGTCAGGGAACTGATGCGCCTCGTCGGTCTTGACCCCAGGTTCCTCAATCGTTACCCGCATAGCTTTTCCGGCGGCCAGCGCCAGCGCATTGGGCTCGCACGGGCGCTGGCCCTCAAACCCGATTTGCTGATCTGTGATGAGCCCGTCTCGGCACTCGATGTCTCCATTCAGGCTCAGGTGCTCAACCTGTTCAAGGATCTGCAAAAGGATCTGGACCTCACTTACCTTTTCATTTCGCACAATCTTGCGGTGGTTGACTATGTCGCCGACCGCATCGCCGTGATGTGCCAGGGGAAAATTGTCGAGGTCGCACCTCGTGAGGTCTTGTTCCGCAATCCGGTGCACCACTACACCCGCCGATTAATCGCCGCCGTTCCATATCCGGACCTCAATCGAAAGCTCGACTTTGCGACATTTGGGAAACCGGGCAGTGACGAGCCTGCCGATTGGCCCGCGCCATTCGCCATGGGCCCTGGCCATCCTTCCGCAATGTTCGATCTTGGCAGTGAGCATTTCGTACTTGCTGCGGAGAATGCCTCGCCCAGGGAGCTCGCGTCATGAACATACGCTGGTTCGCATGGTTGATGGCCGTTGTTCTCCTCAACACCCTCCCTGCGGCAGCGGCAGGGATGATCGATGCGCCGAGCCTGAAGACGCAGGTCGAAGCCGGAAACCTGCCGCCCGTTGAAGTGCGTGTGCCGAGAGAGCCGGCAATCGTGGATCTGGCGGCAACTGGAAAGGAACCCGGCCAGTATGGCGGTGAGTTACGGCTGCTGATGGGCAAGCAGAAGGACACGCGGATGATGAGCGTGTACGGCTATGCAAGGCTCATCTCACTCGACGAGAAGATGCGTTTTTCGCCCGATATCCTGAAAAGTTTCGAGGTGCGCGAGGGCCGAGAGTTCACGTTCCGGCTGCGCGAGGGGCACAAATGGTCGGACGGACACCCCTTTACTGCTGAGGATTTCCGTTACTATTGGGAGGACATCGCCACCAACCCCAAGATGTCGCCGCGGGGTCTGCCAAAGGCCCTGCTGGTCGAAAAGAAGCCTCCAAAGTTTGAGGTTATTGACGAGACCACAGTGCGATACACTTGGCACAAGCCAAACCGGGAGTTCATTTCCTGGATCGCCGGGTCGCGCCCGCTCGCGATCTACCGCCCGGCCCACTATCTCAAGCAGTTCCATATCGATCACGGCGACAAGCAACAAATTGAGGCGTTGATCAAGTCAGCGCACAAGCGAGACTGGGTCGAACTCCACATGAGTCGCGACCGCTGGTACCGCATGGACAACACCGAGTTGCCGACCCTGCAACCTTGGATGAACACCACATGGCCGCCTGCGGTTCGCTTCGTATTCACACGCAACCCATTCTACCACCGTATCGATTCCAAAGGACGGCAACTGCCCTATATCGACCGCGTGGTCATGGCACTCGGCGAAACGAAGGTAATTCCTGCAAAAGCTGGTACAGGTGAGTCTGATCTGCAGGCCAAGTATCTTCGCCTGGATCACTACACCTTCCTGAAGGAGGGTGAGCAACGCTACGACTATTCAGTCCGTTTGTGGAAACGGACGCAGGGTGCGCATATCGCACTGTTTCCCAATCTCAATGCCGCCGATCCTGAATGGCGCAAACTGCTTCGCGACGTCCGTTTTCGCCGCGCTCTGTCGCTGGCAGTTGATCGCCATGAGATCAATCAGGTCGTCTATTACGGCCTCGCGCGTGAAGGAAACAACACGATCCTTCCCGCCAGTCCGTTATACCGTCCACGCCTGCAAACCGCATGGGCCGAGCTTGACCTCAAACGTGCTAACACGCTGCTGGACGAGATGGGGCTGACCAACCGAAATGCCGACGGCGTTCGGCTGATGCCGAGTGGACGCCCCCTGATCATTACTGTGGATACCGCTGGCGAGAGCACTTATCAGGTTGATGTCCTTGAGTTGATTCACGACAGCTGGCTCAAGGCCGGCATAAAACTTTTTGCCAAGCCGTCGCAGCGTGAGGTCTTCCGCCAGCGCATCGTTTCGGGTCAGACAATCATGTCGACCTTTTCCGGCATCTCGAACGGAATTCCAGTGCCTTCAATGAGTCCCGAGGAACTGGCGCCTACCAGCAAGTATCAGCTGCAATGGCCCAAATGGGGCCTATGGGGAGAGACCAGCGGAAAGATGGGAGAACCGCCGGTGCTGGCGGAGGTCAAGCGCCTGTCCGAACTCCACCATGACTGGCTTTATGCCGCAGATGAGGCAAGACAGGAGAAAATCTGGCGCGAAATGCTGGATATTCACGCCGACCAGGTTTTCTCCATCGGCATTGTCAACTCCACACTGCAACCGGTTCTGGTGAGCAACCGTTTGCGAAACCTTCCGAAGGACGCTTTTTACAACTGGAGCCCCGGCGCCTATTTCGGCGTCCACAAACCCGATACCTTCTGGTTCGCATCGAAATGAGCGAACACCAGCGACATGTCAGCGCGAGCGGACCCGCCGCATGATTGGCTATATCTTCCGCCGCATACTGATCATGATCCCGACACTGCTCGCGATCAGTATGATTGTCTTCGTGATCATTGAACTGCCGCCCGGGGATTATCTGGAAAGTTACGTCGCCGAACTGCAGAGCCAGGGAGAGAGTGTCGACCCCCAGCACATCGAGTTTCTTCGCGAAAGATACGGTTTCGACCAACCTCCACTGCAACGCTATCTGAGTTGGGTCGGCGGCATGCTTCAGGGCGATTTCGGCTATTCCTTCGAATACAAGCTCCCCGTATCCGAAGTGGTCGGCGACCGGCTTTTCCTGACAATCCTGATTTCTGTAGCGACGATTATCTTTACGTGGCTCATCGCTTTTCCGATCGGCATCTACTCGGCGACTCACCAGTACAGCTGGGGAGATTACGGGCTGACATTCATCGGCCTCCTTGGATTGGCTACACCCAATTTTCTGCTCGCGCTGATCCTCCTCTACCTGGCCAACGTCTATTTCGGAACTTCAATCGGCGGGTTGATGGATGTCGAATATATCGATCAGCCATGGAGCATGGACAAAGCAATATCGGTACTTGAGCATTTGTGGATTCCCGTTGTCGTCATCGGCACGTCTGGCACGGCGGCGATGATCCGGCGTCTTCGCGCCAACCTGCTGGATGAGCTTCAGAAACAGTATGTCATCACAGCCCGGGCCAAAGGCCTTCCACCATTCAGGGCACTGGTGAAATATCCGCTGCGGGCCGCACTCAATTTCTTCATCTCCGATATCGGAAATCTGCTGCCGAGCATTATCTCGGGAGCCGAACTCGTGGCAGTGGTGCTTTCCTTGCCTACAACAGGACCGATTCTGATCGCCGCTCTTCAAAGCCAGGACATGTATCTGGCCGGCTCATTCCTGATGTTCCTGGCAACCCTGACGGTTGTCGGCGTTCTGATTTCCGATCTGCTGTTGGCCTGGCTCGATCCACGTATCCGGCTCGCGGGGAGTGCGGCACGATGAGCCCGCGCGCCCGAAAAAGCGCCAAGCTTGCGCATTTCGTATCCAGTGAGCCGTTCAGTCCGCAAGTGATTGACCATGACGTCTCGCCTGAACAGCAAAAATTTTATCTGGCGTCACAATGGAAGCTCATGTGGTGGAAGTTCACCCGCCACCGGCTGGCAGTCATTTCGGGCGTATTTCTGCTGCTGACATATTTCTCCATCCTGATTTCTGAATTTCTCGCGCCTTATGCCCTTCAATCCCGCAATGTGGACTTCATTTTTGCCCCACCACAAAGTGTTCATCTGTTCCATGACGGTTCCTTTGTCGGCCCCTTCGTCTACGGCACAAACTACAAGCTCAACATGGACAATTTGCAGCGGGTCTATTCCGAGGATAAGAGCAAACTCTATCCTCTGAACTTCTTTTGCCGCGGCGATGAATATGATTTCTGGGGGATAGCCAGAAGCGATCTGCATCTGGTCTGCGCCGAACAGGGCGGGACACTGTTTCTGCTCGGCACCGACCGGCTGGGACGCGATGTTCTCTCACGCATCATCTACGGTGCGCGAATTTCACTCACTATCGGGCTGATTGGCATCGCCATCAGCTTTTCCCTTGCGTTGGTGATCGGAGGACTTGCCGGCTACTATGGCGGCTATGTTGACCTCTTCACCCAGAGGGTGATTGAGGTCATACAATCCTTCCCGCAAATTCCGCTATGGATGGCGCTCTCGGCAGTCCTGCCAGTGACCTGGAGCCCGCTGCTGATCTATTTCGCAATTACGGTGATACTGGCGATGCTCGACTGGACCGGGCTTGCCCGCGCGGTGCGTTCAAAAATCCTGTCGCTACGGGAGGATGAATACGTTTTGGCCGCCCAGCTCATGGGAGCCAGGCCGAAGCGCATTATTGCGCGCCACCTGCTGCCCGGACTGATGAGCCACCTCATCGCCTCCGCAACGCTATCGATCCCGACAATCATCCTCGGCGAGACGGCGCTTTCTTTTCTTGGACTTGGCCTGCGGCCGCCGATCACAAGTTGGGGCGTTCTGCTGAACGAGGCCCAGAACATCAGCGTTGTTGCGCTCTATCCCTGGCTGATACTGCCTGTGGTTCCAGTGGTTCTCGTTATCATCGCTTTCAACTTTCTGGGGGATGGCTTGCGTGATGCCGCCGACCCATACAAGTAGCCTCGGAAGAAGGAGAAATCAGAGCGCGACGGAAAGCGACTCCGGTGTATCAACCGCGTAGACCGCGATCATGCGTTCGCGTCCTTTCACACGAACGCGATGTTGAGAAAAACTCGAAAAATCGATATCGCTGAGTTCCGCCGTTTCAGCCGACACGACGAGTGGTACGCCGAATTCCTTTGTCTGGGCTTCAAGGCGCGCCGCCACGTTCACATTGTCGCCAAGTGCGGTAACGATCGGTGAGGCCGACGGCCCCATGGATCCGACGATCGCCTCACCGGTGTGAATGCCGATACCGATTTCAAGCTCCTCGCTCAGTTCAGTACGGAGCGTTTCGTTGAGCCTCGCAAGGCGGTGCAACATTTTCACCGCACCGGCGATCGCGTCTGCGGCGCCACGTTCCGCGCCTGTGTCCAACCCGTAAATGGCCATCAGTCCATCACCGTTGAATTGCGCATAATGGCCATTGGTTTCGGAGAGCGCCCGCTCCAGCTCGGCAAAGAACTGGTTTAGAACAAACACCACATCGAAGGGGAGGCGGTCCTCGCACAACTTTGTCGAACCTCGCAAATCGACAAACAGCATCGCAACTTTCAGCTCCTGACCCTGCTGATAACCCGGTATGGCCAGAGCCGCATGGGCTTCGGCTTGCGCCGGAACCAGAGCCACGACGTCGAGACTGGTCCGTGGCCTAATCTGGCACGCGAGACGCACTGAAGAGGAAGCGGCTACACGGGCAAGAACCTTCTTCTCCTCCGCATCGGGCGCAGGCAAATCGTCGAGGCCGCGTCCAATCCGCACCCGGCAGGTTGAGCAGCGGCCTCGTCCACCGCAAATCGACGCGTGCGGTATGCCGGCTGCACGAATGGACTCAAGCAACGTGGCACCGGGATGCAGATCGATCGTGCGGTCCCCAGGAGAATAAGTAAGACGGGCCTTGGCGGTCTTCTTGGCGAGAAACCCCTTCACAGCGCGCGCAGTGAAGAGCAATAGCATGAGCACAACGACAACTTTTTCGGTGTCATACACGAAGTTGACCATCCACGGCTCAACATTCGAGGTATAGACTGCCTGCAAACCACCGGGCTCCGTTGCCAGCTGGCGTACCCGCATTGCCGCCGCCAGATACCCCGCCAGCGCCAGCGCCGGTATGATCATCGCCAACGCAAAAGCGAGCGGTCGATATGGCGTGTACCATTTCTGCAGCCGCAGCCAGCTGTGCAAACCGACACAGGCATGCGTCCAAACGACAATGACGGCCAGCCCCATCAGGAAACCACGCCACGGCGAATAGACGGCAAAAGTGGCGAGCGTATCCATGTAGGACGCGTTGTAGTTGCTGATTTCCGGCAGGACGCCGTTCGCAGCAATATGGGCGGCGAGAACGGGCGGGATAGCAAGCCCGAAGAAAAGCTGGATCAATTCCCAACGCTTCAGCCTGAAAGTGCGTCGGTTCCAGAATGCGGAGACTGCAATACAGATGTGGACGAGAAAGGCGCCCGCCAGTAGTGCTGTACCGACCCAGGTCTGCCAGGGTGCCAGGAGTATCGTCGTCGCTTCCTGCATCGTCCCGATCGAGACGAGGCCGAACATGTGATTCAGCAAATGGCCGGTGACGAAAACGAACATAATGATGCCGCTTCCCAACCGGAGCCGGTTTCGCATTGATTCTCCCTCGCGCAGGACCGTCGTTGATGCGAGTCAGTTCGATTATCACATCGACACCGGTTTAGCAGACTGGCTGCGGCCCCGTAAATCGGCAACATCAATGCCCACAGCACTGACCGTGTATTCCAAGTCTATCCTCGGCTAAAAGTAACAGCAGCAAGACATGGCCGCAGGCTCAACAACTTTTCGAGACTGCGGCTTGCGTCTTTCCTGCCGTGAATTACGTACCTACACAGAGCGGGAGCACCACCAGGAGATCGAAGCATGCTGTCAGGTTTGAGGCATTTTGTTTTTGGCGAGCGAACGCCGGGTGTTCTTCCAAGACGCGTCCACGAAGACATTGCGCTGCAGCAACAGGAAGGCGAAATTCTGATCGGCTGGGCGCAATTCGCGCTGGTTGCCACATTCTCGGTCCTTTACATCCTCGCGCCCAAGACGGGCGAGCAGGCCATGTTTCAGCCTGTGCCCTGGGCCATTTCCCTCTATTCCCTCTTTACTATTCTTCGGTTGTTCGCCGCCTACAGAAATTACCTGCCGAGCTGGCTTCTGATCGCATCCGTCATCGTGGACATGAGCCTCCTAATGTTCCTGATATGGAGCTTCCATATCCAGTACGAACAGCCAGCTTCATTCTATTTGAAAGCCCCGACGGTGATGTATGTGTTCATTTTTATTGCCCTGCGAACACTCCGCTTCGAGCCCCGCTATATTGCCTGGGCCGGTATTACAGCGATCGTCGGATGGGCCGCCATGGTCGGATACGTACTTTTTGCCGACCCTGAAAACCCGATGATCACGCGTGACTACGTAGGATATCTGACGTCAAACGCTGTGCTGATTGGTGCCGAAGTCGACAAGATCCTGTCCATGGCAGCCGTCACGCTGATCCTGTTCGTGGCCATTTTGAGGGCGCAGCGCATCCTCAACCGGGCCGTACTCGACGCAACCGCAGCCAGAGATCTCTCTCGCTTTGTGTCACGTGAAGTTGCGGCCCGGATTACGTCATCCGACCAGGCGGTGCAGCCGGGCGACGGTGAATCACGCGTCGGCACCGTCGTATTCACCGACATAGAGGGGTTTTCGACCATCTCGGAGAAACTGACGCCACAGGAACTGGCGGAAATGTTGAACGAGTATTTTGAGGCTACGAGCGAAATAATTGACAAATATGGCGGTGTGATAACCCAATTCCAGGGTGATCTGATGCTGATCACATTCAATGCGGTCACTCGCGATGACGACCACGCGGTCAATGCGATGAAGACCGCAATTGGCATTCGCGAACTCACGCAAGAGAGGATTTTTTGCCACGGTGGCAAACTCCCCACCCGTTGCGGCATAAATACAGGAGAGATTGTCGTTGGTGCCATCGGCTCAAAAGAGCGGTTGTCGTTTACCGTTCATGGCGATCAGGTCAATGTCGCCGCGCGACTGGAGCAGCAGAACAAACAGTACGGATCTTATATCCTGGTTGGCGACAACACCGTGCAGGCCTGCGGATCGGAGTTTGACTTTGAGCATGCCGGTGAAGTCGTTGTGCGCGGCAGAGAGGAACCAACGAAAATCCACACCGTTAGAGGCTAGCAGGCCCACAATGAACCTGCTCTGCACGACAGTTCAACACTCAGCTTGACGCAGATCAAAGCTACCGATGCAGGCAAGTGGCATGTATGCTCGCCCTAGATATATGAGCTGGCAAGGGGGACAGATCTATGGCCACGGCAAAAGCCCTGGCGGTCGACACGCACCGCGTCAACAAGGTTCCGTTTGATGCACCCTGGAAATGGCTTGCCGCAGGATCTCGCGATATCTGGCGCGTTCCGCAAATCAGCCTTGCCTACGGGACCGTATTTACCGCAATTTCGCTGGCGATATTGCTCGGGCTCTATGTCAGTGGCGCCACCTATATGGCGTTGCCGCTAGCCGGTGGCTTTCTCCTGCTCGGTCCCATGATTGCCGTCGGCCTCTATGAAACCTCGCGCAGGCTTGAAGAAGGCAAACCCGTCACATTGCCGGACATGGTGAAATTCGGCGTGCGGTCACCCGGACAGCTGGCATTCATGGGGGTCTTCCTCCTGATCATCTATTTCGTCTGGCTTGATCTCGCTTTCCTTCTTTTTATGCTGTTCCTGGGACCACAGGCATTTCAGCTTGATGCCATCGTGCCGACATTGCTGTTCACTCCCAGCGGAATTGGCCTGCTGATTGTCGGCACGGCAGCCGGTCTGGTTCTTGCGCTGCTTGTCTTCGCGGTAACCGCTGTTTCAATACCGCTTCTGATGCGCCGCAAGGTTGATGCGGTAACTGCCGCGCTGACGAGCATTCAGGCGGTCACGCTCAATCCGGCACCGATGCTACTGTGGGCCGTGTTGATCGTCGCCATGATGGCACTCGCCTTCGCCACACTCTTTGTTGGGATGATCGTGATTTTCCCGCTGATTGGTCACGCCACATGGCACGCCTATCGCGATCTCGTGGTGCCGCTGCCTAAAAAGAGCTAATCCGGCTCATCCTCATCTTCAAGCGCCCGCCAGGCGGCACCTTCAAGATCGTCAAACTGACCACTGCGCAGTGACCAGAGGAAGCCGGCAAGGCCGAGCAGACCAAGAAAAAGTGCCACAGGGATAAGCCATGCAAGCGCTGTCATGGGGCCTCCTGCCTGCCCAGCCCTGAGAGCCGGACAGCATTGACAGTCACCAGAATAGACGAGGTGGACATGGCAATAGCCGCCAGCAGAGGCGTTACATACCCGGCCATCGCCAGCGGCACGAAGACAGCGTTGTAAGTAAGCGCTATGGCAAAATTCTGCAGGGCAAGGCTGTGTGCGCGTGATGCGACTTTGATTGCTTCGACTACGGAAGCGAGCTTTTCACCCTGAAATACAAAATCCGCGGCACGCTGCGTAATATCCGCCGCGCTCGCGGGCGATATGGATATATGTGCTGCGGCAAGCGCTGGCGCATCGTTAAGGCCATCCCCGACCATCAGCACCTTGTGTTCGCGTGAACGCCTTTTGAGGTCCGCAATTTTGTCAGCCGGGTTCACCTTGCCTTTCCAGTCTCCGATGCCGGTTTCTTCCGCCATTGCCTTCACGGCGCCTTCACGATCGCCTGACAGAAGGGAGACACCCAATCCGAGGCCCTTGAGCTGCTGTACCGTTTCGCTCGCGTCAGGCCTCAAAGCCTCGCTGAATTGAAATCCAACGCTCTCACCCGTCGGCGCCCGATACCAAAGGGATGCGGACATATCCTCCCTGGCGCCGCACCAGCCAGGAGACCCAAGGCGCTCCTCGCCTTCCGCTGTTTTTCTCGCCAACCCTTCGCCGGGCATCTCTGTAACATCTCCGGCAATGCGGACGGTGCCCAGACGGTTTTTTGCAGCTTCAACCACTGCCTTTGAATAGGGGTGCGTACTTGCCGCGCCCAAGGCCGACGCCGCAGCCAGAATATCATCCGGGATTTCGTCAGCATTGAGCAACATCGGCCGCCCGAGCGTCAGCGTTCCTGTCTTGTCGAATACGACCCAATCCGCTTCAGCAAGGCGTTCCAGCGCATCGGCCGTTTTCAGAATGATGCCTTCGCGAAACAGCCGGCTTGCAGCAGCAATCTGTACCGCCGGCACTGCAAGCGCCAAAGCGCAGGGGCAAGTGACAATTAACACTGCAATCGCGTGGGTAAGGGCAGTCTCCCAGCCTGCACCGAGTATCAGCCATCCAGCAAAAGTCGCCGCGCCGAGGATGTGAACGGCGGGTGCATAAATTTGCGCTGCCCGGTCCGCAAGCCGCCGATATGCGGCGCGACCTTGTTCAGCATTGGCCATGAGACGGCTGATCTCGGACAGCAATGTCATGTCGGCGGCGGCCGTTACACTCAGAGTAAACGGTGTGGAGAGATTCAGTGTGCCTGCGTATACCGCATCACCCTTGCTGATAGCAGCAGGCGCACTTTCTCCGGTAATCAGGCCCTGATCGACTTCGCCATTGCCCGAAAGCACAATTCCATCTGCAGGCACACGTTCGCCAATCGCTACCAGTATCCTCTCCCCGGGTTCAAGCATGTGAGCCGGCACGCGTCTGTGCGAGCCGTCTGCGCTGATTGCAGTTGCGAGGCCACTCTGTAGACTCAGCAAATTCTGAGCTTCCCCTTGCGCGCGCGTGCGCAGGCGCTGATCCAGCCAGCGTCCGACCAACAGGAAGAAGAGCAATGTCACCGCGGCATCGAAATAGACCTGATCCGAGCCCTTCAACATCTGGAAGAAGCTCATGCCCGTTGCCAGAATGACCGCCAGCGAAATCGGCACGTCCATATTGAGGCGACGGGCTTTCAGCGCATCGAAGGCTGAGCGGAAGAATGGCCGGCCCGCATAGGCGACAGCTGGCAGAGCGATGAGTGCGGACAGACGGTGGAAGAAGTCCTGCGTTGCCGCATCCATATCACCTCCGGCGCCCGACCAGACGGAAACCGATAGGAGCATGATGTTTGCAGCGGCAAAGCCCGCGACGGCCACGCAGCGCAGATAGTCCCGGTCGCTTGTGCCCGCCTCCTTCTCACCGCCTGATTGCATGGGTGAGGCTTTGAATCCGGCACCTGAAAGGGCGCCGACCAGATCGTCCACGCCGCAGCGCAATGGGTCGTAGCGTACACCGACACGTTTTGCAGACAGATTTGCCCGCGCATTGGATACGCCGGGCAGGGCAGAAAGCGCGCCCTCGACGGTCCGCATGCACCCGCCGCAATGCATATTCTCAACCGCGAGCGACACAGTGTCCTCATTGAGGTCCGCCGCCATTTCTGGTTCGGTGGTGACGGTACCCGGTATCGCGGTCTGAAGGCTCATGGGAGATCCTTCACCCACAAGCGTTGTTTGAACCGGAATGAGGCCTCCCCGGACTTTCCGGGCTCGTGGGCTTCTAACAGCACTACCCACTGCCCAGCCGCGAGCTTGATGGGAACGGTATAGCGAGCCGGCGCGCCTTCCTCGAAGGTCACTGTTTGATCTTCTCTGTCTGTTGCGGGGCGGCGTATTTCGCCTTGGATCATGAGCCCGCCAACACCACCTCCCTGCCGGTTTTTCACCTCAATGACGAGCTCTTCCCCACGCGCGTTATGGTGCACAGTTGCTGCCCAGCCGCGTGCTGTCTGTGCCACATCCGCCCCGATGCGATCATTGTAGGTGATGCCCCTGCGGTAGGCGTTTGTGGTCTCGAAGCCGTTGAACGTACCAACCGCGTAATAGAGAAAAATGCCGTTCACGATCAGCATCACGCCAAAAAAACCGATGAGGGCAAGCAGGACATGACGTCCGGTAATGGGCTTGGCGGTCAGACGCAACGCGTTCATTTTGCCGGGCTCCTGAATGTCGTGTCGTTGCGGACCGTCGAACCGTCGCCGAGATCGGTAATGACAATCTCAAAGTCAGCGACGCCGCCTTTAAGGGATGGAAGGTTTTGTTTCGGAAGCGTCACGAATACACGCAGTGCCCGGAGCTCGTCGACAGGTACCGATATTGTCGGATCGGTATCGTTCTCAAAGCCAACTATCCTCAGGGTTGCCCCCAGAAGGCCTTCGGTTCCAACGCGAAATTCACGCGATTCATGCCGCTTGTTCAAGATCTTGATGGTGTAGCCGTTGCGAATTCCGCCATCGGAAAGCTCAACGAACAGCGGGTTCCGGTCACGCAACACATTCACCTCAAGAACCGACCGGTTCCACAACGCAACCAGCATGATAAGCGATACCAGCGCGATCAACGCCGCATAGAGGAGCAAACGCGGACGCAGCAGATGGAGGCTCGTCGCCTTGCCCTTGGATTCAGCCTCCAGGTTGTCGATAGTGTCGTATGCAATCAGGCCGCGCGGGCGATCAATCTTGTCCATGATGGAATTACACGCATCGATGCACAGTGCGCACTGAATACATTCCAGCTGTGCACCATCGCGGATATCGATGCCCGTAGGACACACGGCAACGCATTGCCTGCAGTCAATGCAATCGCCCCGGCCTTCCCAGCTTTCCCCCTTCTTGTGAGGCCCACGCTGTTCGCCACGCCATTCCCTGTATGAGACAAGCAGCGAGTACTGATCGAACATCGCACCCTGGATGCGCGGCCAAGGGCACATATAGATGCAGACCTGCTCCCGGGCGATGCCACCAAGCAGATAGGTGGTTGCGGCAAAGATGCCAACGAAGATGTAGGCAATGGAGGGCGCATCAAAGGCAATGAATTCGGCCATCAGAGTCGGTGCATCGCGAAAGTAGAACACGAAGGCGCCGCCGGTAGTGATTGAGATTGCAAGCCAGGATGCGTGCGTTCCGGCTTTGCGCCAGATCTTGCTGAAAGTCCATGGCGCCTTGTCGAGCCGCATCCGCGCATTGCGGTCGCCCTGCCACAACCGTTCGACCGCAATCATCAGGTCGGTCCACACCGTTTGCGGGCATGTGTATCCACACCAGACGCGGCCTGCGAGCGCGGTGACAAGAAACAGCGCCAGTGCCGCCAGGATGAGCAAACCTGTGATGAAGTAGAATTCCTGCGGCCAGATTTCGAGGAAGAAAAAGAAAAACCGCCGGTTCGGAAAATCGATCAGTACCGCCTGATCTGACAAAGATGGCCCCCGGTCCCATCTCATCCAGGGCAGCAGATAGTAGATGCCGAGGGTGACCGCCATAACTGCCCATTTGACTGTGCGAAATGTTCCGAAGGCGCGCTTGGCGTAGACTTTTTCACGCGCCGCATAGAGCGGGCGGGTCTCCGGCGCGTTAACGGCGGTGACATCAAGCCGATCGACTCCGGGCGCTGCTTCGCGCGGCGCCTGCTCGACGCGTTCTTTTGCGGTTATGTCCATGAACTCGTCAGTTCCTGTGCGCTGCCGCACAAGTGTACTCCGGCATTGCGTCGACGCCTACTGACCGCCTCCGAGAGAATGAACAAACACGGCGAGCTGCTTTATTGTCTCCGGTGGCAGGCGTTCTTTCCATGCCGGCATTACGCCAGCACGGGAGTTGCGGATAACGTCGGTGATCGCGTCGCGCGTTCCGCCATAGAGCCAGATCCGGTCGGTGAGATTGGGCGCACCAAGCTCTATACTGCCTTTTCCATCTTCTCCGTGACATGCGGCACATTGCTCGGCGAAGATCACTTTGCCGCGAGCGGCTGCTTCGGCATTTGCGTCCCCGCCCGAGAGCGACAACACAAAATCGGTGACGTCCGAAATCTGTCCGGGCTCGAGTATCTGGTCCCGGCCAAACGCAGGCATGGCGTTATCGCGCGCGTCTTCATGGCCCGAGCGAATTCCAACCTGGAGCGTCTTGTGAATGTCGTCGAGGGTGCCGCCCCACAGCCAGTTATCGTCATTCAGATTAGGATAACCGACAGCGCCTTGCGCCCCACGCCCATGACAGGGCGCGCAATTATCGCCGAATGCCGCGGCACCGCCGGCAAGTGAGAATTGCAACAGCGCCGGATCAGCCTTGATGCCAGCAAGATCGGACGCTGCAATCTTGTCCAGAAAACCGGACTGCGCCGCGCGGGCGTTCGCAAGGGAATTGGCAACCACAGTACGTTGGCTGTAACCGAGCATGCCTTTCGTGAAGTCTGACACCAAAGGCCAGGTAGGCATCGCGATCCAGTAGCCGATCGACCAGATTATGCAGGCATAAAAAACCCACAGCCACCACTTCGGCAGTGGCTTGTTCAGTTCCTTGATCCCGTCCCATTCGTGGCCGGTGGTTTCCACGCCTGTAACGCTATCGATTTCCGGTCTGGCCATCCTCAACCTCTTCCATTTCCGTTGTCTGGTTCATCCTGCTCGAAAGGCAGGCGGGACGCCTCGTCGAATTTTTTCTTGTTGCCCGGCCAGAACACGTAAATTACGACGCCCAGAAACAGGGCGATAAAAAAGAGCAATGCGGCAGTCTGGGTGATGGTGACGACGGTTTCGTAGTCCATGAAGTCTCCCTCACCGCTATCTCAAATTCGGACCCGACGCGTCGAAGGTCGCAAAATCGACGAGAGTCCCAAGCATCTGCAGATAGGCAACCAGTGCGTCCATTTCAGACACAAATTCCGGATTGCCATCGAACTGGCGAACCTGCGCCTTGGGATATCGTTCCTGCAAGGCCTCAGCACCGTCGCCGTCCGGGTCGACCTGGGCATTGAAGTCGGCACTGGCATTCTCAACCATCTCGTCAGAGTAGGGAACGCCGAGGATTTTCAGCGTGGCGAGATTTTCGCCAACGTCTTTTGCATCAAGCTTGCGCTCGGCGAGCCATGAATAGGCGGGCATAATCGATTCCGGAACCACCGCGCGGGGGTCACGCAAATGCAGGACATGCCACTCATCGGAATATTTGCCGCCGACCCGCGCAAGATCGGGGCCGGTGCGCTTCGAGCCCCACTGGAAGGGGTGGTCATACATACTCTCCGCTGCGAGCGAATAATGGCCGTAGCGCTCAACCTCGTCCCGCAATGAGCGGATCATCTGGCTATGACAGAGATAGCAGCCCTCGCGCACATAAATGTCGCGTCCGGCCAACTCGAGCGGGGTATAGGGCCGCATGCCCTGCACCTTCTCGACGGTCGATTTGAGCCAGAACAACGGTGCGATTTCGACAATTCCACCAATGGAAACTACGATGAGAATGCCGACGAGCAGCACGATCGAGTTGGTCTCGAAGATCTTGTGCTTTGACCACCAGGACATCGTCCCCGCCTCCTATTCTGCTGCCACGGGTTGGGCCGCGCCGGGTGAATCGCGCAACTCAGGTGCCGCAGCAATCCGTGGTTGGTCTTTGATATCGACCGGCTTGTCGCCGCGTATGGTGCACCAGACATTCCAGGCCATAAGCAACGAACCGATGACGAACAACAAGCCGCCGGTTGCGCGAATGATATAGAAGGGATGCATCGCCTCGACCGTTTCCACGAAGGAGTATTCAAGGAAACCGAGCGAGTCGTAGGCCCGCCACATCAATCCCTGCAGGATGCCCGATACCCACATGGAGGTGATGTAGAGCAGAATGCCGAGCGTCGAGATCCAGAAATGCCATTCGACAAGGCGCTGGGAATAAAGTCCCTTGCGGCCCCATAGCCAGGGCACCAGGCAGTATACCGCGCCAAAACTCACGAACCCGACCCAGCCGAGCGCGCCGGAATGCACGTGCCCGATTGTCCAGTCGGTATAATGGGACAACGAGTTGACCGCCTTCACGCTCATCAGCGGGCCTTCGAAAGTGGACATGCCGTAAAAGGCCACTGAAACCACAAGCATGCGGATGACGGGGTCGGTCCTGAGCTTGTCCCACGCACCTGAAAGCGTCATCAGTCCATTGATCATTCCGCCCCATGACGGCATCCACAACATGATCGAGAAGGTCATGCCAAGCGTCTGCGCCCAGTCCGGCAGGGCGGTGTAATGCAGATGGTGGGGTCCAGCCCATATGTAGAGAAAGATTATCGACCAGAAGTGAACGATCGAAAGCCGGTAGGAATAGACCGGACGTTCGGCGCGTTTCGGCACGAAGTAATACATCATGCCGAGGAACCCTGCGGTGAGGAAGAAGCCCACTGCATTGTGGCCGTACCACCATTGGGTCATGGCATCCTGTACACCGGAATAGATGACATAGCTCTTGGCGCCGAGGAACGACACGGGCAAGGCCGCGTTGTTGACGAGATGCAGCATCGCCACAGTCACGATAAAGGCGAGATAGAACCAGTTGGCGACGTAAATATGTGGTTCCTTGCGCCGCGTGAGGGTGGCCAGGAATACAAGCAGATACACGACCCAGACGATTGTCAGCCAGAGGTCCACATACCATTCTGGCTCGGCATATTCCTTCGATTGAGTGACACCCAGGACATAACCGGATGCGGCCAGCACCAGGAACAGCTGGTAACCCCAGATAATGAACCATGGCGACCAGCGGCCGGCGAGGCGCGCGCGGCAGGTCCGCTGCACAACGTAGAACGACGTGGCCAGCAACGCATTGCCGCCAAAGGCGAAGACAACCGCGGAGGTATGAACCGGACGCAGTCGGGCAAAACTCGTCCAGGGCAGATCAAGATTGAGAATCGGGAATGCCAATTGCCAGGCAATAATGTCGCCGACCAGAAAACCGACCACCCCCCAGAATACCGTGGCGATGGTCGCAACACGGACCGGACCGTCAAAATAGCCGTTGTCTTCGCGTTCTTCGCCGCTTTCGAAGGTTTGCTTTATTAGATACACGGCTGCGAGGGCAGAAGCGGCCGCAAACAGCCAGCCATGAAACGCGATGACCTGATCCCGCCCCGCGACCGCGAAGATAAGACCGATAACGATGCCCGCAATGGACCCTATAAGGGCCAGGACATCGAAAAAGGCATTCTGGGCAATGGCTTTAGTCTTGGAGTTCATGGTTATCAGCCCCCTCGATTGCCATCGTACACCGGCTTACATGACAGGCAATGACTTCCTGTGACGCATGCCCGATCGTGTGGGTATTTGGCACACTGATTGAACCAATCAGAATCTGCCGGCCTTGATCTACGTCAAGTCCCTGATTATGCGCGAACGCTGCCCGGAAACGCGCCTTGGTCCCATGGGTGAAATACGCCATTGACCGCACAGCAATACGAACTCAATTGACTCTGGAATGCTGGTTGCGTAATTAGAACAAATAGAGAACAAAAGAGGTTTTTAACGATATGAAGCGTGCTGGAATGCACCAAACTATTCAAGCCTTGAAGGAGTTGGATGAGTCTTTCACCGGTCATGCCGGCAACAGCGCGCATTCAAATCGTCGGGCAGGCATTCCGTTTGATATTCCCGAGATTGATGGCTGTCTTGGCGGTGGTCTGATCGGTAACGCACTCCATGAGGTGCGCTGTTCCCACACCCGCGATATTGCCACTGCATCCGGCTTTGTCATCGCGTTACTCACGCGGCTGGCAGATGGCAGGAGATGCAAGATTCTCTGGATTGCCGATCCTGCCACATCGGTGGATGGCGGCACGCTTTTTCCGGACGGTCTTGCGCAATATGGGTTTGATCCAGCACTTCTGACCATCGTCAATCCTGTAGATTTGCACACGGCCATGTGGGCTGCCGACGAAGCGGCCGGGTGCGGCGGCCTTGCAGCAACAATATTTCAGGTGAAAGGCAACCCCGCCCGTTTTGACATGACCGCGACGCGCCGCCTGATGCTCAGGGCGCGTGAGAACAGGACCTTTGTCTGCGTTTTACGCCAATGTGGCGAGCAAGAAGCCAGCGCTGCTGCAACACGGTGGCATGTCGCCATTCAGCCTTCAAATCCAGATGGAGACTATGAGCGGGGCCTAGGCCGTGCGGGGCATGTCGTGACCCTCGAACGAAACCGCAATGGCAGGACAGGGCAATGGTCTATCGCGTGGAATCCAAAAACCAGGGCTTTTGAGAATGCAGTACAGAATATCTCAACAGCGCATTTTATCCGTGGCGTTCACCCATTTACCGACCGACCGGATCGCCCGGATCAAATGGGGCAAATCATGGATATTGGACGGGCGTCCTGAAACGCCGCCCATCGCCGTCACCGGGCTGGCAAAGAACGCCATCCGCATTGTTGCGCTTGAAGACCATGCCAGCCGGCAAGGCATCCAGCAGGGCCAATCCCTGAGCGATGCCCGCGCCCTGGTGCCGGGCCTTGAATATTGGGAGCACGATGAGGACGCCGATAAGGCCTTGCTGCACGCCATAGCAGCATGGTGCGAACGCTACACGCCCCTTGTTGCTCTGAGCGGAGAGGACGGGTTGTTCATGGATATAACCGGCTGCACACATCTTTTTGGTGGAGAGGCATGTCTTGTCGCCGGTCTTGCAGCCCGCCTGAATGCGCAAGGACTTTCTATCCGGCTTTCAATTGCCGATACCCCCGGCGCGGCCTGGGCCATGGCACGCTATGGCACACAGCGCGTCATTGATGAAGGAGCCGGGCGTGGCGCGATTTCAGGCCTTGCCGTTGCCGCGCTGAGGCTTGACCCTGCAACGGTCACATCGCTCAACCGGGTCGGTCTCAAGACAATCGGCTGCCTCGCCAACCTTCCGCGCGCGCCTCTTGCTGCAAGATTTGGCTTTCCCGTTTTGCGCCGCCTCGACCAGGCCCTCGGCCGGGAAGATGAAGTCATTTCCCCGCTCATGCCCGTGGCAGAGCTGACATCGGAAAAACGCTTTGCCGATCCGATTGTGTATGAAGACGATATCAAACGCACTCTGGGTATTCTGGCGGACAACCTCACCCCTCTTCTGGAAAGACGTGGCCTTGGCGCACGCGAATGCCGGGTGAAACTGTTCCGGGTCGATGGCGATATTGCAACGCTCAGCGTACAAACCGCCAACCCCCTGCGTGACGCAGGCCAGATCGCACGGTTGTTTGAGGAGCGCCTTGCAGCGCTTCACGATGGGTTCGATGCCGGTTTCGGCTTTGATGTCATCCGGCTTGAAGTCTGCCGCACCGATCCTTTTGAACCTGGTCAGGGAAGCCTCACTGAGGACCGTCAATCCGGCTATGGCTATGACGCCTTGATTGACCGTCTTGGTGCGCGACTGGGCACAGACCGCATACGTCATTTTATTCTCGCCGATACTCATATTCCCGAACGCAGCTTCGGCACGGCACCGGTTGTTCAGGACAAAGCACGAGACAGGACACTTTGTGCATCCAGCCCCGGACAGGATGTCATTACACGCCCGCTCATTCTTCTTCAGTCCCCCGAACTGGTTGAAACCATATCGCAGGTTCCCGAAGACCCGCCCATCCGGTTTCGCTGGCGCAAGGTTTTCTATGATGTTGCCCGTTCAGAAGGCCCTGAGCGGATTGCCTGTGAATGGTGGCAGGATGGACGCGGATCCCACACCCGCGACTATTTCCGCGTCGAAGACGGACAAGGCTACAGATTCTGGATGTTTCGAAATGGGCTTTACGGGCGCGAAACGACGCAGCCCAAATGGTACATGCACGGGCTGTTCGCATGACCGGCTCACTCCACATACCGCATGGCTGCTATGAGCTTGGCGTCACCAGCAATTTTTCTTTCCTGCGCGGGGCGTCCCATCCTGAAGAACTTGTAGTCGAGGCAGCGACGCTTGGCCTTTCAGGACTTGCGATCACCGACCGCAATTCGCTGGCTGGCGTTGTGCGCGGGCACATGGCGGCAAAGGAGGCCGGACTTGGCTATGCCGCCGGCTGCCGCCTTGTTTTCATGGATGGAATGCCTGACATCCTGGTCTGGCCGCAAGACCGCAAAGCCTATGGCAATCTCTGCGAGCTTTTGACCCTCGGCAAACGCCGGGCGCCGAAAGGCGAGTGCCATCTGGCGTTGCAGGATCTGCTGGAAAAGGGCGATGGCCTTTTGATGGCTATTCTGCCTGACCACCATTTGGATAGGGCGCTGGTCTCTTGCATCAAGAGCTTACGCGCGGCCTTTCCGCATCATCTTCATGTCGCGCTCTCACGCCATTACGGTCCGAACGATCAGCGTCGCATGGCGCGTATCGCCGACCTCGCCAGCACCCATGACGTGCCGCTGACTGCCCTTGGCGATATCCTCTATCACTGCCCTGAGCGCCGGTTCTTGCAGGATATTGTGACCTGTATTCGCGAACATGAAACGCTTCGTACCATCGGCAAACGGCTTGAACCCAATGCCGAGCGGCATCTGCGTGCGCCTGACGACATGGTTCGGCTCTTCAAGGGATATGAAGGCGCCCTTGCGCAAGCGGCAAGCCTTTTCAACAGGATCAGCTTTTCCCTTGATGAGCTGCGCTACCAGTATCCTGATGATCCGGCGTTTGAGGAACTTGGTGCAAAACCGGTTCCCTCCCAACAGGCGCTGGAGCAGCTCACAGAAATTGGTCTGAAAAAGCGCTATCCGCAAGGTGCCCCACAAAAGGTGCTGGATGCCATTGCGCATGAAACCCGGCTGATCAAAAAGCTGGAATACGCACCCTATTTCCTGACCGTTTACGACATTGTCCGCTTTGCCCGTTCTCAAGATATTTTATGCCAGGGACGCGGCTCAGCCGCCAATTCCGCTGTTTGTTATTGCCTTGGCATCACAGAAGTTGATCCCGGCAGGATTGACCTTCTTTTCGAGCGCTTCATCTCGGAAGAACGCAACGAGCCGCCTGATATCGACGTCGATTTCGAGCATGAGCGCCGTGAAGAGGTGATCCAGTATATTTATGACAAATATGGGCGCGACAAGGCGGGACTGGCGGCAACGGTTATCACCTATAGAGCGCGCTCCGCCATCCGCGAGGTCGGCAAGGTCTTTGGCCTGTCAGACGACGCCATTTCGGCAATCGCGGGCACAAAATGGGGCAGCTGGTCGCGCGAAATCGATGCGCAGGACGCAAGACGCGCAGGCTTTGACCCGAAAGACAAGCATCTCAAACAAATGCTTGATCTGGCCCAGCAGATCATCGGTTTCCCGCGCCATCTCTCTCAGCATGTGGGCGGGTTTGTGATCACCCGTGACCGATTGTCTTCACTGATCCCCATCGAGAATGCAGCGATGGAAAATCGCACCGTCGTGGAATGGGACAAGGATGATCTTGAGAGTCTGGGCATGCTCAAGATTGATGTGCTCGCACTCGGCATGCTGACCTGTATCCGCAAGGCCTTCGAGCTGCTTGAAACCTGCTATGGCCGCAAGGAGACGTTGTCGTCACTGGGCGATAAGGACACATCCACATATGACATGATCTGCCGCGCCGATACGATCGGTGTTTTCCAGATTGAAAGTCGGGCGCAGATGTCGATGTTGCCGCGGCTGAAACCGCGCACCTACTATGATCTGGTCATCGAGGTTGCCATCGTCCGACCCGGGCCCATTCAGGGGGACATGGTGCATCCTTATCTGCGCAGGCGGCAGGGCAAGGAGAAAGTCAGCTATCCAAAAAAGGAACTGGAAGCCGTCCTGCACAAGACCCTTGGCGTTCCGCTCTTTCAGGAACAGGCCATGCATATCGCCATTGTCGCTGCCAATTTCGAACCGGGAGAAGCCGACAAGCTGCGCCGCGCCATGGCAACCTTTCGCCGGGTGGGCACCATTGGCTCGTTTGAGAAAAAGATGGTCGAAGGGATGGTAGCAAACGGCTATGAGCGCGAATTTGCCGAGCATTGCTTTCGTCAGATTGAAGGCTTTGGTGATTATGGTTTCCCGGAAAGTCACGCGGCAAGCTTCGCATTGCTGGTTTATGTGTCCTGCTGGCTGAAATGCCATTACCCGGATGTATTCTGTGCGGCCATTCTCAACTCACAGCCTATGGGATTTTACGCGCCCGCCCAGCTTATCCGCGACGCGCGTGAGCATGGCGTGGACATGCGGGCCGTCGACATTAATTGTTCCGACTGGAATTCGACGTTGGAAATGGGAGCCAGGCCGCAGCCCGTCTCGCCTCAGCATCGTGACATGGCCGGGACAATGAAGAACGCGCATGCGGTGCGTCTTGGCCTGCGCCTGGTCAAAGGCTTTAGCGAAGAAGACGCAAACCGGCTCATGGAGCATCGTGGGCGCGGCTACGACAGTGTGCGCGATTTATGGATGCGTTCCGGTCTGACGCGCCATACCATTGAAAAGTTGGCCGAGGCCGATTGTTTCCGTTCCATCGGGCTTGACCGGCGCGACGCCCTTTGGGCGGCCAAGGCCCTGGACCCGCTCAGCAGCGCGGAACGCCTGCCCCTGTTTGCCGCAGCTGACGCTCATGACCTTCAAAAAGAACCCGATATTCATTTACCGCCAATGCCCCTGGGCGAGCACGTGATCAATGACTACCAGTCTTTGTCGTTCTCATTGAAAGCCCACCCCATGGCCTTTCTGCGCAGCCAGCTTGCCACGGAGGGCTATATTCAAAATATATCCCTCCCGACACTCGCCGTGAACCGAAGGGTCATGGTGTCGGGGCTTGTCCTGGTTCGTCAGCGGCCGGGCTCTGCCAAGGGCGTTGTGTTTGAAACCATCGAGGATGAGACGGGGGTTGCCAATATCATCGTCTGGCCGAAAACTTTCGAGAAATACCGCACCATCGTACTCGGCAGCCGCTGTGTGAGCGTATACGGGAAATTGCAATCTGAAGATGGCGTTATTCATATCGTTGCCGATCGCCTGCGGGATCTGACGCCGTTGATGATGCAGATTTCCGATATGGCCGACCTCATGGGAGGACTTGCCAATGCCGATGAGGTGCGCCGTACTACCGGAGACATGCGCCAGAAGATCAAACCGGCTTCATGTCTTGTGCAGTCGGTCAAGGACATACCAAAAGCCCGACACGACCATGAAGGCATGACTAGGGTCAGCGCAGCCGAAAAGGCCATGCCCAAAGGGCGTAATTTCCACTAAAACCGCACGCCCGGCTCGATAGTCCATCCCCGCCCAAGGAGGGGAGTCAGTCGAGATTACTGGGGTGTCGGTTTCTCCATAGATCGGTGGACTCAAACGCCTTGCCGATCCGCAACGCCGTCAATTCATGTCCACCATGACAGGTGATCATAAGACTCGTGGGCAAGCCTGACCGGGTCAGTCCATTGGGGACGGCGAGCGAGCAAAGTGCCAGATGATTTGCAGCTCTGGTAAAACGCCCGGGAGAGCCGTTTTCGTCCACCTCGGTCAGCGGAATTGCGGGTGTCAGCGTTGTCGGTGTCAGTATCGCATCGATGTTTTCAAATTCGCGCCGGAACTCACTCTGATGCGCAATCCTCTTGTCGAGTGCGCTCTGATAGATATCGTCGCTAAATTCACTCCGCCCGCGAACAAGCCTGCGCTTGACCCATTCATCCATCTTCGCGTTTTCATCATCGATGATGTCTTTGTTGAAGCGGTAGCCCTCGTAGGACATGATCGCAAGCGTTTCCAGCGTGCTGTAACCATCCCATGAGGGTGGCACCGATTTGGCAACAATGCGGGCGCCCAAGTCAGCCAGGGCCGCGACTGATTTTTCATAGGCTTCCAAAATTTCCGGATCGAGTCCGTCGCGATCGGAGTCCGGTAATACAGCGAATGTAAGCCCATCAATCGGTTGGCGGATCGCGGCATGAGGACCTGAATTCACCTCCAGCTCGCTATTCACACGCCCAGGATCAACGCCTCTCAACACTTCAAACATGATGAGTGCGTCATCAACCGACCGAGTCATGGGACCCGGTGTATCGAGTGTCGAGGAAAGCGGCAAAATCCCCTCTGTGGGCAGCATACCTTCCGTAACCTTGAGACCAACCAGCCCACACCAGGAGGCCGGTAGCCGCACTGAACCGCCGGTATCAGTGCCGATCGCGCCCGGGCAGTAGCCTGCGGCAACAGCGACGCCGGAGCCGCTTGACGAGCCTCCGGGTGTGCGATGGGTCTTCAGGTCCCACGGGTTCCACGGTGTACCCATATGCTCATTGGTTCCCCAACCGCCGGTGGCCATTTCAACCGTATGAGTTTTGCCGGAAATGATCGCTCCAGCAGCCAGGAGCCGCTCCGCTATGATTGCGGTGCTCGGGGAAATCCGGTCATGTCGCTCAGGCGAGCCGCCGGTCGTAATCCGGCCTTCCATGTCGACAAGGTCCTTGAGCGCGATCGGCACGCCCGCAAGCGGTGGCGCATCGTTGGACCCAAGAAACTTTTCGCTTGCATCTTTCGCACGCTGTCGCGCTTCATCGCTGTAACGCGTGACATAAGCCGAGAGCTTGTCTTCCAACCGATCTTCGCGCGCGAGATGAGCGTCGATGATTTCAACAGGCGAAATCTCGCCGGACCGATAGGCGCGGTGGAGGGTCGCAATGGAGGCGTAGGGATCAAAAACTGTCATATGAACTCACTAGTCGATCTGATAGTCGAGCCAGTCCGCAACCATTTCCTTCAGATGCTCATCATGAGCGAAGGTAGCCGCCGTTCCCTCGCCGCGGTTGCGGCCCAGATCCAGAATATAGATATAGTCGGAAACGTTGACGCATTGTCGGACATTCTGATCCACCAGCACCACCGTAATTCCCTGTCCGGGAAGTGTTGCAATAAAGTCGTAGATCTCACGGGAAATCTTCGGCGCAATCATAGCCGTCGGTTCATCGAGCATGATGATTTTGGGTTCGACGACGAGCGCGCGGCCCAGCTCGACAAACCGTTGCTGACCGCCTGAAAGGCTGCCGGCAAGATCACTGCGTTTTTCTTTCAGGATTGGAAACTGCCCATAGACCTTCTCCAACTCACGCGTCACCTTGCGCCGGTCGGAACGGAACTGCCAGCATCCAAGGCGCAGATTGTCCTCCACCGAGAGATCATTGAACAGGCTTCTGTTCTGAGGAACGAAAGCAATGCCGTTTGCCATCATGTCGTAAGGCGGGAGGTTACTGATATCCCTGCCGTCCAATGCGATGGTTCCCTTTGACGGGTGGAGAAAGCCGTACATGGTTTTCAGCGCCGTCGACTTGCCGGCACCGTTCGGACCAATAATTCCGGTGATGCAATTCTCGTTCACCGCAATCGAAAGACCATTCAGGATCGAAATATCGCCGTGATAGGCAGCATGCACATCCCGCATCTCGAGAATGGTGCGGGCTTGTTCCCATTTCCCATTCGGGGTTTTCTTTTTCTGTTTTCTGGCCACAGCTATTCTTGCCCCAGATAGGCTTCGATCACGGCCGGGTTGTTCTTGATATCATCGACACCGCCCTCGGCGATGATCTGTCCCTGATTGAGCACCACGATATGATCAGAAAGTTTGTAGATCGAAGTCAGGTCGTGGCTTACCAGCAGGAATGACTTCCCGTCCTCGCGCAACTCCACGATGCGCTCAATCAGCAGCCGGCAAAGAGCAGGATTTACTCCCGCAAAGGGCTCGTCCAGCAATATGAGGTCGGGGTCGAACATCATGACCCTTGCCAGTTCAAGGAGTTTCTGCTGTCCGCCGGAAAGCTCCTCTCCGTGATTGTAGCGAAGATCCAGAAGTGTCATTCGGTCGAGAAATTCCTCTGCACGTTCGGTAAGCGCGCTGTCAGGCAGAGGGCTATCGAGAGAAGTCACGAGCAAATTGTCGATCAGGCTCATTCGGTGAAAGATGCGTGGCACCTGAAAGGTGCGCCCGACGCCAAGCCTGGCGATCTCGTGCGGCGTGAGATGGGTGATATCACGCTCATTTAGATACACCTCCCCGCCATCACTGCGATAAAGACCGTTGATGCAGTTCATCGCTGTGGTCTTGCCCGCACCATTAATGCCGATCATGCCCAGCACCGTTCCGCGTTCGAGCGACAAGTCGATGCCATCCACGGCAACCAGACCGCCGAACCGTTTGACCAATCCGTTCGTCTTCAGAATGGCATCCGGGGTCATTTGAGCTGCCCTTTGCCAAAGAGGCCCTCGGGTCGGACAAAAATGACAGCGACAAGAATTATGAACCCGACCATCTGCGCCGCTGCCTGCGGCAGCAGCAGATTTGAGAACTGCTCAACGAAGCCGAATATGATACCAGCGAACAGGGCGCCCACGGGATGCCCAAGCCCACCGAGCACAATGACAATGAATCCGACGAGCGCGATGTCCGGCCCGCCATTGGGATCAATCGAGGGAACCACAAGCGCGAGCAGAACGCCGGTGATGCCTGCAAGCGCTGTCGCAAGTCCGAATGCCATGGCGGAAAGACGATGAATGTTGATGCCGACGATCTGCACGGCTTCACGATTCATGGTTGTTGCGCGAAGTGCCTTGCCTGGCAGGGTGCGGTAGAAGAACCAGGTGAGCGCCGCAATGAGACCCAGATTGACCACAAGAGCAACCAGCCGCGCGGTGGGCACAAGCACACGGCCATCCCGTCCCGGACCATAGGCATCGGGAATTTTGAACAGCGTCACGTTAATGGGCTCGAAGCTGAAATTCATGGGCCGGATGTCAGCTTCAAAAATCCAGGTGATGACCGACACGGCCATCAGTGAAACACCGAACATCAACAGGAATGATGCGGTTTCGGGTTCATCCGAATGCGCCAGCCTGGGAACGAGCAGATAGTAGAGGCCGATGCCTGCGAAAAAGAATGCAGCGGCACAAATCGGTAACGCAACGAGAGGATGAATGTCGAAGCTGTTCAGGAGCGCATAGGAAAAGAAGGATCCGGCAATGACAAACTCACCATGCGCGAAATTGATGACCCGCAGAACGCCGGCGAGGACATTCAGCGAACAGCCGATGAGCGCATAGACGGCGCCAAATACAACGCCGCCAATAATTGCGTTCCAAAGCAGGACTTCACTGATCATCGCCCAGCACCCGCCTACATGATGAGCCGGCGCATGCGCGGAAACCGCTGCATTATGGTGCCGACAATGCCGCGCGGCATGAACAGGATCAGAAGGGCAATGATGAGCCCAAGGAGAAAATTGTTCAGGACAGGAAACTCGCGCCAGATGAGCTCATCCACCCACACAAGAATGACCGTGCCGACGACCGGTCCGGTCACCGTAGCGAGCCCTCCGGCCATTGCATAGATCACGGTTTTTGCTGTTACGAGAACGTCGAATGCGGTGATTGGATCGAGTGCGCCGGTGAACCAGGCTTGCACACCACCGCACAGTGAACCGAACAGGGCGGACATCAGCCAGGCGTACAACCTTGAGCGCTGTACATTGACGCCCATGGCATCGGCAGCCTCGGCATCGTCACGTATTGCCTTGAGTGCCTTGCCGAGGCGCGATCTGGCAAGCCATGTTACTGTTGTCAGGGCCGCCACCAGCACCAGGAGCATGGCGTAGTAGCCTTCCTGGCGCTCTGTTTTCTGTCCGAGATTGAGACCATGGCTTCCACCGGTGATATCTTCTGGTGCCAACCCCACAATCCGCTGCATGATGACGGCCAGCGCGAGGCTGACAATGGCAAAATAAATGCCGCCAAGTCTCAAGGTCGGCGCGAAAATCAGTGCAAGGCCAACACCTGCAAGCCCCGCTGCGGGAATTGCGATATAGGGCGAGATATCGTGATTGACGACGAGAATGGCCGTTGCATAGGTGCCAACACCGTAAAACGCCACATAGCCAAACGGCATATAACCGGTGAACCCGGCAATGATGTTGAACGACGTCGCCATCGTTACCCACAGCATCAGCGAAAAATAGAGGGAGAGATTACCGTCAAGCGTCGGTATCGATCCGAACCACACAACAACAATTGCGATCAGGGCGAACCAGACCGTGTGGCGAATTCGCGACGCTTTCGCTTCATCGATATGCGTCAATTTTGGCATGATGAAGAGCCGAACCAGCCAAGAGGCAAAGAGAAAAATTATGCATTGTTGCTGCGCAACCCGAGTTTGCTATGAACCCAGGCCACGCAGCAATAAAAGTACCAGCCCGATCTAACGTTTGTCGTAGGGCGGAACCGGATAGATTGGTTTGCCCGTGGCAACACCTTCCGGGTAGACAACCTCCAGGCCCTGCTTCTGGTTCTGCATGACAACAAATTCCATCTGAATCTGCTTGCCGTTGTCCAGAACTTCGTAGGGACCAGTGATCACCGTGATCTTCTTGGAAAGATCGAGTGCCGCCTGCTTTAATTTGGCGGGTTCAGTCGACTGGGCTTTCTTAATGATCTCTTCCAGCACCGCACCAGCGCCGTAAGCCAGGGCCGTCTGGAAGTCGGCCTCATACTTCGCATTCGGGAAGAGTTTCTCATACCGGGCCTTTACGGCATCGCGATCGAGGCCGGCGTTGACTTTCCAACGCACCTTCGGATTCCACAGCGTTTGGCTGAAGAGATACTTTGCGTCCTGTCCGATACCAAGAAACTGCGGCTGCGATCCGTAGAACATATAGGTCATCGGGAAATTCGCGTCCTGCTCACGCATTTGCCGGGCGATGTTCATTTGATCGCCTTCGTAAGAAGCCGGATAGAACGCATCTGCACCGCTCGCGAGCGCTTTCTGGATCATGACCGAGAAGTCCTTGGTGCCCTTGGCAAACTTCTCATACATCACAACTTCCATGCCAAGTTCCTCGGCGCGTTTTTTGACGCCCGCCGCGGTTCCAGCCGGAAACGGTTCATCCAGATAGATCATCGCGATCTTCTTGACGCCCATCGCCCCCATGGCGTCGGCACCAGGCTTGCCGAGTCGCGAAGCTGCGATCTGCGTCGCAGACACCACAAATTTGTGACCCTGCTCGTAGATCTTGTCTGAAGACGCTGACCAGATAACGAGGAATTTGCCGAAGCTCTCAGTTGTGTTGGCGGCGGCGGCCGTCAGAGTGGAGCCAAATGGCCCCATCAGGATGTCGACCTTCTTATCCTTGATAAGCGTCTCGTAAACACGGGGAACGAGGGCCTTGTCGCTACGATCATCCAGGGCTTCGAGTTTGATCTTGTGCTTGGTTCCGCCGATATCAATGCCACCGCGGCTGTTGACGTCATCAATCCAGATCTTCAAGCCTCGCTCCCCTGACTGAGCAGCGAGAGCAAAGCGGCCGGTCTGGCTCACTGTCATGCCAAGAGTTATGTCAGCCTGAGCTGCAGTACTGGAAAAGGCGCCAGCCGCGAGAGCAATTGCACCGGCCATGCCGAATAAAGTTCTACGCGCGATTTTCATCTTTTACCTCCCGTGGAATCGGGCTCGGATAAGTATCCGGCCTCCCACAGTTCCTTACTTGGGCCAGCCATTTGAGGGGGCTGGGCATTTCCTAGGCGCGAAATTGTAAACCACTATTGGCGAGTTGCAATCATGGCTCTCGGATTAAGTCCTATTCGCGCGCTTCAGAACGGCATGCATCAGGAGGTTTACCGCCGGGAGCGTGTCTATCTGCTCGATATGTTCGTCTTCGTTGTGCGTAATGCCGTTGCGGCAGGGTGAGAAAATCATTGCGGTCGGTGCGACGGCGGCAACATGATAGGCGTCGTGGCCAGCCTGCGAGAGCATTTCCTTGTAGGAGATCCCGAGTTCGTCAGCCGTGTTGCGCAGAAGGTCAATGCAGTCGGTTGAGAAATCATCACAACCAAATTCCCATTCCTTTACCACCTCGACATCTACGTTGCCCTTGCGGCCAGCTTCTGCAATCGCGCCGCTCACCTCGTCCGCCATCTTCCGCGCCGTCTCCCGGTCCGGATGGCGGATGTCCACTGTTACCTCGGCCCAGTCAGGCAAAATGCCATACTTGTTGGGCCACAGTTGAATACGGCTTGAAGTTGAGCGGGCATCGGGATGATATTTCCAGCCGATATCATTTACGGCAGCGATGAGATAGGCCGCACCGACCAGCGCATTGCGCCGTTTGTCCATGGGCGTGGGGCCAGAGTGGGCTGTTTCGCCGTGGAACTGCACCTGGCTGCCGAACGCAATGAACCCTCCGGTCACGATGCCGACAGGTACACCTTCAGCCTCTAGTTCGGGCCCTTGCTCGATATGCAGCTCAAAATAGGAGTCCAGATCATGGCCCGGGAGCGTAGCGTCTCCGGCATATCCGATGCGCTTAAGCTCATCGCCAAAACGCTTTCCGTCGTCGTCAGTTTGATCGAGCACCCAATCCAGCACGTGTATGCCCGCGAATGCTCCGGCACCCATCATTGGTGGCTGGTAGCGGGCGCCTTCCTCATTGGTCCAACAGACTACTTCCAGCGGACGGCGTGTTGAAATACTGCGATCATTGAGCGTTCGCACGATTTCAAGCCCGGCAAGCACGCCCAAAATCCCGTCATACTTGCCCCCCGCAATCTGGGTATCGAGATGGCTGCCCAAAGCGACCGGAGGCAACGTGTTTTCAGTGCCTTCGCGCCGCGCAAAAATATTTCCTACTTGGTCCACACGCACCGCAAGGCCTGCGTCACGGCACCACTCGACAAACTGGTCGCGCATTTCGCCATCGGCCGTGCAAAGTGCCGGACGATTGAGTCCGGTGGTTCGACCGGGACCGATTTCCCCCGAACGCGTCAATGTTTCCCACAACCTCGCGCCATCAACTACCAGCTCGTTGGTCACCATTACTGAACCTCGACATGAGTGAAAAATGAAGTGCTGGCAGTACAACCAGCCGATGCGGTACCGCAGACCGCAATGATACAGAAGATTGCATCAGTTATGAAGGCGCAGACCTGCCCGATATATTGCGCGATAGAACAGCAGAACAGAACCGAGCCGTTTCAGCGCCATTGTGGATTTTCTTGATAGAACTGACGTCCCTGTCAGAGAGCGCCAAAGCGCCCAATGCCCGCGAAGGTACCGCCGCATGGGTGACTCGAATACACGATCCTATCATTCCGAATTATTTTCCGTAAATATATCAAATAGTTAGATAGAATTGGAGTGAGCCGGAAACACTTGCAGAATCCATTGAGACGACAGGAGAATTCCGAGCGGTCACCTTTGACGGCATTGGACCCGGCTAGCGTGGCCGGCAAGAGCCGCGGATGCCGGCGGAGTCACGACTTTCCGGCCAGAACTGCATGTCCTGATTTACGCTGCAGCTCGATCTCCTTGCATCCATATTCATAGGCACTCTGCCTAAGCTCCGCGTGCCGCCGCCAGTCCAGGATCGACATGTCTTTGGGCAGGGGTGGCATGAACAGGAGATCAGTTTCGGTCAGGAACTTGCGAAAATCCTGCCGTTTCACGGCCAAACTGCGCATGAGGATGCTGCCGGGTCCCGGTGCTTTCGGGGGCGGCCCCTTGAAGAACGGAAGCAGCATGGACCGGATCAGCTCGGCACGTGAGGGAAGCCGGTCATATTCGAATCCGGAAACCCTGATTTCCGGCGGATCGAAATTGATGATGACATTTGGTCCGGACTTGAGATCGCGCATCTGCTTCAACGGCACATTGTCGAGCAGTGAGCCGTCAACCAGCACTTGTCCATCCGGTGTGTAGACGGGTGGCAAAAGGCCGGGAATGGCGCTGGACGCGCGGATGCCTCGCCACAACTCGCCCTCGCGCACGCAGTGCATGCGGTTGTCTGAAAGATTCGTCGAAATCGCGAAATATGGGATCCCAAGGTCTTCGATGCGGGTTGCACCATAGTGCTCGGCCAGACATGCGTCGAAGACCTTGTGGTCGAGGAAGCTGTATCTGGGCCAGGTTGCACGACGCATGGCGCCATGCGTAACGAAAATGTCATGCGTCCGGCGTTCCAGTTCATCTGGTCCGATATCCTTCGCGTAGGCGCCAACCATAGCCGCGCCGCCGCTGGTGCCCCCCATAATGTCGAACTCGAGGCCAGCCTCGTTGAAGGCCTGGAACATACCAATATGCGCTGCGCAATATGCACCCCCACCGCAAGCCACAAGGCCGAGCGCCCTGCCGCTCAAAAACCGCAAGAGCCTGTCGTAGCCCGCCTCGGACCCGGCCCTGACGTGATGATGCATGCGTACCGCCCGGCCTTCCAGCCAGAAGCGCGTTCCCCTTATTTCTCCGTCACGCTGATGCACCAGGACCAGGCGCTGGGCGTCCGTCCCGTGCACCTCTTCCGCAAACTTTTCCAGCGGATTCAGAGGTCGCGGCTTGCTGGAATCATCGGCACCTTGGCAGGCGATGCGCAGAACTGTATCCGCATGTCGGATGGCCAATCGCGACCACTTGGTCAGTTCCGGGTCTGCAACGAAGACGAGATAGTCATGTCCTGTTTCTTCGTCGTTGAGCCATCGGGTGACGGCATGAGGATCAGCGGTTTCGAGGTCAGGGAATTCCTCCCGCATCGTGTCGGAGGTGAGGAATCGGCAACGGCATGCTGATTGAAATGCCTGTTTCAGCTCGGCCAGGACGCTTTCCCGAATGGGTTCTGCCCCGGCGTGACAAACGGCGATCGTGCGTTCCCGGCTACGCTTGAATTCCCGGTCGCGCGTCGCTATGCGGAGTAGTCGCTGCGACAGCATGGCAACCATCTTTGGCCATATTTCGGGCGAGTGTTCGCACAGCGCGTCGAAATCCTTGCGGGACAATCTCAAAACGAGGCTGTCGCGCGCAGCGGTGACCGTCGCGGTTCGTGCAGATCCGGAAAAAAAGCCGATTTCACCGATGGATTTTCCCGCTCCGACTTCGGCGATGGGCCTTCGCTGGCCGGCCTCGGTCACAAGGAAGCGGCCTGATACCACGAGAAACAGCGTATCTGACGGTTCGCCCTCGCGCACGAGGATCTCGCCACCGTCGACTGTTACAAGGTCGACCCGCGTTCCGAGTTCGGAAAGTTGCTCGGCGGAAAGATGAGAAAATGCTTCGATTTCCGCCAGCTCATGGCGATGGTCTGTCTCGTTTTTTGCCAGCGTCGCGCTCCATGCCTGGGCCGCTTCGGCCGTGTTGGGTTGACAGTTACTGAGACCAATATCCGGCTTTTTGATCAACCGGGAAACGATGTTCCAGGAAAGCCGCCCTTGCAACGGTTAATGTGCCCGCGCCAGTAAATTGGGAACATCCGTCTTGTGCCAGAAGCGGGCATTGAGCTCGGCATGTAACCAATCCTGTTTCAGCAACTTGCGTCAAAGATGCATGGCGCTCCGCGGTGCGTGCATCGGATGGAACCTTATTCGGCATTTCAAGCGGGAAGAGGTTGGATGAAGCAGAAAAGCGCGGGGGACAAGTCTTCCAGGGGTAGATGGTGCCGTTTCGGACGGAGCGCCAGTGCCCTGAAAAACTTGTCCTCTCTCGCGAGCCAAACCCGGCGTGATTGGGGTCGCCGGGATGGCTTAGCTTTCGGTAGTGTCTGTTCCGGTCCTAGAGCGGGATCAGGAAAAGTGGAATCCGGTTTTCCGTCCGATCCTGCTCTATCTATAGATGTCGATCACGTTTATCGCCTCAGGTGGATCCACCT
>JGI24023J19991_10000070_pt1 | contig 62036 bp, 57 predicted proteins | sample Cruoilmetagenom1_FD_19991 | JGI IMG/M metagenome (IMG submission 19991)
CGCGCCGCCGTGACCCCGCCACGCTATGGCCGGAAGCCAAAAGCGTCGTGGTGCTGGGTTTGAATTACGGCCAGCCAGGCGATCCGCTGATGCTGTTGAATGAGCCGCGTCGTGGCGCAATCTCGATCTATGCGAGGGGCGGCGACTATCATGAGATTATCAAGAAGAAGCTGAAGCAGGTTGCGGGTTGGCTGCACCGCGAATCCGGCGCCGACGTGAAGGTGTTTGTCGATACCGCGCCGGTAATGGAGAAACCGCTGGGCGAGGCCTCGGGGCTCGGCTGGCAGGGTAAGCACACAAATCTGGTTTCCCGCCAATTCGGTTCGTGGCTATTTCTGGGAAGCATTTTCACCACGGTCGAGTTTGCGCCGGATGCCGCTGAGGCCGACCACTGCGGCGAATGCCGGCGCTGTCTCGACATCTGCCCCACGGATGCGTTTCCCAAGCCCTATCAGCTCGACGCACGGCGTTGCATCTCCTACCTCACCATCGAGCACAAGGGTCATATCGACCGCGAGTTCCGCGTGGCCATGGGTAACCGGATTTTCGGCTGCGACGATTGCCTCGCCGTGTGCCCTTGGAACAAGTTTGCTGCCCAAGCACGGGAGGCGCGCTTCGCCGCGCGGGCGGAAACCGACGGTCCCGAATTGGCGGATTTGCTCGGCCTCGACGACGCTGATTTCCGGGCCCGCTTTCGCGGCACGCCGATCAAGCGCACCGGACGGGACAGATTCATACGAAACGTGCTGATCGCGGCCGGGAATTCGGGCGATGCCACCCTGGTGCCTCTGGTTGAGCGCCTGCTGGGCGATGCCTCGCCTCTAGTGCGCGCTATGGCGGTATGGGCAAGCACGAGGCTGCTTGATGAAGCTGCCTTCGCAAAACTGCGCGAGCGCCGTGAGAGGAATGAGTGCGATCCCGCGGTCAAAGCGGAGTGGCGCGGGGAGGACGGAATTTGAGCACGCTGTTTTGTTTCGGGCTGGGCTATACGGCGCGGACTCTGGCGGCGCGACTGATTGAGCAAGGCTGGCGCGTGGCCGGCACGGCGCGCTCCGAGAAGAACCTGCAAAGCATCCGTGAATTCGGAGCGGAGGCCGTGCTGTTCGACGGCAGCCGCCCGGGTCCCGGCGTCGCCGATCAACTCCGGCAATCGAGCCATGTCTTGGTCTCGATACCGCCCGGCGAAGAGGGCGACGCCGCATTGCGGCACCACGCCGGCGATCTGGCTGAGGCTCCGGAAATAGAATGGATCGGTTACCTTTCCACTGTTGGCGTCTATGGCGACCACCAGGGCGGTTGGGTGGATGAGACAAGCGCGCCGATGCCGAAAGGTCCGCGCTCCCAACGCCGGCTTGAGGCCGAGCGCGCCTGGATGGCGCTCGGTGAGAACGCGGGAAAGCCGGTGCAGATCTTTCGGCTTCCCGGCATTTACGGGCCTGGCCGCAATGCGCTTACGAGTCTCAAAGCGGGCAGGTCCCGGCGGATCGTAAAACCGGGCCAGGTCTTTAACCGGGCGCATGTGGCGGACATCGCGAGCGTGCTGGAGGCGTCGATCCGCCGACCACGCGCGGGCGCGGTCTACAACGTCGCCGACGATGAACCGGCGCCGCCCCAGGATGTCGTTGCTTACGCTGCCGAATTGCTGGGCGTGGAGCCGCCGCCCGAAATTGCCTTCGAGGACGCCGAATTGAGCGCCATGGGCCGGAGCTTTTATGGCGAATGCAAGCGGGTGAGAAACGGGTTGATCAAGTCTGAGCTCGGCGTCGAGCTGCGCTATCCCACCTATCGCGAGGGGCTGCGGGCGCTCGCGGCGGAGCTTGCCGATTAAACCGCGCCCTTGCGTGCCTGTTCCCAAAGCGCCTCTACCTCGCGGATCATCAGGTCCAGATCCTGGGGACGAGAGAGGCGGTGTTCACCATCCTTCACCAAAGTCAGCGCGACGTCGTCGGAGCTGAGCAGATCCACCAAGGCCAGCGCGTGCTGCCAGGGCACATCGGGATCGCGCTGGCCTTGAATGATACGCACCGGGCAGCCCGGATCGAAACCGGTTGGATCGAGCAGGTGATTGCGGCCTTCTTCGATCAACGCCTTGGTAATGGCGTAGGGGTCGTCGCCATAGTCCGAGGGCCAATGATAGACGCCGCTCCGTTCGATGGTCTCGCGCGCCTCGTCGGAGAATCTTTCCCAAATCAGGTCCTGGGTCATGTTCCAGGCTGGCGCAATCAGAACGGCGCCGCAGACATGGTTGGCGATCTTGCGGCCCTGATCCCGCATGGATTGAAGGAGCATCAGCGCAATCCAACCGCCCATGCTGGAGCCGATCAGGATTTGGGGACCCAAGGCTGCGCGGTCCAGAACGGCGAGCGCATCCTCCAGCCAGCGTCCCATGGTGCCGTCTTTGAAGTCCCCGTCGGACTGGCCGTGGCCCGAATAATCGAAGCGCAAGAAAGGGCGGCCAGTCTTCAGCGCCCAGTCCGCCAGATAGCTCGCCTTGGTGCTGACCATGTCGGATTTGAGGCCGGGCAGCCAGACTAGGCCCGGCACCATATGCGGCGCGCCGGGGCTGGAAATATATGCAATACGCCGCTTACTTGACCCTTCGCCTACGTTAAGGAATTGCGGTTGCGCGTCAGTCATCTTAATTGAAGCCTCGCCATTGCCTCACCGATTGCCTGCGCGACATATAGTTTGCAATCCGGCAAGGCATTATCCCTCGGAGAAGCCGTTTGGCGGCCACCATAGTCCAAATTATCCCACGACTCGACACGGGCGGTGCCGAGATGGCGACGCTTGAGATCACCGCCGCGCTCGCGCAGGCCGGCGCCAGGGCGATCGTGCTCTCCGAGGGCGGCAGAATGACGGAGGCCGTGCAGGAGGCGGGCGGCGAATGGGTGCCGTTTCCCGCCGCCACCAGGAACCCGGTGCGGATTTTTGGGAATGTCGGGCATCTGACCCGGTTTCTCGCCGAGAACGGCGCCGACCTGATTCACGCCAGAAGCCGGGCACCTGCCTGGAGCGCGATTGCCGCGGCGCGCAGAACGCGCATTCCTATCGTCACCACCTACCATGGCGCCTACAGCGGCGGTTCGCGGCTAAAGAACACCTATAACGCCGTCATGGCACAGGGCGACAGGGTGATCGCCAATTCGCGCTATACGGCCGATCTGATCCGCAGGCGCCACGGCACCGGAGAGAACCGGCTGCGCATCATTCATCGCGGCGTGGATCTCAAGACTTTCGACGCGGCCAAGGTCAGGGCCGGCCGGGTGGCGAAGCTGAAGCAGAGTTGGGGCGTGAAGGAAGGCGACAAAATCGTATTGCATGCAGCGCGGCTCACCGGCTGGAAGGGTCATCGCGTCGTGATCGAAGCGGCGCAGCAACTTCGCGGGCAAGGCGGTTTGGAACGTGTGGCAATAATCCTGGCGGGCGATGCCCAGGGACGCGAAGACTATCGCAGAGAGCTTGAGGCCCAGATCGCCGCTGGTGGCCTGGAGGGCGTCGTCCGACTTGCTGGCCATTGCGATGACATGCCGGCGGCTTTCGCTGCTGCCCACGTAGCGCTCGTCGCATCGACGGAACCGGAAGCCTTCGGGCGTGCTGCGATCGAGGCCCAGGCCATGGGCTGCCCGGTGATCGCTGCCGAGCTGGGTGCCGTGCCGGAAACGGTATTGGCGCCACCCGCCGTCAAACCGGGCGCGGCGACGGGTTGGCTGGTGGCCCCAGGCGAGCCGATCCAACTTGCTGACGCGCTAGCAGGGTGCCTGGGGCTCAGCGCCAGCAAACGACGCGAAATCGGCCGCCGTGCACGCGCCCATGTTGCGGAGAGCTTTTCCCTTGAAGCGATGCGGTCTGGCACCCTTGAGGTCTATCGGGAACTCCTGGGCGACAGGCTCGGGGCATCACGGCCCGCAGGCGCCCGGGCGAAAAAGAGTGGGTGACGGCCCGTTCATTCTGGTTGACTCGGGCGCGCATCTTCTCAATCCTGTATTCGATGTTCGCCCGCTAAGCGACGGTCGTAGTCGAGAGCGTTGGGGAGCGTTTGTGTTGAAATAGAAGGGAGACAGTCACATCGGACGTCGACCGATTCGGGCAGCGGCAATGCCCACACGAGAGGGACCTCGGTCGAATGAAGACATCGAGGCCACCGAAGTTCAGCTGATAACAGAAACCGGTGACAATCTAGGGGTGGTTAGCTTCGAGGATGCGATGGCGCGTGCCCAAGAGGTCGCCCTCGATCTCGTCGAGATCTCGCCCAACGCCGAGCCGCCTGTATGCAAGATCCTCGATCTTGGCAAATACAAATACCAGGCGCAGAAAAAGGCCGCCGAGGCGCGCAAGAAGCAAAAGACCTTCGACGTGAAGGAAATAAAAATGCGCCCGAATATCGACACCCATGACTACGACGTGAAGATGCGCAATATGCGCCGCTTCTTCGAGCATGGCGACAAGGTCAAGGTGACATTGCGTTTCCGCGGCCGCGAGATGGCGCATCAGGAGCTGGGCGCCCAGCTGCTTCAGCGCGTCAAGGAAGAGACGGACGGAATCGCCAAGGTGGAGTCCGAGCCCAAGCTCGAGGGCCGTCAAATGATCATGGTGCTGGCGCCGCGTTAGAGCGGACCAACGCCCAAAACCCTGTAAATCGGAAATTGCGCTCGGCGGAGCCGCACATACGCGGCCCCGCCGCGCTGATTAGGCTTTTTCGGTAGTCGGATCGATCATCTTGCGCACTTCGACGATGCGCGTTGCCGGAAAGCCGCTGATTTCAGCGTGCTTGCGGATGATGTCTTCGTCCTTGGCGAGGTAGATGCAAAACGTCCGGTCGCCGGCAACGTAAGAGTTGACCCACTGAATGTCGGAGCCGAGCTGCGCCAACACTTCGTTAGACTTCGCAGCGGCCGCCGCCAGCTGTTCCCGCTCTAGGCTGCCGACCTCGGGGATTTCCCGTTCGATAACATACTTACGCATGATTTCTCCTCCCTAACAAAACGCGTCGAACCCGCGGTGGTTGTCCGCAGTGTTCCCGTAGCCACGCTACGCCGCCCGAACCCTGCTCGCAACCACGACAACAATTGCGAGTGAGCGAATGGCGTCAGGCAGCGATCTTTAACGGGCCTGAAGGCCGTCCGCAAGGCGGCAGTTGCTAGGGTGCGAGCTTTCGGATATATGCCGGTCCAGGAGTCGCCCGGCGGGGCATGCCGTGGCGGTTCGAAATTGCTTCCGGATTGCGAACAATTGCAGATCCGCGTGGGAACAGGCCAAGCCGCTGCTTGGCGCGCAGATTCCCGGTAAAGGAGAAGCGAAATGCCCAAACTGAAGACCAAGAGCGGCGCCAAGAAGCGCTTCAAGGTGACCGCTAGCGGGAAGATCAAATGCCAGTCGGCCGGTAAGCGCCATGGCATGATCAAGCGCTCCAAGAAGTTCATTCGAAACGCAAGGGGCATGAAAGTCCTTTCGGACGAGGATGCACGTATCGTCCGGCAGTTCTTGCCCTATAGCCGTTAACGGCGCGGATAACCCGCGCCAGCGTTTCCGAACCCAAGGAGCAGCTCCCCATGTCCCGTGTCAAACGCGGCGTCACCAAACACGCCCGCCACCGCAAAATCATCGGCCAAGCCAAGGGCTATTACGGCCGGCGCAAAAACACCTTTCGCGCCGCCAACCAGGCGGTAGAGCGCGCCGGGCAATACGCCTATCGCGATCGCAAGCAGCGCAAGCGCAATTTCCGCTCGCTCTGGATCCAACGCATCAATGCGGCCGCCCGCGAGCACGGCATTACCTATGGGCGATTTATCAACGGCCTGGGTAGAGCGGGCGTTGAGATCGACCGCAAGATGCTCGCCGATCTCGCCGTCCGTGAGCCCGAGGCCTTCAAAGCGCTGGTCGATCAAGCCCAGTCCGCGCTGAATTAGCGCGGGCGGCGCGGCCGGCGCAGCAAGCCGCCACTTCCAAAATGTTATCGAGGGGGATTGGCGGCACTACGGGTCGCTGATCGAGGTAACGGCATGTCGGATTTAAAACAGCTTGAAAACCAACTACTAGATGCGATCCAAGGCGCGGGCGACCTCGCCGCATTGGACGACGTCCGGGTCAAAGCGCTGGGCAAGAAGGGTAGCGTCAGCGCGCTGATGAAGGGTCTGGGCGCCATGCAAGCCGAAGAGCGCAAGAGCTTCGGGCAGGCGGTCAACGGACTGAAGCTGCGGGTCAGCGAGGCGCTGAACGAGCGCAAAGAAACGCTACAGGAGGCCGCTCTCGCCGAGCAGTTGGCGGGCGAACAAGCCGACATCACGCTTCCGGTACGCCCGGGGCCGCTTAGCGAAGGGCGAATTCATCCCGTCAGCCAGGTGATGGACGAGATCTCCGAGATTTTCGCCGATATGGGATTCTCCATCGCCGAGGGTCCCGAGATCGAAACGGACGAGCACAACTTCACCGCATTGAATATTCCGCCCGAGCACCCTGCCCGACAGGAGCATGACACCTTCTACTTCCATGAGAAGGACGACGGCTCACGGCTGCTGTTGCGCACCCATACCAGTCCAGTTCAGGTTCGTGTCATGCGCGAGACCAAGCCGCCTTTGCGCATCATTGCGCCAGGCCGGGTCTATCGCTGCGATTCCGACCAAACCCACACGCCGATGTTCCATCAGGTCGAGGGCTTGGTGATCGATGAAGAGACCCATCTGGGGCACCTGAAATGGGTGCTTGAGGAGTTCTGTAAGGCGTTCTTCGAAATCGACGAGGTGAAGATGCGGTTCCGGGCCAGCCATTTCCCCTTCACCGAGCCCTCCATGGAGGTCGATATCGGCTACTCCAAACACGGCGACGAGATTCGCATCGGCGCCGGCGACGAATGGCTGGAAGTCTTGGGCTGCGGCATGGTTCACCCCAACGTGCTGCGCAATGTCGATCTGGACCCCGCGATCTATCAGGGCTTTGCCTTCGGCCTCGGCGTCGACCGGTTGGCCCAGCTGAAATACGGCATGCCCGATTTACGTGCCTTCTTCTCGGCCGATCTGCGCTGGCTGAAGCATTACGGCTTCGTGCCGCTCGATGTCCCAACCCTGGCAGGAGGACTTTCGTCATGAATGAACCGGTCCGTACGATCATTGCCACCGTCCTGGCGGGCGTCGTGGGCAATGTGGTCAACGCGGTCGCCGCGTCGATCATGGTCAATCCCCAATTAATCGACTTTGCGTTGGTGCCGGGACGCTATCTCGTGGCGATCCTGGTGGCGGCGTTAATCCCACTCTTCATCGCGCTGGTGGGCGGCATGCCTGCCCTGCTGCTCTCCTTTGTCGGGCTGACCGTGGTGCCTTCCCTGCTTGCCAAGCTGGTGTTCGGGTCCGGGGCGCCTTGGGTCTTGGTAATTGTTCTTAACGCCATTTACGCGATTGCGGCGATGGCGACCTACAAGGCGATCGCCCGCAATTGATCGCGGGTGAAGCGGTGGCTAGCGCATGAAATTTACGCTTTCCTGGCTCCTGGACCATTTGCAGACCGAGGCGTCGCTCGACCAGATTCTGGACAAGCTGACGATCATCGGACTCGAGGTCGAAGACGTCTTCAATCCGTCGGCGAGCATGGGCGACTTCGTGGTCGCCGAAGTGCTGAGCGCCGAAAAGCATCCCGACGCCGACAAGCTCAAAGTTTGCCGGGTTACGACGGGCTCGGAAGAAGTCCAGGTGGTATGCGGCGCACCAAACGCGCGGACCGGCATGAAGGGCGTGTTCGCGCCGGTTGGCAGTTATGTGCCGGGTATCGATCTGAAGCTGAAAAGGGTCAAGATCCGCGGCGTCGAGTCAAATGGCATGCTGTGCTCCGAGCGCGAATTGGAGCTGTCGGACGAGCATACCGGTATCATCGAGTTGCCGGACGACGCGAAGATCGGCACGCCCGCGGCCCAAGCGCTGGGGCTCGGCGACCCGGTCATCGATATCGCCATTACGCCCAATCGGCCTGACTGCCTAGGCGTGCGCGGCGTCGCCCGCGACCTGGCCGCGGCGGGGCTCGGTACGCTCAAGGAAGATCCGGTGAAGCCGGTCGGGGGGGCGTTCGAAAACCCGATTCCCGTCGAGCTCCATTTCGATGCCGAAACGGCGGACGCCTGTCCGTCCTTTGCAGGGCGCCTAGTGAAGGGCGTCACAAACGGTCCCAGTGCGGCATGGTTGCAGCAGCGTCTCAAGGCGATCGGATTGAGGCCCATTAATGCGCTGGTCGATATCACCAACTACATCGCCTATGACCGCGGGCGCCCACTCCACGTCTATGACGCCGACAAACTGAAAGGAGCGATCCACGCCAGGCTCGGTAAGAAGGGCGAGTCGGTCCTTGCGCTTGATGGCAACACCTACAATGTCACGGACCAGATCTGCGTGATCGCCGACGACTCCGGCGTGCTGGGGCTTGGCGGCGTGATCGGCGGAGAAGACACGGGCTGCACCGAAGCGACCAAAAACGTCTTTATCGAATCGGCCTATTTCTCGCCACTGCGAACCGCCGCGACGGGCAGAGCGCTGAACATCGTGTCGGACGCCCGCTTTCGCTTCGAGCGCGGCGTCGATCCCGCCTTCGTGATTCCGGGCATCGAAATGGCGACTGCCATGGTGCTCGATCTCTGCGGCGGCAGTCCCAGCACGGTGACCGTGGCGGGAATCCCGCCCGAGCCCAATGTAGTTGTCGATTTCAAAATCTCCGAAGTCGAGCGGCTGGCGGGTATCAAACTGCCGGAAGCGCACATCAAAGAGGTGCTCACAGGGTTGGGATTTGGCGTTTCGGGCAAAGGGCTCGAGTGCAAGGTCTCGGTCCCGAGCTGGCGTCCTGACGTGGATCAACCCGCTGATCTGGTTGAGGAAATTATCCGTATCGTCGGTGTTGATCAGATCCCGTCCGCGCCAATGCAGGGCTCCAGCGGGATCGCCAAGCCGGTGCTCACCCAAATGCAGAAGCGAACGCGCCGGGCCCGGCGGGCGCTCGCGGGCCGCGGTCTGGTTGAGGCCGTCACCTGGTCATTCATTCCCCGCGACGACGCCAAGCGCTTCGGCGGCGGCGGCGGCGCTCTTGAACTTGCCAATCCGATATCGAGCGAGATGTCCAGCATGCGGCCGAGCTTGCTTCCGGGCCTGCTGGCCGCCAGCCACCGCAATCACGACCGCGGCTTCACCGATAACGCGCTCTTCGAAATCGGTCAGGCATATTCCGGCGACCGCCCCGAGGATCAGTACACCGCGGCCTCGGGACTGCGGGCCGGTTCTGCTGGGCTCACCGGGTCGGGCCGCTACTGGGCGGGTGAGGCGCTGCAGGCAGGCTGGGTCGACGCCAAGGCCGATGCGCTCGCAGTGCTGGGTGCGCTCGGACTAGACGCGCGCCAAGTACAGGTGAGCCGCGAGGCGCCCGATTGGTTCCATCCCGGACGCTCGGGCACGCTGCGGCTCGGACCCAAGACCGTTTTGGGTCATTTCGGCGAACTCAATCCGCGAACGCTTCAGGCCCTCGATATTGAGGGCGGGGCCGCCGCCTTTGAGCTTTTTCTCGATGCTCTCCCGGCGCAAAAGCGCAAGACACGGACCAAGCCTGCCCTAGATGTAAGCGACCTGCAGCCGGTCCATCGGGATTTCGCGTTCGTGCTCGATGAGGCTGTGCCGGCTGGCGATGTGATGCGGGCAGCCGCCAGCGCCGACAAGGGCCTGATCACGGATGTGACGCTATTCGATATTTTCGAGGGCGAGGGTCTTGGCGAAGGCAAGAAGTCGCTTGCCATCGAAGTGACGCTGCAACCGCGCGAGAAGACGCTTACGGATGAGGAGATCGATTCCGTGGCAGACGCCATCGTGAAAGCGGTGATGAAGGCAACGGGCGGTGAGCTGCGCGGCTAACGCCAACCAGTCATGACGTCAGGCGTTGCCGATCAGAACTCCGGTGGCGAAGACGATCAGCCCACCGAGCACAATTTCGAAGGCGGCCCGCAGGAATTTGGTGTCCATATAGTGCGCCCGAATCCAAGCGATCACCCAGAGTTCCACCAGCACCACGGCCACCGCGATCGTCGTGGCGGTCACGAAATCCGTAATCAAGAAGGGCAATGTGTGCCCCACTCCGCCGAGTGCGGTCATTGAACCGGTGATCACGCCCCGAATCACCGGGTGGCCGCGCCCGGTGATCTTGCCGTCATCGGAAAGCGCTTCGGCGAACCCCATGGAAATACCGGCGCCGATCGAGGCCGCCATGCCGACCAGAAAGGTCGCCCAAGTATTGTGGGTGGCGAAGGCCGCCGCGAATATCGGCGCAAGTGTGGAAACTGAGCCATCCATCAAGCCCGACAGGCCCGGCTGCACCACGCGCAGAAGGAAGCTGCGCCTGGCCAACTCGTCCTCCTCGGCCTCGGCACCGGGCGTCAGGTGCTGGTCACTGAGCTGCAGGGCAAGGTTTTCGTGGGCGCGTTCGGCTTGGGCCAAATCGCCGAGCAGTTTGCGGATCGAGGCGTCCGAGCTGTGCTCCAGTGCGTTCTCGTAAAACTTCCGGGTCTCTTCCTCGATTTCCTCGGCCTGCTTGCGCACCGCGCAGAGGCCCAGCGGCCTAACCATCCAATGCGGCGTGTGCTTGACGAAGCCTCTCACGTCTTGCCGGCGGATCAGGGGAATATGCTCGCCAAATTTTTCCCGATACAGCTCGATGAGCATCCGGCGGTGCTCGCTTTCCTCGTCGGCCATATCGTCGAACACCTTGGCCGAGGAGGGATATTGGTCACGCAGATCCGCCGCGTAGTCTTGGTAAATGCGGGAATGCTCTTCTTCGAGTGAAATTGCGAGCGCGAGAATTTGCTGCTCGTTGAGGTCGGACAATTGCTTCACGGCAACTCACCGGCATTATGGGATGGGGATACGTTTAGAATTGTTCTAAGGCTCTGTATATGTCGGGCGCGGGCTCCGGGCAAGCGGGAGGGGACAGCACTTGCGCGGGATCAATTCACATGGCGCGGCCGTCTGCGAATCTCAATTCGAACCCGATCCGGAGCACGTCCATGATCAATCTCGCTGCCGCCGCGGCCTTCCTGTTAGCGGTCCATTTGGTGCCCTCCAGCCCGCTGCGCCCATGGGCGATCGGCAGTCTGGGTCTGAAGCTCTATTTGGGCCTGTTTGCAGTGATCTCCGCCGGGGCGTTGGTGTGGCTGATCATGGCATTCCGCGCAGCGCCCGCCGTCCATCCTCTTTGGATTACGTCGGGGCCGGTCCGATTCTTTTCAGCATTCGTCATGTTTGCCGCCTTCATCCTGTTGGTCGCGGGGTTGACGTCGTCCAACCCTTCAGCCCCTGGCGGAGGGAGTAGTCCTGGGAAACGAGAGCCCTGGCGCGGCATAAATGCCGTGACCCGCCACCCGGTGCTGTGGGCCATTGGGATCTGGGGGATCCTGCATCTGATCAATCGGCCGGACCTGGTCACCCTGTTGTTTTTCGGGACGCTCACATTGCTCGCCCTTGGCGGGGCTAGGCTTCAAGAAAGGCGCAAGCGGGTTGAGCTGGGCAAGACTTGGCAGGAGTTCGAGGCTCACACGTCGTTTGTGCCATTCGTGGCTATCTTGCAGAGGCGCGCCGTCTTTTCCTTGAGCGATATCTCCTATTGGCGGATTGCGGCGGGCGTGGCGCTTTGGGCCGGTGTATTGGCCACTCATGGCGTCCTGTTCGGAGTATCGGCTGTATAGAAGCGGACTGGCCGGACTGCCTGGCGCCAAATTAAAGGAGCTGCCGCTCACCGGGGGCTTGAGAGCGGCAGCTCCATATCACCGGGCCGGAAGGAGAATGCCCGGGGAAAAAATAGGCCTAGTAACAGACGCGGTAGGGGCGGCGGACGACCTTGTATTCCCAGCAATTGTTGTAGTCGTTCCAGTAGCGGACCTTCTTGCGCTTCCACTTGGTGTGGCAGGCCGGGTAATCGCCGTAGCCCGCCTTGTAACCGTAGCCGCCCTTATATCCGTAGCTGCCCTTATATCCGTAGCTGCCCTTATATCCGTAGCTGCCCTTGCGCTTGCCCTTGTAGCGATAGCCGCGGTCATAGCCGTACTTGCCGTTGGGATAGCCGCCATCGCCGTAATCGACGTAATTGCCATACCGGTAGCCGCCGCCGCCGATTTGGACGTGGCCCCAGTCGCCACCGATGGTGAGGCTGTTGCCGGCTTCAGCTTGGCTTGGCGTGAGGGCGACCGCGCCGGCGATGGCGAGCGCTGCTGCCGTTGTGCTCATAACTTTCTGAAACATCCCGACCTCCCGATGGTCTTCCGATCCCGATTTGCCGGCCCGATCCGGCGATGATGGATTTGTAACGAACCGGCCCTGAACCCATTCTGAGGGCGGCGTTCATCTGCGGTTCATCTTGAGAAGCTCGGAGCAGTCGGAGAAACACTAAGTAAAATCAGTATGTTAAGAAAAACATAGGCGCGATCGCGCCGAACCGGATCACACCTTTATGAACGCGTTTTTCTCACCGCTTGACGCAGTGTGGTGCGGTGCTAGAAGCCGGGACCATGAGTGAAGCCGACACCATGCCGCTCGAGCGCATTCGCAACTTTTCCATCATCGCCCATATCGATCATGGCAAGTCGACGCTCGCCGACCGGCTGATTCAGATCTGTGGCGGCTTGAGCCAGCGCGAGATGAAGGAGCAGGTGCTCGACACCATGGAGCTCGAGCGCGAGCGTGGCATCACCATCAAGGCCCAGACCGTGCGGCTCGACTACACCGCGCAAGACGGCCAGAGCTACCGGCTGAACCTGATCGACACGCCTGGGCATGTGGATTTCGCCTACGAAGTGAACCGCTCGCTTGCGGCATGCGAGGGCTCGCTGCTGGTGGTGGATGCGAGCCAAGGCGTAGAGGCCCAGACGCTGGCCAATGTTTATCAGGCGCTGGAGAACGATCACGAAATCATCCCCGTGCTCAACAAGGTTGATCTGGCTGCCGCCGAGCCCGAGCGCATCAAGGCTCAGATCGAAGAGGTGATCGGTCTCGATGCCAGCGATGCAATTTCGATCTCCGCCAAGACCGGCGAGGGCGTCGAGGAAGTTCTGGAAGCGATCGTTACTCGGCTGCCCGCGCCCAAGGGCGCCCGCGACGCCCCGCTAAAGGCGCTGCTCGTGGACTCTTGGTACGACGCCTATTTGGGCGTCGTGGTGCTGGTGCGGATCATCGATGGGCACCTGAAGAAGGGCCAGAAGGTCCGGCTGATGGCGTCCGGCGCGAGCTATCTGGTCGACCGGGTCGGCGTGTTCCGGCCCAAGCAGGAGATGACCGGCCATCTCGGGCCGGGCGAGATCGGCTTTTTCACCGCCGCCATCAAGGAAGTCGCAGACACCCGCGTTGGCGATACCGTGACCGACGAGAAAAAGCCCTGCGTCGACCCGCTTCCAGGCTTCCAGGAAGCCCAGCCGGTGGTGTTTTGCGGGCTGTTTCCGCTGGACGCCGCGGACTTCGAGGATCTGCGCGAAGCCATGGGCCGGCTGCGCCTCAACGATGCCAGCTTCACTTTTGAAACCGAGACATCGGCGGCACTGGGCTTCGGCTTTCGCTGCGGCTTTCTGGGCCTGTTGCATCTGGAGATCATCCGCGAGCGGCTGGAGCGCGAGTTCTCGATCGATCTGATCACCACCGCACCCAGCGTAATCTACCGGATCCACCTGACCGACGGCACCACGCTGGAGCTGCACAACCCCGCCGACATGCCCGATACGCAAAAGATCGATTCCATCGACGAGCCCTGGATCGAAGCCACCATCCTGGTGCCGGACGAGCATCTGGGTTCGGTGCTGAAGCTCTGCGAGGATCGCCGCGGCCGGCAGAAGACGCTGAGCTATGCGGGCGCGCGGGCCATGGTGGTCTATGAGCTTCCCCTCAACGAGGTGGTGTTCGACTTCTACGACCGGCTGAAATCGGTCTCCCGCGGCTACGCCTCATTCGACTATCACATGACCGGTTATGAGCCCGGCGATCTGGTCAAAATGTCAATCCTGGTGAACGCCGAACCGGTCGATGCGCTCTCGATCATCGTCAACCGCCAGCGCGCCGAGGCACGGGGGCGGGCGATGTGCGAGAAGCTCAAGGACCTGATACCGCGCCACCTCTTCAAGATCCCGATCCAGGCCGCACTCGGCGGCAAGGTCATCGCGCGCGAGACCATCGGCGCGCTGCGCAAGGACGTCACCGCCAAATGCTATGGCGGCGACGTCACCCGCAAGCGCAAGCTGCTGGAGAAGCAAAAGGCCGGCAAAAAGCGGATGCGCCAGTTCGGCCAGGTGGAGATCCCGCAAGAAGCCTTCATCGCGGCGCTGAAGATCGAAGAGAATTAGGGACTGTCGTCCCTCCCGTTCAGGCGAACACCACCGTCTTCTGGCCATTGAGCTGCACCCGGTGCTCGGTGTGCCAGCGCACCGCGCGGGCGAGCACATTGGCCTCGATCTCGCGGCCAATGGCGACCATTTCGTCGGTGGTGGTGGCGTGGCTGACCCGGCGCACGTCCTGCTCGATGATCGGGCCTTCGTCGAGATCGGTGGTGACGTAATGGGCGGTGGCCCCGATCAGCTTGACGCCCCGCTCATGGGCCTTGTGATAGGGCCTGGCGCCCTTGAAGCTCGGCAGAAACGAGTGGTGGATGTTGATGCAGCGGCCGTAGAGCCATTCGCACATCCAGGGGCTCAGCACCTGCATGTAACGCGCCAACACCACCAGATCGATCTCAAGCTCCTCGATCAGCTCCGACAGCGCTTTCTCTTGGGCGGGCTTGGTCTCCTTGGTTACGGGGAGATAGTGATAAGGAATGCCCTGCCATTCGACATAGTCGCGGGTGGTCTCGTGATTTGAGACCACAGCTGGAATCTCGATATTGAGGGAGCCGACTTTCCAGCGGTGTAGAAGGTGCACCAGGCAGTGATCGGATTTTGAAACCGCGATCAGCACCCGGGATTTGCGCCGCCAGTCCTGCATTTGCCAGTTAATGCCGAGGTCGTCGGCGATTCCGCCCATGTCCTTGCGAAACTCCTCTTCAGCTGCGCTTGATGGGAGCCGCGTATGGACCCGGATGAAGAAGATGCCGGTCTCCTCGTCGCCGAAGGAGATCGCATCGCGGACGTCGCCGCCGCGATCATTCAGCGCCCCGGTGACCCTGGCCAGGATTCCCGGCCGGTCCGGGCACTGCATTGACAGGATAAAGTCTCGATCAGAATCCGGCATTAAGCCGACGCCCCCTACGCTCTCACTAACTGGACGCGCCTAATGCCGTCGGCGCTCAGCCCCAATCCGGGAACTGGACGAGACTCAGTATGTTGCCGTCAGGGTCCCGAAACCAGGCGGCCTTCACATTATCGATGGTTGCGACCGAGTCCACCGTCTTGATCTCGGGCGTGTCGTACTCCTCGAAATCCACCCCCGCCGCCTTCAGTTCGGCCACGTCCGACTCGATAGTAGCCGTCTCCCAGCCGATCAGGGTCTGGGGCGCTTGGCCGGCCTCGGCGCTGGGATAAATCTGGAGCCGCCAGCCGCCGGGCCCGCCATATAGGATGCCGACCGATTTCTTCCAGATCGGCTTAAGCCCAAGTGTTTCTTCGTACCACTGGGCCGCGCGGTCCAGATCGTCGACAGGAATAGCAGTGTGGGCAGGGCGTTGGCTCAGCATTGCGTCGCTCCTCTGACTTGATACTCGGAATACTGCAGATGACGCGGATGCCTTGAGCGCCTATTCAGCGGCCTGCCGACCGGCCTCCGATCCGAGCTCGCCGTGAATCGCGTAGCGCAGCAGGTCGACCACCTGAGCCGGGCTCTCGGCCACCGCTAGGGCCGCGCCATCCACTTCTTTCAGCGCGTGGGTGAGCTCGGGATCGTGCAGCACGATCAATGCCTTACCGAGTGCAGCGGCGTAGCCTGCATCGAAGGCCGCGTTCCACTGGCGGTATTTGTCGCCGAAGCGCACCACCACCACGTCCGCCTTCTCGATCATGGTGCGGGTGCGGATCGCATTCACCTTGGCGCCCTTGTGGTCCTTCCAGAATGGCTTCTCCTCGCCGCCCAGGATCGCGACCCCGCAATCGTCGCTATAGCCGTGATTGGTGACGGGCGCAGAAAGCTCCACGGGCAGGCCCGCAGCCTCAATCCCGGCTTCGATCTGATGCCGCCAATCTGTGTGGATTTCGCCTGAAAGATAGACACGCCAGCGTTCCATGGAAGCCTCCCTTGAATCTTTCTGCCACTCCGGTCAATTGGGCTATGTGTTAGCGTTAGCCCGCGTGCCGAGAGACCATATAACCCGCGAAGCGATTGGTCGAGGGGCGCCCCGCGGCCCCAAAACAGCCCGAATTTATGATAGGTTCGCCGGATTCGCCTAACCTTCCGGGGCCTTCGCGAATGTTGCTCAGATATCTTTTCTTCGTCGCGCTCGTGGCTGCAAGCCTAGGCCTCGCGCCCGCTCACGCCCAGACGCCGGCCAAGAAGCTGTTTGGCGCCAAGACGTCCGCCGCCGACTTGGCGGCGCGCTCGTTTGGCACCTACACCAGGGGCTGCCTGGCCGGCGGCAGGATGTTGCCCGTGAACGGGCCCGCCTGGCAGGCGATGCGCCTCTCGCGTAACCGCAATTGGGGCCACCCGGTGATGGTGGACGTGGTGGAGCGGTTGGCGATCGAATCCCGGGCCGAGGATGGCTGGCCGGGGCTGCTGGTCGGCGACCTGGCGCAGCCCCGCGGTGGGCCAATGCTGACCGGTCACAAGAGCCATCAATTGGGGCTCGATGCCGATATCTGGTTCAAGCCGATGCCACCCCGTGAGCTCACCTGGGAGGAGCGCGAGACCATCAGCGCGGTCTCAATGCTGGGGTCGGATAAGCTCTCAATCAATGAAGAGGTTTGGACCGACGGCCATTTACGCGTGCTCAAGCGGGCCGCCTCCTACCCTGAAGTCTCGCGGATTCTGGTGCATCCGGTGATCAAGAAGGCGCTGTGCGAGGCCACCGGCGGCAAAGGAAACTGGCTGCGCAAGATGCGGCCCTGGTGGGGTCATCACTACCACTTCCATATCCGTATCGACTGTCCGCGCGGCAGCGGCGCATGCGCCAATCAGAATCCGCCGCCCGCCGGCACCGGTTGCGGCAAACAGCTTGATTATTGGTTTGTGAAGCTGCGCAACGCCATGAAGCCAACGAAGAAGAAGGCCAAGCCTCGCAGGCGGCCCCCGTTGACCTTGGCGCAATTGCCCTCCGCCTGCCGCCAGGTGCTGAACGCCAGGGGCGAGCCGGCCCCGCAATACACCCTCGCGGGTGGCGTGCCGGATGCGCGCCAGCGCGCGGCCATGGGTGCAAACTCCATACCGATAGAGGGCGCACCGCTGCCCATGCGCAAGCCGCAGATCGTATTGCCCGAACGCAAGCCGCAGATCGAATTGGGCGTCATGTCGGTTCCCGCACAGAACTGACGCCATGTCGAAAAACGGCAAGGGCGAAGAACCACAACGCAATGTTTTCGGCGAACCGATCGCGACCTGCTCCCTGCGGCCGCTGACGGGCTTCTACCGGACCGGCTGCTGCGATACGGGACCGGAGGATTTCGGCGTGCACTCGGTCTGCGTCGAGCTGACGGCGGAGTTTCTGAAATTCTCCAAGGCCCAGGGCAACGACCTCTCGACGCCGCGACCGGAATTCGGCTTCTCCGGGCTTGAGCCCGGCGACCGCTGGTGCCTGTGCGCGGCGCGCTTGGCCGAAGCGCTGGAAGCGGGCAGGGCGCCCCGCGTGGTGCTCTCGGCCACAAACGAAGCCACCCTCGAAGTCGTCGACCTGGAAGACCTTAAGGGCCTGGCCCTCGACTTGGCCTGAGCGTTCTTCAGGCCTCTTGAGGAACGCCGGTGCCGACCGCACAGGTGACGCCCGTGCCGCCTAGGCCGCAATAGCCGCCGGGGTTCTTCGCCAGATATTGCTGGTGCTCTTCCTCGGCAAAATAGAAATCCGGCGCCTCGAGAATCTCGGTGGTGACGGGGCCGAAGCCACGCTCCTTGAGAGACTCCTCATAAGCCGCTTTGGTGGCTTCCGCCGCGCGTCGCTGAGGCTCTGAATAGACGTAAATGCCGGAGCGGTATTGGGTGCCCACATCGTTGCCCTGCCGCATGCCCTGGGTCGGGTCATGGCCCTCCCAGAAGGCCCGCAGCAGGTCGTCATAGCTGATCTGTTTCGGATCGTAGACCACCAGGACCGCTTCGGTATGGCCGGTCATCCCCGAACAGAGTTCCCGGTAGGTGGGGTTCGGCGTGAGCCCACCCGCATAACCCACCGCCGTCACATGGACGCCGGGCAACTGCCAGAACAGCTTCTCCGCACCCCAAAAGCACCCCAGGCCGAATAGCGCCATCTCGGTGCCATCCGGGTACGGCCCCTTCAGCGCCTCGCCATTCACAAAGTGGTGGCTGGAGGTGGGGATCGGCTCGGACTGGCCGGCCAAGGCCTCAGACTGACCTGGAAGGTCGAGAGGCTTGCGGAATTGGAACATGGGCTCGTCTCCTTCTGCCTGTCCGGCAGAACATTGGGTCAATTGCTAAAAACTTCGCGGCGGCGCCGGCGCCGGCCAATCCAATAGAGCAAGACCCCGAGGACACCGAAGATGATCCAACTGGGCGTCTGCAATATGGAAACGATGACCGGATCCCACAGGATGGGATGCACATAGCGCTCCACGCCCGCTTGGGACGCGTTCAGGCTGGCCGGATGCAAATTGTACCAATGCTCGCCCAGCCGCGTCGCCACCCAAGTCCCGGAGGCGAGCGATTTGGTGCCGTCGTTAATCAGGAAGACGGCGGCAGCGAGCAGGGACCAAATGCCCAAAACGCGAAAAATCATCGCAATCCTTTTCCCTTCGATAGGGCTCGAAGCTCAGTTTAGCACCCGGTACCAAAGATGGGGATTCCTGGGCGCCGGTTCAAAGCTGGGAATACCCCATAGATGCTTCCGCTGAGGCGATTGTTACGCCGAGATTATCAGGATCGCGCGGGCTCAAAGGGCGCAGCCGGGTAACTCATGATATAGAGTCGAGCAGATTACGTTGGTTGGATCTCGCGTATGAACGACAGGGTGGCGCTGAAGCCCGGCAAGCCGAAGCCGGGCCAAGATGCGGGCGACGAGAAGGATTTCGTCGAGCGCCTGCGGGCAGGCGACGCCGCGGCGTCCGAGACCTTGGTTCGGGCCAATATCGGATATCTGCTGAAGGTCGCCCAGCCCATTATGCGGGACCGGGCGCTTGCCGAAGATTGCGTGCAAGAGGCTTTTATCAGCGCCTTCCGCAATATTGAGAGCTTCGAGGGGCGCTCCAGCATCCGCTCCTGGCTGCGCCGAATCACGATCAATGTGGCGCTGATGAAGTTGCGCTCGATGAAGCGCCGCGACGAGCGTTCGATCGACGAGCTGCTGCCCGAGTTCAATGAAAACCAATGCCGGATCGAGGCGCCCTGGACCCATATCGCGACACCGGAAGAGATCGTCGAGAATGCGGACATCCGCGCCTGGGTTCGGGCCAGGATCGAGGAGTTGCCGGAGAACTACCGGGTGGTGCTGATCCTGCGGGACTACGAAGAACTAAGCACGCTGGAAGTGGCGGAGCAGCTGGAAATCAGCGAACAGGCGGTGCGGGTGCGGCTGCACCGGGCACGCTCGGCGCTGAAGAAGCTGCTGGAGCCGGCGCTGCGGGGAGAGACGCTATGACACAGAGCGCCTTGCAGAAGCTAAAGGGTCTGCTGAAGGGCATGTTGTTCAAGCATGTCCCCTATATGATCTCATGCGTGGAATTTGACGACTTTATCTCGATGTATTTCGAGGGCTCGCTACCCGGGACGCAGGTTCGCGTCTTCGAGCTGCATTTGAAGGTCTGCCGGGAGTGCCGGGATTATCTCGCCGCCTATCAAGAGGCCATGGAGGTCGGCAGGATCGTGTTCAACGAACCCGACGCCTCGGTGCCGGACGATGTGCCCGAAGACCTCGTGAAAGCGATCCTCGACGCCCGCACCAGATAGCGTGCCATTCCCGGCTGGAAACGTCGGACAATCTCCAATCCTGCCGCTGGTCCAAGCCGGTTCTTGAACGCCATCGACGCTCCGCTATATTCGGGGCCCAGCGCGGAGAGGTGGCCGAGTGGTCGAAGGCGCACGCTTGGAAAGCGTGTAGGCGGGTAACCGTCTCGAGGGTTCGAATCCCTCTCTCTCCGCCACTAGTTTGTTCGCTATCGTTCATCGTTGTCCTTCATCCAATTGATATAACTGAATTTTATTGGAAACAAGTGTGGACATGTCCGCGCCCGTTCGTTAGAATCCGTGTCAATGTTGTGGGTTGATTTGTGGGTGATAGATGGCTCGACAAACGTTCTTTCGGCTTTCAGCACGCAAGGTGGCGACGCTGCGCAAGCGCGGCCGTTATGCCGATGGCGGGGGGTTGTATCTCCAGGTCAGCCAAACCGGCACAAAATCCTGGCTCTTCCGCTACATGCTGAACGGCAAGGCGCGGCAGATGGGTTTGGGCGCTGTGCACACCGTCAGTCTTGCCGAAGCCCGCGAGGCAGCCCTTCAATGCCGCAAACTATTGCATGAGGGAATTGACCCAATTCAAGCTCGTAGAGACGAACGCGCCAGCAAGGAGCTTGAAGCCGCAACGGCGATGACCTTCAAGGATTGTGCGGAGGCCTATATCAGAAGTCACAGTGCGGGTTGGCGCAACGCTAAGCACGCTGCCCAATGGACAACCACGCTGGAAACATATGCCTATCCGGTGTTTGGCACTCTACCTGTCCAGCTCATCGATACTGGTCTGGTGATGCAAGTTTTGGATCCGATCTGGCGCACAAAGACCGAGACGGCATCCCGCCTGCGAGGGCGAATTGAAGCGGTATTGGGTTGGGCGTCTGCTCGAAAATATCGAGAAGGCGAGAACCCGGCTTTGTGGAAAGGCCACCTGGATAAGCTGCTGCCAGCGAAATCAAAGATCGCAAATGTGAAGCACCATGCTGCGTTGCCCTATGATGAAATCGGCGGGTTCATGGCGCAGCTTTCTCAACGTGACAGTATTTCTGCGCGTGGTCTGGAGTTTCAGATATTGACGGCGTGCAGGAGCGGAGAAGTTTTGGCCGCGACCTGGCCAGAAATGGATCTAGGTAACGCTGTCTGGACCATTCCATTGGAGCGGATGAAAAGCCGCAAAGAGCACCGCGTCCCGCTTTCCGCAGGTGCAATCGATGTTCTCGAAGGGCTAGTGGAAGTCTCGGTATCGGATTTCGTATTTCCAGGGACTAAGCCTAATAGCCCGCTCTCCAACATGGCCTTTCTACAGCTTCTCAAACGGATGGGCAGAGGTGATCTGACGGCGCACGGCTTTCGCTCCACCTTCAGGGACTGGGCAGCCGAGCAAACAGCGTTTTCACGCGAGGTAGCCGAAATGGCGCTGGCGCATTCCATCGGGGACAAGGTCGAGGCGGCCTACCGCCGTGGCGACCTATTCGAGAAACGGCGAAAGCTGATGGAGGCGTGGGCCCGGTGCTGTAAAACGTCGGTTGAGGCTGATGGCAAGGTCGTGCCGATCGGAGTGCGATGATGGATGAAGATACTTTCCGGCAATGGGCAGATATGGATGAAGCCGGTGATCCGGGTAATCCCTGGGGGATTCTTGCCGATAAATGTCATCGAGAAACAAACACCCCCATCGAAAGATGCATCGACGTAGTCGTATTGCATTATCTCCGTTCCGGACAATTGGGCCCACTAACGTCTCTTTTCGAGCTCGGGGCAGCGCCAGGGCCAAGCGTACTCAAGTGCCTAGCCGTGATGCTTGAACCGGTTGAGGGAACTGAGGTGCAATTGCCATATTCCTTTGAACTAAAGCGCAGGGACGGGAAGCCCGGCAAGTATCAGGACCCGTTTGTCGACCTACGTGATCGGCTAATCCACATGAATGCTGTGAAGAAAGGGGCTTCTAAGCATGGATATCGCGATCGCGCGGTGGACGAGGCTTTGGCCCTTATTGATCAAGAGCACCGTCCAGGTTTCGAAACGGGGCTAAAGGCCTATAAGAAATATTCGGGTAAACAATCAAGAGATTAATTACCCAATCTTTTCAATGATTTAATTCAATATTTCGCTATTCTTCTTCCATGGACGGCATCGACCGTACACGTGCGTCTAGAGGAACATGCGATGGCAACCTTGCCCGAGCATCGATTGGTCGATCGCGTGAATTGGCGCGTCGATGACTTCTGCGCGGCCCATGGCATTGGGCGCACGCTTTTCTACGAAGAGGTCAAGCGAGGTGAGCTCAAGGTCATAAAGGTGGGGAGCAGGACGCTTGTGCCTGATACCGAAGCGAAGGCTTGGCAGCGGCGCAAGGCGTCGGGAGCTGCAACCCGGCTCCGGGAGTCAGATGTGAGGGCGTTCATTGAAGGCCAGGCGGATCACAACATGGAGCCTGGCAAATGAACAAATCAGTGAAGGCGGCTCATCGCAAGATTTGCGACAATTGCCGCTTCTACCGGTCATGGCCATGCGAACTGCTTGGACCTTTGCAAATCAACCAGGGCGAGTGCCGCAAACGCCCTCCGCGGTTAACAAAAAATCCAAGGTACAAGCGTCTTCCCGACGATGGATATACTAGCAGATTTCCCCCTGTATCTCCTTTCGATTGGTGTGGCGAATGGGCGCCCCGTGAGCCTGAAGAGGGTGACTAATGAACGTGAGGACCGCCGGGTTACACCGACGCGGCGGCGACCACCCAACTGCGATCGCATGCCGATATCGACGCCAGCCCCCAATCATCCGACTTCGAGCGTTAATACTGAATACATTTCAGAAGACGCCCTTGCTCGTGCCTTCGTCGATCACCGCCAAGCCGACCTCCGGTACGACCATTCAGCAAAGTCATGGCTTCGTTGGGAGGGTACCAAGTGGGTGCGAGATCGTACTCAACACACTTTCGAAGAAATTCGCCAATTTATCCAACAGGTCGCGTGCGACATAAGGCCGAAGCGATCTATTGGCAGCGCAAGCTTCGCGCGTGGTGTTGAGGCGCTGGCCCGGACCGACCAACGCATATCGGTTACGGCAGAGGTCTGGGACGCGGATAGCTATTTGCTGGGAACTCCGACCGGCACCGTCAATCTCCGTACTGGATCTCGTCGTCTGGCTAACCCCCGCGATATGATCACAAAGCTAACGGCGGTCGGTCCTGCCGACACCGCAGGCTGCCCCAGATGGCTAACCTTCCTTGGTGAGGCGACCGGGGGCGATCCTTGCATGATTGCCTTCCTGCAACGCCTGTGCGGTTACGCGCTCACCGGTGAGACATGTGAGCAAGTGCTGGCCTTCGTTTACGGCCCAGGCGGCAATGGCAAGTCGGTCTTCATCAACACGATCGCCGGCATCATGAACAGCTATGCCAAGATCGCCGCGATGGAGACCTTCACGGCCTCGCGGTATGAACGTCATCCAGTTGAATTGGCCATGCTGCAAGGGGCACGGCTCGTGGTGGCCTCTGAGACCGAGGAAGGACGGATATGGGCTGCGAGCCGAATCAAGCAACTCACCGGGTGCGATCCGATCACGGCCCGGTTCATGCGCCAGAACTTCTTCACCTTCACACCGCAGTTCAAGCTGATCCTGGTCGGCAATCATGCGCCACAACTCGGCCGCGTCGATGATGCGATCCGGCGCCGTTTCTTGATCGTCCCCTTCATGCAGCGGCCGAAGGCGCCAGATCAAAACCTCGAAGAAAAGCTCCGGTCCGAATGGCCGGATATCCTGCGCTGGATGATCGACGGCTGTCTCCGGTGGCAAGCCAAAGGCCTACAACCTCCCGCAGCCGTAACCGCCGCCACGCAGGAATATTTCGAGCAGGAAGACATCATCGGCCAGTGGCTTGATGAATACTGCAAGGTCGAGACTGGCTCCTTTGTCAGTGTCCGGAAGGCGTTTGAGGCCTGGAGAGAATTCGCCGAGAGCCGCGGCCAAGATCCTGGCAATGAGCGAGACTTCTCCGCGGAAATGAAGCGGCGGGGCTTTGAAAAAAAGAACCGCACTATCCAGGGAAAGCCGACAAAGGCGTGGGTCGGGGTCGCGCTTCGGGGGCGCCAATGATGACCGCCACGGCCGCACCGATCGAACCGCAAATACCGGTTTTTCCAATTACCATTCCCATAATTGGGACACGTTGTATGGCCGATAAATCGAAACTACCGGTTCGATCGGTTCGACCCCGCCATCCCGATCCACATCAATTGGGCTTCCGTCAATCGCACCAAGAATTGCCCATGACATGGCCGAAGAACGGCCGTGGGTCGGCGAAGGGCACCCGGCCGGTGTGTGGGGCCATGCCCGATGGATTTGTCGATGTACGGCCACATATGCGCCGCGGTGCAAAATGGTCCCGACCCGCATCAAACCGGGGCCGCCTCAACGCAAGAACCCGTCCAAAAGCATGAGGCTGACACCCAATGACAAGTGGCGACTTCAGCAGCTTCCCCATTGATCGGATCCACGTTGACCGAGGCCTGCGGCAACGCAAAGAGCTAACCGAAATCGATGACCTTGCTGGCTCGATCGAGCGCTCAGGCCTGATTAATCCTATCGTTATCCAAAGGACCGGCGAACTGATTGCGGGCGAGCGCCGTCTGGCAGCAGTAAAGGCGCTTGGCTGGAAAGAGATTCCGGTCCAATTTGCCGAAGACCTATCGCCTACCGAACTCCATCTCATCGAGCTTGAAGAGAATATCTGCCGGGTCGATCTGCCCTGGCAGGATGAATGCCGGGCGATCGAGGATTATCATCACCTCAGGAAACAAAACGACAGGACTTGGTCCCAGGAAGACACCGCGAGATCATTGGGCAAAACTCAGGCGGAGATCTCACAGAGATTGGGGGTTGCAAAGGCTCTCGCGGAGGGCAACGAAATGGTCCTGCAAGCTGATAAATACAGCGTCGCCCGCAACGTCGTAAAGCGGTCCCAGGACCGAAGAGCCAGCGCCGAGATTGAAAAGATCCTTTACCCAGAGAAGCAGGCGGGCGACGCGCAGGACGTACCGATTTTGAATGATGATTTTGTCGAGTGGTCCAAAACCTACGACGGTCCACGTTTCAACTTCATCCACTGCGACTTCCCATACGGCATCAACGCCGACGAGCATAATCAAGGCGCCTCCGACAGGTTTGGTGGTTACGAAGATACAGAGGCCATTTACTGGTCGCTGGTCGATGGGCTGGCCGAAGCGATGGACACTGTCGTCGCGGACCAAGCGCATCTCATGTTCTGGTTTCCCATGAGCGCCTATCAAGCGACATTCGACACGCTCAACGATATGGGCTGGCGCGTCGACCCCTACCCTCTGATTTGGTCGAAGTCGGACAATACCGGCATTCTGCCGGATCCCGATCGCAGGGCGCGGCGGATCTATGAAACAGCCTTCATGGCGTCACGGGGCGACAGGAAGATCGTCCAAGCGGTAGGCAACAATGTCGCTGCACCCGTGATCAAGACGGTCCATATGAGCGAAATATCCAAGTCTGTTCTCCGACACTTCTTCCGCATGTTTGTAGACGGCACGACACGATTGCTCGACCCGACCTGCGGGAGCGGACGCGCTGTAGCGGTTGCCAACGAGATGGGCGCGAAATCCGTCCTGGGTCTCGAAATCGATCCTGAGTTCTGTCGACGCGCTCAAAAGGCGTACTTTGTCGCGCAAGACCCCGCGATCACCACGCTTTTGGGCGAAGCCGGGCCGTTGGGATCAAGGGCCGAAATATAACCGCGTTATGAAGCCATATTGGGCCTACGTCCGGGGGGAGGCAGACGCTCTTGTATGATCTGATTAAGTGACCGCGAGTCGCGTCCGTATATAACCAACACGGATCGGGCAGTGCTATTGAGTTCAGCGCCTCAAGCTCAATTCGAAGACACTCTGAATCAGGTTTTTGCGCCCTCATGACCTGTCCTTTTCTTCTTCTTTGACTTGGCCGCGGCTGATACTGGTTTTGCTGGTGGCGTAAGCCATTTTGGCATTGGCAATGCTGCATCGGGTATCCCGCTTTTCACCAGCTGATCCCTGATGTCCCGAACCGACTCGAGCATTCGAAATTGAATTTGCTGGGCGACAGCAGCACGCCACAAGGCGCTGATTACGCGCTTATCGGCGGCGAACGCCTTACGTAGCAACCCATTTTCGAGATAGGGAAGCCGATCAGCCACTACATATTCTAGCAATATTTTGGCGTTCAGCTGAACGTTGGCGTCTTTTGATGCATTGGCCAAAGTTTTTTCGATCGGGGAGGATCTTGCCGGAGACCAAGCTGGGCCAGCCACATCCAAAAGCACATTCTTTAATACAAACGCTCGCTCGCAGGTCAGCAAATCGCCAATTTCTCCACGCCTTTGCAGCCTATCGACGATCAGGTCGGTTGCACGGGTATCAAAGTCGGCCAATAACGGCCTGAGTTTTGTATCAAGAGCGTTGGCACCCGTCGTAACTGAGTTGCGAAGTTCATACACAGCGTCAGCATATATTTGCCAATCCTCAGCAGCCATTTTCAGCATGCCAGTAAGGATCTGTATCTCCCTTTTGCGCGCTTGTACGTCGGCAGTGTTCGTGTCGAAATGGGCCCAAGTGTTGACAACATCAAGAAATCTTAGAAAGAGCAGTCTGCGAAGATCGGTGTCGTCCGTGCTGTCCGCAAATCCATCAATCAAATCCGCAATAGCATTAGCTTCGCTAATGTAGCCCTCCTGCTCCGCAAGCAGAAATGAGGATGCTGCTGCATCGAGGCGGTCCTGATATCGTGCGGCGAGGGCATTCGCCATGTCAGTCATGACATCACTCTCGACGCGCCTATCCGTCTTCGCCTGATCAGTTAGATATGTGTGGATGGCCGCAATGTCTTGCTTAGTCGTCCATATCTCCAGAGCATCGTCGAATTCTTTCCAAGTGAGGCCTTCTGGTGCCTTCGCAAAGCGCAGTGCGTATTTCGCTTTTTCGATCCAAAAGAGATCGCCACGCACAAGCCAAGCGAGACAGATCGCTTTTAGCCGATCGTGCAGTTCAGGTGGCGCGTTGACTGCTTGGATAATTTCCTCTGATTGCTTCTGCACCTCCTTTTTGTAGTCGGGCGGGTCAAGAAATGACCACGCCGCAAGGCTCTGGTCGGGAGAGAACACCTTCGCGATCCAGGCTTCCGAGAATGACTCACATTCGCCCCTTAGAACGGTAGCGAAGAGTAGCGATCGCCAGTCGATTTCGTCGGCGTTATGCCTCGACAACTCCTCATTTATTGCCTGGAAAGCGCGAGCCAGCGATTTAATGCGGCGAGGGTTCGGCGGGAGCCATTCGACCGCATCTCCCGCTAGGTCTAGGCGGAAACCCGGCGCGACCCGCACAAGCGCGCTGCGAAACAGGTTCACACATAGCCCACTCGTCAACTCCGGCAACTCAAGCCGGTAGTCAAGTATTTTTTCCAGGAATTTGTCACCAGTCTTCCACGCAGGATAGTGCTCTGTGAGGGCCTCCGATACAACCTCCAAATCAAAGGGAAGCAGGAAAGAAAAGCCTGGATAGTCCAATAGCTCGCGGAGTGACAGAAGCAGCTTCGGAAGCAAGGCCGGGTCGGCGCGATCGAGGTCATCAATGATAACAATGACGCGAGCTTCGGGGCCGATATTGGTCCGTAAACTTTCAATCTCTTTTGGAGTTATCTTGAGCAAATCAAGAGCAAGTGCAGTCAGACCTGCAGGAGCACCGCGCATCTGACCGACTGCCTGCACAGCGTCGCGATGCTTACCCAACTTCATTCTGAGCGTTGCCCATATCGAAGGGGTGCCTGCCGCAACCTCCTCCGAGAGCTCCAGGCCGAGGCCATCCCTAAGGGCCTGATAGAATGTCAGCCATAAGCTGTCGATTGAGGTCGCGGACCACGGGTTGTACCAAATAACCTTGTGGCCATCGCTGTTCGCAAAATGCTCTATCCACCCTGCAACGGACGTTTTGCCACTACCCCAAGTACCGAGAAGGCCCACCCGAACGGAATAATTCATGTCGGTGGGGCACAGTAAGCCATAAAGACGTCGCGCGAATTTCTGACGAGAAAGCTTGTCTTCTGATGGTTCAAATACCGGCGCGTCAAACCCTGACTGCGTGGCAGATGGAGCATTACTATCCGTAATTGGCATCTGAGTTACCCAGCGAACATTGTAAAGATGTGGTACCACATGGGTTAAGCTTAATACTACCTGATCTAATCTGAGATCATCTCTTTGCCAGTTCGATTGGCGATTTATCGAATATGGAGAAAGCGCTGCCGATGTCGGCGACTGGCACTTAACGGACGAGCCAGCCCAAAACAGACACGCGCTAGCAGCGGCGGAATGACGGGAGCGGGTTACAAGGAGTCGAGCATGCTGGTCCTCCAGGGGTTTATTTATCTGGGTAGTACAGCGTCATTGCTAGCGCTATGCACCTATATTTTTTTGGCGTTTAGGGGAGGCAGTCCCGCACTTTTGTCGACGGGATATGGCTACCGCCTTCACTGGAAGCAAAAGATCTTTCTCGGCCTCGCTGCGATTGGCCTTCTAGTCTGTTTGGCATCCGGAGCCCAGACGATGCTGTCCTGGATTCCCCACAGTGTCGGACGTTATATCGAAGGCGAATACGAACCGCTCAGGGACACCCTATCTTTCCTAATCGCCGGGGTTTTCGGAGTTATGCTTATTATGATCTTAGACGAAGTGACTCATATTCGAGTCGCGTTGGAAAATACAAAATTTCAATTGGATCAAGAGCGCAAAATATATGCTTGTCGATCGACTAAGAAGCTTGAGAAATTACAAGGAAAATTTGAATTGGAAATACAGGAAATCCAAATCAAAAAACTTCACGATCAATTTAATGAGGGCCCGATTACACTAGAACATGAAAAATTTTACACTCTGAACAGTTTGTTGCAAAAAATAGAAGAACGGAAAAGCCAAATGCAGTCTAGCGGAATTCAAAAACACTCATCCGAATGATCTATCCCGATTGCTCTCGCGCCCGAATTTCGCATCAATGGTGCCCTTCGAATTTTTCCCTTCCATAGAAGCTTGTCGAGGCGCCTCCAGCATCGCCACCCGCTTCCGCGCCGCCGCCAACCGCTCAGCGATGTTGATGTTCACATCAACGTTGCTCTGAGATGCTGACAGCACGGGCTTCTCGACCCGTAGCGCCCGTCCAGCGGCCATGATCCGGACTTCCAGCGGTACATTTGGGTTCTTGTAGACTGCCTGCAGAAAGGCGTGCGCATCGCCCTCAAATGCACCATCGATGTCCGCTGCGGCTTTGCGCGCGGCTTCTTCCAAGGCAAGGGTCTTGTTATTCTTGCGTCCCGGCGGACGGCCCGGACCCGGCTTGTAATTCCCCTTGCGCTTGGGTTCGGCCGTTCGTTTGAAGGCGGTCATGATCACGAACCTTATTTGCTTTTTTACGGTATTATATTACCACAATTCCAGCGGAACGTGGGGAGAAATCGGGGGCACAATCCACACAATTTGCGTGGTCCCTAAGCGACGCCCAAGATCCAACCCTCAACTTGCGCAGTCGTCTGCTCATCAGGTGTGAGCGACGGAATAAGGAAATTGGCTGGGCCACCATCCCGGTCCGCACGAGATAACCGGGCGGCAATACTGGAGGCGTTGTGCTGATCGCCGGTCCGGTTCTCGCGGGCGAAACCGCGCCTGTGCAGGAGACACCGGATAGACCTCAGCAATGGCCGAGCGACCTGCCGGTATCTCCCCTCCACCGAAGGGATAAAAATGGACCTAGTCACCTAATCGCTGGCGGATAATTCGCAGCCAGGGAATGCCTTCATGGGTGGATTTGCCGACTGATCCTTCCACATCGAAATGAAAAACTGATTTCGCCACGCCGGCACGTTGCCTCGGTGCCGCTACCCTCGCGATGTCAGTGAGCTCACCATGGCACCGAGAGTCGATCCACGACATCTCGCCTGGCCAACACCCTCGAACACAGCTCCCATCGATCTCGATCGGGATCTATCGATTTCTGATACCGCATCTCGAAAACGTCGCGAGCTTCCTGCCGAAGGTGGATGTATTCATCCACCATCTTGTTGAGCTTCTCCACGCTCTCGATCCATTCGTCTTCGATGGTGTCAGGGAGACCACCGAAGATGTCGTATCGGTCCTTCATCCGGCGCGACAACACCTGATAGATCCTCTCGTCTTGGGTCTCGTGATAGACTAGGTTGAGCATGTCTACAGTGCGGCGCGCCTGTCCGAAGCGCTTGATCCGGCCCAGCCGCTGCTCGAGCCGAGACGGATTCCAGGGCAAGTCAACGTTGATCAATGTGCCAAGAGTCTGAAGGTTCAGGCCCTCACAGGCTGCATCGGTCGCAGCGACGAGGCGTATCTCCCGCTTCTTGACCGCCGCCTTGATTTCCTCGCGCTCGACCGCCGCGAAATCCTCGCCCCGGAACAAACCACTCTTGCCAGTGCCCGCGTAGACGCCCACTGGCTCTCCAGGAAGGAGTTTCGCGAGCTCTTCGCCGATGAAGTACGTCGTGTCGTAGTACTGGCTGAAGACGATGCACCCGTGCTCGAGCCAGGTTTTCCCCTCGGTACGATGCTCGGTGAGGAAGTATTGCACTGCCGCCAACTTAGGATCTCGCGCCTCTGGCCGAGACAATTCCTGCACAATCGTCTGCAGGTGAGTCGCCTCGTCGGGGGTCAGTTCGCTGAGCTCCTGCTCTACAAGACCCGCCTGCTCTTCTTCTTCCAGGCCCTCTCGCTGCAGCATCTTCGCCGCGGTCGACCGACCCGACGCAAAGCTCGAACAGATGCGCTGAAGCAGCAGTGTCTTCATGAATCCCGCTGCCTTGCTCCGCTGCTTCAAGGCCTCCGTAAACGCTTCCGCAGCCCGGTACGCCAGGTCGAAGGGGTGATTCGTCAGGAGGCCCAAGCCGCTGAACTGCACACCAGCGTACGCCGTCGCGGGCACATCCGGATCTGGATGTACGTCGACTCCGACCTTCTCCAGTAGGCCCGCGTCTTCGAGTGTCTGGCGACGCCGCAGCACCGTATGCCGGACCACGGGGTTGTGCTCGCGGAAGAACTCTGGGGCGAGCGCCTGTCCGACGCCTTGCTGCTCAAGGAACCCGAGCGACCCGAAACCCAGATTGGTGAAGAAGGATTGATCGCCGATCCCAAGATGGAGGCGCAGGTTCGCAAACAATGCGTCTTCCTCGCCGGGCGGCAAGGGACTGCGCAGCCATTCCCACGCCTCCCGTTCGTTCGCTGGTGCCTCATTTCCTTTGACGAGGGGCAACGCGCTCTCCCAATCACCCCACCGATCGAAAAACTCCCGACCGAGGACGAAATCCACGCCTCCGTTGAGGATTTGGAGAAGATCCCAGAGCTCGTAGACCTCGGTCTGAATCGGGGTCGCGGTCCCGAGCAGCAGATTCCTCGTGCGCGGAGCAATCCGGAGCATGAAGTCAAGAAGATTGTTCGGCTCCTGTTTCTTCTCTCCCAGCCCTCCGCGGCGCCTCGCCTTGTGAGCTTCGTCGAGGACCACAGTCCCATACTTGCGCTCGAGCAGGTGGTTCCGCTCGTCGGAGTCGTGAAAGATCAGCCCGGTCGAGACGATGGCGATACGAAACGGGCAGCGCGTGATGTCTTCGGGCCCCCGCGTGTTAATGACGTGACCCGTTGGATCAATCCACACCTTCTTGGTTGAGGACCAGACCGCACTCGGGATCCCGAGCATGTCCGTCAGCTCCACCTGCCACTGGAGCGTCAGAGTCGACGGGCACAGGATGAGCACCGGGCCGTCCCCCATGATCGCGGAGATCATGGCGCTGGCAGCAAGCGATAGCGTCTTGCCTACCCCGACCTCGTCGGCGAGCAGAAGCCGCGCGCTTCCATACGTCTCTCGGTGCTGAAGAAACAGAGTCACGAAGGAGCGTTGCCAGGCCTGGAGCTGCTCGCCACCGCGGTAGATCGGACTCTCGGCGAGGGCTGCCGCGGAGAGTTCCTCGGGGCTCGCTTCTTCGAACCGGATCTCCACTCGGTCCGCGACGCGCTTGATCTCCTCGACGATGGCGTCGGGAAGTGGATAAGCATCCTTCCAGAGCGCCTCGAACTCTTCCTCGACCCAGGTCACACCCTCCGACGACGCGTCTTCCCAGAGGATCTCGTAGTTCTGCGCGAAGGCACTCTTCGTCTCATTGATCGACCCGAGAAAGCACGTCTTCTTGCCATCCGGACCCTCGATGACACCAGCCTTGCCGTGAATGAACACCCGGTCCTTGGGTACAACCCGAACTTCGACTCGCCCACTGGTCAGTAGATCATGCAGCCGGCGGTAGCGTTCTCGGTGGAGCAGCGCCTCCACCTCCGAAGGCACTTCGTTCCAGCGCTCCTTGAGCGCCGTTTCTCGGACGTGTTTCGAGACGACGACATCGGCGGCGTCGAGCTCGCTGTTGCAAACGATCTGCACCTTTGGGACTGCCGCGAGCTCTTCGCCCACGAGCTCGAAGATGGAGCTACGGAAGTACCCGGCGATGCGCTTGTAGGACTTCGCTCCGCTCAGCTTTTCGCTCAGAAAGGCTCGATCCAGACGCTCACGGCGCGACGAAAAACGGTGAATGTCGCTCACTCCGATCTCCGAATCATCCGAGCCGCTGGTTCTTAAGCAGCTCGCGGAGCACGCGCGCAGCGCTCGCTTCTTCGGGGCGCGAACCGTCAAGCCGGTTTGCCAAGTAATCGGCGAGCTCCACGGTGAGCTCACGCTGGGTCATGTCTCCGTAGTAGTTGGGCACGTTGAGCGTGAGGTGGGCCAGGACATCGCTCCCGTCTACGTTCTTGACCAGCTCCATTAACGCATACAGCACGGCCCGCAGTACCGATTGATGCAGCTCCGAGCCTTCGCCCATCTCTGTCCGGCCGAACTCAACCGCGGTCTTGACCCGCGCCTCGTTCGCCTTGCGACTTCCCATCAGCGCCTGGAAGTCGCATACTTTGAACGCCTTGGCGAAGTTTTGGTAGTTGTCGAGCATTTTCGCGCCGCGGGCCTCCAGGTCGATCATCTTCAGGTAGAAGCGTTCAGCCGGCAGCAGCTTGTCCCAGTGAGATTTGGGGAGGCCTTGGGGCACGAGGCATTGGTTGGCCGTATCAACGGCAAAGCCGATCAGGCCGTCCACGAAAGTGGTCTCGCCCTTGACGCGCGGGCGGATCGCCTCGGCGGTCATATCGCGACCGTCAATCACGGTGTAGCGGGTGAGGACACGCAGGGCCGCCGCGTAGCCAGCCATCTGGATGTCCGCGTCCTCGAAGACGTTCTCGTCGCGGTAGAGGCCCTTGGCATCCTGGTTGAGGCCGGAGAGCGCCTCCACCTGCGCTTCCACCTCCTCTTGGATTTCCCAAGCGAGATCGTCGCGAGTGGTCTTGTGCGCCGCCTGTCGCTTGCGCAGCACTAGGAGGACTGTGCCCTTCACGTAGCTCCCCTCACGAAGAGCGCTGTCTGTCTCAGTGGCTACGTACCAAGCGGCTGTGACACGCAGACCCGCCGCCCAGACGATGTTCGCCATATCGGCCCAGATCGAGCCGGACTGATGGGTGAACATAATGACCTGAATACCGTTGTCGGGCATACGCTCGGTCATATGTCGGTAGGCGGCCACCATTCCATGCCGAAAGTTCTCGCCCTCGCCTTGAATCGCAAGTGTTCGGCGGCTGTCCCAGACCCACTGGGAGAAGTCGTGGGGCGGATTCTTGCGGAGCCAGGAAATGAAGAAATCAAAAATCTCTTCGTACTTAACGGCGTCACCGTATGGGGGGTCAGTGACAAAGATATCAGCTTGAGTCTGAACCTCCGACGCAGGCCCATTCTCTATAACGCACCGGTCCAGGTGCAGAATTGGAAAGGAGGGATACTTCTGTGTAAGCGCAGGAACTAAGAACTGGGTGCCCCGAGTACCGTAGTAGAAAAGAGTGTTAAGCGCCTGATTAACGAAAGCGCCCTTTGTAGCGGCGGCGCCGCCAAGACTGTTGTCAAATCCGCTCAAACGCGAGTTCACGTTAAGAACTTGCGTCAAAGCAGACTTCAATCGCGCGTCGGAAAACTGGTTGATCAAACCAGCAACAAGCAACTGCCGCGGGTTGAACACGTGGTGCCAGTGGGTCCAACCTCTCCCTCGTACTAGATCGAGCCCTTGATACCGAGGCGGCCCGCCCACCTCGATTCGCATATCGGGTACGTATCCCTTGGCTTGCCAATCAGCGAGGTGTTTGGCGATGAAATTCTCTACGATGCTTTCGCGCTCCAGATCTGCCGCCGTCACAGAGCGGAACTCCAGGTCGTATCCTTTGCCGTTGGCCTTCGCTCGCATCCATTGAACGCAGACCAGCCGTTCCTGTAGCAGATCGTCAGGATGCGGCTTGAAATCGAGCTTGTCCCAAGGGCGCAGCCTATTGCCTATCGCGCCGTCCGTTCTCTCAAAGTCCCCACGGAGCGTCGAAATCTTCGTCTTGAAGGACACTCCTTCAACTTCGTGCACAAGGTAAGCGTCGTCGAATCTCCCGTCTCTTCGCACGGTGCCGACTTCAGCAGCGGCCAGCTCCTCGTCCGTGGCCCCAGACTGGACAGCGATGTCATAGCCCTTGGTATTGCTATTAGGGATCAGCTTGGCGATGACACGGTAACCCTTGCTGATGACCAGGGTTGGAAGAGCTGGTACGAGCCATCCACTCTGCGGGCACCGTGCCTCTACGCAGTACACAAGCACCTTAGTGCGCCATCCAACACCGTCCGTTTCGACGCCCAGTCGGTCGATTTCCCCTTGAACTCGGCGTACCAGCGCCTGCTGATCCTTTACGAGCTTCTCGCGGCTCTCCTCTGAGCCGCCCACGACGTGAAAGGCTCCCCAAGTCAGCATACAAGCCACCGGGTTCAAATCTGCTGCATACACGTCGCAGCCAAGCCGCGCCGCCTCAAAGGGAATCTGTCCAGAGCCACAGAATGTGTCGCCCACGCGCGGGCGGCGTCCGAACCGCATAATTCCTAGCTGCGCAACGAGTTCTGGAAACGAGTACGCGCTGGTTCCCAAATGGGCATTGACGGCGCCCCAAATGTGCTTGTCGACCTCGTCGATCACGGTTTCAGGTCGTCTCGCCTTTATTACTCGGTCGCGATATGGAACCCGGGGGAGCATCTGCGCCTCAAGCGTGCGACGTTCGAGTTCGGGCAGATCCTCTCGCCAGGCGACCGTCACCTTGTCGTAGTCGGGATTCGACCAGTCCACGGGTGCCGAGGAGGGCAGTGCTCCTTCCGGCTCAACAGTGAAGTAGTCAGTGATTTGAGTGAGCGGAAGTTTTCCGACGACCTCCTTCGGATTTGGCCGACGCTTCCAACGCACAACGAAGGATTCGTCGTCCATCGCCATTAACTTCTCGAAAATCTCGAGGTCATGAACCGGGTCGTCGGTGGCCGGCAGCAGGCTACCCAGCACGCAGGCTTTGTTGACGACCAAAGGCTTACGCCCCTTCCAGTAGCTCCCGAGGGGTGTGAGCGTCTTGCTCTGTCGTCCCTCCTGCTCTTTATAGGCTTCGGCGGAGAGCTTCTGCACTGGCAACAACCGCTCAATTAGAGCAGGTGCGTCCTTTAGGGAGAAGGGGGTCACAGAAGAGGCCATTAGTGCTCGTCGAACAGGGGCAATTTGAAGAGGTCCTGCTCGACGGGGCGGGGCCTGCGCTTCCGGTCCGGGGGCTTCTCTCCATCGGAGAGTGCGAAGAAAAGCGCGCGGCGCCAGCCGCGTTCAGTGTCCTCCGGCAACCCCGCCTCGGCCGCCGTCATCGCGAAGAGCCACCAGCGTTCCTCGGGGCGGAGTGCCGCCCACTTGCTGCGAATGATTGGCAGCTGCTGTTCGGTCGCCGTCTCCGCCGCCCAGGCAAGGACACACAGCTCTTTCCCAAGCAACTGGTCAACGAGGTTTGTGCCGGTATGCCAGCGGCCGGTTCGTACCTTGGCGGCCTTTAGCCGGCCATTGAACTCGCGCCGAGTGATATCGGCGATTGACGACCAGACATTGCGCTTGAGAACCACCCGCTCTTCGTCGCGCGGCACTCCTCCCTCCTCGCCCCGATATCCATAGTCCTCGACGACGAGGACCGGCTCCTTTCGCGAGGCTGGAATCTCCACGCGAAAGACATGCGCACCGAACTTGTCGGGCGCGCCGAAGTCGACCGTCCCCGGCCGGCCGCTCATTGCTCGACATCTCCCGGATGCAGCTGGATGCCGAGCTTTCCAGCGAAGCCATTGAGGTCGTGGCCAGATTTGAAGTTCACCTTGCGGAAGGTCATCGTGATTGGTGTGGACGTGTCGGTGAACTGCTCGAGCACCTTTACGAGGAGATCCTCGATGAACGCGGCGTCTACCGCGATCTCTCCCACGTTCACCGCGATCATCAAATTCCCCTGGCCGACAGTGAGGCTGATGCTTTCGAATGTCGCGGACTTTTCGGAGGCCTGCTTTAGCCCGTCGAAGGTCTTCGCGCGCGAGTCGAGCTTGTACGGCCCACGAGATGCGATGAGGCGAGCGGGCTTTGTCTCGTCGATCTGGACGCCCTGCTTCCCCTTGGCGGGGAAGCGAAACTCGGTCTTCGCCTCGAGGCCGTCGGCCTCGGCGAATGCACGTATCAGGATTTCGCCATCTCCGATCTCAATCGGGCCTTCGTATGCGACGCCCTCGCGGGGCTCGCTGCCATCGAGCGTGTATCGGATCGCTCCCCTGGGAGCGGCAAGGAGTTCGACCTTGCGCTGGGCGCCCCCTTCGGCGAGCCGATTCCGCAGGACCAGCGTGTTCGACCACGTGACGGGATCACCCGTCTCATACTGACCAGACGCGTCACAGACCAAGAAGTTCACCCGTAGTGCGGCCGTGGTGAAGGGGTTCTCCTTGAGTTGATCGCTCGATTCGGAGACCTGTGCGTCCTCTGCGTAGTGGATCCGGGGAGCCGGTCCCGCGTTCTGCGGATGAACTCGAAGGCGAACCTTGCCCTCGTCTCCAAGCTCGGACTCGGCGACGACCTGGGCCGAGGTGCGCTTCTTCTTGGGCTTCTTAGTGACGTAGCCATTTCCCAGGTCCTCCCAGAGACCGCGGTTGCACGCGATCGATTTGAGGGTCTCGGTGCCCTTCGGCGGCAGCCACGGCATACCGGCCTGCTCGGCGTAGCGGTCCGCCACGTCCGACCAGCGCGCCTCGTCCTGGTTCTCGGGCCACAGGAGGTCCTGCGCCTTATCGCAAATGGCATCGAACTCCTTCTCGACGTCGAGATAGAGCTTGAGCGGGTTGGAGGTCAGCGTCTTCTCGATCTGCTCCTCTCCGTTGAACGGCTTCGTGGCGTCGCGGGTCATGTCCAGAGCCTTGGAGGCCAGCTGGGCGGACTTTCCGACACGGTGGATCGGAAACAGGACCTTGTCGAAGAGGTTGAGAATGGTCGACGTGAAGTCGTGCTCGTAGGTCTGCTGCTTCGTCTCCAGGTCGTCCCGTTGAGGATGCCCGTTGGGTATCCGGCCGTCCGCCTTCTGCGCAGCGAACAGCTGCCGAGCAGCCTTCTCCACACTCCCCATTGCCGTCTTGTCGCCAGTGAGCACGCACAAATTGTTCTTCTGGCTAAGGCCCTCAAAGAAGTTCTGCACCACCTCCGGCGGGATCTTGGAGTCGGGAGTCACCACGAGGAGAACGCGCCCCTTCCGCACGCAATCGGCAGCGTCCTCCAGCTTGGGTAGCGGCAGGACATCCTCGTAGCAGGTCTTGCGCAGTGCCTTGAACATGTCGTGCAGCCGATGCCGAATCAGGTCGTCCACCTGATTCTCGGGAGCATCGTGGGCAAGGCTCTGCAGGAGCTTTGTCAGATTCTCCTGCCGGTCAAAGTAGTATCGATCTTCGGGCGTGTGATGGAGGTACCACGCGACTTTCTCGAGCTCATCGAAAGCGCTAAGGAACTCCGACGGCTCGCGGAGCGGCGAGACCAAACACTCCACCATCTCCTCACGCGTGAGGCCCTTCACTGCGTTGACGGCGGTAGAAAGGCTGGCCGTCAAGAGCAGAGAACCGACTTGGCTGGCGGCTTCCTTGCCTGTATCCAAGTCGATGACCTGTGCGTGTGCCGAGGCCTGCGCATCCCACAGATCTTTGGCGATCACATCGCGCATGCCGGAAATTTCGGTGAGCTTGTCGCGCACTTCTGCAATCGAAAGATCGAAGTGCTGGGGGCCGATCAGGAAGACGTCGTTGGCCTCACGTTCCCAGACCGATCTGAGCAATCGCGACACCAGCTCGATCAGGCCGCGGGTCTGCCTGAACTCCTCGTTCTCCTTGAAGAGAGCAATCACATTCTTGAGCTGGGGGTGGAACGGGTAGGTCGCTTCGATCTCGTCTGCGATCGCCTCGGCACCGCGGCTTGTGGACTTGGACTTGGCGGCCTCTTCCAGCTTTCTCCCGAACGCCTCAGCGATGTCTTCGATCTCTGCCTTGTCTGGAAAAGACTTGAAAAGGCGCTTGCGTAGGATGTCGTAGATCTCGTTCGTAGCCAGATCCACGGGCGTGATGTTGCGCTCCTGGCGCCCCACCTCGGCTCGGGCGTCTTGGAGGGCGCGATTGATGAGCTTCGCGCCCGTGTCATAGGCAGCCGCGAGGTCCGAAACGACGATGCAGACGTTCTTCTTCTTGCCGGCGGCGGTAAGCAGGTTGGCAAACGCGCGCGTGGCGATATCGGCCACCGTGCCGTTGCCCACCTTCTGAGTGTCGAGGTAGTGAAAATAGGGCGGCATCTCGTCCAGGAGGATCAAGACCGGCTGGTCCCCCTCGAGCAGCTCGAACCAGTCCTTCTCGTCCGGCGCCTTGGGACCGCTGGTCCAGAAGGCCTTGAACCGCTCTGGCTTGCCAAGCTGGTTCGCGATCTCGCCCCAGAAGAAGTGCTCCGGATTGTTGCGGCCATTGAAGGCTGCGATGTCTGCGCTCATGAAGGCCGAAGCCCCTGTAACTCCGCTGCAGTACTTCTTCCGGAGCTCGGGGAAGCGCGCGAGCAGGCCGAATCCGACGAGGAGGTGCGTCTTACCGCCACCCATCGCTTGCTTCAGGTGAAAGACCGCTTGCGACGAAGCTCCCGCCAGACGAGTAATGCCCTCGCTGATGAGATCCTGCATGCCCTGTGTGATGTGGGTCTTCTCGAAAAACGCCTCCCCATCACCCTCCACCGTGATCAGCTCGTCAAGCTGCTCGATCTGATCGCTGAGACTGATAGAGAGCGCATTGTCTTGAAGTTGGCACGCGTCTCGTACGGTCTTCATGGCAGCATGCCTCGCATTGGCTAGTTGCTCGTGCCTTACCTGGTAGTGGGGCCTAAGAGCTCTCTACCGCGCCGATCTGTCTTGAACGTATTGCATTGGCCACACCTACACCAGCGACCGGCCTCACATCGCTTCTCGCGCGAAATTACAACGCTCCCACGACTTGGTGAATACTGGGAGATCTGACAGCTCGAGGGTCGAGTCCGGCTTTGCCAAATTGGCATCCCTGAGCAGGCCCTTGGCGGAAAAACCCCGATTGCTGTTTACTGGAGCAGAAACGATCAGGAACAATCCGACCGGCAGACACGATTTGTAGCCTAAATCCGCGTCACATATGTCAAACAGATGGGGAGTAGCTCACTTGTTGGGTCGCAGGCGATGCCGAACCAACGGTCTGACGACCTTTTCTTGAAATCATCACACAAAATTGTCGAGGGGTGAGGTGGACACGAAGGGGGTACCCACCCGGCGAAATACCCCACCCCTGCTTGGACTGAAGAGGGGGCGGATCTTTGGGCAATTCCGATGATCCCTCTTTGCTGTGATACCTTGTCCAAAGGTGTTGCCAAACATCATCACTCTTGTGGGCTAATTTGTGGGTTGGTCGCCTGATCAATTATAAGATATTGATTTTAATACTCTTATGGCGGACTCTCTCTCCGCCAGACGCTTGGCCTCAACCATGTCCTGAATCGCCCCTGGCCCGTGCGGTGCAAAGGGGATAGATTTTGCGGGGCCGGAGTTGCGATTGGCCGCGCAGCCGGTTGTGGTGAACTGCGTTCGGCCATGGGGAGCCAATGGCAGAACCCGAACGGCTGATCGTCGGAATCAGCGGGGCGTCCGGCATCGTCTATGGCGTGCGCCTGCTCGAAGTGCTGCGCCCGCTCGATCTCGAAGTTCATCTGGTGATGAGCCGGCCTGCCGAGTTGACGCTCGCCTACGAAACCAACACGAAGGTCGCGGCGCTCCACAAGCTCGCCGACGTCGTCCACCCCGACACCGATATCGGCGCCTCGATCTCCAGCGGTTCGTTCCGCACCATGGGCATGATCGTGGCGCCGTGTTCGATCCGCAGCGCCTCGGCGATCGCCACCGGCGTCACCTCGAACCTGTTGACCCGGGCCGCCGACGTGGTGCTGAAGGAAAAGCGCCGTCTGCTGCTAATGGTCCGCGAGACCCCGCTGCATGGCGTGCATCTGCGCAATATGGCGACGCTGGCGGATATGGGCGCGGTGATATTTCCGCCGGTTCCCGCCTTTTACGAGCGGCCCCAATCGCTGGAAGAAATGGTCGACCAGACCGTGGGCCGGGCGCTTGATTTCTTCGACATCGACTGCGGCCTGGTGCAGCGTTGGGGCGAAGAATCCGACGACAAGGCCCCGGTGCGGATTTTCAGGCGGTCCGCCGACAAGGGCTGATTTGCCTGACCAGCGAGGGAGCGCAAGCGTGGGTCAAACGGGCATACGGGATCTACAAGACGTTATTGAACGGCTGGATGAATCCAACCGTCTCGCCCGGGTCACCAGCGAGGTCGACCCCGATTTTGAGCTCGCGGGCATCGCGGCGCGGTTCGAGGGCAAGCCCTATGCGGTGATGTTCGAAAACATCAAGGGCCGCGACCATCCACTGCTGACCGGGCTTTATTGGTCGCGCGAGATGCTGGCCGATCTGATGGGCGTGGAGGAACGCGAGCTTGCCGCCGCGATCCTCGGGAAAATTCAGAAATGGCAGGGCGATCCCGTCCCGCCCGAATCCGTGAAGTCGGGGCCGGTGCTGGAGGTTACCCAGAACGAGGTCGATCTCTCGCGGATCCCGATTCCCTTTCATTATCTGCGCGACGGCGGCCCCTATATCGATGCGGGCGTGGTGATCGCGACCGATCCCGAAACCGGCGTCCGCAATGCCTCCGTCCAGCGCTTCATGCTGATCGGCAAGGATAAGCTGGTGGTCAGCATCGATGCGGGGCGGCATCTGGAGCTTTATCTCGACAAGGCGAAGAAGCAGGGCAAGACCCTGCATCTGAGCCTGAATATCGGGGTCGCGCCGGGCCTGATGTTCGCCGCGGCGACGCCCTCGGCGATGGCGCCCGCGGATGCGGATGAACTGGGCATCGCCAGCGAATTCGAGGGCAGGCCCGTCCGCCTGGTTCCAGGCACGGTGTGCGACGTCGAGCTGGCGGCGGACGCCAATTACGCGCTGGAATGCGAGATCATGCCCGACGAACTGGTGCCCGAGGGACCGTTTGCCGAGGTCACGGGCTTCTATGCGGGGCAGTTCGACAAGCCGGTGGTCAATGTCCGCGCCGTGCACCACCGGCAGGAGCCCGTGTTCAACACCATCCTGTCGGGCATCGAGCTCTATAATCTCGCAGGCCTATTGGGAGAGGGCGCGGTGCTCGCCATGCTGCAGCGCCAAGTGCCGGGCGTGAAAGACGTGTTTTTCAGCCATGGCGGTGGCGGCTTCTATCACGCAATCGTCCAAATGAGCCAGCAGAAGCAGGGGCAGTCGAAAGCCGCAATCGCGGCCGCCTTTGCGGCTTTCGCATCGCTGAAGATGGTAACGATCGTCGATGATGACGTGGATATCTACAACGCGTCGGACGTGGAATGGGCGATGGTCGAGCGGCTCGATCCGATGACCGGGATCGTCCGGATCCAGGAGGCGTTCGGCCACGAGCTGCATCCGGGCTTCAGGGGGTCGGTGGGAACCAAGGTCGGGTTCGACGCCACCAGGCCAGTGCCCTTCACGCCCGACCAGGATCGGATCGCCTATCGCGAGGTCGACCTTTCGAAGCATAAGATCGCGGTGCCAGAGCCCAAGCGGGGCTGAATGCTTGGCGCTCTAGGCCTTGCCGAGGAGGACGCCGATGAAGCGGTTGGCTTCGTCGATCCGGCGCTCCAGAACGCGAACACCCGCTTGCCCTTGGACCAGATCAGCGGCCACCGCCACGCGCCAGGCGCCGATGCCCCGCGCCGACGCCTCGAGGGTCTTGGCCGTCCGTTGGCGTGAAGCCGGCTCGGGGTCTTCTTTCAGGCGCCTCATAAGGGATTGCGACTGGGTGCGGAACAGCGCGAGAACCTCACGCTCGGTTCCCGCATCGCCCAGCGTGTAGCGGGCAAGGTGCACCAGATCGACCGGGCGCTGCGAGACGCGCGTCTCTGTCGTCGTGGCGCTTGTGTCTTCGTAGGTATCGAAGCTCTCGATCATCAGTTCCATCATTTCCTCCCCAGCTTTCGCTGGTTCTCCGCTGGGCAACAGCCCTTTCATCCGTTAGTCGCGGCGGGGACAGAAAACGTTCAAAGGGGAGTACGAAAAACTCGCCACAGCGGATTGGCGCTAGGGGCGGGCAAACCGGCTCTTAGGCGGACTTCGGCTTCCGCGTCTTGCTGGGGCTGCGTTTCCGCCGGGTCATGGTTTTCGGGGCTGGCGCATTGGGCATCAGCGAGGTCACGCGATCGCGCAGCGATCCGAATTTGAATTCCGACTTTACGTTCTCGCGCATGGACTGGAACACATAATAGAGAATCGGGATGAAGATCAGGCCAATGAAGGAGTCCGCGATCATGCCCGAAAGCACGACGACGCCCAGCGAAAGCCGGCTCGAGGCGCCGGCGCCAGAGGCAAGAACCAGCGGAATCACGCCGATGATGAAGCAGAGCCCCGTCATGGTAACGGGCCGGAACCGGGTATGGGCGGCGCTCATCGCCGCCTCCCGAATGGACTCGCCCTCTTCGCGCCGGGCAACCGAAAAGGCAACCAGCATGATGGCTTTCTTGGCGGCCAGGCCGATCAGCAACACGATGCCGATTTGGCAATAGATGTTGTTGTTAAGCATCGAGAGCGCCCAGACCGGCAAAAGCGCGCCGAACACGGCAAACTGGGCCGAGAGCATCACCGCGAACGGCAGGCTCCAGCTCTCATATTGGGCCACAAGGAAGAGGTAGGCGAACATGAAGGCGACGACAAAAATGTAGATTATCAGCCCGCCTGCCTCGACCTCCTGCAGCGAGATCCCGGTCCACTCGATGCCGTAACCATCGGGTAGCGAGTTGGATGCGATCTTCTCGATCGCCGCTATGGCCTGGCCGCTGCTATAGCCGGTCGCCGTCATGCCGCTGAAGAGTGCGGTGGGGAACATGTTGTATCTGGCGATATTCTCGGACCCCAATTGCGACCTAATGCTGACCAAGGCTTGCAGCGGCACCATATCGCCGGCCGAGTTCTGGACCTGGATGCGTTCGATGTCCTTCAGATTGCTGCGGTATGCGGCCTCTGCTGAAATAATGACCCAATAGAGCCTGCCATTCAGCGTGAAGTTGTTGACGTAGAGCGTGCCAAGCGTCGCCTGCAATGCCGTGAAGATGTCGCTGACCTGGACTCCGACCGCCTCGGCCTGGTCGCGGTCGATATCGACGAAATATTCCGGGTCGCTGGCCGAAAATGTCGTGAAGACCTGCCGGAACACCGGTGACGAATTGGCCTCGATTGCCAGCGACCGGGCGGCCGATCCCAGCGTTTGCAGGCTGCCGCCACCATAATCCTGAAGCTGGCCGCTGATGCCGCCGGACATTCCAAGCCCATCGATTGGCGGCAGCGGGAAGGCGAAGGCGGAAGCGGTTGGGACGGTGGCGAGCGTCCGGTCGATCGCAAATAGGATATTGTACCATTGGGTCTGAGACGACTTGCGCTCATCCCACGGTTTCAGCACCGCCATCAGAGTTCCATAGTTGGATGCGCTGCCGGCCATCAGGCTATAGCCCGATATCCCAATCACGTCGGCGACCCCGTCCACGTCTTCCACGAGCGTCGTCATTTCCTTGACCACGGCATTGGCGCGCTGAAGCGATGCGCCCGGCGGCAGCTGCACGTTGACCATCAATACGCCCTTGTCCTCGGTGGGAATGAAGCCGGTGGGCGTGGTGAGGAACATCGCCACGATCGCAGCCAGAATCAGCCCGACCGCCACCATGGCGAGCGCGGCGCGGTCGAGCAGCCAAGAGACGATGATGACGTAGTGGTCGCGGACATAGCTGACGAAGCGTCCGAACATCGCCAACGGCTTGAATGGTTCGCCGGATTTGCGTTTGAGCAGGCCAGCGCAGAGCACCGGCCCCAATGTGAGAGCGTTGACCGCGGAGAGCGCGAACGCGATCGTAATGGTGAACGCGAACTGGAGGTAGACCCGGCCGGTAATGCCGGGGAAGAAGCAGATCGGAACGAACACGGCGGCCAGCACGAAGGTCGTGGCGATGATCGGGCGGGTGACCTGGTCCATCGCCTTCAGCGTGGCTTCACGGGGCGCCAAGCCCTCCTCATCCATGATGCGCTCGGAGTTTTCGACGATCACGATCGTGTCATCCACCACCAGCGTGATGGCGAGGATCAGGGCGAACAGGGTGATCAGATTAGCGCTGAAGCCGACGATATAGAGGATGGCGACGGTTCCGATCAGCGAGACGGGAATGGCAATCGCGGGAATTAGGGTGCTGCGCCAGCTTGCTAGAAATATGAACGTCACCGCCACCACCAGAAGCCCGGTGATAAACAGCGTCTGGACGATCTCCTCGATCGATTCGCGCACCGCCTTGGTTACGTCGTAGAGGATCCTGTATTCGACGCCCTGCGGAAAATTCTTCTTGAGCTTTTCCATTTCCGCGTAGACGGCCTCGGCGACGTTCAGTGCGTTGGCATCGGGAGACTGATAAATCGCGATTGCCGCCGACGGTCTATTATTGAGGGTGGTATCGACCGCATATGAGCTGGAACCCAACTCCAGCCTGGCGACATCCTTCAAGCGCAGGATCGAGCCGCCGGATTCGCTCCTGACGATGATATTGCCGAATTCCTCAACCGTATCGAGGCGGCCCTTGGCATCCAGGGTGAAACGGAACTGGGTATCGCCGCCAAAAGGGGCCGCGCCGACCTGGCCGGCGGTGGCTTCGACGTTCTGCGCCTCAATGGCTTGGGAGAGATCCGAGGCGCTAAGCCCAAGCGACGTCAGCTTGCCGGGATCGATCCAAACCCGCATCGAATAGGTCTGCGGGCCGAACTGCGCGACGTCGCCCACGCCCGGAATGCGGGCCAGCGGATCTTGGACGAAATCGGTCCCGTAATTGCTGAGAAAGATCTCGTCATGCGTTTTGTCCGTCGAGAGCAGGTTGATCACCAGCAGCATGGCGCTGGACTGCTTTTGGGTGGAGATTCCCTGGTTAACGACGGCCTGGGGAATTTTTGGTTCGGCCAGCGCAACCCGGTTCTGCACATTGACGGCGGCAATGTCCGGGTCGGTTCCCACCTCGAAGGTGACGGTTAGCTGGTAGGTCCCGTCATTGGAGCTGGTCGAGGACATGTAGATCATGTTGTCGACGCCGTTCACCTGCTCCTCGATCGGGATCGCCACGGTATTCTCGATCGTGGAGGCGTTGGCGCCGGGATAGGTCGCATTCACCATGACCTCAGGCGGTGTGATGTCGGGATATTCGGCAATCGGAATGAAATAGATCGCGATCGCGCCGACGATCGTGATCACGATCGAGACGACCAGGGCGAATTTGGGCCGATCGACAAAGAATTCGGAAATCATCGATCACGCACCGCTTTGCCGGTTTCCGGTCAGCTTTGGCTCTTGGCCACTTTCACGGTCTCGCCGGGGCTGACTTTCTGCAAGCCTCCAACGATAACGCGGTCGCCTTTGTTCAAACCCGCGGTCACCTCCCAATCGCTGGCGATTTGGGCGCCGACCGTGATCTGTTTCTTCACAACCTTGTCCTGTCCGTCGACCGTCAGCACGTAATGGCCCGATTTGTCGAGTTGGACGGCCCCTTGGGGAACAACCAGCGCCGTCTTGGCTTGCTTGGGCTGCACGACGACGCGAACGTACTGGCCGGGCGTGAGCAAATTGTCCGGATTCGGAAAGACGGCCCGCAGCTTCACGGTGTTGGTTGTTTGCGTAACCGTCGTGTCGACATAGTCGAATGTACCGGCATGGGCGTAGGTGCTGCCGTCGGAGAAGATCAGACGCGGCGTCAGCTTGACCTCATTGCCGTCGATGATGCCCTTGCGGCGCTGTTCCATAATCTTTGATTCGGCGGGATTGAAATTGACGTAGATCGGATCAATGCTGGTGACGGTGGCAAGCGTCCCGCTCGATGAGCTCACCAGATTGCCAACATCGATATTCACGGCGCTGATCCGGCCATCGATCGGGCTGTGGATCTCCGTGTAACCCAGATTGATCTTGGCCGTATCGACTTGGGCTTGGGCCTCCTTGACGCTGGCATCCGCGGTTGCTTGGTTGGCAATTGCGGTGTCCAACCCGGCGACCGAGATGTCGCCGCGGGATTGCAGGATCTTTTGCCGCTTCAGATTGACTTCTTCGTTCTTCAGCGTTGCCTTGGCGCCCGCCAAACTTGCTTCGTTCTGGGACAACGTGGCTTGGTAGGGCGCCTGCTCGATGACGAACAGCAATTGGCCCTTCTTCACCATCTCGCCTCCGGTGAATTCCTTTTTCTCGAGAAATCCCTCGACGCGCGCCTCTAATTGAACCGTGTTCTGGGCCTGCACGCGGCCCACATACTCATCCTTTTGAGAAACATCCTTGCTGACCACCGGTGCTACCACAACGCTTGGTGGCGCCTTGCCGGTCTTTTCCGCGGCGGCAGCCGCGGCCACCATTCCGATCCCGAATAGGACGAACAAACTGGTACGTGAGAGCATCATTGGCCAACCGCTCGGTTTGGGTAGCGCCGGCAAAATTGGGTTTCGGCGCCCGAGTATAGGTACAGCGGCGCGGATTCATCAATCCGCGACGGCTCAAGTCGGGTTGATTTCTGTCAGAGATCCAAAAGACCGTTAACGGACAATTTGGCCGCTGGTGCTTCGCGCACGTGAAAGCTCCGTGGGCCGCCCTCAGCCCATCAGGTAGCGTTCCATGTATTTCACGCCTGCGACGCCGCCCATGATGATGGCCACCAGGGCTACGATCGAGCCCACCGCAAGGGTGGAGAAGCCGGTCACGCCCTGGCCGATGGTGCAGCCCAGCGCGATGACGCCGCCCGAACCCATCAAGGCGCCGCCGGCTAGGTTGCGAAAGGTGTCGCCGGGATCCGCAAAGCCATTCACTCGGAACTTGCCGCTGGCCAACGCGGCGATGAAGGCGCCCGCCAATGCGCCGATTACCGAAGCGACACCGAAGCCCGGCGTCATGTCGGCGGTGAAACGCTGGAGGTACTCCCAGGTATCACCGGTCGGACGGACATAAGTCAGCGAAATTGGGTTCAGCGGTTGGTCGGCGAATTCGTCATAGGCGAGGCCGGTCAGCGCCCAGCCCAGAATGATGCAGATCCCGATGCCAACGCCGGCGATGATATTAACCGGCGAAGTCCGAAAACTTGAGTCTTTGAAGCAGTAGATCAGGATGCCCAACACCAGAACGGCTAGGACCAACCAGGTCAGCATTCCGGCATCCATGCCGGTTACCATTCCCAAAACTTCACCCGCGGACTGGGAGGCGCCCTCGCCAAGATTGATTGCGGTCATACGCTGCATGAAGTCGCGGATCGGAGCCAGAATGCCGCCGATCGTCATATAGGCGAACAGGCCTACCATCAACAACACCACCAGGGAGCGGAGGTCGCCGCCTCCGACGCGCACAAGATTGCGGCTGGTGCAGCCGCCGGCCAGCACCATGCCGAAGCCGAACATCAGACCGCCAATGATGTTTCCAAGCCAGTTGAAGGTCGAGCCCCTATACATGGATTTTCCGAGATCGACGACGCCCCAATATTGCAGCAAATGGGCGCCCAAAATGGCGACGGCGCCCGCCAGCAGCCAGGCTCTGAAGCGGCGGCGATCGCCAAAAGTCAACATGTCGGAAATCGACCCCATGGCGCAGAAATTGGTGCGGAAGACGATGTAGCCAAACACCGTCCCGATCAAAAATCCGCCCAACGCCAAGTAAAATGGCGCGGCGCTCGTCAGCAGCTCCCGCAGAGCTTCCATTAGTGCCGAGCCCTTAATGGTTTGGTCGTGCGCGCTATATATTCCATTTTTTCGAACTTTCAAATAAAGATGGAAACCGATTGCTGGAGACGACACAGATCAAGCGAATGGCGTAGAATATCGGCATGCAGCTTCTAGAATCTTTGGAACGCGGCGTCGAGCGGGAGGAGAGCGTTTTCCGCGCCCAGCTGATGCGTGAAGATGTCGGACGGTTGCGCCGGCTCGAAGAGCTGGCAGACAAGGTGGGCAGCCGTGACGAGTTTCTCAAACAGGGTCTCTATATCGGCTGGACGCCTGACGATCTGCGCACCCACGAGTTCAAGGGCGAGCTGGAGCCGCTGCTAGATGCGGTCTATCAGCGCTGCCGGGGTGAGGGCGATCCGGGCGAACTTGACCGGCGGATCGATGAAGCTTGGCGGGCGTTCGATGCCAAGCGCTTGGAGCGGCTTGTGGGATGTTTGACGCGGGTGCCCAAACCCGGCCTCTAGCGGATGGTGCAGCCTAAAGGGGGTAGAGTGCTACTCGCAGCCCTCGAAGCCGTCCTCGTCCATCTTCGCCTCATATGGGGCCGCGACATCGGCGCCAGCAGTGAGAGACGGCCGCACGGCGTCCCAATCCTCAGGCCTGATGACCACCATCCAACCCTCGCCATAGGGATCGTCATTGGCGAGCGCGGGATTGGACTGCAGCGCTTCATTGACCTCGATGACCTCGCCGCCTGCGACGGACTTGGCTGGTCCCACCCACTTGCCGGATTCGACCGTCGCGCATGAGCGTCCCGGCTTGACCGCGCGCCCGATCTTTTTGGGCGTGAAGGCGACCAGCTGGCCCGCCATGGCGGTGGCAACCGCCGTCATCCCGATCTTCACAGTTCCGTCGCCGACTTCTTGAAACCAAGTATGGTTTTCAACGTCGTAAAGCAGCTCTTCCGGCAAATGGCATCCTCGCACGTCAGGCATTCCCGTCCTCCACGGCTTTTTCTCGCCTATGCCCCGTTGGCGCGCAGATTGCGCGACGAACAGCAGAACTCCCCGAGCTTTGCCTCCTGCATCTTGCCGGAGACGAAATAGCAGAGATGCTTGGCGACCAGCGCCGCCATCTGAAGGCGGTGTCCGGTGTCGGGGTGCTCCGGGTCCATGGTGATGAGATTATAGTGGTAGGTCAATTCCCGGCAGGTCTCGCGGCAGGCGTTGAATGATGGCTCGCCCTTGCAGCCCTGGCGATGCAGGGCCAGCAGCCGGAAGCCTTCGCGTTCAGCGCCGCCGGGCGTCTCGCCCCGGCCATCCAACCAGTGCTCCAGGATCTCTTCGCCAAGCCCCATCATTTCGCTGGCTGCCATTGCGGGATCGCTTGGGCTTGCGAGCGCGTCGATGCGCGCTTCAATTTCGTCGAATGACCTCACGCCAGCCCTTTCTCGCGGATAAAGTCCATCGAATTCGAAACATTCTCCTGGACCCCAACTTTGCGGGGCGAAAGCCCGAGCGCCAGGCCCAACAGCTGGGTGAAGTAGAGGATTTTCACCGTGGTCTTCTCGCCGAACCGCTTCTCGGCGCGGATCTGATGCATCTCCAAACCCGTGTGGCAGGTCGGGCATTCGGTGGCGATCACATTGGCGCCAGCGGCCTCGGCGGCCTTGAGGATGTTCAGCACTAGCTTGGTCGAGGTATCGGAATCAGACAGCGTATGGGCGCCGCCGCAACATGCCGTTTTCAGCGGAAAATCGACGTTCTTGGCGCCGGCCGCCGCCAGCAAATCGTCCATGAAATGGGGTTCCGACGTCGATTCGCTTCCCTCTCCCTGGTCCTTTTCCGGGAAGATGTGGCGGGGACGGGTGTACATGCAGCCATAGTAGTTGGCGACCTTCAGACCCTTGAGCGAATTCTTGATCTGCGCCTTGAGGCCCTTTTCGCCGATCGCGTCCCTAATCCAGTCGAGCGCATGGATGGTCTCGGCCTGGCCACTCTCATAAGTGTCGTGGCCCGCCTTTTGCGAGAGCCTGTCGACGACTTCTCGCGAGGCCTGATCGTTTTCCAGGTCGTACTCGGCCTTTTTGAGATTGTGGTAGCAGCCATTGCAGGGTGCCATCACAACGTCGTGGCCCATTTGATTGGCGGCGATCGAGAGCACCCGCGATGACAGATAGGTCTGCAGCTTGGGGTCGATATTCTTGACCTCCATGGCGCCGCAGCAATTCCAGTTCTTGACCTCGTCGAGCTTCAGCCCCAAGGCCTTGCCCACCGCCTTGGTCGAGCGGTTATAGGCGTGGCCGGTGCCCTCCAGCGCGCAGCCCGGGTAATAGGCGACCCGTTTGTACTTTTTCGGTTCGGTCATGACGCTGAGTGGTTCCTTGCTGCTATTGGGCCGTCAGTTGCTTGGCTGCTTCGGCTCCAGCTCTCCAGTGCGCTGGGCCAAGTCCGACATGTGTTCATGGGAATGCGTGTCGTAATCCGACCGCTTGATCACGTCGCCACGGTCGATGTCGTCGTTGCCATTGGTCTTTTGCGGGTGATGGGGCGGCTTGGCGCCGGTCAGGCCGAGGGCCTTGCGGTGTTCGGCCTCCTGCTCCTCGATATACTCTTCCATCGCTGCGCGGGCCGCGCCCCAGCCCCGGGTCCGGGGCTTAATAAATGTCGATAGCCCCATCCGGGTCAGAAGGCTTATGGGCAGCTTCATGACCAGCGAGCGGACCATCTCCACCATCCAGTCCTGGAACAGCGGCTGACCGGTGCGGCGAAAGAATTTGAAGATGATCTCGCCCTCTTCGATCTTGCCGCGCTTGATCACTTGATCGGAAAACACCTCATCGAAAATCATGGATGGTGATTTGGGCGTGTAGCCCTGCAACTCGAGCCAGTGGGAAGTGGCCTTCATGACGCCTTCTGGGAAAACGTCGCGCGGGCAGGCATAGGTGCATTTGTTGCAGGAGACGCACTGCCAGATGATGTCTTTGTCGCGCAGCAACTCCTGTTCCATGCCCATCCGGATCAGATAGATCCAGTAGCGCGGGTTGAAGTCGGGATTGACCTCGTAAACCGTGCAAGAGTTGGTGCAAGATCCGCACTGCCAGCAGCGGTTAATGTGTTCGCCGCCGGGAAGCGCGGCGATCTCATCCTCCATTTTCTCGTTGTAGTCGGTGACGACCCGGGGCTCGATAAAGGTCGACCAATGGCCGGAGACGTCGACGCCGTCGATCTGTAGGTCGTCGTGGGTCTGAAGGTGCTCAGGCCGGATCAGCGATTTCTCATGTATCGGCATCGGTCCGATCCTTGGCTTCAGTAAGATATTTCTGGTCGTCGATCACATGGGCCTCGCCGTCCACGGTCTTGAGCCGCGAGCGCCCACTTTTCGGGTCAACGCCGTCGAGCCCCAAAATGCGCAGCGTGTGCTCCAGGGGATCGCCCTCGGTCGCAAAATCGGTGCGCAGAAACGCGCCGCCCTGGGCGTTGATATAATCGGCATAGATTTGGGCGGTGAGCAGATCGATATAGCCGAGCATGTCGCGGAACACGCCATTGTCGGTGAGGAACTGAGAGAGCTCCTCGCGCAGCACGATGAAGGTCTCGAAGTCGTCCGCGACGTCGATCACCATGTGATCCACGTTTTCGCCGTGCCAGATTTCCCGGATCACGCCGGTATTGGCGCGGGTATCCCAAACCCAGCGGCTCATTAGCGGATACTGCTCGGGCAGCACATTGTGCAGGATTTCGGCCGCTAGATCGCGGACCCAGCGATAGGGCTTGCCATCGGGAAAGCGGCCGACAAAGGCCTTCACGCGCTGGTCCGCGGTCAAGGTATCGGATGCCCCTTCCAACAGCTCCGCGATGGCCTCGCGGAAGGGGCTGAATCCCAAGTCTTCGAGAGGCGCGGCAATGCGCCGGCGGCAGGTGGCCATGAAGGGCAAGAGCTTCAGGAAGTCGGGTTCCAGCAGGCGCCCGGCCTTGTCGCCACCGAGCATATCCTGGAACAGGGCCGATTTGACCTGAATCGCGCGGGCGAATTGCTCGATACCGCCCTGCGCCTCGCAGCCGTCGACCAGCCTTTCCAGGCTGCTGGCCAGCACCGGGCCGCTCAGATGCAACACCGGGCGGTCGTCCACCGGCGCCTCGATAAGTCGCAGAAACGGATTTGCCATCGGCCGCACTCACGCTTTCCGGCAGGGGCTCATTCCGCCGCCTGTTGGGTGACGGCGCTCGCTGTGCAGAGCGCCGAAATCGCGGCGCCGCTGGCCTGGGCGATCGAGTCGTCGATAGTTTCGGGCCCGATCGCGGCGCCGGCGACGAAGACGCCGGGCCTCGAAGTGCCGCCGATCACGCCATAGGCGTCTTGGCGCGCAATGAAACCCTGCGGGTGCAAGGCCACGTCGAAGATTTCCGCGAGCAGCATGTTGTCGACATTGGGATCCATGCCGATCGCATGCACCACCATGTCGAAGGGGATCGTGATCGGGCGTTTCACCAGCGTGTCCTCGCCTTTGACGATCAGTTTTTCGCCGTCGGAGGTCACCTCGGCGATCCGCGCCTTGATGTATTTGACTTTGAACTCCTCCTGGGAGCGCCAGTAATAGTCGGTCTCGTAAAGGCCGTAGGTGCGGATATCCATGTAGTAGATATAGACGTGGCAGTCGGGCAGCTCCTCGCGGATCTCCATGGCGAGATTGGCCGAAACCGTGCAGCAGATCTTGGAGCACCACTCGCGGCCGATCTGCCGGTCGCGGGACCCCACGCAAAGCAGGATCGCGACGCGTGTTGGCTTGCGTCCGTCGGAGGGGCACCGCACGCCCTTCTTCGACGAGATCATCTGCTCCACCTGGGTGGTAGTCACCACGTCGGGATAGGTGCCGAAGCCCCATTCCGGCTTGTTGACGGCGTCGAAATGGGTGAAGCCGGTGCAGAGAATTGCGGCCCCCGCCTCCACCTTCTTCTTGTTCGAAAGCGTCGCGGTGAATTTGCCGGGAGAGCCGGTGAATTTGGTGACGGTGGCCTTTTTATGGACCGTGATCAGCTTGTCCTTTTCGACCCGTTCGACCATGCCGCCGATCGCATCACTCGCCCACTCGCCGGTGGGAACCAGCTTGGCGTATCCAGATAGGATCGGGGCGCCGCCCAGCTTGGCCTCCTTCTCGACCAGCACACATTTCTGCCCGACGGATGCCAGGGAATGGGCGGCCGCGAGGCCCGCCGGGCCCCCGCCTACCACGAGGACCGGCTTTGTCATGTGCGCTGCTCAATCCGTTTGTAGCCCGGGCCTGACGTCACCATGCGCCGCGGGTCATAGAGGTTTTCCTGATTTCCGGCCTCGACCTGCTTCAGATAGGCCTCGAACTCCGTCTTCTTGGCCTTCCAGTCGATGCCGAGCTTCTCCATCAGGGTCTCGGTGGAAGAGGCGTGCCAATGGGATTGGACGATCTTGTAGGGATGCGCGCCGCAAACCAGCGCGGCGAACTGGCAATCGGCGAGTACCGGCAGATCAACCGGTTTGCCGGCCGCCTGGCCAATCCATTGGTTCTTGTCGAGCGTGGTGATGCAGCCGGTGTCGTGACCGATCATGACGTCGGCATTGGCTTCCTCGATCGCGACCCTGATCTTGCGGTCGATGGCGAAGGAGCGGGTGAATTCGCGCTCGGAAATGATGTGGCGAAAGCCAAACCCGCAGCAATCGTACCAGGTCGAATAGTCGATCACCTGGGCGCCCAGCGTATCCATCAAGCTGGTGGACACCGCGACCCGGTTGCCCCCGAGATACTTGTCGTCATAGATCGCATCCTCGGGCACCATCTTGTAGACGTGGCAAGCGGGATGGATCGTGGCGCGGATTTCGCTGCAATCGATCTCTTGATGATTGGCGATCTCGTCGCGCATCACGTGCACCCACTCCGAATAGTGGACAACTTCTTCCGGAATCAGCAGCTTTCCGTCGACAAGGCGGCCAAGCTTCGCGAGGATCTTCTTGACCCGCTCGCGTAGCTCCGCGGAATGCAGCAGATAGCCGCGCACTTCCTTGTAGTTGCCGAAAGAAGTGCCGCAATGCACCAGCGGATAGTAGTAGGCCTCGGGCAATCCTTCGGCCTTGGCGGCCACATAGGCTTGATGGAAGTTCCGCAGAAACACGGCGGCCAGGCTCTCAATATTGCCGATGCCGGAGCCGTGATAGTTCCAGGCCGTGCATGAGGTCTGGTCGGTCTCGTCCAGATAGGCGATGTCCATTTTGTTCATCAGCCACAGCAGCGACGCCGGATAACCCGGAATGTTGCCGCATTGGCCGCAGGACTTATGGTGCCAGAGCTGGGTGGTGGGGATCTTCTTGTCCCAGCCGTAAAGTGTCTTGACCGTGACAGGCTTGTGCTCATCGGCGACCCGGTGAACTACGATCTCGCCGTCCTTCTCAAGCTGCCACATGATGTCGCGCACGTCTTCCACACGATCCTTGTTGGTCAGCATCGAGCGCTTATCGATTTTCTGCTCAACCCAAGAGGTCGCTACCATTGCTTCCTCCTGGCTCAGATTCGAGTCCTGCCATTCGGAGCCGTGTCCGGTGAAGCGTTCGCTAGGCTGTTTGCCTTTATCGGTAGCCATTTCAGTCTCCTTCGGAATCGAAGAAATCGAACCAGGGCCTAATCCTCGTCCTCTTCCTCCTCAAGCCAATCTTCCCAATCTTCGCGTTTCTCATCCATGATGTCGGTGATCACGTCGAACAGATTTTCGTCGATGGTCTCGAGCTGATTCAGCACGCCGGTGTCTTCCCAAATCGTATAGAGCTCGACGGAGGTCTTCAGGTTGACCTCCCATGCTGTGGCTGTCGTGTTCAGCGTCGGCATCGGAATTGCTTTCCGCAGCGTCGCCAGCGGTGCATCGACTTTCGAAATATTCGGCCCCCAATCGGCGAAATGATCGGGCGTAATCATGTCGGGCGAGAGTTGATTTCCGGTCGAGATCAGCTTCAACATCACCCGGCTGAAGGGCCGCAGCACATCCTTGGCCGATTGCATGCCGTGTTTGATCGCGGTCTCGCGCATCAGCATGATCAGGCCGCCCGGCGAGTTGTCGAAGGGGCAGCGGGCCGCGCAAGTGTAGCACTGGGCACAGGCCCAGATCTTTTCCTGCATGGCGTCGTAAATGCCTTCGAGGTTCTCGGTCCAGAGCAGCTGCACGATCTCGCGCGGCGAGAAGTCGTAATAGTGGGCGGCAGGACAGGTCGCGGTGCAAATGCCGCAATTCAGACAGCCGTTCAGCTCGTGGTCGAAACGCAGATCCTGCTGGATGTCCTTAAAGATTTCTTCGAGTTGATCGCGCCCAACCGGCGGGGCATCGGAAACCGGATCGCCGATGTAATCCTGCACGCGGCTGCCAAGGGCGTGATGACTCATGGATCGTGGTTCCTCAGCCGGCTCGCATCAATAGGTCAGGACTTTGCAGTCACTTTCCATGACCTCTTCGATCAGATAGGCCCCGCCTACGATCCCCGAGCATTCGGGGATCAAGTCTTCTTCTGACATGTCGAAGAGATCGAGATTAGGTGAGCAGGTCAAAAATTTGACGCCTGCGTCATGGGCGTCCTTGATGAAATCGTAGACGCTCTTGGGCGAGCCCTCCTTTACGGTCAGCTTTTCGGCCTCGCCCTTCTTCATTAGCCGTCCGGCGGTCGCGGTGCAGACCACTTCGACCTCATATTCCATGGCGGCCGCAACAGATGCCTGGAAGATCGGCGCACCCAATTCCTCGCCATTCCGGAGGTCGGTATTGGCCATTATGATCAAGAGTTTTTCGGACATTCGGGCGTTTTTCCTGCCTTGTGAATGGCGGCAAAATCTAGCTGTCGGTGATCGCCCAGGAGGAATTGCCACTAATATGGGCTCCTCTCTGGATTTGATCTAAATCAATCCAGTCAATACGCCACCCTATTTTAATATTCCATTTTTTGCAACTATTAGAGCGGACCCTCGAGGAAGGGCGATATCGTTCTTGGGTTGAGCTCGGTCGCCTGCGCATTCGGAGCTGGCGGATCAGCCCGAATCCTCGCGCTGCATCAGTGCCGTGACTTGTATCAGTCCGGTCATGATCGTCACCAAGGCGTCCGCGATTTCAGGCCCAAGATTCCGCAGTTTTTCCAGCTCTTCGGCAACGCTCGAGGGCGTCTCATCGGATTCCATGATCAGATCCTCGATCATGGCGACCTTGACGCCGGGATGGCCGCTGAAACCGAGCGCATTGGTGCCGATTTGAAACAGGGCGGGGCGCCCCTCTTCGTCAACCGCAAGAATCTCGGCGTAATCGGGCGGCAGCGGGCGGTCGCGCATATAGACGACGTTTGGAAATCGTTCGGGAAGAAAGCCGTTTAGGGCATCGGGCCTGGTTCGAGTTGCGTGTCCGGCGGAAAACGTAAGCGGCGCGGCTTCGGTCTTGCCGTCGGCCGCCAGGCTTAGAATCTGGGCGCCGAGCCCGATGCCGATCACCGGTTTCTCAAGCATCAGGCAGGTGCGCGCCAGGCTGATTTCCTCTTCCAGGCTGGGCACGTCGTGTTCACCCGCGGTGCCCCACGGCCCCAGCCCCAGCAGCACCAGGCCATCGCCCAGCACTTCCGAGTCGGGCAGCTTGCCGCCCGAAGAGAAGGGACGGAAATAGCTGAAGCGAATTTGGCGCCCTTCGAGATGGTCTTCGATCAGTCCCAGCCAGTCGGACTGGGTGTGCTGAACGACGGAAACGAACTTCATTTGTCCCCATCGTTCTGTCCGGTCACGCGGGCGAACCACTCGTCCATGGTGTAGGTCTCAGCCATGTCTTGATCGAAAAACCTGATGGTTTCGCCCGTCATCACCATGAGTTTTTTTGCATCGGGAAACTGTATCACGTCGACTTCTGACCCTCCGCCACCCATCAGATAGACGAGCTCCGTGTCGCCACTATTTGAGAGATTATGAGGCGCGCCATTTGGAGGAAAGGCGACATAATCGCCGGCTTCGACATCGAATTCATCCCCTCCGATTATCAGTCGGCCGGTTCCCTCCAAGATGAAGATGAACTCCTCTTGGACAGTGTGGGCGTGCGCGGCGAAGCTCTCCTTACCTGGAGGCAGCCGTCCCAGATTAAGATGACAGCTCTTCAAACCCGTCATCCGGCTCAAAGGCAAAATATTGATCTCGGCATTTGGATTGAAGGGATGTCGCACGCTCAGGCCCGCATCGGCGCCCATCTCGCGCGTCCGGATCACTGGACTTTGATCGCTCATCGCTTCACGCCTCCTTGGCTAAGGTCTCAGCGTCGGCCAATTGCCGCCTCGACCGCTGCACGAAAATCCGCAGGTTTGATGGTCAAAAGATCGGGCTTTTGCGTGGCGAAGAATTGATCGACGCTCTCACCGGCCTCAGCCACCGGGACGCCGCGCAAGCTGGCTTCCAGATCGTAGATCAGGCGGGGTGGGGTCACGAAGAAGTCGCCAGTGATCAGTATTTCGCGGATGCGGCTTTCATTGGGGCCGTCGAAGCGGATATGGGCAGTGACGGTCCCGCCTGGGCCGGTTTGGCTCGCGGTGCTGAGGCCGGCGCCGGCGGGATCGTCGATCTCGTGAACGAATTCGTCGGTGCCGATTTCATCGGTGTAATGCTGTGCCGCGAGCGCCTCTTCCATGTCGCTGGGAGATTCGTGGTGGAGTTCTAGTCCCAGACCGGTAGAGAACCCCTTCAGTACCGCTTCCATGACGGCGGACATCTCAGGGGTGTCGCCGCCCAGCAGATCCTTGAGCGTCGCCACGCGCTGCTCCGCCTTGTCCAGCCCGCGTTTCTGCAGCTTGGCTTGCGGCACATTGAGGCAGGCCACCATGCGGGCGGGATCGAGGTCGACCAGCACGGTTCCCTGATAGATCATCGTATCGCCGTCGAAGAAACCGCCCGCGCCGCTGATTTTGCGGCCCTCGACTTCGATGTCGTTGCGGGGACGAAACCGGGCATCGATACCGAAACCATCGGAGAGTCCCGAGGCAAGCGCTTCGCAGATCGCCTTTGCGTAGTCATCCAGCATGCCCAGGGCCAATCTCGAGCGGGAAAACACCAGCTCCCAGCCAAGTTGGCCCGGATCCAGATAGATCGCACCGCCGCCGGTGATCCTGCGCGCGGTGCCAATGTCATTGTCCCGGCAATAGTCGAGCTTGAGTTCCTGACCCAGCGCCTGATGGCGGCCCACCAGCGCGGTGGGAGGGAACCGCAGAAAACGGATGGTATCGGGAACGTGTCCTTGCCTGTGGAGTTCGATCAGGGCCTGGTCGAAGGCGATCTGAGAGCGGCCTTCGCGCACGCCCGTATCAATAACGCGGAAGGGCTTCATGGGCTTCGGCATCCGCGTTGGGCTGCGGCTGCTAGATCAAGCCGATTTTTGCGACGGATCACGCGACTCTCATCCGTAACAGCTCTGAACGCAGGTGCTGACTGGTTGTGGTGCGGTACATCCCCCCCCCCACAGTGATTAGGCCTAAAGCCAGTTGAGTAAGGCCCTGCACTGTGCCGCACCCAAAAGGGCCCATTCCGGCAACGGGATGGGCCCTCCCTCATTGGGGATTCGAAATACCCGCTGACCGGAGGGCGGCTTCAGTCGCCCTCGAGCTCCAGCTCTTCGTCCTCTTCATACGGCTCACCGGGCTTTTCCATGTCGAGTTGGTGGCGGATTTTGCGCAAATCCGCTGATGCGGGAGCGAAGGGATAGGACGCGATATTGGATGGCGGCGAATCCCCGTAAGGCCGGTCGCATGCAGAGATGTCCTCTGCGAACTTGCCGGGACATCCCGATGTGCGGAATGCGATGCCTGAGTCGATGATGGCGTCGAGCTCGGACTGGGGCAGCCCGAAATCCATGACCCGTCCCGCTTCATCGAAAGCCATCTGATCGACCTTTACGTCGTAATAGTCGATCAGGTAACGGCCCAGCTGCACCCGGCGCCATTGGTCGCGCGGTGTAGCTGGAAGGTGGTCCATCAGCGTGCCCTTTTCGGGGAAGAAGCAGAACATATGGCTGTGACCACCGAGGTCGACCAATTGCTGTACCAATCGCAGCACATCGGCCTCGGTCTCGCCCATGCCGACAATAATGTGCGCTCCGAATTTCTGGTCGCCGAAGATGTCGCGGGCGTCCGTTAGAATTTCCCAATATTTCTTCCAGCTATGGGGGCTTTGCACGCCCTTGCCCCTTGTCCGGTCAAAGATTTCGGGCGTTGCCGCGTCCAGCGCCACGGTGAAGATGTCTGAGCCCATATCCTTAAACCGCGCCACATCGTCCCGCGTCATCGTGGTCGGATTAGAAAGGATCGAGACCGGAACCGCGTCGGGATCGATCCGGTCGGTCCAGGCCTTTAGCACCGTGAAGGTGTCGTCCTCGGACCGAGGATGGGTGATCATCGAGATGCACATGCGGTGAAACGGCGTTTCCGCTCCATCCCGCGCCACGATGTCCACCACCTTCTGCATTGGAACGGCGGGCCAATCGACCCGGATGAAGTTGCGGTCGGCATAATCGCGGTCCGCCTCGCGGTGCCGGGCGAGACCGCAATAGGCGCAATTGGCCCGGCAGCCTTCGGGATAGGTCAGCAACAGATTGAGGCACCTTGTGCAGGCGCAGCGATACATTTTGCCGGACATGATGCCGAGCGTCATGGCGGCGGCCGTCGACATCTGCACATATTCCGGCGAGCGCATATGGGGCGTGAGGATATTGTTGTTGGGCAGATAGACGCCCTGGGGCGGCAGATCGTTGGTCTTCACCCGCCCGCCATTCTTGGCCTCAGCCGGAATTTGGCTCGGGCTCCGGGGCTGCATCAGCTCATAGGGGTTGTAATCGAGCCCGTCTGGGCCAGTCGAGGCGGGTCCGGCGGCTTCGGGCTTCAGACAGGTCATGGGGTGCTCTCCATTTCAGGCCGCGTGATCTCCAGCCGCGCAGGGGCCCGCGCCATTTTGTTGGCCAAGCTTCCGCCGATCTTCATCGAGCAGCAGGCGTGTTGTTGGCTGTGGGACCGGCCGATCGATTGGGCAACGCTGAGCGCGCCTTCGGCGGGGAAGGCGATGCCGTCGAGCCCCGCCATCACTGCGTAGGCGTCGGTGACACGCTTGTGCATGCCGGGCGGCCGGGCGCAGCCGAGTAGGACTTGTTTGCCCGCTAGCCGGGTGCGGGCTTCCAGGAAGATCCGGCCCACATCTGCCGTCGCCGGTGTCTCGAATGTGCCCGCCTTGGCGTAGAACGGCATGATCACCACCAGGACAAGCGCATGGATGTCGTGGCGCGCGCAGATCTCCAGCGCGTTGGCCTCGCCCAGAATGCGCCCGTAATGCAGCCCCACCACGATATGGGGCACCACTTCCATAGTGGTCGAGCAGAGGGCCGCCAGTGTCGCCTCGAAATCCTCCACCGGCCGGTCCAGGTGGTAGACCTGCGAAATTGTTTCTTGGGCGCCGATCACATCCATCATCGCGGTATCGACGCCGGCGGACTCCATTGCCCGCGCACGCGGCTCGTCCAGCAGGGCCGAGTGAATGGCGATCTTCAAATATGGAAAGTCGCGCTTTAGCCGCTCGATGACCGGGAAGTAGCGCTCGTATTTGATCTCGTTGCGCCGGTTCGATCCGCCCGAAAGCAGAAAGCCCTGCAGGTCTTGCAGCAGGACCAGGTCGCGCACCTTGGTCTCCAGCATGTCGGGCGAGGTCGCCGGGATCATCGGCTCCAGGATCTTGGCCTGGCAGTGGTCGCACATCAGGGCACAGCCGCCCGCCGTGATCGAAAAAGCGGGAAAGCTGTTCTTGCCGCAGCCCTGTAGCTCGTCGGTTGAGTATTCCTTGAAAGTCGGCGTGGAGAACCGGATCGGGCGCGTGCATGCTGTCTTGGCATGGCGCTCGAATTCGGCGACCAATTGGCCGTCGAACTCGGCGTCTTCCAGAGCCTCGATCGCTGAGATCAGTTGGAGCCACCCCATCGGCAAAACATATAGGAAAAAATGAATGCGTGCCAGCGCCAGCGTGTGGGGTGGCGGGGTTCATGAGAATTTGGACTTTTTGATATATGCAAAATATACTATATGTAATCGGCGCTATGGGAACCTTGACTTCGCCGGGTCCAGGACTTCAGGTGATGGTTGAGAATTCCGGCGATAATCCAGCAGCGATGGGGAGCAGACAAAGCATGATGGCCGACCTTTCGATTGACACTAAGGGGCTGAATTGCCCGGTTCCGATCCTGAAAGCCAAGAAGGCGATGCGGGATGTACCTTCCGGCGGCACGCTTGAAGTGCTGGCGACTGATCCCGGATCCGTTGCCGACTTCGAGGCATTTTGCCGGGCGACCGGGCACAAATTGCTGGAGTCAGGCGAAGACGACGGAGTCTATCGGTTCGTCATCGAAAACACGCAGTGAGTTAGCCTGCGCAATCATGTGACCGGGATCGCGATAATTGGGATCGGCTGCCGATTTCCCGGCGGCGTAGACGACGCGAATTCTTATTGGACTTTGCTGAGCCAGGCACGCTCGGCGATCACCGAGGTCCCGGAAGACCGCTGGAGCCTGGACGGTTTCTACGACCCCGGGCCGGACGTCGCGACCCGCTCCTATTCGAAGTGGGGCGGCTTTCTCGGCGACGTCAAATCCTTCGATCCAGATTTCTTTGGTCTGGGTCCCCGCGAAGCGCAAGCCATGGACCCGCAGCAGCGGTTG
>JGI24023J19991_10000071_pt1 | contig 61352 bp, 48 predicted proteins | sample Cruoilmetagenom1_FD_19991 | JGI IMG/M metagenome (IMG submission 19991)
ACCCCGACCTATCGCTTATTGGACAGCAACGGGCGCGTCTATGCGATCCACGCCCCGGAACATTCCAAGCTGACGCCTTGGGACCAACTGGAACTCAGGCGCTTTCTGACCGCGGGCCGGGATATCGCGCCCAACTGGTGGAGCCAGTCGGAGCCCTGGCGGTAGGGCGCGCAATTCAACGGAAAATGGTAGGCGCACGGGGACTCGAACCCCGGACCCGCTGATTAAGAGTCAGCTGCTCTGCCAACTGAGCTATGCGCCTGAAAGGTGGGGCAAGGGCGCGAAACCCTTGCCCCCCTCCCATATCATTTGGGCGAGGAAACTGTCCAGGCAACCCCAAGGCTTCGCCGGACAGCCAGCTCCCGGGTCGTCGGGCGGCTACGTCACACGGCGCGCATTTTCTCCGGCGCCGATCTCTCGCGCTTCACCATCAGCTTGTTGAGCGCGCTGACATAGGCGCGCGCCGAGGCAACCATTGTGTCGGTGTCGGCGCCCCTTCCCGTCACCGTCTTGCCGTCCTCTTCGAGCCTGACGCTCACCTCGGCCTGGGCGTCGGTGCCTTCGGTCACCGCGTGCACCTGATAGAGCGGCAAACGGGCCTCATGGGGCACGATCGCCTTGATGGCGTTGAAGGTCGCATCCACCGGTCCGCTGCCCGTGGCCTCGCGGGTCCGGTGAATGGAGTCGATCTCCAACGTGACTGTGGCTTTTTGCGGCCCACCCGTTCCCGCAATCACCGTCAGCGCGATCACCTTGATACGGTCATTGCCGGTCGCCATCTCGTCATCGACCAGCGCTTCGATGTCCTCATCGAAGATGTGCTTCTTCTTGTCGGCCAGATCCTTCAGCCGCTGGAAGGCATCTTCCAAGGCGTTTTCGCCGAGTTCGTAACCCATCTCCTTCAGCTTTTCCCGAAAGGCGTGGCGGCCCGAATGCTTGCCCATCACCAGAGAGGATTCCTTCAGCCCGATGCTCTCGGGCGTCATGATCTCATAAGTCTGGGTGTGCTTGAGCATGCCGTCCTGATGGATGCCGGACTCATGGGCAAAGGCGTTCTTGCCGACAATCGCCTTGTTGTACTGCACCGGAAATGCGGTCACGCCCGAGACCAGTTTCGAGGCCTTTGTGATGTGGGTCGTATCGATACCGGTCCAATATGGCAGCGCATCATTGCGGGTGTCGATCGCCATCACGATCTCTTCGAGTGCAGCATTGCCCGCGCGCTCACCGATGCCATTGATGGTGCACTCGACCTGCCGCGCGCCCGCGTGCACACCCGCCAGCGAGTTGGCAACGCCCAGTCCCAAATCGTTATGGCAATGGGTTGAGAAAATCACCGCGTCGGCGCCAGGCACCCGCTCGATCAGCATTGCGATCAGCGCCTGATACTCTACCGGCACCGTGTAGCCCACGGTATCTGGAATATTGATGGTCTTGGCGCCCGCCTTGATCGCGGTCTCGACGCAGCGGCACAGAAAATCCTGTTCGCTGCGCGTCGCGTCTTCCGGCGACCACTCGACGTCATCGGTGAAATTGCGCGCGTGCTGCACGCTGCTGGTAATGGCCGCGACCACGTCGCTTGGGTCCATTTGCAGCTTGAATTTCATGTGCACCGGGCTGGTCGAAATAAAGGTGTGAATGCGCGGGCGCTTCGCCTCCCGAAGCGCTTCGCCGGCACGCGAAATATCCTTTTCGCCCGCCCGCGCCAGGCCGCACACGATCGCCTTCCGAGCCAGCTTCCCAACCTCGCTGACGGCTTGGAAATCGCCCTTAGAGGCGATCGGAAAGCCGGCCTCGATGATGTCGACGCCCATTTCGTCCAGCACGCTCGCGACCTGCAGCTTTTCGCCCAGCGTCATGGAGGCGCCCGGCGACTGCTCGCCGTCGCGCAGCGTGGTGTCGAAGATCAGCACGCGGTCTGCCGCGTTGCGGACTTCTTTGCTCTTATTAGGTTTCTTCTCTGTGGACGTCATCGGTCCCGGTCCTTCATCTTGCTGCCAGCCTATCACCGGCGGGCGTTCTTACGTTAGTTCGATTTCGACTATCAAACCCCCCTGAGCAACCGCCCCACCATCGGTGGGACCACCCGAGCTCAGGGGCCCGTAAGGAGAAGGATCTGCGGTAGAATGAGGCCGGCTAGGCGGCCAGATGGACGACGGCGCAATGGCGCGCACGACCGGACGTTCGCCGCCCGAGACGTGCTCCGCAAACCAAATATGCCGTCCAGTTTTGTCATTCTCATTCCGCTAAAACCGGATCCTCGAACTCTAAGGGCCAATTGCAGGAAGAATCCAGCTTCGAGACGCGACTTTAGGGAGCCGTCGCTGCCAGCACAAGCCTAGAAACAGGTCAGGTCAGCCGAAATCGCACTAGAGCCTAGCCTTATGCCGGCTGGTTTCCGCCCTTCCGATGCTCCGTCGCCCGCGCCTCACTTCGCTCCGCCCCAATAGCTGCTGCCGTTTCTGACATCGGGTCGGCAGTGTGCTGCGAGGATCCATCGAATATCGCCCCCTGATGGACAACCAGCGAGGTGTAGTAGAGGTCCGCGTCGACCCGGGAGCCGGTCTTCAACATTACAAACTCACCCCTTATGGCGCCATCGACCCGGCCGAGCACAACGACGTCCTCGGCTGCGACTTCTCCAGTGACCAGTGCTTTATCCCCGATCAGGATGGATTTGCATCTGATGTCGCCCTGCACTTCACCCTCGATCTCCACTTCGCCCGCGGAGACAAGGTTTCCAATCACGGTCACGCCAGCGCCGATGACCGATTGAGGCTTGCCGCCAGACTTGCTCGCGCCCGCCAGGCCGTCGTCCCTAGTGGCCTCGGCCGCCGCTTCCTTTCTGGCCTCGCTTCCCTGTTGTTCTGCTTTGTCGGCTAACATCAACTCTCGCTCCATCGACGCGGTGAGATCCCGTTCGATCTCGATGCAACAATCTCTCGCCTAGGAAACCCCTTTATTTCAATCCGTTAGGCGGCTCAGCGCTACCATTCCTGCAGCAATACAGGCATTACTCGCCTTCGTCGGCGCGCGTCTCGTCACATATTGTCGAGATAAACGCCCAGCGCCAGAATGATATACGCGATCAACAGTAGTCCGTATCCGTATGCTGTGAAAAAGGGTAAAGGCACGATCTGCCCGAGCAGCGTGAGAACTGCGATAACCAGCGATATGACGAATGTCATTTCCTTCGGACGGCTGAGACTAAGGCGCATAAGGTTCTCCCCTTGAATTTGTTGGAATGTGGCTGGACTGCCCGCGGACTAGCCAGGACTGTAAACCCTAATTGTCCCTTTGGCATCCTGGCGGCATGGCATCTGGAATGTCGCGGCCCCACTCCCGATGTCCATGGTCCGGACTTTATCCCTCTGAGAATGCCGGAGATTTCAAAGTAGATGAGGCCCGCCATTCGACCAAGCACAGAATCTGATCTAGCCAGACATCATGGGTTGGTGCTGTATGGCAGTCCGAAGTACCGGAGGTGTGACATGTGGATGAGGTTGGCAGGACTGATTTGCGCTGCCGCGGCACTTGCCGGATTAGGGCAAGCTCGCGCGGAGACGTCAGCTAGCGACGAAGTGCTAGGCCGCTCGCTTGGCACGGTCTCTTTTCCGGTCTCCTGCAAAACTCCAGCAGCCAAAAAGGTCGAGCGCGGCGTCGCCGCCATGCACCACATGATCTATTCGAGTGCCCGCGGTCTCTTCGAGGATGCAGCGAAGAGCGACCCTGATTGTGCCATGGCGTTTTGGGGAATCGCTATGACCTATATTCACCCCCTTTGGTCCGACCGGCCGTCTGCGGAGGTCCTCAAGAAAGGCGCGGAGCTCACCAACCGCGCGGCCGCGATCGAGGGGCTTAGCGACCGCGAGGCGGGCTATGTCGAAACCGTCAAGGCTTATTTCATCGAGGGCGGCAGTGGCACCGAGAAGGAACGCCTTGAGCTGTTTGAAGCGGCGTGGGCGAAGCTGAGTGAGGCGAACCCGCAGGACATGGAGGCCAAGGCCTTCTATGCGCTGGCTCATCTCTCGACAGCGGACCGCGACGACAAATCTTATGCCAAGCAGTTGAAAGCCGGCGCGCTCGCCCAAGAGGTCCTGGATGCGGTTCCCGATCATCCGGGCGGGCATCACTATACGATCCACGCCTTCGATGCCCCCCCGCTCGCCGAGCGCGCGCTGCCTGCCACCAAGAATTACGGCAAGATAGCACCCGACGTCTCCCACGCGCTCCACATGACGTCGCATATCTATACGCGCCGCGGCCTTTGGGACGATTCGATTGAATGGAATGGCCGCGCTGCCATGGCGGCGCTGAAGCTGTCGGAATCGCTCGGCGCCCTTTCCCTGCATTATCCCCATGCGCTCGATTACAAGGGCTATGCGCATCTGCAAAAGGCGCAGGACGGCGACGCCCGCGAGATTGTCCTGAAATTCGCCGCGTTAAGGCCGCCCTACTACACCATCAATCGCCACGCGATCGCTTTTGCGCTCGCCGCAATGCCGGCGCGCTATGCGGTGGAGCGCCAAGCTTGGAGGGATGCGGCAAATCTCGAGGCGCGCAGCCCCGGCAACTTTCCTTGGGAAGAGAACCAGGCGCAGTTCGTCGCAATGACTCATTTCGCCCGCGCGCTGGGGCTGGCCCATGAAAAGCGCTTCGAGGAAGCCGAGGCGGAAGTCGCTGCACTAGGGGCAATCCAACAGCGCGTGGCCAAATATAGCGACTATTGGGCAAAGCAGGTCGAGATCCAGCGGTTGGCCGCGGCGGCGTGGACCGCCTATCTCAGCGGTGGCAAGAAGAAGGGCCTGGCTTTGATGGGCGAGGCCGCGGCGCTCGAAGCCACCACTGAAAAAGCCGCTGTAAGCCCTGGCGAAATACTGCCCGCCGCCGAACTCTATGGCGACATGCTCTTGCTGGAGGAACGACATCAGGACGCGGCCCAAGCCTATGAGACGGCGCTCAAGCGCAGTCCCCGCCGATTCAACAGCCTCTATGGCGCCGGCCGAGCCAACGTCCTGATGGGCAATCTCAAACAGGCCAAGGCCTATTACGCCGAATTGGTCCAAATTTGCGAAGGTGCTGGAGACGATAGGCCGAGGCTCGCTGAGGCCCGCAAATATCTGCAGACCAACTGACCGCGACGTTGTTTGAGAAGCCGGGTCGGGGCGAGGGAGACCTGCGCGCCTAGGCCTCCAGTTGGCCCTGCATTACTGGAACGGCGTGGCCGCCAATCCGAACCACGTGCAATTCGCCAGCTTCCATCTCTAGCTCCAGCGAAATTTCGGCCGGCCGGCCCATCTCATAGCCCTGCTCGATCAGCCCATTGTGGATGCCATCCGGCGGATCATCGAAATGTTTGACGACGCCGGCAAAGGCCGCAGCGGCTGACCCCGTTGCCGCGTCCTCAGCGCCCAACAGGCTCGGCACAAATGCGCGCGCGTGGAACGCCGAGCGCCGGTGCACGGTTTGTCGGCAATAGACAAACGCGGCCTTGGGCCGGTCATCGCCGAAAGCTTCCTGCCAATGCTGCATCTTGACCTCGATCTGCCCCATCGCTTCGAGTCCGCGTACCGGCACGAAGGTAAAGGGCAGGCCTGCGGAATAGCGGGTTGGCTTGTGATTTTCAAAACCGATTTCATTAGGCGCCAGACCCAGTGCCGCCGCCAGCCGGTCGGTTGGGGCCGGGTCGCCCACCTGCTGGGGAACCTTGGTGGCATCAAATTCGGCGAAGGCCGCTTCGTGCGGCCGCAGACGTACCCCGACACGCACCGCGCCGATGCCCTCCTCAAGCACGATTATCGCGTCTTCTTCGCGATCTACTTGGCCGAACTTCTGCTGCGCCAGCAATATGGCGGCTCCCACCGTTGGATGGCCGGCGAAGGGCAGCTCTTCGAATCGGGTGAATATTCGAACCTTGGCAGTATGGATGGGATTTTCCGGCGGTAGCACGAAGATCGTCTCGGATAGGTTGAATTCCCGGGCAATCTGCTGCATCCGCGCGCTATCCAGATCTTTGGCGTCGAGCACGATCGCCAAGGGATTTCCCGCATAGGGCGTGGAAGTGAAAACGTCCAGCTTGTGAAAGGTCAGTTGCATGCACCGCGCCGCCTGCTTGCTCTAGGTCCCCGGCATCATAGGAACCAATCCGCTGAAACGAAATCGTAATTCCGCCTGAATCAGGACGCAGTTTGCGCAACTGGAGGCCACAGATTCCATTCAAGGCCTCGTATTTCGTCCGCATCTCTGGGAGGGTGTGCAATGCTACGCAAAGAATTTTTGATCGCTGGATTGGCGATTGGACTATCGGCACCGGCTATGGCAGCCAGTTGCCCCAACGACATGTCGCAAATCGACAAAGCCATGCAGACGGCACAACTGAATGATGCCGATAAGGCGAAAGTGCAGCAACTTCGCAAACAGGGCGAGGAGCAGCACAATTCCGGCGATCATGCCAGTTCCGTCAAGACTTTGGGCGAAGCCAAGCAGATGCTGGGTATCCAGCAGTAGACTGCGCTGGCTGCAAACCCCGAATAGTATTCAAAAGGAAGGCGGCCCCGAATTGACGGGGCCGCTTTTCTTTAATTTCGGCTCTTGTCGACCATGGCGCGCTCGGCGATCCAGGGCATCATGGCGCGAAGCTGCTTGCCGATCTCTTCCATCTCATGGGAATCGCAGGCCTGCCGCATGGCCTTGAAACTGGTCTGGTTAACCCGGTTCTCGAGCATCCAATCCTTGGCGAATTTGCCGGACTGGATATCTGACAAGATATCCTTCATCGCCGCCCGGCTGCTCTCGTTGATGACGCGGGGGCCGGAGACATATTCGCCATATTCGGCCGTGTTCGAGACCGAATAATTCATGTTGGCGATACCGCCCTCATAGATCAGATCGACGATCAGCTTCACCTCGTGCACGCATTCGAAATAGGCCATTTCCGGCGCGTAGCCGGCCTCGATCAAGGTCTCATAGCCCGCGCGCATCAGCTCGACCAACCCGCCGCAAAGCACCGATTGCTCGCCAAAGAGATCGGTTTCGCATTCCTCGCGGAAGCTGGTCTCGATGATGCCGGCCCGGCCACCGCCGATCGCGGCTGCGTAGGACAGCGAGAGGTCGTGCGCGTTTCCAGAGGAGTCCTGGGCAATCGCGACGAGGCAGGGAACGCCCGCGCCTTTCTCGTATTCCGAGCGCACCGTATGGCCGGGGCCCTTTGGCGCCACCATACAGATATCCATATCGTCGCGGGGCTCAATCAGGTTGAAATGGATGTTGAGGCCGTGGGCAAAGAAAAGCGCGGAGCCCTTCTTCATATTGTCCCGGATTTCGTTCTCCCAAATGCCGGCCTGGAGCTCGTCCGGGGTCAACATCATCAGCACGTCGGCCCACTTCGCAGCCTCGGCCACGGACATCACATCGAGCCCGCCAAGCTTCGCTTTCTTGGAGGAGCCCGAACCCTCGCGCAGGCCGATTGCGAGACTCTTCACGCCGGAATCCCGCATGTTCAGCGCGTGCGCGTGGCCCTGGCTGCCATAGCCGACAATGGCTACCTTTTTCGATTTGATCAGATTGAGATCGGCGTCGCGATCATAATAGACGCGCATAGTACTCCCCCTGCTATTGGGTGTTGGTGCCTGACTACAGCGCTGCAGGCATTAGTTCGGCGGCCTAAATGCCCGAATCCGCGCCCCATGTCGAACTAGAAGATGACATCGAATATCAGCCAAAGGATCGTCCCGTAGATGACGGCGCCAAACAGTGCCGAGACGGCGAAGATTGCTGCCGGATGAATGACGTCGATTGGCTTGCTCCGCAACTGAAATAGGAGCTGCACAATCCCCAGCACCGCTCCGATAGCAAACCACTTCCACATCACATGGGCTGGGGACCCCGGCCGATGGCCGCGATCCCGGTGCGGGCCACTTCGACCAGGCCAAGTGGCTGCATCAGTGCGACAAACTGCTCGATCTTGTTCAGCTTGCCGGTAAGCTCGAACACAAAATGCTCGGTGGAGGCATCGATCACTTGGGCCCTGAAGGCCTCGGCCAGCCGCAGCGCCTCGACCCGCTTATCGCCCTTGCCGGCCACCTTGATCAGCGCTAGTTCGCGCTCCACCGAGTTGCCGAGCACTGTGAGGTCGGTGACCTTGTGGACCGGCACCAGCCGCTCCAACTGGCTCTTGATTTGCTCGATCACCATCGGCGTGCCGGCGGTCACGATCGTGATGCGCGAGAGGTGCGCCTCGTGCTCAGTCTCCGACACCGTGAGGGAATCGATGTTGTAGCCGCGCCCCGAAAACAGGCCAATCACACGCGCCAACACGCCCGGCTCGTTGTCGACCAGGACCGAGATGGCGTGTTGTTCGATGATTTGGTGCCTTGGACTCATGACTCGATACGCGACGGCAGGCCGAAATTGCCTGTCTCCTTAGACCATCACCTTGCCTTCTTCTGTGATCGCCGCCCCGATCTCCTCTTCGGTGACGTCGTCGCCCATCAGCATGTTGTTGTGCGCTTCCCCTGAAGGGATCATCGGGAAACAGTTTGCTTCCTTGTGGACGCGGCAATCAAAGATGACGGGCTTCTTCACCGAAATCATTTCCTTTATGGCATCGTCCAGTTCGGAGGGTTTTTCAGCGCGCAATCCAACGCATTTATAGGCCTCCGCCAACTTGACGAAATCAGGCAGCGCCGCCGTGTAACTGTGGGAGTAGCGGCCATCATGGAGCAGCTCCTGCCACTGGCGAACCATGCCCATATACTCGTTGTTGATGATGAAGATCTTAATGGGCAGATCGTACTGAACGGCCGTCGACATTTCCTGCATCGTCATCAACACGGAGGCTTCGCCCGCGATATCGATCACAAGTGAATCGGGATGCGCCACTTGCACGCCGACAGCGGCCGGCAGGCCGTAACCCATGGTGCCGAGACCGCCGCTGGTCATCCAACGGTTCGGCTCCTCGAACCGGTAGAACTGCGCCGCCCACATCTGATGCTGGCCCACCTCGGTAGAAACATAGACGTCCTGGTCCTTGGTCAGCTCGTAGAGGCGCTGAATCGCGAGCTGCGGCATGATCACGTCATCGCGGCTCTTATAGGAGAGGCAGTTGCTGCCACGCCATTCCTCGATCTGCTTCCACCACGCAGCCAAGGCCTCTTTGTCGACTTGGGGCGTGCGCGCCCGCCAAACCCGGATCAGCTCCTCCAGCACATAGGCCGCGTCACCAATGATCGGCAAATCGACATGCACATTCTTGTTGATCGAAGAAGGATCGATATCGACGTGAATCTTGGTCGATCCCGGCGAGAATGCATCGAGGCGCCCGGTGATGCGGTCGTCGAAGCGGGCGCCGATATTGACCATCACGTCGCAGCCATGCATCGCCAGATTGGCTTCATAGGTGCCATGCATGCCAAGCATGCCAAGCCATTGCGGGTCGGCGGCAGCAAATGACCCGAGCCCCATCAGCGTCGAGGTGATCGGATAGCCGGTCATCTTCACGAATTCGCGCAACAGCTGGCTCGCGGCTGGTCCGGAATTGACGACGCCGCCGCCGGTGTAGAACACCGGCCGCTTGGCCGCTGCGATGATGTCGACAGCTTGTCGGATCGCCTCCTGGTCGCCCTTCACCTTGGGCCGGTAGCTCTTATGCGTCACATTCGAGGGGCCGACATATTCGCCCTCGGCAAACTGGACGTCCTTGGGGATGTCGACGACGACCGGGCCCGGCCTTCCGTTGGCGGCCACATAGAAGGCTTCATGGAGAACCCGCGCCAAATCGTTCACGTCGCGCACCAGATAATTGTGCTTGGTGCAGGGGCGCGTAATGCCGACGGTGTCGCATTCCTGAAAGGCGTCGTTGCCGATCAGATGCGTCGGCACCTGACCCGTAATGCAGACAATCGGCGTCGAATCCATCAGCGCATCGGTGAGCCCGGTGACCGCGTTGGTGGCGCCTGGACCAGACGTGACAAGCACCACGCCGACCTTACCGGTAGAGCGCGCATAGCCTTCGGCGGCGTGCACCGCGCCCTGTTCGTGGCGCACCAGGTAATGTTTCACCTCGTCCTGCTGGTACAGAGCGTCGTAAATCGGAAGCACGGCGCCGCCGGGATATCCGAAAATGTGTTCGACGCCTTGATCGGCAAGCGCGCGCAGAACCATCTCCGCGCCCGTCATCATCCGTGCCATCGCTATTCCAGCCCCTTTCATACTACATAACAGGGCGCCATACGCCGCGATGGCGCGCCCCGACAAATCGTTTAGCCAGGAGGAACTTCGTCGCTCCTATTTGACAGGTTCGCCCCCAAAATCCACCAATTTGGCCGGCGAACCGGCGGACACTATCGTTTGGACGATGGCCGGTCAACCATCAAACATCAACAAACGACAATATTCTTGGTAAAAAACTTTTCGAATCTTTCGTCCCGATCCATTCCCACGACATCATATTGCCGCGTAACCATGTCATCTGCCGCTTTGCGTAGCGCCTGGACTCGGTCTTGAAGCCGGAGATCGCCTCTTCCTTCTCCATCTCACCCGCAAAATGGGCCATGAGCGCCTCGACGCCGAGCGCCCGCATTGCCGGAAGCCCGGGATCGAGCTTGAGGTCTATCAACGCCGCCACCTCTTGCAGCGCACCCTGCTCCATCATCCGATCAACCCGCGCATCGATCCGGCCATAAAGCGTCTCCCGGTCGGGCGCGATCACAACCTTGCGCGCGGACTCCGATTCGAGAACCGGCTTCGCCGGCATGTCCTGCCATTCGCTGAGCGAGCGCCCTGTCGCCTCTATCACCTCGAGTGCGCGAACGATTCTTTGGGTATCCCCCAACTTCAGCCGCTCAGCCATTTCCGGATCGCGTTCGGCCAGAAGCCCGTGCAAGTCATTCGCGCCCAACCGTTTAGCTTCCGCCCTCCAGCGATCGCGTACCGAGTCAGGAATATCGGGCACCGGCGCCAGACCTTCCAACAATGCTTTGAAGTAGAGCCCGGTGCCGCCAATGAGGATGGGAATGCGCCCGTCGCCGCGCACAGCCTCAATTTCGCGTGCCACGTCCTCGAGCCAATGACCGACCGAATAGGCTTGGACGATGGGGATGAATCCATAGAGTCGATGGGGGATCGCGGCCTCGTCCTCGACGCTTGGCCGCGCGGTCAGCAGCCGCAGCTCACGATAGACCTGCATGGAATCTGCGTTGATGATGGTACCGCCGATCTTATCAGCTAGCGCCATTGCCACGGCCGACTTGCCGCCCGCCGTCGGGCCTGCAATAAGGATCGCGGTGATTTGCTGTTTCGGCATCGTGCTTCGATCAATACCCGGCAATCGCGTTTCAAGAAATCCCCAGCGCCGTCGAGCTCACGGATTTTCAAACTCATTCGCCAACAAGGAGGCAGCGCTTGTCGCTCATACGACCCTTTCGCGCTCTGCGCCCAGCGCCCAGCAAGGCGGAGGACGTGATCGCGCCGCCCTATGACGTGCTCTCGAGCGAAGAGGCTCGCAAACGTGCCAAAGGAAGGCCGTGGAGCTTTCTGCATATTTCCAAGCCCGAGATCGATCTGGACCCGTCCATCCACGTCTATTCGGAAGCCGTCTACAAGAAGGCGGCAGAGAATCTGGCCAACATGATCGATTCGGGAATCCTCGAGCGTGACGCCAAGCCCAACTACTACGTCTACCGCGTTTCCATGGGAGACCACTCACAAACCGGTCTGGTCGCTGCTGCCTCCCTTGAAGCCTATCGGGCGGGGCGGATCCGAAAGCACGAATTCACCACGCCCGCCAAGGAGAACGACCGGATTCGGCAGATCGAGGCTCTGAAGGCGCAGACGGGGCCGGTGATGATGGCCTATCCGGCCTCGCCTCAGGTGGACGCCTTGCTCGCCCAATCCAGTGCCGGTGAACCCGCCCTTGACGTAACCGCCGATGACGGTGTCCGCCACACGCTTTGGGTGGTCGACGACGATCGGCTTGTTGCAGAAATAACCAGCAGATTTGAGGAATTGGCGGCGCTCTATATCGCCGACGGCCATCACCGCTCGGCTGCCGCCGACAAGGTCGATGAGAATATCGGCAAGACCGACGGCGGGAGTGACGCGGGCGGGTTCTTGACGGTGATTTTTCCCGCCGACCAGATGAATATTCTCGACTACAACCGCGTCATCAAGGATCTCAATGGCCACGATCCCAAAAAGCTGATCGCTGAAATCGAAAACAGCTTCACCATCGAGCCCGTCAGCCAGCCCATCCGTCCTGCCATGCCCGGCGAATTCGGCATGTATTTGGCAGGAAGCTGGTATCGCTTGGCGATCAAGCCGGAATTGGTGCCAGCCGACGATCCCTTAGGCCGCCTCGATATCAGCCTGCTGAGCAAACATCTGATCGAGCCGCTTCTCGGCATTAGCGATCCCCGGCGCGACAAGCGGATCGATTTCGTCGGCGGAAGCCGGGGCCTTGAAGCGTTGCAGGCCCGCGTCAACTCCGGTGAGATGGCGATTGCCTTCGCGCTCTATCCAACGGCCATGGAAGATGTCTTGGCGGTGGCGGATGCGGGCGAGGTCATGCCGCCCAAATCCACCTGGTTCGAGCCCAAGCTCGCCGACGGGCTGGTGTCGCTGGTTCTGGATTAGCTCCGCAGCTGCCCGCAGCTAGCCCTTGATCGGTATGGCGACGAAGCGCAGATCGCCCTTGGCGTCTGAGATCAACAGCAGGACGGATTTCCGGCCCTCTTTCTCGACCGTTTGGAGCCTCGATGTCACGTCGGAGGGCGACTGCACTTCCTGCTGCGTCACCTCGACGATGACTTGGCCCTCCTTGATGTCCTTCTCGGCGGCGTCGCTTTTCGGATCGACATGGGTGATGACCACGCCCTTCACCTTCTTCGAGATGCCGTAGCGGGAGCGTAGCTCGTCAGACATTGGCGCAATCGAAAGACCGAGCAGCAGTTCCTTCTCGTCCTTCGGCTTCTTTTTCTCGCTGGTCTGAGGCGCCGTCTCCTCGCCCTCGGGCAGCCTTCCAACCTTCACCCGAAAGCGCTGCGTCTGACCCTTGCGGAGCACTTCGACGTCCACGGTCTTGCCGATCGGCGTGCGGGCAACGATACGGGGCAGACCGCGCATCTGCATCACGTCTTGATGGTCGAAACGGACGATCACGTCGGTGGGTTCCAGCCCCGCAGTCGCCGCCGGGCTGCCCGGCGTAATGCTGGCGATCAGCGCGCCCTTGGGCTCGTTCATGCCTAGACTATCGGCGATTTCGTCAGTGACCGATTGAATCCGCACGCCAAGCCAACCGCGCCTTGTCTCGCCGAATTCGCGCAGTTGCCCGATCACATGCATCGCCGTGCTGGCAGGAATCGCGAACCCAATGCCGATCGAACCACCGGTTGGCGAAATGATCGCCGTATTCACGCCGATCACCTGGCCGTCCATATTGAACAGCGGCCCGCCGGAATTGCCGCGATTGATCGCCGCGTCGGTCTGCAGGAATTCGTCATAGGGCCCAGCGTTGATGTCGCGCTTCTTGGCGGAGATGATACCGACGGTCACGGTTCCGCCCAAGCCAAACGGATTGCCAATCGCCATTACCCAATCGCCGATCCGCATTTGCGCGGAGTCGCCGAATTTCAGCGCCTTCAGCGGCTTCTTTGGCTCCACCTTGAGCAGTGCCAGATCAGTCTTGGGATCGCGGCCGATAATCTCGGTAACCGCGAGCTTGGATCCGTCATTCAGATTGATGACGATCTCATCGGCCCCCTCGATAACATGGTTATTGGTGACGATGATGCCGGAGGACTCTATGACGAATCCCGACCCCAACGAGCTCACCTTGCGGGGCAGTTCTTGTTGCTGCTGTTTGTTGAACAGGTCATCGAAGAACTCTTCAAAGGGCGAGCCCTTGGGCACGTGCGGCATCGGAATGCCGCGAGATCCCTTCAGGGTTTGGGTCGTCGAAATGTTGACGACGGCCTCCTGCAGATCCTCGGCGAGATCAGCGACGGACTCAGGCCCCTGGGCCAGCAGCAGAGCCGGCATCGAAAGGACCATGCCGGCCGCCAATGCGAGCGCAAAGAGCCATGCTCCGGCGCCTCGTGAGCGCCTGTGCGCTAATAGTTTCGATGTTCCTGCAAGCATCTCGTCGATTCCTATGCGCGACCATCTGGTCCCGCAACCAAGTTTAACCGAGATTGCGGCAATCCCAGGCCGTGTCACACGATTTCCAAGACCACTTGCGGTCACGCCGGCTTGGGGTCTTTGGGCCTGAAATATTTTTGCTCGGCACTTGCGATCCGACCACGGCGAACTCACCCGCGGACCAGCCAAAATATCAGAAAGCCGATTCCCACGGCAACTGCGCCACTTGTTCGCAGCGTCGCCTCCGGCAAATCCGAAGCGGCCTCCAATATGCGCATCCCAAAACCTGGAAAGAGCGCCCAAAGCAAGCCTTCGATGACAAGAACAAGTCCGATGGCTGCCAGGATGTCGCTCATGTCCGCCGATTATTGCACGCGCTTACCGTTCTCGAGCAAGCCGGCGGGATCGTTGAAATAACGGAAGAACTCGGTGTTGGGCGTCAGCAGCAACCGCGTATCGGATGATTTCAATCCCGCCTCGTAAGCCTGCATGGAGCGGTAAAAGCCGAAGAAGTCCGGGTCCTTACCGAAGGCTTCATTGAATATGTTGTTGCGCTCGGCATCGCCCTGGCCACGAAGCACTTCGGATTCGCGCGTCGCTTCCGCTTTCAGCACGGTGACATCGCGGTCCGCCTCGGCCCGGATCCGACGGGCAACCTCTTCGCCCTGCGCCCGGATCTGAGCGGCTTCCTGCTCGCGCTCGGTCTGCATGCGCCGAAAGATGGCTTGGCTGTTGGCCTCCGGCAGGTCTGCGCGCTTGATCCGCACGTCGACGATTTCGATGCCAAAATCTTCCGCGTTGGCGTTCACCTGCTCGGTGATCCGCTTCATCAAATCCTCGCGCTCATCGCGCACCACGGCGATGAAAGAAGATTCGCCAAGCACCCGGCGGAGCGACGATTCCAGGATGGTCGACAACCTTTGCCGCGCGATCCGTTCGTCGCGAACCGTCTGGTAGAAGCGCAACGGATCGACGATCCGGTAGCGCAGGAATGCGTCGACCACCAAGCGCTTCTGATCAGAAGCGATCGCTTCCTGAGAGGTCGCATCGAGATCGAGGATGCGTTTGTCGAAGAATTCCACATTTTGTATGAACGGGACTTTCCAGTTCAACCCGGCGTCCTTAATGACCCGCTTCGGTTTACCGAATTCGAGCACCAGCGCCTGCTGGGTTTGGTACACCGTAAAGAGCGTAAGATAGGCAGTGACGACAAACACCACGCCTACTGCAATCAGGATGGCGTAGAGACTCTTCTTCATTGCTGGCTCCCAGACGTCCGTTTCTTTATCAATTCATCTAGCGGCAGATAGGGCACTACGCCTTGGCCTCCGCCTTGCTCGTCGATGATGATCTTATCCATATCGCCGAACACGCGTTCCATGGTTTCGAGGAACATGCGCCGGCGCGTGACAATTGGCGCTTTGGTGTATTCGTTGTAGATCGAGATAAAGCGCGCCGCCTGACCGGTCGCTTCGGCCACCGTCTGCTCCTTATAGGCCTGGGCGCCTTGAAGGATGCGCTGGGCTTCACCACGAGCCTCCGGGATCACCCGGTTCGAGTAAGCATCTGCCTCGTTACGAATCCGCTCCTGGTCGGCGCGCGCGGCCTGAACATCGCGGAACGCGTCGATCACCTGGGCCGGCGGGTCCACTTTCTGCAGCCGGACCTGCGTGATCTCAATGCCGGCCTTGTAGTTGTCCAGGATGGTTTGCATCAGCTTCTGGACCGCAACCTCGGCCTCGTTACGTTTCTCGGTCAACAGGTCCTGAATATTGTTCTGTCCCACGACTTCGCGCATCGCGCTCTCAGCCACTTCCTTAACCGTGGTGGTGGGGTTTTGGATGTTGAACAGAAATTCCGGTGCATCGTTGATGCGCCAGAGCACCTGAAAGTCTACATCGACGATGTTCTCGTCGCCCGTCAGCATCAGGCTCTCCTCCGGCACGTCACGAACGCTGGCGCCCATATTCCGGGCGTCTCCCGAGCCCCGCATGCCGATTTCGATGCGATTCACCCGGGTAACCTTGGGCAAATAGACGGTCTCGATCGGATACGGCAGGCGGAAATTGAGGCCCGGCGACATCAGCCGTACATATTTGCCGAACCTCAAAACAACGCCTAGCTCGTCCGGGTTGACGCGCACCGTGAAAGCGAAAAACCCGATCACGCCTGCCAGTAAAACGGCGATCACCCCGATCATGGGCCCGCTCAGCCGGCCGCCCGGTATAGCCTGTCGCAGCTTGTCTTGGGACTTGCGCAGCAGCTCTTCGAGATCCGGCGTCGGGCCGCCGCCGCCGCCACCTCCGCCGCCACCTGGGCGTTGTCCCCAAGGGCCGCCTCCGCTCCTCCAGCCGCTACTAGCAGTATGATCGCTCAAGGGCATGTTCGCTCACCTAATATTTGCGATGTTTGATTTGGTCCGGGCGGTCCGGAGTAGTCCCGGCCTCCTGCATTCGCCAGGCGTTTCACGTTGGCGATGCGGACCAATTGGATTGAATTGTATATAGGACACTCATGATGGGCGCGCAACGCAACTCGCGCCGAACGACTGCTTCTTTAGGCCAAGCCGAACACGGGCAATGCGGCCAGCCTCCTGAAAGAATTTGTCACCTGACTGAAAGCTTCAGGTTTTGAACCCGCCGGCACCTCACGAGCGTCTCCGTTCCAGGCGAATGAAGCTGTAATCTGCGTCGTCCTTCGGACCAGCGCTGTGGCGTTCGCATGACGTCTCGATCCAATCGTTCTTGTCCAATTCGGGGAATAGAGTATCGCCCTCGGGAGATGTATGGACCCGCGTCAGTTCGATGCGATCCGCGAGGGGTAGCGTCTCGCGAAAGATATCTGCGCCGCCGATTACCGCAATCTCGCCCGCACCCCTGGAGCGCGCGCATGACTGCGCGATCTCCAAAGCGCGCTCCATGTCATTGGCGGCCAAAACGCCTACCGGTGCAAATGCAGGGTCGCGGCTGACCACAATATTGTCGCGGCCATCGAGCGGCTTGCCGATCGAGTCGAAGGTCTTGCGGCCCATCACCATGGGCTTGCCCATTGTGATCTTTCGAAAGTGTTTGAGATCGGACGATAGTCGCCAGGGAAGTCCGCCCGCATTGCCGATAACGCCGTTTTCGGCAATTGCCACAACGAGGACCAGCAGAGGAGGAGCGTCCATTCCCGGCTAGACCGCCACCCGCGCCTTGATGTGCGGGTGGGGCTCGTAGCCCGTCAGCTGGAAGTCCTCATAGACAAAGTCAAAGAGTGAGCGGACATCCGGGTTTATCTCGATTTTCGGCAAGGCCCGGGGTTTGCGCCCAAGCTGCAGTTCGGCCTGCTCCAAATGGTTCAGATAAAGGTGAGCATCGCCAAAGGTATGGATGAATTCGCCCGGGCGCTGGCCCGTCACCTGCGCCATCATCAGCGTCAGCAGCGCATAGGACGCGATGTTGAACGGCACGCCTAAAAACACATCCGCCGAGCGTTGGTAGAGCTGGCACGATAGCTTGCCGTCGGCGACATAAAACTGAAACAGGCAGTGGCATGGTGGCAGCGCCATCTGCCCGATCTCGCCCACATTCCATGCCGAGACGATGTGACGACGAGATGCGGGGTTGGTCTTGAGGCCATCGGTGACTTCGGCGATCTGGTCAATGTGGCGGCCGTCGGGGGTTGGCCATGAGCGCCATTGGCGGCCATAAATCGGGCCGAGATCGCCTCGCTCGTCGGCCCACTCGTCCCAGATCGTAACGCCATTACGGTTCAAGTAGCCGACATTGACGTCGCCCTGAAGAAACCAAATCAGCTCGTGAACAATCGACTTCAGGTGCAGCTTCTTGGTGGTCAGAAGCGGAAAACCCTGTGCCAGGTCAAACCGCATTTGATGACCAAAAACGCTGAGCGTGCCGACGCCGGTCCGGTCGTCTTGGCGCGCGCCGTTCTCGAGGATGTGTCTCAACAAATCCAGATACTGTTGCATGACGCTAACATAACGCGATTCTGGGGCGCGGGCAGGCTTGTTTTCCCGTCTCCAATGCACTGCTGCGTTAGCCAAGATTTGGCGCCAACCTAAGACGCATCCGCAATAATCGTGTATGCTCCAACCTCGTTTGGCGGTGCACTTGCTATGGCGTTGGTGGGGAGTAGTTGAATCATGTTTTCGAAGAGCCCGGAGGGTAAAGACTCCGCGAGCGACGTGCCGAAGTCGACGGAAAATCGCAACCAGAGTGCTGCCGAAGACCGCAACGCGAGCCAAGCCAAAGATGCATCTTCCGATTCAGCTGCACCCTCACGCGTGCAGAGTTCCGAGGCGGGACGAAAGGAAGGTTCATTTCGGTCCGTCATCGGCCAGGAGCTCACGATAAACGGCAACGTCACCGCGGAGGGGCCTGTTCAATTGGACGGCCATATCGAGGGCGACGTGCACTGCGTGGCCATAACAGTGGGCGAGTCGGGCCTCATCAAGGGCAACGTGATTGCCGAGGAGGTCGAGGTAAGCGGCCGCGTCATCGGCGACATTCACGGGAAGAAGGTGCAGCTGCATGCGGACGCCCGGGTGAAGGGCGATATCAATCACACCGCCCTTACGGTCGAGCAAGGCGCCCTCTTCGAAGGTCATTCGAAACCCTCCAACATGTCGGACGCGGATATTGAGGAGTTCAGAAGCTCTGCAAATGGTTCGAGCGCCAAGACCGACGGCAAATCGGACAAGGACTCATCGAAGAAATCCGATCAGCATGAGGATTCGGTTGAGTCCAAGGCCATAAAAGCAGTCACTTGAGCGACCGCCTCGTCACGCATTTCCATCAGATCCTATTCAGCGCTCCAAAACGCTTTGATTCGGCCGGCGGGAGCGGCCGGGCCGGCACTTGCTTGACGAATGGCGTTTTGGACAATCCAAATCCCTGATTCGCGTCCAATCTCGAAGACCGGTCGATGGCCAACACCGACAACACATTCCGCCACCGCCTCGAGCTGCTCTATATGGGCCGCAGTAAGCAAGCGCGGCTGTTTCGTTACGGCCTACTCGCCTTCGACCTCGCCTCGATCTGCTATTTCATTTTCTCTTCGCTGCTGGCCGAGTCCAATTGGATCTACGGAATAGATGTTGCCATCGCCGCCATCATCCTGGCTGACTTCCTGGCCCGTCTCTGGATTGCCGACAGCAAGGCCCGATACTTTTCTCAGCTGACAACCTGGGCCGACATCGTCGTCATCGTCTCGCTGATCCTACCGGCGTTTTTCTCGAACCTGCTTTTCCTGCGGGTATTAAGGGCGCTGCGCCTATTGCGCTCATACCACGTGCTGCGGGATTTGCGCGCAGAAGTGCCGTTTTTCCGGCGAAACGAGGAGATCATTCAGAGTCTGATCAATCTCGCCATTTTCGTCTTCGTGGTCACTGCGCTGGTCTATGTGCTGCAGGCCCGCACCAATCCCGACATCACGTCCTATGTCGACGCCCTCTATTTCACGATCACGACCCTGACAACGACGGGCTTCGGCGACATTACCTTGCAGGGCAGCTCCGGCCGGTGGCTCTCGATAATCATCATGGTGATCGGCGTGGCGCTCTTCATCCGGCTGGTCCAAACTATCTTTAGGCCGCCAAAGGTTCGCCACCGCTGTCCTGATTGCGGGCTCAATTTGCACGACACTGACGCTGTCCATTGCAAGCATTGTGGCAGGGTGATCGATATTGAGACCGAGGGAGCGAATTGAATCGCAACCTTTTTTTTGCCGTCAAATCAACATATATCTAGTTCGTTGGCTTCGGCTGACTATGGCAATAAATGGCCGTCGTAATAAACCATTCGGACCCGGGGGCGGTACCCGGCGCCTCCACCAAATGCCGCGGTTAGACCGTGAAGTAAAAGCGGCATTTGATGGGGGCGAAATAGGATCGACGAGGGTGTAAAGGGCGTGTTTTTGCTCGGGATGGTACCGCCGTTATCGGGCCAAAATTATAGTTGCCAACGACAACTATGCGGAGGCCGCTCTCGCTGCGTAAGCAGTGCGAGTGCCTCAATCTTTAGTCCTAGTCGGTTCGCACCGCTAGGCGCGGTTTCGGAGGGCACCGGGCAACAGAAGCCCTCCACTTAATTTTCGGGGGTCAAATGCATTCGGCGGATGAAGCGGCGCGAGACAATGGCGTCCTGTTGGAGCGATGAGCGACGACAAGATCAGATATGATGAGCTGACCCAGGAGGCGCTACGCGGCGTCATTCGCAAGGTGCTCGAAGAGGTCGCAAAGGATGGGCTTCCTGGAGACCATCATTTCTTCATCGCCATTGACACCCAGGCTGAAGGTGTCTCGCTGTCGAGCCGGCTGCGGGAGCAGTACCCGGAAGAAATGACCGTGGTGCTGCAGTACCAGTTTTGGGACATGGAAGTTGGCGAAGAGGGCTTCGAGGTGAAGCTCTCCTTCAACACGCTCCCGGAGCACCTGGTTGTCCCCTACGCCGCCATCAAGGCGTTCTATGACCCCAGCGCGCGATTCGGTCTGCAGTTCGGCGCACCAGGCGCCGCCAACGACCAGAGCCGCGAGGCGGGCGCGGTACCGGCCATCGTCAAGTCGCAGGAGGAGTCCGGCTTGGCGCCCGATCCCGCGCTCGAACAAGCTATCGAGCAGGTCATCGAGGCAGCCGAGAATGGCGGGGCAACTGCCCCTGAGCCATCGGATTCGGCAGACGAGCAGCAGGTCGCCGAGGTCGTGGAATTGGACACCTTCCGCAAGAAGTAGCCGGTTCGTGTGGATATTGGTGGGCTAGGCCCGCCGGGTGGGTGCGTGAAGCTGACCGCTCGGAGGTGATTGAATTGAGACGCCCGGAAAGCTCGATACATCATGCGCAATGACACAAGATATAGCGTTGACTTGGGCGATGGGCCCCGTTATCTTGTGTTGCATGTGGGAGTATTGCGCCCGGTCGGCGGATTGCCGTGCCGGGTTTTTATTTTCCGCGGGGGGAAATGATGGGTGTTGTTCTCGAATTTCCCGATAAGCGCTTCTGCCGGAGTTGCGCGCGCGCCATCGGCTCGAGGCGGCTTCTTGCCGTGCCGCGGGCGAGGTTCTGCGTCGATTGTGAGAAGGCAGTAAGACGTGCTCTCCCAAGTGGCACAAAGCTGACCGAAATGAGCATGGACGACATCGCCGCCATCATGGGCTACCGGCGCGACGACCCGGCAAAACCGGGCGCCAGACTCAGCCGCGATCAGGGCAAGACGCCGAAGCGCTAGGCCGCGCTTTAGTTTCTCTCCCCACTGCGCTACATCACAACCGCTGCCGAAGTCTCTGCGCCGAGGAGCATGCCCATGGCCAAGACCCGCACCGAATCCGACTCCTTCGGACCACTGGAAGTGCCGGCGGACAAATATTGGGGCGCTCAAACCCAACGCTCCCTCGGCAATTTCAAGATCGGCGGGGAAAAACTGCAACCTCCCATGATACGCGCGCTCGGCATCGTCAAACGGGCGGCGGCCCAGACCAATATGGACCAGGGCATCCTCGACAAGCGCTTGGGAAACGCGATCGTTGAAGCGGCCCAAGACGTGATCGACGGCAAGCTCGACGACAACTTCCCCTTGGTGGTCTGGCAGACCGGTTCAGGCACGCAATCCAACATGAACGGCAACGAAGTGATCGCCAACCGGGCCATCGAGATTCTGGGCGGAAAAGTCGGCTCGAAGGAGCCCGTCCACCCGAACGATCACGTCAACATGTCGCAATCCTCCAACGACACTTTTCCGACCGTCATTCACATTGCGGCCGTCGAGCAAATCCATCACGTGCTGATCCCGGCGCTCGACCACCTGGCGGGCGCGCTTGAAGCCAAGGCGAAGGACTGGATGGGCATCGTCAAGAACGGGCGCACCCATCTGCAAGACGCAACTCCCCTCACCTTGGGCCAGGAATTCTCAGGGTACGCGGCACAAATGCGCAACGGTATCGCGCGGGTTGAATCGGTGCTTCCCCAGCTTTATCCCTTGGCCCAGGGCGGCACCGCTGTGGGCACCGGCCTCAACACCAAGAAAGGCTTTGCCGAGGCTTTTGCCGCCCACGCGGCCGAGATCACCGGGCTGCCCTTCATCACCGCACCCAACAAATTCGAGGCGTTGTCCGCGCATGACGCCATTGTCGAGCTATCGGGCATGCTCAATGTGGTCGCCGTGAGCTTGTTCAAGATCGCAAACGATATACGGCTGCTGGGCTCGGGCCCGCGCGGCGGTTACGGCGAGCTGATTTTGCCTGAAAACGAGCCCGGCTCCTCGATCATGCCGGGCAAGGTCAACCCCACTCAGTGCGAGGCCATGACCATGGTGTGCACCCAGGTCATGGGCAATCACACCACGGTGACGATTGCCGGCAGCCAAGGCCATTTCCAGCTCAACGTATTCAAGCCGGTGATGGCCTATAACGTGCTGCAGTCCATTCGCTTGCTCGCCGATTCCAGCGTCAGCCTGACCGACAATTGCATCGTCGGAATCGTCCCCAATGAAGAGCGGATCGCCGAGCATATGGAACGCTCGCTGATGCTGGTGACGGCGCTTGCGCCGACAATCGGATATGACAAGGCGACCGAAATCGCCAAGGCCGCGCACAAGAACGGCACTACGCTGCGCGAGGAGGCCCTGCGGCTCGGCTATGTCAGTGAAGACGAGTTCGACAGGATCGTGCGTCCGGGGGACATGATTGGCCCCAGCGCCTGAGGGGACCCATGGCGCTAGCTTCGACGCCCCCAGGTAGCGGCCCACGCAAACGATCGCTCACCATTGCCGGGCACCGTACCAGCATATCCCTTGAGGATTCATTCTGGGACGCCTTAAAGGAAGTGGCCGACAGACAGAGGCGGTCGGTGCCCGAAATTGTTGCCGAGATCGACTCCAAGCGAGGAACGACCGGGCTCTCCAGCGCCATTCGCGCCTTTGTTCTGGAGGCTTATCGAGGCCGCGGGCCCTGACCGCTATTGGCTAAATTCCGAAAAATCCTCGAAGCGTCCAGGCCCCGTCCAGCGCGGGCGCGGGCGTGACGGCTGGGCCGGCTGCGGCGGCGGTGCAACGGATTCGGCCGGCGGCGCTTGCTCGGCAGCCGGGCTTTGAGCAGTAGAAGTCGAACCGCTATTAGCTGGAGCTTGCACGCTCGTGGTCGACTGCCAGAGACCGGCTGGATCGGACGCGGGCGGCGGCGATACCGCAGCTGGCGGCCGCGTTGACGCTACCGGCGGCGGCCGCGGCGCGCGCTGGGGAACTGCTTGCTGGCGCGGTACTGCTTGGCGCACCGTCGGCTGAGGTCGCACGGCTGGCTGTGGCCAAAGTCCAGCAGGATCGGGTGCCGGAGGCTGGACCACAGTCGGAGGCTGGACCACAGTCGGTGGCTGGACCACAGCCGGAGGGGGCTCTCGCCGCGTTACGGTCGTTGCGGGAGCTGGCTGCGCAGGCTGTGCCGCAGGCGGCGGTTCGGCAGCCGGCGGCGGCTCTCGCCGCGTTATGGTCACTGCGGGAGCTGGCTGGCGCTGCCGGGTCACAGCCGCGGCGGGGGCCGACGGCGGCGGTTCCGAAACCTGTGGCGGGGCCGGAGACTCCCGCAGGCGAGTTGCGGTCGCAGCGGTGGGCGCAGTGGGTCGAGGCGCGGTCTGGCGCGCAGGCGTGCTGGGCGGCGTTTGTGGCGAAGCTTCTGCCGCCGGCGCCGGCGGCTGACCACCGGCAGTCGGCGCTTGACCTTCCCTCAGCGCCTTTTGTTCGATGCTGCGGGCCATACGCTGTACAATTATGTAGCGCTTCAAAATCTCAGTATTGATCGAAGGCTTGATGGCGCCGAATTTCTCCAGTTTGCCCGCAAAGACCATCGTGACTTCGATGTCGTCGGTCGCCTCATCATTCGGGTCGGCCTCGATTTTCCATTCACTGTCGACCTTGAAGCTGGCCAATTCCAAATAGCTCTTGAGAGTTGCCTGGCCCGTTTCATCCTTGAGGACGAGGTCCTCCAGGTGAACCGTTCCTTCCTTGATGGCGAAGTCGGCGTCTACGGCCCCAAGCGAGAACACCGCCTCTTGGAAGCCTGCTCGAACCTTGCCCGGCAGGGTGCTGCCGCGGGAGATTTCCGCCTTCACTTCTGCCGCAGCGGTTTGCTTGAGGGCGATGGGCGAGAGGCCCCGAACCGAACCGCTAGCGAGTGCTAGGCGTCCGCCGCCTTCAAGAGCAGATACCAATCCCTTGGGGGTCAGTCCCTCGCCCGCCAAATTCACCTCTATATCCAGCGTGCCGTCGGCGAGTGCCGGTGCGCCTTCCACGCTGGTCGCGCGCTCCAGGCGAGCTTGCTTCAGGCTTGCATTCGCCACCAGCGACATACCCTTGTCTTGTGCCGTGAGCGCTGCCTCGATCTCGGCGCGCCCATCGTAGAGCCCGCCCTTCAACTCCGTAATTTCGAGCCGGCCATTGTTCAGTTGCGCCTTCAGCTCTGCATCGTTGAGCACCAGCGCTTCAACCAATTGAAGGCGATCCGACCTAAGCGCCAAGGTCCCCTGGACACTTGCGAGCATGGCCGGATTGAATGGCCGGTCCGACCATAACGGACCCTTGGGCTTGGGCGGCGGCGCAGCATTAGGTTGGGCCTGACGCCTACGCAGGCTCCAACGGCTTCGCTGGGCTTGCCGCCTTGCCCGGTTCGCACGGCGTTTTGGCCGCACGGACCAATCCACAACCGGCCGCAACAGGCTCCCTAGGGATGTTTGCGCTGTCGTGATCTCCGCATCGATTACCGGTGTTTCACCGGAAAGATCGAAGCGGATATCGCCGCCGAACTGACCGCCATCGATAACGCCATTAATCTTGCTCAGCTGGATTGCCTGATCTTTCCTACTGAGACCAGCCTTGATGGCCATTGGCGCCGGCTCTTCCCGGCGGCCCATGTCGAGCCCCACCAGCGTCAACGCCAGGGCTGCGTCTTGCGTATCGATTGTAGTTTGCCCCGCCAAGCTCAGGCCCTGAGCGCCATCGGCTTCACCCTCAATTTGCCAGCGCAAGCCAGCGGCTTCGAGAATGGCGTTGCCACTCAATGTGCCACCGATCGCGCCTTGCGCATTAAGCGTCGCCACCGCGCGCTTGCCCTTGAATGGGCCAAGCTTATCGGCCGATAGATGGGGAAAGAGTTGCTGCAACAAATCGACGCCATTGCTATTGGAAACCGTGCCGTCTATATCGATCTGTCCCTGGTCATAGGCGGCCAGTTCGCCTTGGAATTTGGCGGTCAGCGCTAAATTGCTGGCGCCCACGGCCCCCCCCAGCCGCGCTTCGAGCCCGCCGCCGCTTCGGCGTTTGGATTCGATTGCAAGCGCGACTTTCATCGGCGCAAGCGTCTGGGCACGCTCCACAATCATGTCGCGTGACGGCAGTTCCAGCAGGGTCCAGAGCGCCTTGATGTCGTTTGGACCCGCGGCGTCCGCGGTCAGCATTATCCGGCCGTCGGGGCGGGCGTCCAGATCGGCAAGGCCGCCCTCGGCGCGCATGGTGAGGCCTTTGCCCGATCTCAAATTGAGCCTATGGATCGTGAGATCGCCGTTCAATAGGCTGAGCTTGGCGGCGAGGTTCGCCTTCTCGAAGCCCGGCAAGGTTACCGAACCGATGCTCAGATCCACCCGGGCTTCGCCCCGCTCCAACCAGCCCGCAACCGCGTATTGTGCGACGGTGGGCGAAACGGCGGCGTCCGCCGTATCTCGATCGGCCAATAGCTTCACCAAATTGCCGACGCTCGCATTGGTGCCGAAGGCCTTGGTCAGGTCCAGCCGCTCGCTCTTGAGCTCCACGGTAAAGAGCCGGCGGTCGCCCGTCTGGTACTGCAGCGCGCCTGCATAGGCAGAACCCAGCAAGGTTCCCTTGGCGTCCTCCAGCAGCAGCTTGTCGGACCCGTAGGTCACGCGGGCACTCAAAGAGAAATCCGTGCCATCGCTGGTGGCGAGGTTCTGCTGCTCGATGCCCGCCCATTTGACAAGCCGGCTCATATGGTTGCCGCTGAGCGCCAGGACGCCTTGGAATTCCGGTCCCGTTTCGGTGCCCCTCAGCGCGCCCGAAAGGTTCAACTCATTGGGGCCCGGAAGCGTCGCGGTTAAGTCGTTTATGCGCAGGTTTTTCCCGGTTACCTCCAGCTCAGCATGAATATCGCTGACGATTTCTCCGGCCAACTGCGCCTTCTGAATATTCAGCTCCAGCCGTCCCTGCCCTATGCCTGCGGACTCTGCCAGAAGCTCGCGGGTCAGTTTGGAGACAGCCTCGCCCGCGCTCTTCGGCGGTTCGCCTCCGCCCAGCGCCAAAGCATCTAAATCCAGCCAGAGACTCGACATCGTCCCGGTAGCCGCCAAAACGTCATGCCACGCAAGCGTCAGCTGGCCCTTGAGGGTTTGTGGTTTTTCGTTTCGGCGAATGATGATTTCCAGGCCATCGAATGTCGCTTGGTTCAGTCCCGCATTCACCTGCGACTTGATCTCGAGCGCGGCCAGCGGCCCGCCCGTTTCTCCGGCGTCGACCTCGCCCGACTGGGCGGCTTGGCCGATACGCGCCTCAACCTGGCCTTCGAAGCGCGGTGTCGCATTCAGACCCGCAAGCGTGCCGTCAACCGTATAGGAGTCGGCGCCCTCTTGCTCCCGGACCACCGATTTGAAGCGCATACCGCCATTTTCTTGCGGCCCGCCAGTCGAGAATTTCAAGTCCCGCTCGACGCCGTCATATTTGACGGTACCGGTGAATTTGTAAGGACCGTCTAAGGAACGCGCGGAAAGTTCGCCGGTGATGTTTTCGATGCGAATTGGCGCCGACTTGCCTTCGCGGAAAACCGCAATCGTACCGCCCGTGATCTCGACCGACTCCATGGCGACATCGCTGGCTTTGAAGACCAACGCATCTTCGCGGCGCCCCATGTCCCGCCAATTGGCGCCGCCATCGGGCAATACCCGCAGGTTTATCGTGGGCTCATCGATCTCGATGCCTCGAGCCTCCAGCGTGCCCCGCAGCAGCGGAGGTAGCGCCAGCCACATGCTGAAAGACTTAGCCTGGGCGAAGGGCGTGTCGATCTGACCCTGAGCGTCGGCGATACGGACTTCGTCAAAGCGCACCAGCGGGGTTGGCAGCAGCCGCAAGCGCACGTCGCCGCCCACGAAAACGGGGCGCCCGATTAGCTTGGAAGCCTGCCCCTCAAAGACGTGGCGATAGTCGTTCCAATCGACGAAATAAGGGACGGCAAAGGCCGCCGACAGCGCAAGTACCAGCGCGGCCGCGATTGTGAGCAGAAATGAGTTCACAACCGCGCCCCAAATCTCGACGCAAAGTGCCGTTTAGACAGCCGCACGTAATCTTCCCTTAGAAGCCCCGCAATAAGGATAAACGTCAAATCCTTACGATTTTGCCCGGATTCAGTATGTTGAGGGGATCTAGCGACCTTTTTATGGCAGCCATCACGTCGACGGCGGAGCCCAATTCCTCCTCGAGGAAGTGCATTTTTCCAACGCCAATGCCGTGTTCGCCGGTACAGGTCCCTTCCATTGCAAGGGCCCGCTGGACGAGACGCTCCAAAAACGCCTCCATGGTCCCCACTTCCTCGGCATCATTCCTGTCGATCAAGATCTCTAGGTGGAAGTTTCCATCGCCCACATGGCCCACCAGCGGGGCCAGCAGATTCGAGCTCTCAAGGTCGGCCTCGGTTTCGCTCACGCATTCCGCCAGCCGCGAGATCGGAACACAGACGTCGGTGACAACCGGCTCGGCACCGGGCCGCAAACCAAGGGCCGACCAGTAAACGTCGTGACGGGCCTTCCAGAGCTTGTTGCGGTCTTCCTCGTGTTCCGCCCATTCCAGGTCGCCCGCGCCCTCGCCCGCGGCGATTTCGCGGAAGGTCTCAACCTGCTCGCGGGCGCCCGCCTGGCTGCCGTGAAATTCCAGGAACAAGGTCGGTGTCTCTTCGAGCGTGAGATTGGAATAGTCGTTGCAGGCCTTGACCTGCAGCGCATCCAACAGCTCGATGCGAGCCATGCCGAGCCCCATCTGGATGGTCGTCATCACGGTGTTGCAGGCGCCCTCGATGGTCTTGAAGGGGCAGACCGCGGCCAGGATAGATTCTGGTATGCCATAGAGCCGCAAGGTCAGCTCGGTGATGATCCCCAGCGTGCCTTCCGAGCCCACCAGCAAATGGGTGAGGTCATAGCCGGCGGCAGACTTGCGCGCCCGCTGTGCGGTCTTGATGATCTCGCCCGACGCCATCACTGCTGTCAGATTGAGCACGTTTTCCCGTATGGTGCCGTAGCGCACCGCATTGGTGCCCGACGCGCGGGTCGCCGCCATTCCGGCCAAGGTCGCCTCGGCTCCGGGATCGATCGGAAAAAACAAACCCGTATCGCGCAAATGCTCATTCAGCTGTTGCCGCGTTACGCCCGCCTCGACCACGCAGTCGAGGTCCCCGTGGTGCACGTCTATAATTCGGGTCATGCGAGACAGATCGACCGATACGCCGCCATATGGGGCGTTCAGATGACCCTCCATCGAGCTGCCCGCGCCAAAGGCAATCACGGGCACGCGATGGGCGGCGCACAGCTTGACGACGTCGGCAACATCCTCGGTGGTTTCCGCAAATACCACGGCATCGGGAGGTTGGTTCGGCAGCCAAGTCAGCGTATGGCCATGCTGCTCCCGCACAGCCAGGCTGGTCGAAAGCCGCCCGTCGAACCGCTGCTTCAGTGCCCCGACGACCGCGTCCAGGCCGTCTGGGGACCCGGATTCAGCCCGGTCTTGCACCGCTGTCGTCATCGTTTGAGCCTTCCCGCTTTGAAACGAACGCTGCGCCATACACTCTAGCAAATCGAAACGCTTGGCCGAAGCCAATTGCCGCCTTACCCTCAACGCGTTGATTTACGGACAGAGAATCAGCTTCCCGACCAGGAAGCGGTCTCTCGGGGTTAGCCATTCATGCAAGACGAAACCCAGCGTCCCGAAGGTGACAATGAGGACGCGCCGGCGAAAGTTGCGCACCGGCCCGTTGCGGTTGCGCTGCAATGGTTTCGCGACCTGATCGTCGACCGCGTCGTGCCAAATCTGGAAGATTTCTGGCGCGATCGTCAGCTTCTCGTCTGGTTGCTCGCGCTGGTGATCGGGGCGGGCGCTGCCTATCTCGCCATCGGATTTCGCTTAGCTATAGGATTCATCCAGCTGCCCTGGCTCGGCACCGTTAGCGAGCAGGTTTACACCGCGGCGCTGGGGTTGACTTGGTGGCAGATCATGCTGGGTCCGGTGATCGGCGGATTGCTGGTCGGTCTGTTTCTGCAATACATGACCACCGACAAACGGGTGCACGGCGTTTCGGACGTCATCGAAGCCCGGGCCCTGCTGGGCTGCCAAATACCGGCCCGTGTGGGCATCACCAGCGCAATCGCTTCGGCCGTGTCGCTGGGTCTGGGCGCCAGTGCCGGCCGCGAGGGACCGGTGGTGCATATGGGCGCCGCGCTGGCCTCGTATCTCGAGCAGCGCTTTAACCTGCCCGCGGCCTCCCAGCGCGCGTTGCTAGCGGCGGGCGTGGGAGCAGCGGTGACGGCCTCCTTCAATGCGCCCATGGCGGGCGTGCTGTTCGCCCATGAAGTGATCCTCGGCCATTACGCGCTTCGCGCCTTCGTGCCGATTGTGATTTCGAGCGTTGTGGCGACCGTAATTTCTCGAATTCATCTAGGTGACTTTCCGGCCTTCATCATCCCCGAGTATCAAATTACCTCCTATTGGGAATTCCCGGCCTTTGCGCTTTTGGGACTGGTTTGCGCCGCCGTGGCAATCGGCTTTCTGCTCTCCGTCATGGCGGCAACCCGTATTTCCCAATCGGTGCAAATGCCGTTATGGCTGAGGCCCGTGCTGGGCGGGGTCATCGTCGGCGCCATAGCGATTTGGTTTCCCCATATTCTGGGCGTCGGATACGACGCCACCGACGCCGCGCTCAAGCAGCTGCTCCCGCTTTGGATGATGCTGGGACTGCTGGTCGCAAAGACAGTGGCGACCGCGATAACACTGGCGAGCCGATTTGGCGGCGGCGTGTTTTCGCCATCGCTTTATCTCGGCGCTATGGCGGGCGGGGCGTTCGGGCTGATCGCCGAAAACGTTTTTCCGATCATGACGTCGAGCCAGGGTCTCTATGCGATAGTCGGAATGGGCGCCGTAGCCGCGGGCGTGCTGGGGGCTCCGATCTCCACCACTCTGATCGTGTTCGAGTTGACCGGCGGTTATGAGATGACCATCGCCTTGCTGCTGGCGGTCTCGATTTCGAGCGGATTGACCCAGGCGGTTTACGGCCAGAGCTTCTTCCACTGGCAGCTGACGTCGCGGGGCATTTTCCTTCAAGGAGGACCCCACAAGTCCATTGTGCGCAATCTCCGGGTCCATGCCTTCATGAAGGCGCTGGCCGACGGCGAGAACCCGGAACCGTTTAAGGAGGACGGCGAGACGTCGTGCTTGAAGTCCGATGATACGGTTGAGACCGCACTTCGCGCCTTCGACCGCACGGGCTGCGAACGCATAGCGGTGGTCGCATCCGACGATAGCGGCCGGATCATCGCCTGGGCCGATAGGGTCGATGCGCTGGATGCCCTCAATGACGCCCTGATCGCGGCGCACGAGGAAGAACACCGCTAGAGCCCAATACTTAGCGCTTCCCCGATGACGCCCGGTGCTATAGTTCCCGGCCAATGTCAAAGATTCGCACAAATCCGGAACCCTTGGACGAGGATACGTTGCAGGAGCCTGCGGCTCCGCCATCTCAGGCGATTCCGCTTTCGGTCCAGGCCATGGGGCCGCGCCCCTATATGGAGGCGCTCAACGCCGAGCAGCAGGAAGCGGTCGAGACCCTCGAGGGCGCCGTCCTGGTTCTAGCCGGCGCCGGCACCGGCAAGACGCGGGTTCTGACCACCCGGATCGCCCATATTCTCGCCACCCGCAAGGCGCGGATGGGCGAGATATTAGCCGTCACTTTCACCAACAAGGCGTCGCGTGAGATGAAGGCGCGTATTGGCCAGCTGATTGGCGGGGTGGTCGAGGGGATGCCTTGGCTCGGTACATTTCACGCCATTGGCGTCAAGATGCTGCGCCGCCACGCCGAGCTGGTCGATCTGAAGCCCGGATTCACGATCCTCGATACGGACGATCAGATCCGGCTGCTGAAGCAGCTGATTCAAGCCGAAAATATCGATGAAAAGCGCTGGCCCGCGCGCCAGCTCGCGGCTTACGTCGATGGTTGGAAGAACCGGGGGCTCAGACCCGATCAGGTGCCCGACGGCGAGTCCTTCGCCTTCGCCAACGGCCGCGGCAAGGACCTCTATCAGGCCTATCAGCAGCGCCTCAAGGATCTGAACGCCGCCGATTTCGGCGACCTGCTGCTCGAATGCTTGCGGCTGTTTCAGGAGCACCCCGACGTGCTGGAGGGCTACCGCAGCCGCTTCCGCTACATGCTGGTTGACGAATATCAGGACACCAATGTCGCGCAATATCTTTGGCTGCGGCTGCTGGCTCAGGGCGGTGGCAATATCTGTTGCGTGGGCGACGACGACCAGTCGATCTATGGCTGGCGCGGCGCCGAGGTCGACAACATCCTGCGCTTCGAGACCGATTTTCCGGGCGCCAGGGTTATCCGGCTGGAAGAGAACTACCGCTCCACCGGCCATATCCTCTCGGCCGCCTCGGCCCTGATCGCCCACAATGAAGGCCGGCTCGGAAAGACGCTGCACACGGAAGCGGGTGACGGCGAGAAGGTCGCGCTGCTGGGGTGCTGGGACGACGAGGAGGAGGCCCGCGCGGTAGGCGAGGACATCGAGCAGCTACAGCGCCAGGGGCACAGCCTCAACGACATCGCGATTCTTGTGCGCGCCAGTTTTCAGATGCGGGCCTTCGAGGACCGCTTCGTCACGCTCGGGCTCGATTACCGGGTGATCGGCGGCCCGCGCTTTTACGAGCGTCAGGAGATCAGGGACGCGATCGCCTATCTCGATGTTGTTCTGAATCCCGCCAACGACCTCAAATTCGAGCGCATCATCAACACGCCGAAACGCGGTCTGGGCGATGCCACTCTGAAAACCCTCTACGCCCATGCTCGCGCTCGCGAGATCCCGTTGACGGTGGCCGCCCGGAGCCTGGTCGAAACCGAGGAACTCAAGCCCCGGCCCCGCAAGACGCTCTCAGATCTACTTGGCCAGATCGAGCGCTGGCGCGCCCAGATCGACACCCTGCCCCATACCGAGCTCGCCGAATTGATCCTGGACGAATCCGGCTACACGGCGATGTGGCAGGCCGACCGCTCACCCAAGGCAGAGGGCCGCCTGGATAACTTAAAAGAGCTGATTAGGTTCATGGACGAATTCGGCAGCCTGGCCGAATTCCTGGAGCACGTCTCATTGGTCATGGATACAGAGAGCGATGAAGTGACCGACAAAGTAAGCCTGATGACACTTCACAGCGCCAAGGGATTGGAATTCGACACGGTGTTCCTGGCGGGTTGGGAAGAAGGTCTGTTCCCCCATCAGCGGCATCTAGACGAGGCCGGACAATCGGGCTTGGAGGAGGAGCGCCGCCTCGGCCATGTCGGCCTGACGCGGGCCCGCAAGCGCGCCAAAATCACATTCGCGCAGAACCGCCGAATGCACGGTCTTTGGCAGACCGCAATTCCCTCGCGTTTCATCGACGAATTGCCCGACGCCCATGTCGAAGTGGCCGAGAGCTCGAGCAATTACAGCGCCTATGGCATGAGCCGGTTCGATGGGGCGGGACCCTTCACCGCAAATTACGACACGCCGGGCTGGCAGCGGGCGCAGCGCCGGCGCCGCCAGGGCGCGCCCAGTCAGCGCGGTCCGCTCACCATCGAGGGCGAACTGATCGCGTCAAGCGCTGCCACAGGCACGGGCCTGCGGGTTGGCGAACGCATTTTCCATCAAAAATTCGGCTACGGAAAAATCCGTACCATCGATGGCAACAAACTCACCGTCGACTTCGAAAAGGCGGGCCGCAAGCGCGTGCTCGATTCATTCGTCGAGCAACACTAGGCGAATGCGCCCCTCCAGCTGATGGACAAAGCCAAGCGCAAGATCCTGATCGTCGGCGCAGGGCCAGTCGGCCTGACCGCTGCGGTCGAACTTGCCCGGCGTGGCTTCAAGCCCCGTATTATCGACAAGGGCGACGGGCCGGCGATCGAGTCGCGGGCGCTCGGCGTCAACGCCCGCAGCCTCGAGGTTTTGGAACCCTGCGGCGCCACGAACAAGATGCTCGAGCGCGGACTAAAAGTTCACCGTATGAATTTCTGGGATTTGCCAAAACTGATCTTCTCGATTCCGATTCAAAAGCTGCAAAACCGTTACAACTTCATGCTGTCCCTTCCCCAGGACGACACTGAGCGGGTTCTGATCGAAGTGCTGAGTGGGCTTGGAACAAAAGTTGGGTGGAAGACCGAGCTTATCGAGCTCAAACCCACATCGGACGGAGCCCGCGCAAAGATCAAAGAGGGTTCCAGGACCAGCACTTCGGAAGCTGACATTGTGATCGGCGCCGACGGCGCCCACAGCGCGGTACGCCATGCGCTGGGCATCGGCTTCCGCGGGTCTTCAATGGATCATGACTTCAGCTTGGCTGATGCAATCGTTTCCGGACCCACCAAAAAGCACGAGGCCAATGTCTTTAGGGTGAGCTCTGGCATCTTTGGCATGATCCCCATTGCTGATGGGCGGTTCCGGCTCGTCGCCGATCAGCCCGACGTTCTGAGCGCCGTCCCCGGAATTTTCAAAATCGAGAAAACCGTCTGGGAATCGCGATTTCATATTTCATACCGCCAGGTAGAGACCTACCAAAAAGGCAATGTGTTTCTGGCAGGCGACGCCGCTCACATTCACTCACCGGTTGGTGGGCGCGGCATGAATTTGGGCATCGAGGACGCCGCAACGCTGGCCTGGCTGATCGATGTGGGGCGGGTGGGCGAATATACCGAGCGCCGGCTGCCGGTCGGAGCCCATGTACTGCGCCAGACCGAATTGCAGACCCAATTCATGACTTCGCGCAACCCGTTCGTGACGTTCTTTCGGCGCCAAGCGGTGCCGCTGCTAATGAAGAGTGATTTCGTGCTCAAGCGTCAGCTTCCCGAAATGGCGGGGCTTGCCGCGCCGCGGCCTCCCTGGCTCGAGGGAAAGGGGAGCTGACCCTCAATGTCTTCCCAAGAGTCCGCTCAAACGACCTATCGGGCACAGCTGGTGGCCGAACGAGACCGCGCCCAACGGATTGCCGCGCTACTCTCCGAAGTGTTGTGGCCCCCAGCCGACGCCGTCGGCGCGTTCGACGCCGGTGGTGGAACCTCGCGGGTCGAGGCCTATTTCAACGACCATCCCGATCAAAAGGCGCTCCAAGCCCTGCTGGCGACGCACTTCGACGCCGAAACCGCTGCCGACCTTGTCATCGAGCCCATCGCCCCCGCCGATTGGGTCAGCGAATCCCAAGCCAAACGCCCACCCGTCGCAGCCGGCCGGTTTCTGATCCATGGCCACCATGATCGCGCTCGACTTCGCGCACGGGTTAATGCCATCGAGATCGAAGCCGCCCAGGCCTTTGGCACCGGTCATCATGGCAGCACGTTGGGTTCCCTGCTGGCGCTGGACCGATTGCTGAAGCGGCGGCATTTCCACAACGTAGTCGACATCGGAACGGGCACCGGCGTGCTCGCCATCGCCGCGGCCAAGACCGGCCGCCGCCCGGTCCTCGCAACCGACTCATCTTATCAAGTCATTGATATCGCGAGAGAAAATATCCTGTTGAACGGCGTTGGCGCGTTAGTGCCGGTGATCCATTGCGTTGGCTTTGAACACCCTACGGTGCACCGCCGCGGGCCATATGATTTGGTTTTGGCCAACATCCTGTTGTGGGCGCTGTCCGATCTGGCGCCCGATATGGCTCGGCACATAACGGCTGGTGGCTTTGTCGTGTTATCGGGCATCACCCGCCAACAGGCCGCACCGTTGGCCGCGCGTTACCGCAGTTTCGGCTTCGTCTTGCTGGACAAAATCAACGTCGGTGAGTGGACGACGTTGACCTTGCGGCGCCAGCACCATTGATCGCCGCTTCCACGCGGCCTAGAACCTTGGCCCATGTTCCAAAGCTTCGAGGACTTCAGCGATCCGACAAAAGGGGCTGAATGCGCCGCGCTGCTCCGCGCAGAGCTCAAGCGGCGCAAGCTCGCAAGCTTTCTGGTGCCCCGCACGGACGAGTATCAGAATGAGTATGTGCCGCCCGCTGGCGAACGGCTTTATTGGCTCACCGGTTTCTCCGGCTCGGCTGGACTGGCGATCGTTCAGAAGACCCAAGCCGCTCTTTTTGTCGACGGCCGCTACACCCTGCAAGCCGGCACCCAAGTGGACGGCAATGTCTTCGAGGTCCTGCAGATGCCGAATGTCAGGCCCTCCGAGTGGCTGGTCCAACACACCAAGAAGGGTGACAGGATCGGCTACGACCCCCGCCTCCACACCATGGCCGAAATCGCCCGGCTAGGGCGGGTGCTCGCGCCCATCGGCGCCAAACTGGTCCCGCAAAAGACAAACCCGATAGACGCGGTCTGGCAAGACCGGCCCGATCCGCCCATGGGGCCCGTCACACCGCACGGCCTGGAGTATTCCGGGAAGCACGCAGCTGAGAAAATTGCGGATCTCAAGCGCACGCTAAAGAACGCCAAGCAGGACGCGGCACTGCTGACACAACCGGAGTCGATCGCCTGGGCCTTCAATATCCGCGGCTCGGATGTGTCCCACACGCCGCTGCCTTTGAGCTTCGCCATCCTGCACGCCAAGAAAAAGCCGGAGCTATTCATTGCCCCGGAGAAGCTCTCCGACAATGTGCGGGGCGTGCTCAAGGAATATCTGAACATCCGCAAGCCCGATCAGCTTGGCAGCGCCCTAAAGGCGCTTGGCAAGGCGAAGGTGCGGCTCGATTCCCAATCCACCCCCTGCTGGTTTGGGGATCAACTCACCAAGGCCGGCGCCAAGATCGTCGAAGGGTCGGATCCTTGCGTGCTGCCCAAATCCATCAAGAACGGGGTAGAGATCGACGGCGCGCGCGCCGCCCATATCCGCGATGGCGCCGCCCTTTGCGGATTTCTGGCGTGGCTCGACCGGGAAGCGCCCAGCGGCAAGGTGGACGAGATCCAGGCTGCCGAACGCCTAGAGGCATTTCGCGCCGAGACCGGGCAGCTCAAGGATCTGAGCTTCGACACCATTTCGGGGGCCGGCCCCAATGGCGCCATCGTGCACTACCGTGTGAGCCGGGCCAGCAACCGAAAGCTCGAACCGGGCTCGCTCTATCTGGTGGATTCGGGCGCCCAATATGTCGATGGCACCACCGACGTCACGCGGACGATCGCAATCGGCACGCCCAGCCACGCTATGCGCCGCCACTCCACACTGGTGCTGAAGGGGCATATCGCGGTCGCCACGGCCCGCTTTCCAAAGGGCACGCGGGGCCAGGATCTCGATCCCTTCGCGCGGCGCCCGCTATGGCTGGCCGGGCTCGACTTTGATCACGGCGTAGGCCACGGGGTGGGGAGCTACCTCTCTGTGCATGAGGGTCCCCAGCGCATTTCTCGGCTGGGTCCGGTTCCATTGGAACCCGGCATGATCTGCTCCAACGAACCCGGCTACTACCGCGAGGGCGCGTACGGCGTCCGCATCGAGAATCTGGTTCTGGTCACGGGGCTCAAGAAAATTGAAGGCGGCGAGCGGGAGATGATGGGTTTCGAGACCCTGACGCTCGCCCCGATTGATCGGCGGCTCATCGACAGCGCCCTACTGAACCGTGACGAGTTGGATTGGCTGAATCTGTATCACGCGCGGGTTCGCAAGGTGATCGGACCACTCGTGGACGAGCAAACGCGGGATTGGCTGGAAGGTGCGACCGCGCCCCTGACTTAAGAACCGTCGGTCAAATCGAACCACTGATCTTCTGACAACACCTCGACGCCCAGGTCTTGAGCCTTTTTCAGCTTCGAGCCGGCCCCGGGGCCCGCCACCACGTAATCGGTCTTGGCCGAAACCGAGCCCGCCACCTTGGCTCCCAAACGCTCGGCCGTCGCCTTGGCCTCGGACCGTGACATCCGCTCCAGCGTGCCGGTAAAGACCACCGTCTTGCCGGAGACAGGCGTATCGATCTCGTCCGCCTCGAAGGACTCAATCGAGACCTCCTTCAGCAGCGCGTCGAGCGCTTCCTGATTATGCGCCTCGGCGAAAAATTCGACGATGGCGTTGGCGACCACTTCGCCAATCCCATCGATATTGTTGAGCTCGGCGAAGGCGTCGCCCTCCCGGTCCCGGGCTGCGGTCATTGCCTCCCGAAAAGCCTCGAAGTTCCCGTAGCTTTTGGCGAGCACCCGGCCCGTGGTCTCGCCCACATGACGGATGCCGAGCGCATATATCAGCCGATCGAGCGGTATTCGGCGGCGGTCGTCGATGGCCTCGAACAGATTTGAGACTGACTGTTCGCCCCAACCTTCCTTGTCCTCCAGCTTCGATGTGGAGCGGGCGTCGCGGGCCTGCAGCGTGAAGATGTCGGCGGGCTTCATCACCCAACCCTCCTGATAGAAGGCCTCCACCTGCTTGGCGCCAAGCCCCTCGATGTCGAGTGCGTTGCGCGAAACGAAGTGCCTCAACCGCTCGACGGCTTGGGCCGGACAGATCAAACCTCCGGTGCAACGGCGGACCGCGTCCTCCTTGCCAGTCTTGGGATTGATCTCGCGCACCGCGTGGCTGCCGCAGACCGGACAGCGAGTGGGAAACTTGAAGGGCTTCGCGCCCTTGGGACGCTTCTCCTTCACCACGCTTACGACCTGCGGAATCACGTCGCCGGCGCGTTGGATGATCACAGTGTCGCCGACCCGCACGTCCTTGCGTTTGATCTCGTCTTCATTGTGGAGCGTGGCGTTCTGCACAACGACACCGCCCACGGTCACGGGCTCGAGCTTGGCGACCGGCGTGAGCGCGCCAGTGCGGCCAACTTGAATTTCGATGTCATTCAATACGGTGGTCGCCTGCTCCGCCGGAAACTTATGGGCGACGGCCCAGCGCGGTGAGCGCGAGACGAAGCCAAGCCTTTCCTGAAGATCGAGCCGGTCGACCTTGTAGACGACGCCGTCGATATCGTAGCCCAGCGTCGCACGCTGCTCCTCGATATCGTGATAAACGGCGAGCATCTCCTCCGCGCTCATGCAGAGCTTCATCAATGGGTTCACCGGGAAACCCCAACGCCCGAAGGCGGCGATCACCTCCATCTGGGTGACGCCTGGAAGCGCGCTTATATCGCCCCAAGCATAGCCGAAGAATTTTAGCGCGCGCTCGGCGGTGATCGCAGGATCGAGCTGACGCAGCGAGCCCGACGCCGTATTGCGCGGATTGACGTAGGTCTGCCGCCCGGCGGCCTCCTGGCGGGCATTCAGTTCCTCGAAATCCTTGTGGGTCATGTAGATTTCGCCCCGGACCTCGAAACGCTCCGGGAAGTCGGCATCGGTGACCCGTTTCGGGATGTCGGAAATAGTCCGAACATTGGCGGTGACATTCTCGCCTTCGAAGCCATCACCCCGCGTGGCGCCCAGCACCAATTCTCCATTCTCGTAGGTAAGCGCGATGCCCAGTCCGTCGATTTTAGGCTCGGCCGTGACCCCGAGCGCATCGTCTGGTTTGAGACCCAGGAACCGGCGGACCCGATTGAGAAAATCGACCACGTCCTCGTCGCTGAAAACATTGCCGAGCGAAAGCATCGGCACCGCGTGCCTGACTTTGGCAAACTGTTCGGAAGGTGCCGCACCCACCCGCTGGCTCGGACTGTCGGGACGAACCAGGTCGGGGAAACGGTCTTCGATGGCCTGGTTGCGCAGCCTGAGCGCGTCGTAATCGGCGTCCGAGATTTCTGGCGCATCCTGCCGGTAATAAAGCGCGTCGTGATGGGCGATCTCTTCTGCCAGACGCGCAAGCTCCGCCTCGGCTTGCGGCACTGTCAGTTTGTCTACGGGCGTGCTCTCGACGTCGCTACTCACGCCCGGCCCTCCATCAGACGCTCTGCGGCTGCCCGTGCCTCGTCCGTGACCGTCTGGCCCGCCAGCATCCGCGCGATTTCCTCGCGCCGGTCGCCGCTTTCCAGCACAGTCACACGGGTGACCACCGACTCGCCTGATTGGCCCTTGGTCGCTTGCTTGGATATCAGCAGATGCCCCTCGGCTTGGGCGGCAACTTGAGGCGCGTGGGTGACGGCCAGCACTTGCAGATCACCCGCCAACCGCGCCAAGCGCTCGCCGATTGCGGCAGCTGTCGCGCCACCCACATTGGCGTCGATTTCATCGAAGATCAGGGTCGGCGCACTACCTCGGGCCGCAAGCACCACTTTGAGCGCCAGTATGAAACGGGAGAGTTCGCCGCCCGAGGCCAATTTCATCAATGGGCCGGGTTGTCCTCCAGGATTGGTTTGGACCCAAAAGCCGACCCGGTCGATGCCGGCTGGACCGCCCTGGTCCGGGTCAATTGCCTCGATTCTAGTGTGAAAACTCGCCTTTTCGAGCTTGAGGGGCGCCAGTTCCGCAATCACAGCCCGGTCGAGTTGTTCCGCTGCCTGTTTCCGCTTCTCGCTGAGTGCCCGTGCGAGCTTCTCGTAGTTCGCTTTGGCGGTCCCGGCAGCCTCACGCAGCTTGGCTAGCTTCTCCTCACCGGACTCCACCGCATCGAGTTCGCTCTCGAATCGCTTGGCAAGGCCCGGAAGCTCAGTAATCGCCACATTATGCTTGCGGGATATCGCGCGCAGCGCAAATAACCGCTCTTCCGCCCGCTCCAATTCGCTCGGTTCGAAGGCGGTGGCCCGCAGCCCTGCTTCCAAGGCCTCGCGCGCTTCATTGGTTTCGTCCAGCACGCGGCCCAGTGCCGCTACCACCGGCTCCAACAATGCGGATGCCTTGTCGCTTTGCCGTTCGAGCTTGCGCAGCGCGGCCCCTAGCCGCGCCAAGTTGGTCCCCTCGCCGCCCAACGCATCGAGGGCCTCGGTCAAGTCGTCGGCGATCTTTTCGGCGTGCATCATGATTTGCCGGCGTTCCGCCAACGCGGCCTCCTCGTCTTGCCTGGGGTCGAGTGTTCTGAGCTCCTCCAAGGCGTGACGCAGGAAGTCCGCATTTTCCTGGGCGCGGGCCATCAGCGCCTCATGTTGGCTAAGCTCCTCAGCCGCAAGCTGCCAGCCGGCATGGGCTTGGGCCAGCGTATCTGCTTGGTGCCCAAGACCGCCAAAGGCGTCCAAAAGGCTGCGATGGGTCGTGGCGTCGGTCAGCGCGCGGTCGTCGTGCTGGCCATGGATCTCTACCAATGCAGCACCTACTTGGCGCAAGAGCTGAACGCTGACCGGCAAGTCGTTGATGAAGGCCCGGCTGCGCCCATCAGGCGTCTGGGTGCGGCGAAGAACAAGTTCGCCAACCGCCTGAACGCCGCCCTGGTCGAGCAGATCAAAAACCGGATGGCCGGGATCCAGCTCGAAAATGGCGCTGACCTGGCCTTGCTCGGCGCCTGGACGCACCAGGGATGCATCGCCCCTCGCGCCAAGCGCTAGCGCAAAGGCATCGAGCAATATCGATTTTCCGGCCCCCGTCTCGCCGGTCATGACGCTGAGGCCCGCACCGAAATCGAGGTCCAGGCGGTCAATCAGAACGATATCGCGGATCGATAGGGCGGCTAGCATGGCGCGCCCGTCAATTGGGTCTTATGCGTCCCCAGGTGCGCGTGATCCAGGAGCCACTCACTTGCTGGGGCTCCAATCCGCCTTGCTCTAACAGGGAATATGCGTGGGGGTACCACTTGCTGTCCGGAAAGTTGTGGCCGAGCACAGCCGCCGCCGTTTGCGCCTCATTGGTGATACCCAGGGCCATATAGGCTTCCGTGAGACGCATCAAGGCCTCTTCAACATGGGCCGTGGTCTGGTATTCGGTCACCACTATCTTGAAGCGGTTGATCGCGGCCAGATAATTGGCCTTCTTAAGGTAATAGCGCCCGACATTCATTTCGGACGCAGCCAATAGATCCTTCGTGATGTTGATTCGGTTCTTCGCCTTTTCGGCGTAGCGGCTGTCGGGATAGCGGCGCACCACCGTTTGCAATGCCTGCAGCGCCTTCCTGGTTCGCGTCTGATCGCGCTGAGGATCCTTGATCTGGTCGTAATAGGACATCGCGATAATGTTATAGGCGAGCGCGGATTCCTTGGTTCCCGGATGCAGCGTCACGTAGCGTTCCGCGCTGCTGATGGCCTCAGGATATGCGCCCGCCTTGTAGTAGGAATAGGCGGACATCACTATCGATTTGCGCGCGAGCGGCGAATAGGGATGCTCCCGGTCGACCTGCTCGAATTTCTTGGCCGCTTCACCATAGCTCTTGCCATCGAGCAGCGTGTCGGCCTCGCCGTACATGGCCTCCGGCGGATTTGGGCTCGTGATGTTGGGTACTTCGGGATCGGTAAACGTGCCGCATCCCCCGAGCGCCAGAAGCCCCGAGGCCACGCAGACTGGCAACAAATGCCGGGCCAGCCGTTTGATTAGGGGATCGTTCATCGAAACATTTCTGACGGAACCACGCCACTCCGACCCTAGCATACCAAGCATCGGCGCCATTGCCATTGGAGCAATAACAAGGGCTTGCGATTTGCACGGCCGATAGACCGTGCCCCTCAGTCGCTGGACAATGCGATCTGGCCGTCGCAAGCGCGCCTTACACGCGAGCATTGGAACCCTTGGATTGTGGTAATTTTGTGCCGTCTGCCACACGGTTCGGTGGACACGGCCCGACAGCTGCCGGGTCGGCGGAAAAGCCTGGCAATGGGCAGGAAATCAGGTGCGGTCGGCAGCGTAGTTAGCGGTCGCGAGCCCGAGGCTTAGTTCGCCATGGTCGACTCCAACCGTGCGGGGCGCTTCGATCAAGGCCCAGGCCTCGGCGTCCTGGAACAGCGCTTCGAGCACCAGACAGTTCAGCCGATGTCCGCCACGCCGTGAATGAAATGCGCCCAGCAGCGGGGCACCGGCGAGAGCCAGGTCGCCGACCGCGTCCAGCACCTTGTGGCGCACGAACTCGTCCGGAAAGCGCGTGCCTTCCTGATTGACGACTTCGTCGTCGCCAATGGCAACCGTGTTGTCGAGCGAGGCGCCGAGCGCCAAACCAGCAGCCCAGAGCCCTTCAACGTCGCGCATGAATCCGAAGGTGCGCGCCCGCGCAATCTCGCGGCGGAATTTATTGGGTGTCAGATCCAACTGCAGACGCTGGCGCCCGATCAGCGGCGTATCGAATTCGATTTCAACATCCAGATGGAAGCCGTCATGGGGGCTGAGCTCGCCCCAGGATTGGCCATCCTCGGCGCGCACGGTCTTGAGCACCTTGATGAAGCGGCGGGGACGATCCAATTCGCAAATGCCTGCCTCGTCCACAGCATCAACAAACGGCATGGCGCTGCCATCCATGATCGGCACTTCACCGTTATCGATCTCGATAAGCGCGTTGTCGACGCCGAGGCCATGCAGGGCGGCCAGCAAATGTTCGACCGTCGCAACCGCACAACCATTGCCATCGCTTAGCACGGTGCACAGAACCGAATTGGCCACCGACCGGTAATCCGCCGGAATCACCGTGCCGTTGCCGTTTCCATTCACAAGCAGAAAACGGATGCCGCTGTCAGCCTCTGAAGGAGAAATTAGGATTGATGCCGGTGCGCCCGAATGGACCCCGGTGCCGGTAAGCTCGATATCAGTTGCTAGAGTGGTCTGCCGCGCCCCGATAAATCCGACCATGAATTTTCGTCGCCCCTTAGGTCCCAAGTTATGGTCAGGACTTAATTATCCCGAGCCCCCAACGGTTTCAGGGTCCTCGGCGCTTGGCGATTTCGGGGTTATTCTTGTTGCCCTACCCGCTTCGCGCATGCTGGACCAACCGGTAGGCAACATACCGTGTGGGCCCGCTCCGCGACAAATCACGGATTTTTACAGTGTATTACCGATTCACGCGGGCCTATGGCCGATAACCAAGACCGCTGGCACGCGTCACCTCAGCGCCTATTCTAGTTCACCTGACGGCGTAAAAATGCAGGAATTTCCAACTCTTCCTGGTCCTCCACTGGCTCTGGGGGCGGCGCTGGCTTGGGCGCTTTGGGTGCGATCTGGGCGATCCGAGGGCCATCCGTTCCAGTCGCCTTCACCTCGGGCATCTCGGCTTCGGCCTCCGGTTCGATCTCCATCGGCGGCTCTTCCTTACGGGTGATTCGCGGCCTGCTCGCTGTGCTCGATCGCCCCACGCTGGTAAGGCGCTCAAAGAACCCAATCTTTTTCTTCTGCGCCTCAATGCCCAACTCGGGAGCCTCGCCGTTCTTGGCGGCAATCTCCTTTTGAGCGACGACCGGCAGGTCCTCCACTTTCGGGATCCGCCGGGCCGAACGCCGCACAACCGATGGCGGCTGCGGCACGAAGGCGGCATCGGATGCCTTATCGCCGCCATTGCTCGCGCCATTTGTCTGGGGCGGTTGAGCCGGGGCGGGAGGCATCTTTTCGATGGTGACGTCGCCGTGGCCCTGCCAGACAGCGTCGTTAGAGTCCTCTTCCGACGCTTCCGGCGTTTCCGGCTGCTCTTCGGACTCTGGTCCCTGGATGTTGTGGATGCGCTCGGTCAGACTCGTGGCCAGAGTCTGCACGGGCGACCCGTTTACTTTCTCAACCGGCTCGGCCGACTCGCTGGGTTGGGTTTCGATCGAGGTTGCTACTACGGAAACGCGGATTTTTCCGTCGAGAGTCTCGTCGAACGTGGCGCCCAGAATGATGTTGGCGTCCTGATCCACCTCTTCGCGGATCCGGCTCGCCGCCTCGTCGACCTCGTAAAGCGTGAGGTCGTTACCGCCGGTAATCGAGATCAGCAGTCCGCGGGCGCCCTTCATGCAGACATCGTCCAGCAACGGGTTCGAGATCGCGGCTTCTGCCGCCTCGCAGGCCCGCTGCTCTCCGACAGCTTCGCCGGTGCCCATCATGGCCTTGCCCATGCCCTTCATCACCGTGCTGACATCGGCAAAGTCCAGATTGATGAGGCCTTCCTTGACCATCAGATCGGTGATGCAGGCGACACCCGAGTTGAGCACCTCATCGGCGAGCGCAAAGGCATCGGCAAAGGTGGTTTTCTCGTTGGCCACCCGGAACAGGTTCTGGTTGGGAATCACGAGCAGCGTGTCGACGGTCTTTTCCAGCTCCTTGATTCCGTCCTCTGCTGTCTGCAGCCGGCGCTTGCCCTCAAACTGAAACGGCTTGGTGACGACACCCACCGTCAGGATGCTTTCCTCGAAGGCTGCCCTGGCGATCACCGGAGCCGCACCCGTTCCGGTGCCCCCGCCCATGCCAGCGGTTATGAAGACCATATGCGAGCCCGCGAGCTGGGCCTTTATTTCGTCGATGGCCTCTTCCGCGGCGGCGGCGCCAATCTCGGGCTTGGAGCCCGCGCCGAGGCCCTCGGTGACATTGGTCCCCATCTGAATGCGGCGTTCCGCCTTCGAGGTCGCCAACGCCTGGGCGTCCGTATTAGCCACCACGAACTCGACCCCTTCGAGCCCCGAGGTGATCATGTTGTTGACTGCATTACCGCCGGCGCCCCCAACGCCGAACACGGTGATGCGTGGTTTCAGTTCCGTCAGATCGGGCACTTTAATGTTGATAGCCATGGCTGCACCAATTGGTTGAATCCCTCAGATTTGTTGCGGTTTGCGACTCGCATCCTTACGCGCTTCAAAAACTCTCCCTAATCCACTGGCCGACTCGGGCCAGATATCCCGTCCCCGTCGCCAGCGCCGGTTCCTCGATCCGGAACGCCCTCTCGGCCGCGAAGCGGTCCGAAAAAATCAGCAGTCCGACCGCCGCAGCAAAAGCGGGATCGGCCGTACCGGGAAGCCCGGCCACGCCGCGCGGACGTCCAAGCCGGACCTCCGCGTCCAAGATATTTGTCGCCAAATCGCCAAGACCCGGCAGTTGGCTCGCGCCGCCCGTCAGCACGACGCGGGGGCTGCCCGAGCCGGCTAACCCTTTTGCCGTCAGCCGGTCGCGCACTTGGATGAAGATTTCTTCCATGCGCGGGCGAATGATTTCGGCGATCTGCGCCTTTGTCGTGTTGTTGTGCTGGGGCAGATCGTCATCGCCTACCATGGGCAGCGCGACCACTTCGCGCTCATCCGAAGGTGTGGGATAGGCGCTGGCATAGAGCGTCTTTATGCGCTCGGCGTCCTCCAACGGCGTCGAAAAGGCGTGGGCCAAATCGAGCGTGATCAGGTGGCCACCCATCGCCAGGGCGTCGGCCAAAATAAATTCCCCATCCGCGAAGACGGCGATTGTAGTGGTGCCTGCTCCGATATCGATGCAGGTGGCGCCAAGCTTGGCTTCATCCGGGGTCAGCGTCGCAATGGCGCTGGCATAGGGTGCCGCGGCCAGTCCGGCGATCTCGAGATGGCACCGTTCGACGCAGAGCATCAGGTTGCGCAGGGGCGCTTCATCGGCGGCCACGCTATGAATATCGACCTGGAGCCGGTCGGCGATCATGCCGCACGGATCGCTGATCTTGGTTCCGCCGTCGAGATGGCAGCCGGTCGCGAGCGCATGCAACAGGGTACGGCCCTCGCGGGTCGCATAGTCGCGTCCAGCGGCCAGCACCCGGTCGACATCTGCGCCGCGGACCCCGGCTGACTCGATGGCGACGCTTGCTTGGAAGGATTCGCTTGAAATGCGGCCGCAGGTGACGCCCAGCAGCACATTTTCGACCGTCACGCCGGCCATCAGCTCGGCCTGGTCGACCGCTGAACGGATGGCTTGCTCGGCGAGATCCATGTGGACGACCGTGCCGCTCTTCATTCCAAGCGCGCGCTGGTGGCCGATACCGATCACTTGATACTGGGTGGCCGGTCCCTGCTCCCCAAGCCAATCCGGCGCAGGCGTGGCGCGCGCGATCAGGCAGCAGACCTTGCTGGTACCCATATCGAGCACGGCGACGATGCGCTGGCGTTTTGAGCGGTATGTGGTGGAGGGAAGCATTGCTATCAGGTGTCCTGCACCGGCTTTTTGCCCTTCGGCGCCTTGCGCCGCGCGGCAGCCTGCTCCGTCAACCGCAGGGTGATGCGGTCGGACAGCCTCAAATCGAGTGCTGAAATGTCTGCGGATAGCACCCGGCCCTCACGCTCCAATTGGTCCAACCGGTGCAACGCGGAAACCACGCCATGCTCGGGGAGCTTTATTTCGAGCCCGTTTTGCAGCTTGAGGGTCCAACGCCGATCCGCGACTCGGATCGCCGCCCGCAGTCGCTCCCGAAGACGCGGGAAATCCTTGAGTTGATCGCTTAGTTCCTTTGCGCTGGCGCCAGCGCCCTTGCCCACTACCAGCAGATACTCTTCGCGGCTCCGCTGCCCCAGCGGCGCGATTTTGCGCCCATCGGCATCGATCACGTAGACCTTGCCGTCTTCCTGCCAGATGGCGAAGGGTTGGCGCTCCACAATTTCGACTTGAAGGGTGGAGGGTAAAAGCCGCAACACCCTCGCCCGTTTTATCCAAGGTGCCTGTTCGAGCCGGCGTTGCGCCGCATCCGTATCGATCGCGAACATCGAGGCACCAGATTCAAGGCCGAGTGCCGCCAAAATCTGCTGCTCGCCCATATGCTCGCGGCCGACAATGTCGAGGTCCTGAACCGTGAAGCCCGCCAGCGCTATCGCCTTGTGGGTGTGTTCCCGGGCGAAATTCAATCCCAACTCGGCATAACCGCCGATGGCAAATCCGTAGATTATGGATGCGCCGACAAACAGGCCTGCCGCCAAGCGGCCGGTCGCCATAGCTCCGCCAGCCGGCATGATGTCGAAGCTGACGGGCGGCCCGAACCGCTGGGAGCGTCCGCTCCATTGCTGGGATGTCTTGAGGCGAAGGGCCGGATTAGCCGGTTCCTGCGGCGCCCCCTCCATGGACGGGCGCCGGCGGGATCCTTTGGACCCGAATCTTCGCCTAAAAATGCCGCCTAACGATCGCACCCCGCGTCCTCCACAATCCAGCGGACCAATTCCCCAAATGACCGCCCCGCATGGGCGGCCAGCTCAGGCACGAGCGATGTCGCGGTCATGCCCGGTTGCGTGTTTACCTCCAGGCAGAACAGCTCGCCGGAATCCCCCATTCGATCGTCAAATCGGAAGTCCGACCGGCTCACGCCGCGGCATCCCAAAGCCTGGTGCGCCGCAAGTGATAGCTTCTGAACCAATTGGTAAACATTTGGTGAAATTTGCGCTGGGAGGACGTGTTTTGAGCCTCCAGGAGCGTATTTAGCCTCGTAATCGTAGAATCCGAGGCCTTCGGCCGGAAGGATCTCAATAACGCCGAGGGCTTCGTCGCCCATCACCGCACAGGTGAGTTCCCGGCCGGGAATGAATCGCTCGACCAGCAAATCTTCGCCGAGCGACCAGTCAGAAGAGTTCAATTCCTTTGTCGGGTGCTGCTGTTCCTCCAGGACGATGTAGACGCCGACGCTGGATCCCTCGGCGACAGGTTTGATGACATAGGGCGGGTCCATGACCGGCCCCTTGGCAACTTCGGCTCGGCCGACGACCCTGCCATCAGCCACCGGCACGCCGCCGGCTTCCAATACCACCTTTGCGCGCTGTTTGTGCATGGCAAGGGCCGAGGCCAGCACGCCCGAATGGGTGTAGGGGATTTCGAGCAATTCGAGGATGCCCTGGACGCAGCCATCCTCGCCCCAGCGGCCGTGCAAGGCGTTGAAGCAAACTTCGGGGCGGTCCGCTTGGAGTCTCACCGCGAGGTCGCGGTCCACGTCCAATTTGATTACGCCGTAGCCCGCGCTTTCCAGCGCTTCGGCACAGGCATTGCCCGAGTTGATGCTGACCTCCCGCTCCGACGAAAAGCCGCCCATCAGCACAGTGACGGTCTCGAAGCGCCGGGTCATGCGGTCCCTCCGGGACCCACGCCGAGCCGCTTGATCTCCCATTCCAGGTCGACGCCGCTGGTTTCCTTGACCCGGGCGCGCACCGTCTCGCCCAAGGTCTCCAGGTCTGCGGCGTTGGCGCCACCCTCATTGATCAGGAAATTGCAGTGCTTTTCCGAAACCGCCGCGCCGCCGACCTTGAGGCCCCGGCAACCGGCTGCGTCGATGAGTTGCCAAGCCTTGTGGCCTGGCGGGTTCTTGAAGGTACTACCGCCCGTGCGGCTCTTGATGGGTTGGGCAGCTTCGCGATATTCGGCGATCTCCTCCATCTCCGCCTGGATCGCGGCGCGATCCCCCGGCTCACCCTGAAATAGCGCCTCGGTGAAATTCAGATCGGCCGGCGCGCCGCAATGCCGGTAAGCGAATCCCATATCGGCATTCGAGAGCACATGGCGCCCTCCCTTGCGATCCACCGCGCGGCACTCGATCAATACATCCTTGGTTTCGACGCCATGGGCGCCGCCATTCATCCGCAGTGCGCCTCCGATCGCGCCCGGAATTCCGCGATAAAAGGCCAACCCCGCAATGCCGGCGTCAGCGGCCGTGCGCGCGAGTTTGACGTCAGGGACCGCGGCACCCACCCGAATCCGGCAGCCATCCTCGACTTCGATGTTTGAGAACCCCCTGCCCAATCGGATCACGGCGCCGCGAATCCCGCCATCGCGCACCAGTAGGTTCGAGCCCAGACCAATGACCGTGACCGGAAGGTCGGCCGGCGCCACTTCGAGGAAGTACGCCAGGTCGGCTTCGTCGGCGGGTTGGAACAGCAACTCCGCTGGACCGCCCACCCGGAACCAGGTGATGTCGGCAAGCGGCGCATTCGACTTCAGCCGCCCGCGCAGATCGGGCCATGCATCCCCGAAGTCCGCTTCGAGCGCCGTCAAGTTCACGCCGCGTCTCCGGTCCCGGTGCGTGAGCCGAGATGGCCGGGCAGCGAGTGGGTCCATTCGGTTATGGTGCCGGCGCCCATTCCAATCACCAGGTCACCCGACTTGGCGGTGTCGGCGACCGTGTCGGTCAAGCCATTTTCGTCTTCAACCGCAAGCACGTCGGCGTGGCCTTGCCGTTTCAGTCCCTCGATCAGCGCGTCCCTATCGAAGCCATCGATCGGCGTCTCGCCGGCGGAATAGACAGGCGTGACGACCACCACGTCGGCGTCGGAAAAGCAGGTGCAGAAATCGCCGAACAGATTCTTGAGCCGCGAATAACGATGCGGCTGCACCACGGCGATCACTTTCCCCGAGGTGGCGCCGCGGGCTGCCTTCAACACAGCGGCGATCTCGACCGGGTGATGGGCGTAGTCGTCATAGATCGAGACACCGTTCCAGGTGCCGGTCTTCATGAAGCGCCGCTTGACCCCGCCGAAGGCCGCCAGCGCAGAGCGGATCCGGTCGTCCCCGATCCCGATCTCGACCGCCACCGCAGTCGCCGCCAGGGCGTTCAGCGCGTTGTAACCGCCCGGAACTGGCAGACGTATGGCTTTTAGGGTGCGCGCGCCACCCCGCACGCGGGCGCCCAACTCGGCGTCAAAGACGACTTCACCGCCCTGGGCATTGAAATTGGAAAGACGCAGATCGGCATCGTCTGCCACGCCATAGGTCAACACCCGGCGGCCCAATTCTTCGCGCTCCAAAGACGCGATCATCTCGCGCACGATTGGATGATCGAGCCCCGCGATGATCACGCCGTAGAACGGAATGTTTTGAAAGAATGCGCGGAACGCGCCGTGCAGCGCATCGAGCGACTGCCAATAGTCCATGTGCTCGGGATCGATGTTCGTGACTACACCGATCTGGGTCGGGAGCTTTATGAAAGTCCCATCGGACTCGTCCGCTTCGACCACCATCCATTGTCCGGCGCCGATCCGGGCGTTGGAACCGAACGAGTTTATGATGCCGCCGCTTAATACCGTGGGATCGAGATCGGCCGCGTGCAGCACTTCCGCGATCAGCGAGGTCGTCGTGGTCTTGCCGTGGGTGCCGGTGACGGAGACGGTAGAGCACTCCCGCATCAGCTCGGCCAGCATCTCGGCGCGGGTGAGAATGGGCACGCCCTTGGAGCGCGCTTCCATGATCTCCGGATTGGTCGGCTTTACCGCGGTCGAGGCCACAATGAATTGGGCGCCCGCAATGTTCTCGGGATGATGGCCGACCATGCAATCGATCCCCATCTCCCTGAGGCGAAGCACATTGGCGCTGCCCTTCAGGTCGCTGCCCCGTACCTCATAGCCGCGATTGTGCATCACTTCGGCGATCGCGCTCATGCCGATGCCACCGATGCCGATGATATGGAACGGCCCGATTTCGCGGGGCATCTGCATACGCCTTACCTCTTTCCGCCTTACCGCGCGGCTGTCAGCTCTTCGACCAAGTCAGCGAGCTTTTCGACCGCATTGGCCTTGCCGCAACTGCGTGCGGCCTCTGCGGCTTGCCCCAGTGCCTTGGGGTCGCGCAGTAAACGGACGATTTCATCCGCCAAACGCGCGCTCGTCAATTCCGCTTGCGGGAAACACCAAGCGCCCCCCGCCTGTTGTAGTCGTGTTGCATTTTCAAGCTGATCATTGTCAAGGGCGTGAGGCAAGGGGACCAAGATCGCGGGCCGGCCCAAAACGGCCAATTCGGCGACGCTCGAGGCGCCTGACCTGGAGATCACCAAATGCGCTTGTGACATGCGTTTGGGCAGGTCTTCGAAGAAGCTGGCCAGCTCCGCATCGACGCCGGCCTTGGCATAGATCGCGGACACCCGGTCCAAGTCTTCTGGGCGGCATTGTTGAACCAGCGAGAGTCGTTTTCGAACCTCCTCGGGCAGAGCGAGGACCGCGTCCGGCACTATGTCCGAGAAGTATTGCGCGCCCTGGCTGCCACCGAACACCACCAGCGATACTTTCCCGCTGGCGCCCAGCTTGGGGTAGGGCTTGGAGGCGAGCTGCAACACCGCATCGCGCACCGGTGCGCCGGTCAGCCGCGCCTTGGCCTTGGCAGCGTTCGGTAGTAGCCGGGTAACATCAAAGGAGAGCGCGACATTCGTCGCAAATCGGGCCAGCAGCCGATTGGCCCGGCCCATCACGGCGTTCTGCTCGTGGATCGCGATGGGTATGCGCCTGAGCCATGCGGCAATTAGCGGCGGGATCGTTGGATAACCGCCAAATCCGACAATCGCCGCGGGCTTGGCTTCGCCCAACATGCGCAGAGCCGAAATCACGCCGCGCGACAGCGTTAGCCCGGTCTTAGCAATCGCCTTGGGGGATGTGCCGCCCAGCGTCGCCGAGGGCACGTAATGCACTTTGCGGGCTGGAAAATTCGTGCCGTAACGCTCGCCCCGCTGCTCGGTAACGAGGTCGACCTCGTACCCCCTGCGGCCAAGCTCTTCGGCCAGCGCGAATGCTGGAAACAGGTGCCCGCCGGTTCCCCCCGCCGCCACCATCACGCGGGACTTGGTCAAGCCTGCAACTCCCGCGACGGCGCCTTCCGCGGCTCATGGGCCACTTGGCGTCTGGTCTGCTGCGCGGAGCGCGGCCGCCGCCTTGTGAGCCCCAGCACCATGCCGAGCGTCAGGCCCATCGAGATCAGGGAAGAGCCGCCATAGGAGATCAGCGGAAGCGTCATGCCCTTGGCGGGCAGCATGCCCAGATTAACGGCCATGTTGATCAGGGCCTGGAGGCCGAAGAGTAGCATCAGTCCCGCAACCGCATAGCGGATGAAGTCGTTGGACTCCGCGAGGCTGTGGCGCATGCCACGCAGCACGATAAAGCCGAACAGGGCGACCAGCACCAGGCACGCAATCAGGCCGTATTCCTCGGCCGCGACGGCGAAAATGAAATCGGTATGGGAGTCGGGGAGCACCTGCTTCAACGTGCCCTCTCCCGGGCCCCGGCCGAACCAACCGCCCTCGACAAAGGATTGTAGCGCCCGATCGAGCTGATAGGTGTCGCCGGTGCCTGGATTGAGGAACCGGTCGATCCGCGCGCTCACATGGTGCACCGTGAAATAGGCGATGACCATGCCTACCAGCGCCAGTCCTGCCAGCGCTCCGACCCAGATTAACTGGAGGCCCGCCAGGAAAAATAGGCCGCCCCAGACAATGCTCACCAACAGCACTTGTCCAAAATCGGGCTGCAGGACCAGGAGCACGACAAAGGCGGCATACAGTCCGGTCGCCATTTGCCATCCCGGCATATCCTTTCGCCGCTGGCTCTCAGAGAAGAGCCAAGCGCAGACTACGACGAAGCCGGGTTTCGCCAATTCCGAGGGCTGCAACGAAAACGGACCGATCTGCAGCCAACGTGTCGCGCCCTTGATTTCGGGGCCAGTGATGAGCGTGGCCACCATCAATCCAAAGCCGACTATGACAAGGCCGAGCGAGAGGCGGCGCATTTGCTTAGGGTTCAAGAGCGATGCCGCAAACACGATCAGCGAGGCGGGAATAAGAAAGAGCGCGTGGCGCTTCACGAAGTGATAGGGCTCCAGCCCCAGCCGGTCGGCGATCGGCGGACTTGCCGCCATCGAAAGCACCAGGCCGCCCAGCATCAGCAGCAGAACCGCCGAGAGCATCAGGCGGTCGATGGTGAACCACCAATCGCTCAAGACGCTCCGGTCTGACCTGGTGAGCCTCATGCCGCGCGTTGCACCCGCATCTGAATGCCACTCAGCGCTCCTACGGCTTTTCGGTATGCGTCGCCGCGCACATAAAAGCTCGTGAACTGATCGAACGATGCGCAGGCCGGTGAGAGCAGCACGACCGGCTCCGGTTCGCTCGATTGCGCCGAATCGCGGGCAGCCGCCCGGACGGCGGCGTCGATGGTGCCGGCGATCACGTAATCGACCTTGCCCTCGAGCGTGCTTGCAAAGCTATCCGCGGCTTCGCCGATCAGATAGGCCCGGCGAATTCGCGGGAAGAATTCTTCGAGTTCTTCGATGTGGTCGTCCTTAGCGCGGCCACCTGCAATCCAATAGATATTATCGAAGCAGGCCAGTGCCTTGGCCGCCGCCATGACGTTGGTCGCCTTAGAGTCGTTGACGAATACAACCTCTCCAAGCCGCCCCAAATCCTCCATGCGGTGCGCCAGGCCCGGAAAGCTTTGCAAGCCTTGTTGGATGTCTTGCCCGCTAAGCCCTTCGGCTAGCGCCAGAGCGGTCGCAACGGCGGCGTTCTGCCAATTGTGTTCGCCGCGGAGCGACAGGATACCCCGGCAGGAAATCGGCTCGGCTTCGACACCGCCCTGCGCGGCGATCAGCTCTCCATCCCGCGCATAGACGCCGTCCTCGACGCTCTGCTCGGTTGAAATTCGGGCCACCGGGTAGGGGCCATTCAGCCGGTCAGCAATCGCGCGGCTTTCGGCATCGTCGATCCCCACGACCGCGCAGCCACTGGCCTCAAGACCGGAAAAAATCCGCGCCTTCACCTTGGCATAGTTCTCGAAGCTGCCATGACGCTCGAGGTGGTCGGCGGTGATGTTGAGCAGGGCGGCACTGTCCAACTTCAATGTAGGCATGAGATCGATCTGATAGGACGAGAGCTCGACAACATAGGTGAGATCGTCGGCAAAGGCCGGCAGATCCAGGATGGCGGTGCCGATATTGCCGCCAAGGAATGACTTTCGCCCCGAATGGCTTAAGAGATGATGAACCAGCGCGGCGGTGGTTGATTTGCCGTTGGTGCCGGTAATGCCGATAACCCGTGCTCTTGAGCCCTGCCGCTCGCGCTCGCGCAGGAACAGCTCCGTATCGCCGATGATTTCGATGCCGGCGCTTTTTGCCGCCTTCACGGTCCAATGGGGTTCGGGATGGGTCAGCGGCACGCCGGGCGCTAGCACAAGGGCGCAAAACGCGCTCCAATCGGCTTCGCTGATGTCTGTGACCGGTATGCCCGAGCGAACGGCTTCGGCGCGGGAAATCTCGCTGTCATCCCAGGCCGCCACTTCGGCGCCCCCCGCCGCGAGCGCCCGCGCGGTGGCGATGCCACTCATTCCCAGGCCAAATACGGCAACCCGCCGGCCCTGGAAGACGGAGACAGGAATCATCTGCGGAGTTTAACGCAATTTCAGCGTCGCGAGGCCCACCAGAGCCAGAACCACGGCGATGATCCAGAACCGCACCACTACGGTCGGTTCCGCCCAACCTTTTTGCTCGAAATGGTGGTGCAGCGGGGCCATGCGGAAGACGCGCTTGCCCGTGAGCTTGTAGGAGATCACCTGCACGATCACCGATGCGGTTTCGAGCACGAACAGGCCGCCAACGATGGCGAGCACCAGCTCGTGCTTAATCGCGACCGCGATTGTGCCGAGCGCACCGCCCAGCGAAAGCGAGCCCGTGTCGCCCATGAAGATCATGGCGGGCGGCGCGTTGAACCAAAGAAATCCCAACCCCGATCCCACCAGTGCGCCGCAGATCACCGCGAGTTCGCCCGCGCCCTGCACATAGTGGATCTGCAGATATTCGGAAAAAACCGTGTTTCCGACGAGATAGGAGATAAAGCCGAAGGTCGCGGCGGCGATCATCACAGGGACAATCGCCAGGCCATCCAGGCCGTCAGTGAGGTTCACAGCGTTGCCGGCCCCGACGATCACGAGGGCCCCGACCAGAATGAAGAGCGGCCCAAGATCGAGCAGGAGGTCCTTGAAAAAGGGTAATGCGAGAGAGGACGAAAACGGCTCGCCGCCGAGCTTGACGATGGCATAGACGGCGATCGCAGCGGCCACCGTTTCGAGCGCGAATTTGATCTTGCCGGGAAATCCCCGCGTCGAATGTTGGGTGATCTTGACGTAGTCGTCATAGAAGCCGATCAGGCCGTAGCTCAGCGTCAGCAGAAGCACGACCCAGACATAGGCGTTCGACAAGTTTGCCCAGAGCAGCGTGGAGGTGGTGACGCCCAGCAGGATCATGAGGCCACCCATGGTCGGCGTCCCCTGCTTGTGCACGATGTGGGCCTCGGGACCATCGTCCCTGATTGGCTGGCCGCGGCCCTGCTTCAGGCGAAGGGCATTGATCAATGTAGGCCCGAACATGAAGACGAAGAACAGCGCCGTCATGGTGGCTCCGCCCGTGCGGAACGTGATGTAGCGAAACACGTTCAGGGGCTGGAACTGATCGCTAAATTCGACAAGCCAATACAGCATGGTCTTCCCTCAATTGCCTGCCCGGGATTCCACCGGCTCAGTCCTTGCCACCCCTTGCCCCTGAAGGTGCCTATGCAAGGCTTCGACCAATGGTCCCATTCGGCTGCCTAGCGATCCCTTGATCATCACCACATCGCCCGGATTGATCGCGTCGATAAGGATAGGCTCCAATCCCTCCGAAGTCTCGGCATAGCCCCCACGCCGCGATTTGGGCAAGGCTTCGTAGAGCTCAGCCATCAAGGGCCCGCAAGCAAAAACAACATCTACGCCAGCCGCGTCAACCGGCTCGGCAAGTCCGCGATGCAACGCGCCGCCCTCCTGGCCCAACTCCAGCATGTCACCCAATACGGCGACACGGCGAGAAAAAGACTTCCGGGGCGTGTGAGCCATGGCCATGAGCGCTGCCCGCATCGAAGCGGGGTTCGCGTTATAGCTCTCATCGATGATCGCGATCTCGCCGCCGGCAACTTCGATCACGCTGCGCTCGCCGCGCCCCTTTTGCGCACCGTGAACACCAAGCGTCGCCGCGGCTTTCTCCAGATTTGCCCCCGCCGCGTGAGTAGCAGCCAAAACCGCTAGCGAGTTGAGGACGAGATGACGCCCCGGCGCCCCAATCCGATAGGCCAGTCTCTTATCTCCGATAAAGGCTTCCACGGACGAGCCATCCGCCTCGAACGCAGTCTCGCCAAGGCGCGCAAAGGCTTGCGCACCGGAACCAAAGTCGAGAATCGTGCCGGCGCCCCCGTCTTCCGCCCGGCCTCGCAGCAAATCGTAAAACGGGGAATCGCTGTTCAAGATCGCGGTGCCGCCCGGTTCAAGCCCGTGAAAGATCTCCGCCTTGGCCTCGGCAATGCCCTCGACGGAATCGAAGAATTCCAGATGAACCGGCTCCACCGTCGTGATGATGGCGATATCGGGCCTGATCATTTGGGTGAGCGGCGTGATTTCGCCCGCATGGTTCATGCCGACTTCGAAAACACCGAAGCGCGCATCACGCGGCAAGTTGGCGAGCGACAGCGGCACGCCCCAGAGATTGTTGAAGGATTTTTGCGACACATGCGTCGGCCCCGATGCGCCAAGCGCAACGCGCAAGGCCTCCTTGGTGCCGGTCTTGCCAACGCTTCCCGTCACGGCGATCACCTTGGCTTTGGCCCGGGCGCGAGCAGCTTCACCCAGCATGTTAAGGGCCTGAAGCGTGTCGTCTGTTCGGATCAGCACACCGCCGGTCTCGCGCAAATTGGCACCGTGCTCGACAAAGCTTGCCACGGCTCCTGCCTCGATGGCGGCTTTCACAAATTGATGGCCATCGAGCCGATCGCCCTTGATCGCAACGAACAGCGCTCCGGCGCCGATCCCGCGGCTGTCAATCGCGACTTGGCCGATGTTGGGCCGGCCTTCGCCCTCAGCTATGCCGCCCATCGCCGCCAACACTTCGTCGAAGGTCCAGAGCGGTTCAGCCATTGGTCCCCTGCCCGTCCAACGCGGCTGCCACCGCATCGTGATCGGAAAACGGCAATACTTCGTCGCCTATGATCTGTCCGGTTTCGTGCCCCTTGCCTGCCACCAGCACGACGTCGCCCTTTGAGGCACTCGCGATCGCGGCTGCGATGGCCTGCGAACGATCGCCCACTTCTTTGGCGTCGGGGATGCTCTTCAGGATTTCCATGCGGATCTTGGCGGCATCTTCGCTTCGCGGATTGTCGTCGGTCACAAACACCAGGTCCGCCCGGTCGCCCGCAATCGCCCCCATCAAGGGACGCTTGCCCTTATCGCGGTCGCCGCCGCAACCAAACACCACCAATAGGCGCTTTTTCGCATAGGGGCGCAGCGCATCCAGTGCGTTCGCCAGGGCGTCGGGCGAGTGGGCGTAATCGATGAAGACCGGGGCGCCATTCTTGGCGGTGCCCACATGCTCGAGCCGGCCCGGCGCCCCCTTGATCTGCGAAAGCAGCGGCAACACAGCATCGGCCTCACCCCCGCAAGCAAGCGCCAATCCTGCCGCCACCAGGGCGTTCGACGTTTGAAATGCGCCTACTAGAGGCAACGCCACGTCGTAGGATTGACCATCGCATCCTATCCGCAATTGCTGACCGAAGCGCTTTGGTTCGCTGGCTTCGAGCTGCAAGTCTTGGCCATTCCGGCCAACGGTCAACAGACGAAGTTTTCGTTGTTCCGCGATCTCGTAGACGATGTCCGCATGCAAGGCGTCGGCGTTGACGACCACTGTCCCATCATCGGGCAACAGTTCGTCGAACAGTCGCATTTTCTGCGCCTCGTAGTCCTCGAAGTCGCCGTGATAGTCGAGATGATCGCGGGTGATATTGGTGAAGGCGGCAGCCTTTAGTTTGACACCATCGAGCCGCCTTTGTTTCAGCCCGTGGCTGGAGGCTTCTAGCGCCAAATGCGTGGTACCCGACTTTGCGAGCTCCGCCAGAATGCTATGCAGGCTGACCGGATCGGGCGTGGTGTATCCCAACACACGCCGCTCATTGTTGGCGATCATGCCCACGGTGCCGATGCTGGCCGCGTTGAACCCCAGGCCCAGCCAGATTTGCTGCAAGAACGAGACGACCGAGGTCTTGCCATTGGTGCCCGTGACCGCCGCCGCTGTTTCCGGCTGAGCGCCGTAGAAGCGCGCCGCCATCAGGGCAAAGCTTCGCCTCGGATCGGGCGCTTCGATTACGGGAACCGCCAGATCCTGGCTCTCTAATGCTTTCTCGGAAGTTAGGATCGCCGCGGCGCCCTTGGCGATAGCGTCATCGACAAATTGCGCGCCGTCGGCCTGGGTCCCGGGAAATGCGGCAAACAGATAGCCCTTCGCCACCTCACGGCTGTCCGCGCCGAGCCCCTTTATGTCGAGGTCCGATGCGCCTTCGGGCAGGGAAAACTGCGGCCCGACGAGATCACTCAATCGCATAGCCGATCCGGCGCCAATGGCCGGCACAATCCGTTTCAGATTCGCGGCCCGTTAATAGGAAGCGTAGAGGAGTTCGTCAAACGCGCGGGGTGCCTCGATTTTCGGCGCAACGCCGAGCAACCCTGCAATTCGTCGGATAATCTTGCCCGTTGTCGGAGCCGCATTGAGCCCGGCGGTAGCCTTGCCGCCGGTCTCGTCGGTTCCCTGCGGCTCATCCAGCATCACGAGCACGACATATTTCGGCTCATCGGCCGGGAATACGCTCAGGAACGAGGTCAGCAGCCGGTTCTTGGCATATCGGCCATTCATCACCTTTTCCGCGGTGCCGGTTTTGCCGCCCACTCTGAAGCCTTGCGCCTCCGCCCGGCGTCCCGAGCCCTTCAGCACGTTGAGCCGCAGCAGCTTGCGCATATGACTGCTGGTGCTGGCTTTGAGGATCCGCTCCCGCTGCGGACTGGCTTCAGCGGGCTGCTTCAGGAAGGTGGGCTCGACCGCGAACCCGCCATTGACCACGCTGGCCGCGGCGGTGACGGCATGCAGCGGCGTCACCGAGAGCCCGTGGCCATAGGCGATGGTCATGGTGGTGAGCTTCTGCCAGTCGGTGGGCACCAAGGGGTGGGCAGTCTCGCCGAGCTCGGTGTCGATCCGATCCAGAAAACCCATCTTTTTCAAGAACTTCTTGTGCCGCGGCACGCCGATATCGAGCGCCAGTTTCGCGCTTCCGATATTTGATGAATAGATGAAGATCTCGGGGATCGAGAGCCAGCGGCCTTTGCCGTGAAAGTCGTTGATCGTAAAGGAGGCAACGCGCAATGGCTGGCTGGCGTCATAGCCGCCGCTGATGCCAGCGACCCCCAGATCCAGGCCCGCAGTGATTGTGAACAGCTTGAAGATCGAGCCAAGCTCGAAGACCCCGGTCAACAGCCGGTTGTAGCGCGCCTTGTCGAGCGCCTGGCCGCGGTGATTGGGGTCGAAATCGGGGAGCGAGCTCATGCCCAGAATCTCGCCGGTGTCCACGTCCATCACCAGTGCGGCCGCCGCGCTGGCCTGATAGCGCTGCATCGCGGCGGTCAGTTCTTCGCGCAAGGCGTGCTGCACGCCGAGATCGATCGAGAGCTCCACCATGGGCTCCTTGGCCTGCCTATTACCGGAGGAGACCATCAGCATGTGGGGCGATTGATCGATGTACTTTTCGACACCCGCCAAACCCAGATTGTCGATATCGACGAATCCCAGCACATGGGCAGCCGTGCGCCCGGCGGGATAGACCCGGTGGTGCTCGGTGATGTAGCTCAGTCCCGGCAGACCCAACTCGTGAATGGCGGCCTGTTGGCGGGGTGCGAGCTCGCGCTTGACCCAGGCGAATCTGCCGCCCAAGCCCAGCCGCTTGCGGAGCAAGTGGCCGTCCAGATCGGGAAGCACGCCTTGAAGTTCCTCGACCGTGCGGTCCAAATCGACGACCCGCTGGGGATCGGCGAATAGAGAGGCGGCGCGAATGTCGGTGGCGAGAATCTGGCCGTTCCGGTCGACGACCGTTGGGCGATGCAGGGAGGTGCCTACCAACGGCGTATCGGCGATGCCGGGATCGGGCTTGGCTGAGAACCCGAATGCGGTCAGCCGGGCAATGATGGCTGCAAAGGCTACCACAAGGCAGAGCGTCGTGATGACGGAACGGGTAGGACCCACTCGGCCTAGCAGCCAGACGTCTTCCTTGACCAGAATATGCATGGGCTCGGGTCCCGGCTCGCGGCTCAGTTGACGAATGCGATTGGTTGACGCTTCGGCTGCGCTTTCGGAGTCCGTGGTGCCGGGTCGACCGGTGAGGCCGCTGGCTCCCGTTTAGCGGAAGAGATGACATTGCGGTCTGCCACTTGGGTGGCATCCAACGGCCGCAGGCCCAAATGTTTTCGTGCCAACCGCTCCAAACGGGCCGGTCGATTGAGATGGCTCCACTCGGCGCGCAGAATACCGATCGCATCGCGCTCCTGGCCGATCGTCATCTGCAGCCGGGAGACGCGCTGCTCGAAGCCGCGTGTCTCATATTTCACCTGATAGATGACGACCGCTAAGACGGCGAGAGCCACGGCGAGGAGGAAGTTGATGTAACGCATTACTGACGACGACTCCTGGCTCTAATTCATGGCCCCGCAAGTGCTGGCAGTCCCAAGGCCGAGATGTCGCCCGGAAAGGCGGCAGCCCCGGTACGCTCGCCGGCGCGAAGCCGTGCCGACCGAGCCCTCGGGTTCTCCGCAGCCTCTTGCGGAGAAGGACGAAGCGGGCGGCGCGTTATCAGGCGAAAGGAGGGATCCAACGCTTGATCTTGAGTCACCGGCCGATGCCTTGATGGCTGGCGCGGCGGCGCCGCCCGTTCGACGAAGAACCGCTTAACGATACGGTCTTCTAGTGAATGGAAGGTTACGACGACGAGGCGCGCCCCTTCGCGCAGCTTGCGCTCCGCGGCGACAAGACCGCGGGCCAACTCGTCGAGTTCCCCGTTGACATAGATGCGTAGCGCTTGAAACGTCCGGGTCGCGGGATGGGTGGCGGCTCCCCGGCGCGGACCCAAAACGCTCACCACCAGATCCGCGAGCTCGCTTGTGCGTGTGATCGGGCGCTCATTGCGTGCCTTCACGATGGCGCGCGCAATGGCACGGGCCCGGCGTTCTTCGCCAAGCACGGCAATAACTCGGGCCAAGTCCTGCTCGGCTAGGGAATTGACGGCATCCGCGGCGCTCGGTCCAGCTCTCGACATCCGCATGTCGAGCGGACCTTCGTGGCTAAACGAAAAACCGCGCTCGGCCGTGTCCAACTGCATGGAAGAGACACCAAGGTCAAAAACCACGCCGTCGAGCAAGTCGACGCCGTTGGCCTCGGTCAGCTCCGCCAGATCGCCAAAGCTTCCCTCGATGAGCGTTAATCGGTCGGGGAAGCGCTTCGCCAGATCCTCGCCCGCCCCAATGGCGTCGGGATCGCGATCTATGGCAAGGACGACGCAGTTAGCGGCTTCCAGAAGTGCTTGGGCGTAACCGCCCGCGCCGAAGGTGCCGTCCAGATAGATGCCGCCGTCGCGGGGGCTAAGCGTGTCGAGCGCTTCAGATAGTAGGACGGGAATGTGGCGGGCTGGTCCGCCAGCGGCACCCGTTGGAAACGTGCCGCGGCCCGCCATCATTCCCGTCCACCC
>JGI24023J19991_10000075_pt1 | contig 60605 bp, 58 predicted proteins | sample Cruoilmetagenom1_FD_19991 | JGI IMG/M metagenome (IMG submission 19991)
ATGAAGAGGGCAATTATTATCTCGATGAGGGAAGTGGCAAACTTTACATAAAAGTTGAAGACACCCCATTTGTTGTAAAAATGATAGATAAAAAAGGGGAAGACTTTTATATAATTCTAAACGATGAAACTCAAGAGAAACTCGATTTGAACACACTTAGTATTAATAATGAAAACATACCTTATGCAAAAGTTAAAAACGCAGAATTTGACGCAAGATTCACAAGACCGGCATATTATGAGTTTATGAAAGACTTAATAAGGGAAGATGATAATTTTTATATAATGTCTAATGAGAAAAAACACCTGTTGAGGAGAATTACTTAGCTTAGCGCCTCGACAAACTTCAAAATAACAGCATTTGATAATAAATTACCCTTCTTGGTTAACCTGTAAGAATTTTGGGAATTTTCAAGAAAGCCATCATCAACAAGTTTCCCGATTTTACTCATGTCAGTATCAAATTTAAATGTTTCTTCTAATTCGGATATATTGATCCCGTCTTTTAACCTGAGCCCCATCAGTACTTTATCCTGAACAACTTCTTCTCTATTTAACTCTTCCGTAAAGTCCAGAGGCTTTTTCCCCTCACTTACAGATTTCATATAAAGTGTCGGGTTTCTCAGATTTGCCCATCTCCTGCCCCAAGTATCGGTATCGCTCTTTGCGAGATGTGAATGTGCCCCTGCGCCTAATCCAATGTAGCTGTCCCCTTTCCAGTAAAGCATATTATGTGCACATTCAGAGCCCGTTTTTGCATAGTTTGAGATTTCGTATTGGTTATATCCTGAATCCTGAAGAAAATCGGTCGTATAAGTGATAAATTCTGAAAGTCTGTCATCAGAGGGCATATTCAATTTGCCCAATGCGTATCTTCTTCCAAATTCTGTGCCGTCCTCTATTGTTAAGCAGTAAGCTGAGATATGAGGGTAATCGAAATCAAGTGCTTTGTTTAGGTCATTCTCCCACTCAAAAATACTCTCATCCTTAATACCATACATAAGATCCATACTATAATTTTTAAATCCCGCTTTTTTAATGTCCTTCAGTATATTAGAGCTGTCCTCAGGGGAGTTAATTCTCCCTAAGAAATCAAGCTTTCTTTCAGAGAATGACTGAACACCCACACTAATCCTGTTTATCCCCAGCTGATCTTAAGCCAACTAGCTTAGCCAGATCCGCAGTTTTGGGATTTACCTCCAAGGAGATTTCAATATTAGATGCCGGACTTGTTATTTCATATATTCTGGAAATAACCCTTTCAATACTCTTAGGATCAAAAAGGGACGGGGTTCCACCACCAAAAAATATTGAGGAGATCTCAGTATTTGTAATATCATTTCGATATAGTTCTAGTTCTTGTAAAATAGTATCGGTATACTCTTTCTCAGGAAAACGCGAACCCACTCCGTAAGAATTAAAGTCACAATAGGGACATTTCGTAACACAGTATGGGATGTGCACATATATTCCAAATGGCATAATGGTATTTTACGCCATGAGAAAAATGTTGCAACGTATAGGATTTAGAGTCATATTATTGATTTGATATTATGAATAGTATAGTGAAAACAGGTTACATAGCCCTGCTGCTGGTTTTAATTTTGCGCTTCGGCTCAAGCGGGCTTCTAGCTCAAGAGATAAAAGTTCTTACTCTTGAAGAGGCTATTGGTTTAGCTATTGAGAACAATCCGGCAATAGAAATATCAGGCGCAAATGTAGAGATATCTAGAGCGGGGGTTAAAAATGCTAAATCAGTTTATTACCCTCAGGTAAGCTCCCGAATCATTGTCCCTTTTATTGGACGTGAATCAGGGTTCTTTTTAGATCAGCTGATATACGATTTTGGACGAACTTCAAACAACGTTAAATCAACAAAAGCTATATTAAAATCTAGAAAATTTGATAACGAATCCACTAAAGACGACATAATCTTAAGTACTGTTATCAATTACTACACCGTATTATCAGAAAATCACATTGCTCTTGCTATGGAGAAAAAAGTAATCGAATCTGAGAGGCGCCTTGAGCAAGCTGAGGGATTTTATCAATCCGGCAGGGTACCACATGTAGATGTTACAAAAGCAGAAGTCAGCCTCGGAAACGCCAAACTAGAACAGATTGCAGCCAAAAACAATTTAGAGGTTGCCAAAGTTAGTCTTCAAACAGTTTTAGGTCTTGAAGAGGGTTCATTCAATTTTGATTTGGAAGATTCCCCTGAGCTTTCAACAATGTCATACCAATTAGAAGAATCTATAATACAGGCATTGGGCTCAAGACCGGAATTAAAAAGCTTAGAAGCTCAAAAAATAGCCATGAAAGCCAATTTAAGTGCATCTAAAAAAGAATTTTATCCGGAGATATTTGGAAGAACCGCTTACAGATTTGAAGGAAAGGGTGCAGAAACCCCTGGCTTTATAGCTGGCGTAGGTGTTAAGTTCCCCATTTTTGAAGGGTTTTCTAGATTTGCCAAGGTAGAAGATTCAAAAGCCCATTTAAAACGAACTAACGCTGAACTCCGATCAACCAAAGCAGGGATTGTATCGCAAATAAAGCAATTATATCTGGATCTTGAATTCGCTAAACAAAATATCGACGTGACAAAGAACACCAGAAATTCTGCTGAACAAAGTTTGAACTTAGCCAGAGAAAGGTATAATCTGGGTCGAGCTTCTTCAGTTGAATTAGCTGAGGCTGAGGCACTTTTTGCAATATCAAATGCTCAATATATGCAGGCGATTTACAACTACAATATCAATGTTGCAAGATTAGAGGGAGCTACAGGGGAGATTAATGAACCTCAAGAACAGTAAGTTATATATAGGGCTATTGGTAATCATTGTGGTTGCAATATTCTTGGTTCCCCGCTTTTTTAGCGATGGCGGATCATCAGTTGTGTACATGACCGCTAAAGTAGACAGAAACAATATAACTTCCCAAATAACCTCATCCGGAACTATTAACCCTTTAAAAACTATAGAAGTAGGAACTCAGGTAGCAGGCTATGCAAAAAATATCTTTGTCGACTACAATACGGAAGTAAAAAAAGGTGACCCGCTTTTAGAAATTGATCCATCAAGACTACAAACTGAACTAAAGCGCTCTCAAGCTGACAATAAAAAAGCGGCGGCGGATCTTAATCTTGCAAGCTCGGTATACAATACGAATAAAGAACTATATGAGAAAAGACTGATTTCAAAAGAGGAATTAGATGACTCTAAATCGAAGTATTTAGCTGCTTCAGCAGCGCTTGAACAATCTAAAGCTTCTATTGAAATTACGGAATCTAATTTAAGTAATACAACTATTCGCTCTCCCATAGATGGAATCGTGCTTTCTCGCAATATTAATACTGGAGAGAACGTGACACCAAACGGAAAGCCGCTGTTTCTAATTTCCCAAGAGCTATCTAACATGAAGATTGATACCAATGTAAGCGAAGCTGATATAGGGAAAATTCAAAAGGACCAAAAGGCTTATTTCACAGTTGATGCTTTTCCCAATCAAACATTTGAAGGTACCGTCTCTCAAATAAGAAATGATCCTATAACTAATAACAATGTAGTAACATACAATGTGGTAGTTAACATAGAAAATACCGATAAGAAGTTAAAACCTGGTATGACAGCGGATGTAAAAATTATAGTAGCAGAGAAAAAGGACGTAATGCGTGTGCCAACCTCTGCACTAAGATTTATTCCCCCTTCTTCAGCCCAAATTGGTACTNACAATGTTGACATCAACGTTNCACCACATGTCTGGGTTCCAGCTAAAAATGGAGCAATAAGTGCAATTGCAGTAAAACCAGGGGTGGGCGATGGCCGATTCACGGAAATCACTGATGGGGATATAAAAGAAGGAGAGGAAGTAATTGTTGAAGCCCTTATTAAAGAAGATTCAGGAGACAATACCTCTTACTTACCCCAACCCAAGAGATTCTAACAAATGAACGGCAATAATCTCGTTATCGAAGTCAAAGACATACATAAGACCTATGACCTAGGAGATATAAAGGTCCAAGCCCTCAAAGGAATATCTCTTGAAATTGAAAGCGGCGATTTTGTATCAATAATGGGGGCATCTGGTTCAGGCAAAAGTACGTTCATGAACATAATAGGTTGTCTGGATAAACCTACCAGCGGGGAGTACTACCTCGATAACAATCAAGTTTCTTCAATGGAGTCAGATGAACTGGCAGAAATCAGAAATATCAAAATTGGTTTCGTATTTCAAAGCTTTAACCTTCTAGCAAGAACAACCGCAATTGAGAATGTTGAGCTTCCAATGATATATAACAACACTGATTCTAAAAAAAGATCAGAACTAGCCAACGAAGCTATTTTAAAAGTCGGACTGGATGGGAGAGAACATCACTTTCCCTCACAGCTCTCTGGCGGTCAGCAGCAACGAGTGGCTATAGCACGTGCCATAGTCAACAACCCAAGCATAATATTGGCAGATGAGCCCACTGGAAATCTTGACTCTCAGACAAGCATGGAAATCATGGAAATTTTTAAGGATTTAAACCGCCAAGGGAAAACAATTATAATGATTACGCACGAACAGGATATAGCAAATTATGCTCAAAGGGTAGTTACGTTTAAAGACGGATATATAACAGAAGACAAACGCCAAATATCCCGGAACTAATTTACTTCGGAAATCAGCAATTAACAGTTATCAACTTTTTGAATAAATCTAATACACAGTTCTTATAAATTCTGTACCGCCAACTGCAAAGTCCTCAAAAGAATCACCGTTTACATCTCCAAGTTCCTGAACTAATGATCCAAAGTTAGATTCCCCGCCCTCACCAATTAGCTCTGTTGTTGCATCTGAAGCTGATACTGTAGCAGGGAAGTCGTCCTGTCCAAAGAAAACATAGACATTGCCAGTAGTCGTTCCCGGAGCACCTATCGCAAAACCAGCATTTATAGGTTCCAGTATAAGAACTATTGCCGTATCTCTTCGTCTCTTATCTTGTTCAAAGTTTAATTGCGGCATAACAGTAACTGACTCCCCAAATCTGTCTCCCGGGTTTATACCTGTAAATTCAGTCTCAACAGGGGGAATCGTCCCATCGTCAAAGGAAGTATCTATATCATCACCTGAATATAAGAAAACGGAACCTGTGGACATATTAGTATCAGGCGCACCAACAATTACATCGTCCCTTTCCTCGCCGTCCTCATCTATATCCCCATCTCCAGAGAGGCTCATTCCAAAACTATCATCTCCGCTACCTTCAAGAATGACAACATTTTCGGTATCCACAGCCAGATCTCTACTATCAATATTATCTTGACCTTGTATCACATATGCCCTGCCTAACCCTGGGGCCCCAACTCCGATTTCATCAAAACTATTTCTTTTAATTCTTCCAACGTTCTCAAGATCAAAGCCAAACAAGCCACCAGTCCCCTCGCCCGTAAAAGTGGCACCTGCATCGGTAGCAGGAACTTCCTCATTTTGCTTAAGACCCTTGCCTCTAAAAATGTATGCCCTTCCTGTATCAGATCCAAAGAATGGCGCTCCGACCATAAACAGTCCGGACCCGTTTGTCACATCATTTCCGTCAGCAACCGAAAAGCCAAAGCCATCTCCAACATTTTCTCCAAGGACTTCAATTCGGTCCACACTGCTGTCAGCAAGATCAATTACACTTGGAAGGTCTCTACTACCAAAAATCACAAATACTTTTCCTCTATCGTTATCAAACCCGGGCGCACCAATTACAAGTTCCTGTGTCCGGGGGTCATTTTCAAAGTCCGGTATCCCTGCCAAGGAAGCTCCAAACATATCTTCAGGGTTTCCTATAACAGTCACATCCGCGTTAGTAACATCAATAACAGTAGCGCCGTTATTAGTTAAATCATTTTGACCGAAAAAGATATATACTCTTCCGAGACATGGATCACCAATAGCATAATCATTAATAAATGTTCCATCGTCTTCCCGGTCTCCATTAAAATTCCCTGATCCTGCAGAATCTCCAAGACAGCTACCAGGCTCATCACTAACATATTTCACGGATTGAAGAGGAGTAGTTAACTCAGCCACATTTGAAGGTTTTGAAGAATTGCCAACTTCATCATTGGTTCGGAGGGCATAAAAGAATGTCAGTTCCCCTGTTAAATCTAAACGGGGCGTGACAAAGGACTGAGGTGTTCCTGCAACATCCGGTTGTTGAAAATCAGGGATCTGAGCTGCATCATTGTAATTATCCCTAACTGCTTCTTCAATTACTAGAAATGGCACTCCATCTAAATTAGGTACCCCCAATATCTCCGCTACTTCTTCATTATCGTAAAATCTAATAAAGTAAATCGTGGCCCTGCCTTGATTACCCTTGTCTCCGGGAGCAGTCCAATCCAGCAACCTACTAACTTCATCTGAGGACAGATCAGTAATTGCTGCAGGAGGAGTATCATCCCCAACTGCACAAGAAATAATAAACAAGATAGCAAAGAGATAACTGATTCTTAGAAGTTTTATTGCGTTTAAACCAATTGTCATATTAATTTTCCTTGTGTTTCATTTTAAGAGCTTAAGATTGTACCGAACTAATGTCATTTTTCCAACAACATTATCACATTAAATAATTTTACCCGATTTGATAGGTATAAGTTGATATGGTAATTTCCCTTAGCCAGGAGTGAAAATATAGGGAGGACTGCAAAGTGGCAATAATTGATACAATTTTAGCGAGAGAAATCCTTGACTCAAGAGGAAATCCGACTGTAGAAGTCGATATAATATGTGAGGATGGATCATTTGGGAGAGCAGCTGTACCTTCAGGAGCTTCCACAGGTGAACACGAGGCTATTGAACTTAGAGATAAGGTAAAGAAAAGGTACCTGGGCAAAGGTGTTCAAAAAGCAGTTAAAAATGTTAATGAAGTTATAGCTCCGAAATTAATAGGCGCAGATGTAACAGCCCAATACGATATTGACAAGCTCATGCTGAAATTAGACGGGACGTCTAACAAATCTAAATTAGGGGCAAACGCAATCTTAGGAGTCTCCCTTGCAGTTGCTAAAGCAGCTGCCAATTCGCTGTATATCCCGCTTTATGCATATCTTGGCGGTATCTCAGCCAACACACTGCCAGTACCATTAATGAATATTATAAATGGCGGCGCTCATGCTGATAACAATCTGGACTTTCAAGAATTTATGATAGTACCAACAGGTTTTACAAAATTCTCAGAAGCTATCAGATCTGGGGTAGAAGTATTTCATAATCTAAAATCGATTCTTACAAAAAAGGGCTACACAACATCAGTCGGTGATGAAGGCGGGTTTGCTCCCAACCTAAAATCTAATGAGGAAGCGATAGAATGTATACTCGAGGCAATCACAAAAGCAGGTTATAAAATTGGTGATGGAATTTCACTAGCTCTGGATGTGGCATCCAGCGAATTTTATCAAAATGGAAAATATACAATGGAAGGCAAAAAAATTGGTAGAGATAAGCTAATTGATGTTTACAGTAATTGGGTAAAACAATATCCGATTATTTCTATTGAAGATCCTCTTGCCGAAGATGACTGGAAAGGCTGGCAAACTATGACTAAAGAGCTTGGGGATAAGGTGCAAATTGTTGGAGATGATTTCTTTGTCACCAATACAAAAAGACTTGCAAGAGGAATTAAAGAAAACTCAGCAAACTCAATCTTAGTTAAAGTTAACCAAATAGGCTCATTAACTGAAACTCTTGAAGCAATAAGGATGGCTCAGAATGCTGGTTATACCTATGTAATCTCTCACCGCTCCGGTGAAACCGAGGATTCCACAATTGCGGACATTGCAGTTGCCACAAACTCTGGGCAAATAAAAACTGGATCAGCTTCCAGAAGTGATAGGATATCTAAATACAATCAGCTTTTAAGAATAGAAGAAGAGCTGGGAGATGAAGCGATTTATCTGGGTAGAAAAGCATTTAAGATTTAACAAATCTTGATATTTCCAATATCGTATATATTTTTTTTAAACGGCGAAGCATCGCTATTAAACATAAAAGCAAATTAGTGTGGTAACTTATACTTATAACTTAGGGATTACCACAATATAAAAGGATAATAATATGTCGGCTAGAACACTTTTTGATAAAATTTGGGAACAGCATGTAGTCTTTGAAGAAGAGGGGCAACCCACACTTATATACATAGATTTGCATCTTGTTCATGAGGTTACTTCTCCTCAAGCTTTTGAAGGGCTACGTCTAACAGACCGCATCGTCAGAAGACCCGATCTGACTTTTGCAACTATGGACCACAATGTCCCAACAACAGATAGGTCACTGCCTATTGAAGATCCTATTTCCGCAAGACAGATTGAAGTTCTAGAGCAAAACTGCGAAGAATTTAGAGTGCCGCTATTTGGATTAAATGTAAACAGCGATCTTCAGGGAATAGTTCATATCATAGGACCTGAGCTTGGACTTACCAAACCAGGAATGACAATAGTTTGCGGGGACAGCCACACTTCAACTCACGGCGCTTTTGGATCACTGGCTTTTGGTATTGGAACAAGTGAAGTAGAACACGTTCTTGCAACTCAGTGTTTAAGACAAAACAAGCCTAAAGAGTTTGAAATTCGTGTTGAAGGCGAGCGTGGATACGGAGTAACGGCTAAAGACATAATTTTAAACATCATAGGACACATAGGAACAGCTGGTGCTACTGGAACAGTTGTTGAATATAGAGGATCTGCCATTGAGGCTCTTACAATGGAAGAGAGAATGACAGTTTGCAATATGTCAATTGAGGCAGGTGCAAGAGCAGGAATGATTGCTCCTGATGAAAAGACTTTCGAATATGTAAAAGGCCGCAAATTCTCGCCTAAGGGTAAGGACTGGGAAGAAGCGCTTAAACAATGGGGAGAGCTAAAAACAGATGAAGGCGCTCATTTTGATAAATCTCTAACTCTAGATGCTGCAAAAATTGTTCCTCAAGTCAGTTGGGGCACCAATCCTGGTATGGTACTCGATGTTACGGATAAGATCCCTAACCCAGATGAGATTGAAGACGAAAATACCAAAAAAGCTACTATTAGCGCACTTGAGTACATGGGTTTGGATGCCGGAACACCTATTGAGGATATTAAGATTGACCGTGTATTTATCGGTTCATGCACCAACGGTAGAATTCAAGATTTAACAGAAGTTGCCAAGTTAGTAAAGGGCAGAAAAGTAGCTCCAACTGTAAGTGCAATGATCGTACCTGGCTCTCAGATGATAAAATGGCAGGCAGAGAAACTTGGTCTGGATAAAATATTCAAAGAAGCTGGTTTCGATTGGAGAGAATCAGGGTGCAGCATGTGCCTTGGAATGAACCCCGACATACTACAGCCTGGAGAGAGATGCGCAAGCACTTCAAATAGAAACTTTGAAGGCAGGCAAGGTAAAGGTGGAAGAACTCATCTTGTCAGCCCGGCGATGGCTGCGGCTGCGGCTATTGAAGGACATTTTGTGGATGTTAGGAATTGGGATTTAGACAAAGAAATATAAAGAGGAAAGATAATGGAACCATTAGAAAGAGTACATGGCATCGTTGCTCCACTCGACAGAATGAACGTGGACACAGATCAGATAATTCCAAAACAGTTTTTAAAAAGGGTTGAAAGAACCGGGTTTGGAGAATTCTTATTTTTTGACTGGCGCTATCATGAAGATGGAACGCCGAATCTTGATTTTGAACTCAACCATGAGCACTACAAAGATGCCAAAATTTTATTGACCAGCCATAATTTTGGAAGCGGAAGCTCTAGAGAACATGCCCCGTGGGCTTTAAGGGAGTTTGGTTTTCAGGTTATTATTGCCCCCTCCTTTGCTGACATTTTTTATAACAACTGTTTTAAAAATGCCATCCTACCAATAGTCCTACCCGAGGAGAAAGTGAAGGAATTATTCGATCTTGTTAATTCAAAGAAAGGCCATGAAATGACAGTGGATCTGAAATCTCAAACTATTTCTGATGATGAGGGCTGGTCTATCAATTTTGATATCGATCCATTTAAGAAGAAAAGCCTACTGGAAGGACTCGATGATATTGGACACTCCCTTGAGCATGAAGATAAGATCAGAATTTATGAGAATAAGCACTCAATTGAGAGGAAATGGGTAATACCCAATGACTCCCAATAAACCGAAGAATCTTGCCTTTACCAAATCCTTGATTCCTATAATGGGCTAAGCTTAGAATTACACTGACGGTTATGAAAAACGTGTGAGAAAAGCAAAATCAATAATTTTCTCGCTTCAAGTAAATAGCTCTTGGTAGTTTAGTAAAGAGTAGAATTTTCAGTTAAAGCTCAAATAATATTTCTCAGACAATAACTTTTAGACCAAGATAAATCATTGTTCTCCCAACCTATAATTACTCCAATATTAATATTATACCCATATATTTACAATCAAATCTTTATAAAATATCAATAATTTAAACCCCTTACACACATTCACACTGATTTTATGCTATACTTATTCAAATGGCACAAATCTTGTATAAGATTTGAGTTGTATTATACTCTAATAGAGTTAAAGATACGTAAAACGATTCGAACAAAAAAAGACCATGAGTACAAATTTAAGTCAAACAACTTCTCAAAGACAAGTACTGCAGCAACGTCTGATTTTAACTCAGGAGCTACAGCTGTTCTTAAAGTTAATTCAGATGAATACACTCGAATTAAAAGATTATTTGGAAGAGCAGTTAATCGAAAATCCAACTTTAGAAGAGTCTGAAGATGCTAAAGAGAAAACAGAGGAGAGCTCTAACGAAGAATTTGATTTGAGTAATATAGGTGACGACCGCATTTTTGGAAACCAAGAAAACGATATACCACATTACTCATCAAGGGAATTTTTTGATGATCGCGAAGAAGAATCCCCTTGGGAAAACAGAATCAGTTCTGATGAGTCTCTAATNGATCATCTAAGATGGCAACTCCATATATCTGACTTCTCACACGAGGANAAAGAGATCGCCTCAACAATTATAGGAAATACAAATGAAGATGGATACCTTGAGACAGATATTGAAGAAGTTGCGCATACCTATCTAAATCAAATCCAGGATATGGAGAAATCAAACACTCAATATCAAGATGACCACACATACAATGTTGAGGTTATTATCAATAAAGCCAAAGCAGTTTTAAATAAGATTCAAACATCCTTTGATCCAACCGGAGTCTGTTCAAGAAACTTAAAGGAATGTTTAAAACTCCAGGCGCTAGATCTAGGCTACCCTGAAGACAGTCTTGTAGTTGAAATGATTGAGAAACATTTTGAAGATATTAATGAGAATGATCTGACTAATATTTTAGATGCAATTCACGATTCAACTCAAGAAGTCCAAGAAGCTATGGCCGCAATCTCATCTCTTGAACCTAGACCTGGAAGACCATACTTCGTTAAAGATTCTGAAAAATATATAGTTCCTGATTTCTATGTTTATAATATGGGAGATGAACTTCAAATTCAGCTAAACCGTGATTTCCCGAGAGTCAGAATAAGCAATTACTACAAAAACCTAATAAAGAAAGAAAAGACAGAAAAGACTCTGCCACCGGAAGCAAAGCAATTTATCAAAGAAAAACTTGAAGCAGCGCAAAGAATTATGAAATGCCTTGATGAAAGGGAAGAAACAGTAAAGAAAATTATTTCTAAGATTGTAGAAGTTCAAAGTGAATTTTTTGCCCATGGAAAGGAATATATAAAACCTCTTATATTAAAAGACGTAGCACAGTCTGTTGGGGTTCACGAATCCACAGTAAGCAGAATTACCAGTAGAAGATATATCCAAACACCTCAAGGTACGATAGAGCTCAAATCGCTATTTTCCAGAAGAATCGAGTCATCTCAGGGAAAAGATATTTCTTTTGAAAAAGTAAAGTCGATTATGAAGAATATTATATCAAGCGAAATGCCAGAAAGCCCTTATTCGGATGAGGATATTTCTAAAATATTTGAAAGAAGAAATATTACTGTTGCCAGGAGAACAGTTGCAAAATACAGGAAAATACTTAAAATACCTTCTTCTTCAGTAAGATCACGAAAATACAAGGAAAACAGAAATGAAAGTAACAGTAACAATTAGACATCTTAAAAACTCAAAAGACACAGAAAAAATAAAGGCTTATGCCCTAAAGAAATCTAATAGAATTGAAAGGTATGTGAAATCTGAAAAAGACCCTTCGGAATTAAAATTTATCTTATCTTCTGAGAAATTTAGAGATACAGCAGAAATCTCTATTAGCTGCGGAAAGATTAAAGCTACTAGCTCAGTTGAGACCAACGACATTTATGCAGCCATAGACGATGCTGTGGACACAATAATTAAACAACTAAAAAAACAAACGGAAAAGAAAACCAAAGAAAAAAGAAGAACCGGGAATAAATCTAAAAACGAAATTACGGAATCAAACCCTTCCCAGAATTTAGATTTTGATTATTTAGAGGATATAAGAGTACATAAACTGCCCCCTAAACCTATGTCCCTAGAAGAAGCTTCCCTTCAGCTTCAAGTATCTGATGCTAATTTTGTAGCCTTTAAAAATAGTGAGAGCGGTTCAATGAATGTGATCTACATTAGCCGCAGAGGTCAGAAAATCTTAATAGAACCATAGTTTGTAAATGCAATATGAAAATAGCAGACTTCTTGGCAGCAAACACTATAATCTCTAACCTTAATTCAAAAACCAAGCAAGACGTTATCAGAGAACTTGCTAGTACCATTACATCTGCACATTCTAATATTAACAGTGAGAAATTGGTGGAAGTCTTATTGGAACGTGAGAAACTGTGTAGTACCGCAATAGACTCAGGCGTTGCAGTGCCTCATGCAAAGATAAGCGGCATTACAGAAACAATCTTAGGCTTTGGGAGAAGTATGGACGGCATAGTCTTTGAATCGTTAGACAATAAACCTACAAATTTTTTTATAACCCTCGTTACTCCTGAAGATACTACCGGTACTCAGATTCAATTATTAGCGCAGATTTCTAAAGTATTTAGAAACCAAGAATTGAGATCCAAATTAATGAAATGTGAATCAGAGGAAGAAATATTACAAGCAATCAAATTAGAAGATGAAAAGTACTAATCCTGACATGAAAACCGATCAAAAGAGAAATCTATAAAATCTGATGCCTATGGGTAACAAAACCTTGCCGAATAATAATCTCTTTACAACTGTTCACGGAATTTTGCTGGAGGTAAAGGGGTTAGGAATTCTAATTATAGGCAAAAGCGGAGTTGGAAAGAGTGATACAGCGCTTGAGTTAATAACAAGAGGTTCTAAACTCATCACAGATGATGTAGTAGAAATTACAGTTGGAAAATCAGGAGAGCTGATAGGTAGCGGTCCGGACAAAACAAAACACTTAATGGAAATAAAAGGACTTGGAATCATTAATATAATGGACTTATACGGAGACAAATATATATTAAAGAATAGAAATATAAATATGGTTATTGAACTTACAAGATGGGATTCTAATATTGAGTATGATAGACTGGGTGTAGAGGAGAATTACTACAACATAATGGGGGTAGAATTGCCTCATCTCTTATTACCCATAAGACCCACTACAAACACCGCAACCATAATAGAGCTTGCTATACGTAATCAGATATTCAAATCAAATAACAAAAGAACCAATCAAGAACAACTAAAAAATGCAGGATAAAAAATGACCAACTTAGTTATTATTAGCGGGTTATCCGGTTCCGGAAAGAGTACAGCTATAAATGTGCTTGAAGATATGGACTATTACTGTGTGGATAATATACCCCCTACTCTGCTGCCAACCTTTATAGAGCTTTGTGAGAATTCAGATAAAGAAATAAGTAAAGTTGCACTAGTAATTGATATACGTGAAAGAGTTTCCTTTGACAGAGCCCCAGAAGTAATTAGAGAATTTATGAAAAAGGGTTATCCAGTAGATATGATATTTTTAGAATCATCCGACGCAATGCTAATAAAGAGATATAAAGAAACCCGAAGAAAACATCCACTCTCAGATGATGGAAATATTGCGGATGGCATATCTAAAGAAAGAAGAATACTGGAACAGCTAAAAGAACTTTCTAATTACATAATAGACACCTCAGAGCTAAACGTTCATCAATTAAGCGATATTATCAAGAATAAATTCAACAAACCGAATACTCAGAATATCTTACTAAACATTATTTCATTCGGCTTTAAACATGGTATACCTAATGATGCAGATATGATCTTTGATGTTAGGTTTTTACCTAATCCGCATTTTGTCGAAGACTTGAGAGATCTTAACGGTACAGACAAAGATGTCATTGACTTCATAATGAACAAAGAAGAATCCAGACAATTTATAGAGAAAGTCACTGATTTTCTGGAATATTTAGTGCCCAATTATGAAAAGGAAGGAAAATCCTATCTGACAATAGCCATAGGTTGTACAGGTGGAAAACATCGATCAGTAGCAATAACAGACATGGTAGCTCAGCATTTTAAAGATCTTTCGCCTTTAACCAGACACAGGGACGTATCTAAAAACTAAGGAGATATAAATGGTTGGCATAGTTTTGGTAACACACGGAGAATTAGCCAAAGAACTTATAGCTGCCGTAAATTTTGTACTTTCCTCAGAGCCTTCCGCAAAAATTTGCGGTGTAAGCCTTGACCCCGACAGGGAGTTTGAGTCATTCAAACAGGATATAAAGAATGCCATTAAAAAAGTCAAATCTAAAGACGGCATTTTGCTTGTTACAGATATGTTTGGAGGCACTCCCTCCAATATCAGCCTGACATTCCTTGAAGAAAACAAAGTTGAGGTAATATCAGGAGTTAATCTTCCAATGCTATTAAAACTCGCTACTCTATCTAATAAAGTTACGTTAGATGAAGCAGTCAAAATAGCAGAGTCCGCCGGAAGGGAAAACATTATTGTAGCGAGCAGGCTTCTTCAAAATAGGGATTGACATATATATCAATTCCGGATCCTTTTGAAAAATATAACGATAGAGTATACTAATTCTGTTTTATAAATCACAAACAATAACAACAAACAAGGTAAAACCAATGAAACAAGAAACTATAGATAGAATTATTGATGCTTGGAAAAAATATCTTTTCCAAGGTGAAATGGAAGATTATCAACTTGAGATAGATGATAATGTGCCGATCGAGTTTGCGGCAATAGCTCTGCACTTAGACTCAAGAACCATAAGAGCTTCAGGAAAATCAGAGGACTACTACGAAGGATTCCGCGAAGCTGCAATTGAAATACTGAGTCTGATCCAAGTAGAAATTGCCCAAGATGATCAGCTAAAAGTGGTATCTCTATATCTCAGAGAAGTTGACGACAACAAACAAGAAGAATTAGCTAAAAATATTTGGGGTTAATATATAGGTGATTTGCCCTCCTAGGTCATTATTTTTCTAAAACAAACCAAATAAAGAATATGAAACTAGTAGACTTATTTGATTGCTTTCTTATAGATTTAGATGGAGTTATATACATCGGCGACTCTGCAGTTCCGGGATCAGTAGAAACAATAAAGAATTTACTAAGCAATAATAAGACTGTCATATTTTTAACTAACAACCCCAGGCATAACATTTCTCAATACTCGCAGAAGCTTAACAAGCTTGGTATTGAGGGAACTTCTTTAAACATAATAACTTCAAGCACTGCACTTGCTCAGCATATAAAAACCGAATTCGAAAATCTGAAAGATAAAACAGCATTTGTTATAGGAAGTAACTCTCTCAAAAAGGAAATCGAACTTACAGGCCTAAAACTTGTAACCGGGGATGAAGCCAAAAAAGCTGATTTTCTAATCTTTGGAGGGCACCCAGAGTTTCATTATGAAGAGATGAAGATTGCCACTCTAGCATTAGCAAATGGTGCCCACTTCTATGCAACTAACCGCGACATGGTTTATCCAACCATAGAAGGACATATACCAGCTACAGGTGCAATGCTTGCTTCTATCGAAGTCGCATCCGGGCAAAAAGCAATAAGTGCTGGGAAACCAGAGACTATGATGTTTGATCTTGCATATAACCACCACGATCATGAAAAAGATAGAACAGTAATCATTGGCGATCATCTTGATACGGATATTTTAGGCGGTCAGAATGCAGGTATAACTACAGTCTTAATTATATCCGACCCAAACATTGAAGAAGAGCTTAAGCAATCAGACATAAGACCTGATTATATTATTAAAGACTTAAGGGAATTGTTTATTGATATAAACGATTTAGATAATCGATAACCCCACTTTTTTGCTGCATAAAGACCTAATAGTCCTTTTGAATTTTTCATGAACACCACAAACCTGCAATTATTAAAAACGAAATATTAGAATTATCTCGGGTAAACTAATAGTAATAGATTATTATATTTCTTCTAATAAGCAGTGCTTACAAGCGTTAACTTTTTTTACCTGAAGGGAAAAAATAAAACCTATTAAGAGTTATTACAATTATGATAAATGAAAGTATGTCTACGCAATTTCAATTAAGCTCAAATAATAAAGGCATTCTCTTTATGGTTCTCGGTGGCTTAGCATTCGCTTCTATGGGAGCTTTGACCCATGAGCTGGGCAACTACTGCGACTGGCTACTCATAGCTTTTTTTAGAATGCTTATATCTTTTGTAATAGCGCTTACACTTGCGCTTAAGGCTGGGGTCAACCCATTTATTATTAATAACAAGACACTTTGGTTAAGAAGTCTTATTGGAAGCTCGGCTATGCTCGCAACCTTCTACGCTATAACAAAACTACCAATATCAGAGGTCGCTGTAATAACTGAGACAAGACCTATATGGGTAGCTATAGTAGCAGGATACATTCTGGGGGAGACTGCTGGTAAAAAGGTATGGATTTCGATCATATTCGGTATTATAGGTGTAGTTTTAGTAGAACACCCAAGAATTCTGGAACAAAATTTTGCAGGACTTCTTGCTCTTTATGCGGCTTTTGGTGGGGCGGTGGTTATGATTTGTCTGAGAAAATTAAAAAATTTAGACCTCAGAATAATTATCACTCACTTCTCGGGTACAGCAACAATAATAACATTGATTACGCTATTTTTCGTCCGCGGAGAAGTAGATCTATCTCCTTTGATTAATACAAATACCACTTTAATGATGCTCGGTGTAGGTATTTTCGGAACAATAGGTCAGATCGCCATGACAAAAGCATTTTCAGTTGGTGAGGCACCGAGTGTTGCTTCAGCTGGGTTTATAAAAGTTGGTTTTTCAGCCGGTTTTGATTTATTAATCTGGAATTATGTCTTTAATATACCAACAATAATTGGAATGGCATTGATTTTGTTATCGACTACTTGGCTATTTGGTAGAAAGAAAGAAACTAAAGTGCAAAATCAAGTTTTAGAGCCTAAACTAAATAAAGAAGAATTACTTACTGGAAAGTAGTATTATTTTCTAAATATTAAACTTATTCAAAGGACTTCCATATATAATTTCCTTTTTTATCTATGTAGGCCCACTTTCCTCCGCCCAACTCAACAATTGCGAGCCCGCCTGAAAAACTAATAGCGCTCTCAAATTGAGGGTCAATAACCATTTCTCCACGTTTGTTGACATACCCCCATTTATTGCCGATTTTGATCGTCGCAAGACCCTCTGAGAAATCTCCTACCTGGTCAAATTCGGGTTGTACAATTAATAAACCAGTTCTATTAATAAATCCGAACTTGCCCCCCCTAGACACAGCTGCCGCACCTTCACTAAAATGTCTTGCAGTTTCGTAATCTGTTTTAAGTTGAACCTCTCCAAATTTATCTATGTACACATAATTACCATCTTTATAAACGCATGCCACTCCCTCTGAGTAACCCTGGGCATATTCAAATTTAGGTTTAATAAAAAACTTTCCGCTCTTTTTAAGATACCCACCCTTCCCGTCTAGCAAGACAAGAGCTAATCCATCAGAATAGCCAAATGCTTTTTCGAATTGAGGCTCTGTGATAGTTTCTCCCTCTTTATTGATATATCCCCACTGTCCGTTGTATTTAACACTTGCAAGACCTTCGGAAAAGGGATTTGCATCTTCAAACCTAGGCTCAATAACCATTTTACCAACACTATTTATATATCCATAAGCCCCGTCAACTTTTACATGCGCAAGCCCGTCAGAAAACTTGTGGGCTTCTATATATTCAGGAGTTACTATCAATATATCCCAGTAATTAATATATCCCCACCTGTCATCTTTTTTAACAAGCGCCCTGCCGTCTGAAAAATCCACCGCACCTTGATATTTAAGTGGAATTACTACCTCACCTTGTTTGTTTATAAAACCCCAATTGTTATCCTCCGCAATTGGAAAAAGTGCACCTTGCTCGTTTCTTGTAACATTTTTTACTGAGGGTCCGCCACACGCCAGGACAAAAAGAAAAACGAATATTAAAAGAACCTCTAAAACTTTCAAACTAATCCCTCCTAATTACATGTTACATAATTGATGTATCTTCCTTGAAGCAATAATGTTAATCAAAATAATGATATTTTAAAGAGCAGAGTGAATAGGTAGATATTCGGCTGTTTTTTCGTTATTAATACAGAGGTAAAGAAAGCATTTAGGAAAAGGGCTCAGTAAACCGGCAAATTGATACCGAGCCCCTCCTAAGTTAAATTTCGTTACAATTAAGGCTCTATAACTACCTTAATAGCATTGTCTATTCTTTGATCCATAAGTTCATAACCTCTTGGGCATTCGTCCAAAGGTAGTCTGTGAGAAATTACATGGGTAGGATCTAACCTACCATCTTCAACATGAGGCATGAGTTCAGGGATATAGCGTTTTGCAGGAGCTACTCCACCTTTTAAATTTAAGTTTCTAAGGAAAAAGTCGGTCATGTTAAGCGGAAATGGTTCCCAAAAAAGCCCTGTAATAGATATAGTTCCACCAGGTTGGGACATCTCAAGAGATGACTGTAGTGAATCTGTGTTACCTACACATTCAATCACTACATTTGCACCGTGCCCACCGCTTAACTCTTTAATTATTTCCATTGGTTCCTGGTTATGAGAATTAATAACAGTTGTAGCGCCGTATTTCTTTGCAATATCGAGTCTATAATCATGGTGACCGATTGTTACAACGTGCGCAGGGTTAAAAAGTGTAGCCGCATAAGTAGCAAACAACCCTACAGGCCCGTCTCCATATATTACAACTACATCCCCAGGCTGTATATTGCCATTCTTTGCGCCGTGATAGCCTGTACATATATTATCACCCAGAAACAGAGTCTTCTCATCCTGGCTATCATCTGAAAGGCTTTCAGGAGGTTTTACCAAAGTACCGTCTGCATGTGAAACCTTGACGTATTCCGCCTGACAGCCCGGATGCCCTCCGAGCAAGTCTCCAAATCCAAAACACCCGCCCTTCATACAGGAAGTGTGAAGACCTTTTTGGCAGTAATGACAGTCACCGCAGCTCACCCAAAATGGTCCAATAACTTTGTCCCCTTTTTTAAGTGACTTCACTTCACTTCCAACTTCCTCGATACGCCCTACAAATTCATGCCCAACAGTGTCTCCTTCATTTAAAGGAAAATGGCCTCTATAAATATGGAGATCAGACCCGCATATAGCTCCCTTTGTGACTTTCACGATCACATCAGTGGGATTTTCAATTACCGGGTCCGGCACTTCGTCAACGCTTACATTTTTTAATCCGTGGTACACCGTCGCTTTCATGTATATCTCCTTTTTTACTTCCCTTATGCTTAGTATGTTAAATTACATAATAACTATTATCCAATATCAATTGCGAATAAGCAATCATATAATACCGATTGGGATTTTGTCTTTGATAGCACAGTGACTAAATGGTAGAATTTCTATTAATCAATCAGAAACAGATAAATAGGAAAACCAATGAGAAAGGTTAAAGAACTAAAGCACACACAGATTTACAAAACTTGTGATTTACGCCCACTTAAATTTAAAACAACAGATGATTTAACTCCCTGCAGAGATTACATTGGACAAAATCGGGCGGTAGATGCAATCAACTTTGGTCTAGGGATGGAGTTCACAGGATATAATTTATATCTTGCAGGTCCTCCAGGCGTAGGTAAAACGACAACCATTGAAACCATCCTTTCTTTAATTGCTAAAGACAAACCATCTCCCAAAGATTGGTGCTATGTTTTTAATTTTCAGGATCCAAATGCTCCCAAAGCAATAGATCTCCCAAAAGGTAAAGGAAAAAAACTAAAGATTGATATGGAAGAGTTCCTTCAGGATCTCAAGATGGACATACCCAGAGCTTTTGAAAGTAAAGAGTTTGAAGAGCAAAAACAAAACACAATGAATCAAGTTCAAAGAGAAAAGAATGATCTCTTTGAAAAACTACAAAAGAAAGCTAACGAAAGCGAGATCCAGGTACAGTTCTCACCAACCGGAATAATCACAATTCCTTTAATTAAAGGCAAACCGGTAACTCAGGAAAATTATAATTCTCTGGATGAGGAAACAAAAAAGAAAATAAAAGCTAGTAAAGAAAAAATAGATACTGAAGTTGCCGAAGTTTTAAAAGTTGCTCGAAAACTTGAGAGACATGCTGGTGACAAAGTAAAAGAACTTGAGAAAAAGGTCGCACTTTTTTCAGTGCGGGACTTAATCGAAATTATTAGAGACAAATATAAATCATATCCACAGGTAATTGACTATTTTGACCAGCTTCAAAAACATATATTAGAAAACATTGACAATTTTCTTCCTGCAAAGAATCTACAACCCATGCAAATGCCAATGAGAATGCCTCAGCAGGAAACTACATTTACGGAATATAAAGTTAATGTATTTATTGATAACTCTAAGACACAAGGCGCTCCTGTAATCTTTGAGAGCCATCCTACATATACAAATTTATTCGGATCCATTGAAAAAGAAGCTAGATTTGGAGCATTAGTAACTGATTTCACTATGATTCTTGCCGGCTCTCTTGCAAAAGCAAGCGGGGGCTATTTAGTGATTGATGCGCTTGATTTATTTCAGTATCCATTCGTATGGGACTCTCTAAAAAAGGCTCTGGAGAATGAAGAGCTGAGAATTGAAGATGTATACCAACAGTATGGTTTCTCAAGTACTGTTGGGATTAAGCCCGAGCCGGTAAAACTTGATGTTAAACTCGTAATTGCTGGGAACTCTCAGCTATACCATATGCTATATGCATACGATGAAGATTTTAGAAAACTTTTTAAAGTAAAAGCCGATTTTGATTACATAGTGGATAGAAATGATAGTACCCTTTCACAATATTCATGCTTTATAAAATCTGTTTGTGATATGGATGGTCTAAATAAGTTTGACAGATCAGGCGTGGAAACGGTGATTGAATACTCATCCAGACTAGCGGGGGACCAAAACAAACTATCGGTTCAGTTCGGATCAATAACCAAGATCTTAAAAGAAGCTAATTACTGGTCTAAGTTAGATAACAACAGTAAATCTATAAAACGGCAACATGTAGAGAAAGCTATAGATGAAAAGATATATAGATCCAACATGATTGAAGAGAAAATTCAAGAGATGATTATTAAGGGAAGTATACTAGTAGACACAGAGGGTTTGGTTGTTGGGCAAATCAATGGGCTTGCTGTTTATAACATTGGAGACTATGCATTTGGTAAACCCTCACGTCTTACGTGTGAAACTTATATGGGCACTGAGGGGTTAATAAACATTGACCGCAGAGCCAAACTTAGCGGAAATATTCATGATAAAGGGGTCTTGATACTTAGTGGCTATTTAGGGAGCACATATGCACAGAAAAAACCGCTGAGTTTATCGGCAAGTATAGGATTTGAACAGAGTTATGATGTTATAGACGGAGACAGCGCTTCCACTGCAGAATTAGTTGTTCTTTTATCCAGTCTATCCGGGATACCAATAAAACAGAGTTTTGCTATAACAGGTTCAATCAACCAAAAAGGGCAAATCCAGCCAATTGGCGGCGTAAATGAAAAAGTCGAAGGATTCTATGATGTGTGTAAAGCAAAAGGACTAAACGGAGAGCAGGGAGTCGTCATACCTCACCAAAATGTTAAGAATCTTATGTTAAGAAAAGAGGTTGTTCAGGCCGTTAAAGATAACAAATTCCACATCTATCCGATTGAATCAGTTGATCAGGCAATTGAACTTTTGACAGGAAAAGAAGCTGGGAAAAAAGGAAGCACAGGGAAATTTAAAACAGGGACAGTTAATTATCTGGTAGACAAAAAGCTTAAAGAATTTGCTGAAGATTACCGCAAATTCGGAAGACAAAATACAAATATCAGAAAAGGTAATGGTTCGGTTTAAAAACAAGGTAGATCTATCTTGAAGGTAATGTCCTTCGCTTCTTATTGTATCCGAATAACTCTATAAAATTGCCGAATACAGTGTTGCTAAGTTCGTTAAGACGAATGATATAATCTGGGGTTTCAGTTCTAATCTGCTCTGGATCAATTTTTCCATTTAAATCCTCTATTTCTTTTTTGTTTTCCGGAACCACCAGCCAACGCTCTACCATAGGTTTATCAACTTCAAGGTGAAACTGAAATCCGTATATGTTTTGACCATATCTAAATGCCTGGTTAGTGCATAGTGGAGAAGAAGCCAGGAGCTTAGCCCCTTTAGGCAAGTCAAAGGTATCGCCATGCCACTGAAAGATTTTTTCTTCCTGCATCAAATTTGAAATTAATGGATCCTTCTCTCCTTCATTAGTAGGAGAAACTTCATACCATCCGATTTCTTTCTCAGGATTTTTTCTGACTTTTGCACCAAGAGCTTTTGCGAGGAGCTGTGAGCCAAGACATATACCTAATATTGGCAAATCTTTTTCAACAGCTGCTTTGATAAGTTTCACTTCGGTTTTTAAATTATGATATTTATCAACTTCATCGACGTTCATTGGACCGCCTAATACAATTAAGCCATCATAACCATCCAGACTCGGCTCGGCATCGGGATGGCGCTCGAAATTAACATACTTAATCCTAAAACCGGCGTCTCTTAATAGAGGATCAAGGGTTCCTAGAATTTCATAAGCTACATGTTGAAAAACGAGTAATCTTGGCATTTTTGTTGAATTCCTAAATCAACAGATGATAGAGAAAATAGATTCTACCTAGTAAATACAATTTAGAGAATAAAAACAGCGAAAAGAAGAATTAGAGACAACCTTAATAGTTGTCTCTAATTCTTGTCTGATTTGAAAATTTGAATTAAGGCAATTAAGTTGTCTATTCGCCTTTAAGATATTTAACAACATCTTCTTGAATTGATTCGTCTACCAATTCTCTCCACTCATCGTTCCCTTCGCCTATTGAAGCTCTGATTTTGGTTGCAGAAACCCAGCCGATATTCTCAGGTGGTTCAAACTCATTCATCTCGTAACCAACTCCCCTACCCCAGTTAACGGATTCTATATCTGGGATTATCATTACCACAACATCATCACCTTTGCTTTCATGATATTTCCTAATCATGTCAACTGTTTGTTCTGTGGTAAATGGGTTTTTTTCATCAGGTGGAATGTCTCTTACCATAATTAGGCAAGGAACTCCTTTATCTAGTTTCTGTTTTACTAGGGTTAAGTGTCCTAGATGATATGGCTGATACCTACCAATAAAAATAGCTCTTTTGCTATTATTAGGCTGTATATCAGGATGGCCATGATTTGTAACTGTCCATTCACTCATTATAAGTCTCCTTAATGGTAATTTAGATTATTTTAATGGATATTGCAGGATTTGATTAGTAAGGCGAAAACATTGCAACATCAATCATCAAATTAAACAAAGCTCTGATTATACCAGTCCATACTCATTTTTCAATTTGAGCTAGTTTATCATTTTATGAATAGAAATAGTGGTATATCATTGGGAGCAGATTAGTTAATCAAGCACTTTATTTAGAGCATATTCAGATATTAAGTTATAGATCAGGATCCCCAGTTGCCTATTTTAGTTTGTTTTTTCAAAGAGTTTTCAAGTAGGTTAAGAAATACAGTCCTTTTCACTTCTTTTCCTCCTAAACCAAGCATATGATCATTTGGGACTTGAGAATCAATAAAATTAAAATCCCAAGACCTAAGTTTATCGACCAAAGAATATAGCGCTACTTTAGATGCGTTACTCTTTTCAAAAAACATAGATTCCCCAAAAAAAACGCCCCCTAATGATACACCGTATAATCCCCCCACAAGTTTTCCCTCATGAAAAGTTTCAACAGAATGCGCATACCCTTCATTATGCAATCTGATATAAGCCTCAATCATTTCATCTGTTATCCATGTTCCATTTTGCCCTGCTCGTTCAACCATTGCACACTTTGTGATTACATCCTTAAATGCAGTATCGAAACGTACTTCATAAATTTTAGATCTGACAACTTTTTTTAGCTTGCTTGAGACATGTAGATTATCAAAAAAAATAATTAGTCTAGGATCCGGCGAAAACCACATAATGGGATCACCTTCAGAATACCAGGGGAAGATGCCGCTTCTATAAGCCAGAAGTAATCTCTCTACAGAAAGATCACCGCCGACAGCAAGCAATCCGCTAGATTCTGCGCTTTGTGGATTGGGAAATACCAAAGAATCATCTAGTATATAAACTGTCATTTGATTGGATATTTATGAAAATTGGTTATCTATCTGTATGCCCTAAAGATTTCTCTGGAGCTATTTCATCTCTGACCAACTTCTTTATTTCTTTTATATCAGGAAATCTGCCTTTATCTTGTAGAGACCATATAATTTGATTGTTTACCCTAATTTCAAATATTCCACCTGTTGCAGGTCTTAAAGAAACTTCTGAAAGCTCTTCATCAAAAGTAGTTAAAATTTCCTGTGCAATCCAACTAGATCGCAATAACCAACGGCACTTTTTACAATAAAAAATCTCTAACTTATTATTAGTTTCCAATTATACCTCTTAACATATTATTATGCCTTATTTTATCAGTTCAGTTTTGCAGAGTCTAATACGAACGTACAAAAAACAATTGAATTAAAAAAAATTTGTGAGATAATCGATTTAAAATAGAATTCTGTATGACGGAGGTAGTTAATGTTCAAAGAATTTAGAGAGTTTGCTATGCGTGGCAACGTAGTAGATATGGCGGTTGGTATTATCATTGGCGCAGCATTCGGAACGATTGTTCAATCTCTTGTAAAAGACGTTATTATGCCACCAATCGGCTTAGCACTTGGCAATGTTGATTTCTCTAACCTCTTTTCTGTACTGAAAGAAGGAGTTCCGCCTGGACCCTACGCAGCTCTAGTTGAAGCACAAGAAGCCGGGGCTGTAACAATTAACTATGGAGCATTTATTAATACAATTATCACTTTCTTAATTGTAGCATTTGCAGTGTTCCTATTGATAAGAAGCATTAACAACATGAAGAAAAAAGAGGAAGAAGCTCCTGCTGCTCCTCCGGAACCTTCCAAAGAGGAAACGCTTTTAACTGAAATCAGAGATCTATTAAAACAACAATGATTTTGGAATTAGAGCAGGATGTAATTATTCCTTGGTTGGTTCTTCGATAGTTTCAGCATTAATAGAGGTATTAGTATTATCTGATACCACAGCATCATTAGCTGGTTGAGACTCCTGAGCTTTTTCTTTTTTCCTACCGGAATTAAGAGGTTTAACCAAAGTTACAGGGATATTTAGTGTTTGCTTGATAATCCCTAATAGACCAGCGCCTATAGTATGAGGAGAGAGTTCGGAAATTTTAGGATTAGAGATATCTCCAGTCACTTTAATAGGAATTGAAACTACATCTTTTCCCAAGACTGTACTGATCAAAGGAATCTTTTCTATTACCGAATCAACAGCCATTACCGGAATTATCATCACTTTAAGATCTAGCTGGTCATTTACAAGATCAATCGAACCTTCGCATACAACTTTAAGTGAAGGGCTGTCCATAGCGGCTTCTTTAATAATCAACTGGCCCTCATTTATATCGGCGTTAGCTATAATATAATCATACGGAAAACCTTCATCTTCATAATCAATATTATTACCCCTGAAAATTTCGCCAAAATTAAGCGCTGAGAAAAACCTTGCAAGTCCACCATATTTACTAACTCTTCCGCCATTTGATGTAAGCTCTAATTCTCCCTCAAGAGACTTCATAACATNTACAATGTCACCATCAGAGTTAACTGTGCCGCCTAAATTAAAGTCTCCTGTGATTATCCCGGCTTTATCGAACAAACATTGAATAACATTAGCCAAACTCTCTTCCTCAGAAAAAGGCTCAAACTCAAGTTTTAANGTTGGGGAAGTGATCTCAAGTAAACCAGGTGTCTTGATACCACAGAGATTTGCTTCATTTACATTCACATCAATTTTGTTTCCCAACAAGGCAACCTCTGCATCCACAGTATCCCAATTGAAACCTCTGAACTTAAAGTTATCTGATTTCACTGCGACCTTTCCGTTAAGTGAAGTACTGCCTTCATCTGGAGGATTAATCTCACTTACTTCTAGTTCGCCATCAGTTTCTGGTTGAATAGCGGCTTCAGAATCTTTCCATTCTAATGATTCGGCTACAAGGTTCATATTTAAATCAATTTCTTTATTTGTTTTAATTTGATTTGAACCAACAGAAGTATTTGATGCGGAGATATTCGCATTAGGGATTTTCTCTACAACCAAACTCGAATCAGAGATTGAAATCGGACTTGTAAAACTAAGTTGCTCAGGAACACTAAAATAATCAGAGAAAAGTTTTGCTTCATCAGCAAGCATATCTCCATAAAAATCCATAGTAAATTTTAAGTTGTCTCTAAAATAATCCTTTAAAACAGCTCCGACACTCATTAGACTGTCTTTGATTTGAACACTCGCATTAGATAAAGTCATGTTTTGAGAGGAAGATTCAATTTCAGCTTTTGTGACTGTCATTACACTGCCAAATCCATCTAAGTTAATATCAATCTTATCAACATTTCCCTGAGCATTTATTTCCCACTGATCTGATTCCGATACCGGGCCCGCAAAATCAACAGTAGAGAAAAAAGCTGAACCAGCCATGGAATCGATATGCCTTAAATGAGGCCTAATTATTTCAAAAGAGTTAAGCCAGGGAAACAAGACACTCATATCGATATTTGTTTCCTTTGAGCTAAGTTTTATCAACTTATCCTCTTTCCACTTATAATAGCCAGTAGTTTGTGGGGCTATAAAATTCCCAATCGCAACATTGAGCCCATCAAAATCTATAGATTTATCAACAAAGCTAAATTGATTTCCTTTTACATTGACCGGATTTGGCACACGCTTATAATCACCCGTGATATCAAGCGCAGAAACATATACCCTTGTTTGCGGAGACTTTTTAGTATCCCCTAACTTTAATTCACCACTGGCCGTTCCTTGAAGATTTTCAATAAGACTTAGCTCGTAAATTAATCCCTTATCATCAATAAACTTCTTTAATATTTCGGGAATCTCAGCAGCATCTGCGTCAACTTTAATATCTAAGTTTAATGGACCAATCGGCCCTTCAATGCCTATAACGAATGTCCCATCATATCCTGTGGAATTACCTGATTTAGCTTTTAAGTTTGTACCTTCAAGTTTACCGCTGCCAATTACAGCATCACCGGACACATCAGTTAAATCAAAATCCCCAATAGGCACGAAAATATGTCCATTAACCATATTGCCTTTTATTTCAAAGTTGTCACGCCTCCATAGATCTTTAAAGTTTTCTCCACTTGCTTGAAGTGTGATCTCAGGAACAGTTCCGCCTCTTACTATATCAAAAATTAAATCTACTATCCTATCCCCACCAGCTATAAAAAGAACAGCGTCCCGTGAAGATTCAACATTAATATCAGTACCGCTCAGGGTTAAATTAACTTTATTGTTAGATTTATCTATATGATGCTCGCCGCTTGCTTTAATATCAGGATTTGTAAACTCAGCGCTATTAATGGTAAAAACAGATTTGTTTTCATCTAGATAAACATCTGTATCAATTTTCTTTCCACTGATCTTGAATTCCTCATCTCCTTTGGAAAGCGTTATTTCCGAATTAGCAACCACTAAATTGCCTTTAAAGAGTTCAAGTTGTTGAGAACTATAATTTAGGTTCATGTCTAACTTAGATTCCAATTCTAAATCATTTTTGGGAATGACATATTTTTCAAGCATATGTGGTTTAAAACCAGTGAAGCTTACTACACCATTGGCATCATAAGATTTTGTATTGATTGATCCCTTAAGAGATATTATTCGGCTTATATTGGAGTTTGCATTTACTTGATAACTCAAAACATTGTCCGGGAAAGATATAACAGCATTCAGATTATTGAAATTAAGAAATTCTTCATCCTCATTCATTATTTGCAATTTAGCTGTGTATGCTCGAGCATCAAGACCTTTTTCATTAGAATTCAGATGATCCAATACTTGAACAAACTGCTGCCGAAGATCATCAAAAGAGAAGGATTCTTTGTCTTCCGATTCAGTCTTATCGGGCATATCGTGAAGATAAATTGTGACATCAGGACTGTAGAATCTTAAAGTAGATATCTCTACATCTCCGTATAGAAGAGGAAGTATTTTGGGGTAAACCATTATCGATTCAAAGCTTCCCTTGACCTTTTCGGGAACATTAAACTCCCCCTTCCTAATAACAATATGAGGCCAATGAAAGAAATAAAGGTTCATGCTCTCATAGTGAACATCTCCACCAATTTTTTTTGAAATAATAGTATCTATCTTTTTTTGAATAGACTCTTTCTGTATCAAATGAGAAGCAAGATAAAAGGCTGTACCAATCAGAATTATAATTATTAGTACAGTTACCGAAAGCCATATTGAAACTTTTTTAACTCTCTTCACTTGTACCGCCTAGTAGGTTTGTAACGAAATCCATCTTTTGTCAGACATATTTTTTACTTAATATAATATTAACTTACAGATAACGATTATACAATCAATTTATATGTATTAACAGTCAGATCAATACAATACTTGAGAAATCACTTTCACTTTATTAAAGAATAGATTTGAACAGAAAAAAGCCGTATTTACCCACTAACTTGGCTATTGCCAGCCTTACTCTTAACAAATAGTATAGCTAATACTGCTCCTATACTAGCCAAGACAGCTGTAAAGATTAGCCCGCCGCTAACACCTGTTACATATGCATGTTGTATATGACTGAAAACAGTATTGTACTTCTGCTGACCCAGAGCATCTAATATCTTTTGGCTGCTTCCGCTACCTATAACAAAATTAACAACTTCTGCAAGCTCTGTATTAGACAAGTTAAGGCCTGAATCACGTAGCCTGGTTAATAGAACATTTTTAGCAAAATCTGTAAAAATTGTTGTCACTACTGCAAGACCAAATGCCCCTCCAACTAACTGAAACATATATATAATACCACCCGCCAGACTACCTCTTGATTCACTCACAGCACTAATCCCGGCTGTTGTAATCGAAGGAACTGCAAGACCAAGGCCCACACCACTCACGATGAAAGCGGGTATTAATCCATAAAAACTTGTGCCAAATCCGAACAATACAACCAACACCAGGCCGATTGCACTAAAAGACATCCCAATAAAAATAGATAACTTAGCTCCGATTTTGTTATAAATCTTAGCAGACATAGCAGATGTACCTGAAAAGACTATGAGCATTGGAACAAGAGCAGCTCCCGCCTCTAATGGGCTATAATTTAGGAACTTTTCTAAATATTGAGTGACGTATAGAAGAATCACAAAGAATCCGGGTATAAAAGTAAACATTATCGTACCTGCGATCATGAATTGAAAATTATTCATCACGTCGCTTGGTATGAGTCCATCATCTTTTCTCTTTTCTACAATTAAGAATAAAGCCATGGACACAGCAAAGATAACCAAGAGAGATATTGTCTTATATGAAACCCATCCCCATGTAGGTGATACATTTAACGTATATAGCAATGCTACTAAAGAAACAGAAATGGCGCTTATTCCTATATAGTCTATATCGCTCTTCCCTTCCTGCACTTTCTGTTCTTGAACCTCTACATAAGTAATAATCCCAGCAATAACACATACGGGCACATTCACAAACAACACCCAGCGCCATGATGCAAACTGTGTTAGAGCTCCACCAACCAAAGGACCAGCCGCATTACCAATACCAGCTATAGCCAGAAGCAATCCACCAGCCGAACTCTTATGATTTTCAGAAACAGTTGAATAAAGAATTCCTATGATACACGGCCACAACATCGCTCCCCCTACCCCTTGAATAACCCTGGCAGCAATAATCATCCCTGTACTGGTGGACAAAGCACCGGCAAGCGAAGATAGTCCAAATACAAATAATCCCATAAAGAATATTTTCTTTCGGCCGAAGATATCTGCTAGCCTGCCAAATGTAACCATCAAAACGCCAAAAGATAAGATGTAGCCGTTTACAAGCCATTGTATGGTATCAACATCGGTATCAAAAGATTTCTCAATTGCGGGAATAGCAACATTGATAGCGGTTATATCCATAGCCACTGCCAAAATTCCCAAACCCATTGCAAAAAAAGTAAGTATCTGTTTACGTGTCATTGAATCTTTTCCCCAATTTATGCTATCTTAACGTACAAGGGTTAGTCTATGATATGCTTGACTTTGCATTGTCAACCATATATCAGTGAATAATCAAAGATAACACACACGGAGGAAATTAGAATGAGATTTTTAAGCATATTCTTAGTATTAGTATTTGCTTTCCTTTCTATAACGGCATCTGCCAAGGTTGTGGGAAAAGATGTTGAGTACAAATCAGATGGAACTACACTTAAGGGTTACCTAGCCTATGACGATAGCGTTAAAGGCGAGAGACCGGGGATATTAGTAGTTCACGAGTGGTGGGGACATAACGACTATGCAAGAGCAAGAGCAGATAAACTAGCTGCACTCGGCTATACAGCTCTTGCAGTAGATATGTATGGGGACGCTCAGAATGCTGACCATCCGGAAAAAGCAGGAGAGTTAGCAGGCTCAGTTCTAGGAAACTTAGATGTTGCAGAGGCTAGATTTACAGCAGCTATGAAATTTCTTGAGGAACAAAAGACTGTAAATTCTGAGGAGATAGCGGCAATCGGATATTGTTTTGGTGGAGCAGTTGTTTTAAACATGGCCCTTAGAGGTGTAGACCTCGACGGTGTTGCAAGCTTTCATGGGATTCTTCCACAAGAGGCCCCTGAGAATGCAAAACCTACAGCCGACATAGTAGTATTCCACGGTGGTGATGATCCTTTTGTTCCAAAAGAACAGTTTGATGTCTTTAAGAAAATCATGCAGGACACTGGAGCCAACTACGAATTAGTAGTCTACCCTGGAGTTCAGCACAGTTTCACAAACCCGGATGCTGACAAATATGGAAAGAAATTTGATCTTCCGCTGGTATATGACAAAGATGCTGATGAGAAATCATGGGAACAAACTCAGGCTTTCTTAAACAGAATTTTCCAACCTGAAAACAATTAACAACTAAATTACATTATAGCGGGGGAAGGGATCAGCTTTCCCCGCTATAATTTCCACTAGACATTGTTTATTGCCATTTAAATATCTACAACCATCTGCATTCCCAAAACCAGCGCATTAGGAATATCGGAGCTTCCGTCCGGGTGTACAATCCACTGCATATCAGGCTGAATTTGGAGCCATGGAGTAGCCTGAAAAGTATGTGTCAGCTCGAGCATTAGTTCGTAATCTTTATTATCCAAATCATCGCTCAGACTGCCGTACGCGAAACCAAAGGCTGTATTATCATCGTTCCTATTGGGAAATAGCCCTCCGTATACAAATCCGCCCGATATAAAAAATGGGAAGGTGTTGATATTCTCGTCCGGAGATAGAGTCAGAGCAACCCAGGGAGTAAAACCTTGATCATCTTCAAGAGTTTCGCGGTAAACCATTTGCTCAAAAATCCAGTAGAATCCGTAGTTACCTCTTTGAGTCTTCGATTCATTAGATAACTCTTTAAATTTTCTAGTATCATAAAAAGCACCGAACTTATAACTCCCGGGAAGTCCTTTTGAAGTAGACCCCTGATTACGGATATATCCGAATTCACTTATGAGAATAACCCCTTTACGAAAAGAGAAGTCCACTCCATGGGCGCTATCCCTTCCAACAGCGGGATTCGAGTTATATACACCGGCCATTATCTGAAAACTTTTCACGGGCTTTGCTCTTAGACGCACAGCCCAGCTCGCCTGCGGATCGACAAAAAAAGCTTCGTCATTAATCAACAAACTTATAGGATTGCCATCTATTGCGGTGTTAACATAATTGTAGAAGATCCCAGATGTGCCGAACTCATCGGCAATACCCATCCTGCCGACCGCTACTCGGAGGACATTCTCCATGAACTCCGATTCAAAAAAGAGATGATATAGCAGTACTGATCTGCCGCTGAACACTTCGGATGCCGTAAAAAAGTTGCCTATATCTTTTTCACTCAAACTCCTGCCCGAGGCCCAGGAGCCCGAGACTACGAATTTGCTTCTTTTAACACCAAGGAGCTTCTCTAAGTCGAATTTTAGATACGCATTTAAAAGACCCGCGTATTGAATACCTTTTTTCTCACCCCCGTGAGGATTCCCCAAAATAGTAGTGTAGTATCTTGCAATAGGAGTAATACCCAAGTCAACAAGCCTGCTCCTGAGCCCGCCCCAGTCACCCGTCATATAGTTTCTTGAATCGTAGACTTCGTAAGAACGTAAATCCTTGTTATACGAAATAGTATCTTCAGCATCATCAGCAAAGGATTGTGATACAGTCACAAATAGAATAAATAATATTGGAAGAATTTTAGATGAGCTTATAGGCATTGAGAGCAATGTCCGAGAAATAAATTAAGTTGAGATCAGAAGTTTACTAGTTATATACTGTAGCCGCAAATTCTAGCAAGAAAGGCTTACTAATCAGGAACAAATTTAAAAATACTTAAAAGAGACCCCACCAGGATTCGCGAAGCTCATAGCCAACACTGTCCCAAAGCTCACAGTTGGCGCCCAAATCGGATTTAGTTTTAATAGAGCTTATTGGGGTAACAAAGGCTAGATTCAAAGCATCAGGCTCAAATTGAGGCCAGTCATTTCCTGAGTGATTCGGATTTAATTCTTTTGCAAAACTTGTCCAGTATCCGACCATCAAATCTGCACCCTGCGTCCCACTCTGAGCGCTGACGATCTGGTAATTTTATATCATGCTTAACTTCAGCTTGTGGATCTAAAGCTTGAACAAATTCAGCAATAGCCTTTTCAAAACTTCTCCATAGTGGATCAGTTTGAACCCTATTCATAAGTAAATTTTACATCAATGAACACATATTTGAAATTCAACACTACAAATGTATGATGTGCTAACTCTACCTGTGCTCGGGGTTCTCGTAATCAAATCTGCACCCTGCGTCCCACTCCGAGCGCTGGTTACCGTGTGCCGGGATTCCGCCCGCGTCTTTGAGAATCCTGGCTATATGCATCAGATTCCAGGTCATAAATGTAGTGTTGCGGTTAGTAAAGTCGTTCTCAGGACCTCCAGAGCCGGGGTCGAGATACGAAGGCCCTGGACCCGCTTCTCCCAGCCAGCCTGCGTCTGCCTGAGGCGGTATTGTATAGCCCAGGTGCTGCAGTGAATACAGTATATTCATCGAGCAGTGCTTTGCTCCGTCTTCATTTCCGGTTATCAGACATCCGCCTACCTTGCCGTAGTCAGCGTATTGGCCGCGATCGTTTAGAAGGTGTGAATTGGCATAGAGACGCTCTATTACCTGCGTGCAAATCGAGGTTTTCTCACCAAGCCATATCGCGGAGCCCAGAATCAGTATGTCGGCAGCCTCAACTTTTTTATAAATCATAGGCCAGTCGTCTTTTTTCCACCCATGCTCTGTCATATCAGGATAAACGCCGGTTGCTATGTCATAGTCAATTGGGCGAAGAAGCTCAACGGAGATTCCATTTTTCTCCATAATAGTTTTGGATATGGTTATAAGCCCTTCCGTATGAGACAGCTCGGGCGATCTCTTTAAAGTGCAATTTAGAATTAACGCTTTGAGATCGGAAAAATCCCATTTGCTATCCTCACACATTTTTAGCTGCTTTTCATTTAATTCCATAAGAATTCCTCCTTTTTTCCTTATCTATATTAATCAGATACGATAGCAATTTAGTTTTGGTTTCAAATCCGTTAACCATTAAACGCTAAAGCGATACCTATTCCCACGGCAAACACAGCAAAAGACAGCGCTGTCATTTGTAATATTTTGAAAGTAGAAACCGGACTAGAATCCATACCGCTGTGACCGGCCTCACCCGAACCCATATCCATTTTATGCCCCTGATCTTCTTTGCCTTGATCGGAGTTACTTTTTTTAGGTCTCACAGTCATCATCCCGTGCTTTAAATGGTTGGATACCAACCACCAGTTCATCGGATAGGCCGCTATAAAACCCGCCAAAAGAGCCATCGACATTATAAACCAGAATGCCGCGCTTAGCGGGCTTTCACTTCCCGGGACATTCGCCTTGGCAATAGACGCCACCGGCACCATCGCAGCCATCAGACAGTTCATGGAAAGCAGCTCGGGTATGAATGTATTATAAAGCGCTCGAAGATACGAGCCGCCCGCCGTATCTTTCATAAATAAAGCTTGAAAAATAGTCCAGCCGAAACCAAAACCCAAAACGTATTCAAGCGCAATATCGGCAAGCATAGCGAGAGACAGCACGCTGCCTGTTACAGCTCCGACTAATATCCCCACCCCATCGCCTGCAACGCAGTGCATTGTAGAGCCAAGAACCTGACGCCATCTTACGGCTACGAAACGCTCATGCAATCCCACAAGAGGCTCTCGGCAGCCCAGCACATACAAAAAAGCGCCAAAGGGGCCAGTATACAAGGTCAGGAGTATAAACCCCCATTTCAAAACTTTCGATTCCGGAGTTTTACGGATATCCACTGCAACAAACACAACGGATATAAAAGTTAAAATAAACCACAGCAGCATCACGCCATCTAGCACGGAACCCTCCACTGTTCGAGTTCAGATTTAAACAAAGATAGTACAATAATAATACTTAAAAATTTTTTAATCAAGATTCCTTATGATCGATGCTTTTATAGTCACAGAGAGAACATTAAACCGTTGTCCAGCCGCCGTCGATCACCAAATCCGAGCCTGTAACGTATCTTGCTTCATCACTCGCCAGATATAATACGGCATGCCCTACTTCAAGAGCCTCTGCTCGTCTTACAAGTGGAATCATGTCGGCAGCGATCTTATCTAACTGCTCTTCAGCATCGGGAGGGTTCCCCATAAACTCGGGATCCATTTTAGTTTTAATATAGCCCGGACATACGGAATTCACTCTGATATTATCACTTGCGTGATCTAACGCCATACTTTTCGTTATTTGCCTCACAGCCCCTTTAGATGCGTTATAAGCAACACAGTTTTCCATCCCTACCATTCCCAGCACAGAAGAGTTGTTTACAATTGCCCCTCCGCCCTGTTTCACCATTATAGGCACGACATATTTACTAACAAGAAATACGCCCTTAACGTTTATATTCATAGTCCTGTCCCAAACTTCTACAGGAGTGGTAACCACACTGCCGCCCTCGAGAATGCCGGCGTTGTTAAACAGTATGTCGATTTTCCCATACTTACCGTAGAAATCATTTACAACCCTCCTCACATCCTGTTCTTTAGAAACATCTCCCTGGAATGCGGTAATCTCCCCAGGCCCCCGGGCTTCACTTACAACATCATGTAGCTTGGACTCCGTTCTTCCCATTATTCCAACCTTTGCCCCTTCCTCGCAAAATAGTAGCGCGGTAGCCTTTCCTATCCCCTCCCCACCTCCTGTAATTAAAGCGGTTTTACCCTCTAGTCTCATAACCCTGTCCTCCTAAATTCATAATATCAATAATTGATAGTTTAATCATTGTGCATGCTGAAACAAATCAAATACCTGGACCGCATTCCATGCTGTTCTCATCAAGCCCCGGTCCCAGGTGAAGTTTCTGATTAGCATCTCTGAGCGCAGTCCTTAGCCCTTCCTCTATCACCGGGTGATAAAATGGCATTTGCAGCATTTCCGGTATACACATTCTTTGTTGATACGCCCATGCCAGTAAATGCGCTATATGCTCAGCTCGGGGACCAAACATCTCCGCACCCAAGAATAATCCTGTACCATATTCCGCATAGATGTGTAGGAGGCCCTTATTTTTAAGCATTACACGGCTTCGCCCCTGATTCTCAAAAGACACCATGCCCGTTACAAAGCAGCAATTAGTGGTCTCTTTTAGCTGATTATAATTATTGCCCACAAGTGCAATCTGAGGATCTGTAAAAACCACAGTGAGCGGTGCAGTTCTTTCACCTGCGTGAACTTCGGGGAATTTTGCCGCATTTTCTCCCGCAATTCGTCCCTCGTCTGCAGCTTCGTGAAGCAACGGAAGATCGTTGGTTGCATCGCCCGTTATAAATATAGAGCTGTCTCCGCACTGTAGCGTATACCAGTCAAAGAAGGGAACTCCTCTTTCATCAATTTCTAAACTTGTGTTTTCCAAACCAAGATTTCTTACATTTGGAGTCCTTCCCGTTGCGGCTAGAAGATAGTCGAATTTTTCGTTTTGCAGGACACCGTCTAAATCTTTAAATGTAACCTCGACCTGATCGCCAACTCTCTTAACATCCAAAGTATCGGCATCCGTATCAAGATAAAACTCATTTTGAAAAGTATGATTCGCATATTCAATTATTTCCGGATGATTAAGCGGTCCAACCAATCCAAATTTGCTCAGAATCTTTGTCTTTACTCCAAGACGATGGAGCGCCTGTCCGATCTCAAGCCCTATTATCCCCGCTCCGAACACGACAACGGACTCGGGCAAATCATCCCAGTAAAAAACATCGTCGTTTACGATAAGATGATCCCCCGCTTCCTCAAACATAGGGAGAATTGACGGTGATGAGCCCGTTGCAATAACAACAGACGCTGCTTCAATAGTAGTGTGGTCGTCTACCAAAAGCGTGTGATCGTCAATGAAGCGGGCATAGCCTCTTATTTTATTTTGAGGCGGAATTGATTCAATTGAATCTAAGACGAATCCTACAAAACGGTCTCTTTCACTCCGAACCCACTCCATTACCTTTACTCCATCTACTGTGGGTTCTCCATTGGGGTATATCCCAAAACCCGGAGCTTCTTCAATAGCGTGAGCAGCTTCCGCCGCCGATATTAGCAGTTTGCTCGGCATACAGCCTACCCTGGCACAAGTAGTACCGTACTGTCCACCTTCAATAAGAACTACATTTTCGGCAGACTTCACGGCTTTTTGAAATGCGACCATCCCGGCAGTTCCCGCACCAATTACAGCCACATCAACTTTTAAATTCTTCAAATCTATTTCCTCCGTAACTGTCTAGAATTATTGTAATATCACCTAATCACAAATTAGACCAACATGGTTGAGCCTCTTTGTTCAGCGTCCTTAACACTATGCTGCCTGGACTGAGGAACGTTCATACCGCGTATCACACCCGGGCGCTCTGCAATAATCTCTTCCCATCTTTTTAGATTTACGAGATCATCCATCTCGACCCCGGCCCAATCGTGAAGCGTAATCCAGGGATATGTAGCCATATCAGCAATAGAGTAAAAGTCTCCGGCAAGATATTGGGTATCTTTAAGTCGATTGTCCAGAACCTCGTAAAGTCTCCTGGTCTCCCGCTGATAGCGTCCGATTGCATATTCAATCTTCTCGGGAGCATATCTGTAAAACACATGTGCCTGCCCCTGTATAGGTCCTATTCCCGCCATCTGGAACATGAGCCACTGTATTACCGTGGAGCGCCCTTTTGCATCGGTTGGGAGAAACTTTCCTGTTTTCTCAGCCAGATATATCAATATAGCGCCCGACTCAAACACTGAGAAGCCGTCGTTATCGTGATCCACGATCGTTGGAATTCTACCGTTGGGATTAATTTTGAGATACCGTTCTTCTTTTTGCTCCATTCTGGTGAGATGAATATGCTTTAAAGTATAAGGGAGTTCTATTTCCTCTAGCATAATAGAGACTTTTCTGCCGTTTGGAGTAGTAGATGTGTATAGGTCAATCATTTAATAAACCTCCGTCTATATAGGACAAAGCCATTAAGCTCAATACAAACAATATCAGATTTTTATCATTTTGTGTCAACTATTTAGTTGGAAAAACAGGGGCTCAGGATTCAAGCTAATCGAGAAGGAAGCCCTCAAGTGAAAAAGCAAATATAGTCGCCAGGAATTCAGGCTATCACATTATCCCTTAGCCAGTTGTGCAAAGGCAACATATCTTTGAATATACCAAAGGAGTAATCCAGAAAATCCCGGGAGGATACTTCTTTTGGGACCGGCCCCTCGTAGTAGACATAGAGTCCGTTATGAAGCAGTAAATCTACATTAGAGTTATCAGGATCATAGCCCCTCGGAACTCTTTTATAGTGCATGCCACCTAATTTGTAAGATGTATTCTTCGTTAGCTTTTTTAATATTTTGGCTATTTCAGCGCCTTTTTTGGGATCGCTAACCGCATCTCGGTAAGCTTTTAATAACTCGCTCGGGAGCGAATGGAGTCCACCGGCTATTAATATTGATGATTTATCGAGCTGCAGGTAAAAGCCGGGATTCCCCAGCTTCTTTCTCGGCCCCTCCCAAAAGAATATACCCAGATGAGTTTTGTAAGGAATCTTGTTTTTGCCAAATCTGACGTCTCTATAAATCCTGAAAATTGACTTGTCAATCTTGGGAATCGCTACAATCCTGGGACATGCGGATCTAAGCCGCCCTCCCATCTCCATCACAAACTCCTGAGCAGGTTCAACTACATTTTTCTCAAAGATTGTTCTATGTTCTTCAAACCACTCTCTTTTGTTGTTTTCCTCAAGATCTTTAAAGAATTTAAATGTTACCTTCGTAAATCCGTTGAACCTGCTCTCGGGGGGCATCGTCACATCCTCCAAAAATAAATCCATACAACAAATAGAACTGCCGCATTTAAAGAATCAGTTTAGTTAAGCAGCCACTGACTGTAAAGCTTCACCATAATTTTTATGACACTTTGTGTAAAAATCTTCCTTCTGCAAATTCTCTCGCCATTTGACTATATTCTCATATGGAGACAAATCCACTTGAGCAACCTCAGCCGGATCAAGATTGGCTAAAAGATTAAGATCGGCAAGTGTTAACTCGCTGCCCGCAAGATACTCATTTTCCTTAAGTTGGTTATCCACAATCGGCAAAAAACGGTCTAAGAAACTAAGTCCGTCTTTAACCGACCTTTCATCGACCTCCACATTAACCAATGGCGCCAGGACACGGTTAAAAAATACTTTGCCAACCGCAGAGCCGACGTGAAGAGAAATAAAGTCAATCCACTTATCAACATTAGCTCTTTTAACAATATCCTCTGGGTATAAAGATGAATTATATTTTTGAGAGAGATATTTTGAGATTGCATTACTTTCAAAAAGGGTGAATCCGTCCTCGTCCATTGCGGGAACTTTACCTATTGGGTTCAACTTGAGAAATTCTTCTGTCATATTCTCACCTGCTAAAAGATTGACGGGGACATATTCGTAATCTAATCCTAATTTATTAACTACAAACCTCACTTTATTTGACGGTAGAGAAACGGGGAAACCATAAATTTTCAGCATTTTTACAAACTCCTTTAGCATTTGATTTGTACTGATTAGTAGAACAAAACTGTACTGAACAGTACAACAGTGTCAAGAACTTTTTGGGGGATTAAAATTTACTTGGAGAATGACTTCAAATACCCAAGGGCATGATCAACTGTATTTTCAGCTGCCTTTGAGTCTTTTCTTACTTTTGCTAACAGTAAAGCCCCCTGCACAGTGGAGATGCAGAAGTCAGCCAATGACTCAGGGTCGGCTGTTTTATTCAATTTCCCATCCGCTTTTAAATCGGCGAAAAAATTTGAAATGTTATTTCTCATGAATCCGAAAATGAGGTTTACATCCTTTCTAATTTCCTCATTTTCCGAAGCCAGCTCGTTCCCAATTGACCCTATAGGGCATGACCTCTCAGAATTAAACATTTCTATGCCTCGAACATGGCTGTAAAAAAATTCTTCTAAATCATCCCAGCTATTGATCTGCAGTCTGACAGGACCTTTACCCTGCTTAAACATCTGAAGATAAAATTGTAAAACAGCATGAACTATATCATCTTTATTTTTGAAATAGTGGTAGAACTGACTTTTTCCTGCACCTGAAATTTTAAGAATTTCGTCTACACTGGTTGCTTTAACACCGTTTCTATGAAATAGCTCCCTTGCCGTTTCTACAATCTTCGCTTTTGTCTTAATTCCCTTCTCGGACATTTCTCTCATAGTACAATTGTACTGGGCAGTCCATTATTATCAATAAAACGATAAATCCAATAAAGATGTAAGGAAACAAAATCATCAATGCGTATACACCTATTTCCCCAGCTTAAATATTTGCACCGGAGTATACACCGACCCCTCGGGTCTAAGCTCACTCTTTATAAGACCTATGTGAGTTATATCGAAGACACTATGAGTAATGGCAGGAAGGGTCTCTTTTATATGAACTCTCTTCTTTACCCTAGCTAGAGTTATGTGAGGAATAAATTTACGGTTTTCTTTCTCAAAGCCAATTCTACACAGATATTGATCTAGCTCACTGTGAAATTTGGAAAGCCCGCTGTTGCGAGACAGGCCTGCGTATAAAACCCTGGGCTGCTTCAAATCAGGAAATCCGCCAAAGCCTGCAAGCTCTAACTCAAATGGAGAATAGGAATGGACAAGTTTGTCCAGCATATTGGAAATCTCGTCCGCCTTGGACTCATCTACATCGCCCAGGAATTTTAGAGTAACATGGAGTTTTTCAGATTTCTCCCATTTAACCCCATCGATATTGTGCTTTAGGATATTAATATAATTCGTTAACTTGGCACAGATGTCTTGTGGGATTAAAGCGGCGATAAATATTCTCAATTTATTTTATCACCCCTGTATCATAAGCTGGGCATATGCAGAAATCATTTACACCAGGTTGGAAATGTTTTGCCGCCGCCCTGGCTCAGACGTACCTGATTCTCACCATTTAAGTACATGAGATAAATATCCTTGGCGCCAGCCTTTGAAGAGCTAAAGGCTATATAGTAACCATCGGGCGACCACGCCGGGTTTTCATTTCTTCCCCCGCCAAAGGTAAGCCTTTGTTCCCCTCCGCCGCTTGGATCAATAGTGTATATGTTAGCCCCACCATCTACCCTTACAAAAGCAATCTTGTTTACTTCCCTGTTTGGTGACCAGGAAGGGTCCGTGTTATAACCGCTTGAGGTGATCCTCCTAAGGCCGCTCCCGTTAGAATTCATCACATAGATTTGAGGATTACCGCTCCTATCGGACACAAACGCTATCTTGCTTCCATCAGGAGACCATGTTGGGGATACGTCAATAGAGCCGGAACGGGTTAAATTCACAGCCCCTTTACCGCTTACGCCTGAAACGTAAATATCACCGTTTGCGCTAAAGGCAAGCTGCTTGCCGCTTGGCGACCATTCCGCGCTCTGCTCAAGTTTAAAAGCCTTGGTAAGTCTGGTCTCTTTAATCTTCGGCCCTAAAGTTATAATGTATAAATCCTGATCCCACACTTTATCGGAATTAAAAATAATTTTCCTTCCGTCAGGGGAACAATCCGGAGACATAAGAAGCGAATTATGCCTTGTTAGCTGTCTTTTATTCGAACCGTCATAATCCATCAAAAACAGATTTCTCTTGCTTCTGTTTCCTAAAACAAAAGCTATTTTTGAGGAGAAGAACCCCTCTTTACCCGTCATTTGCTTCATTGCTAGATCAGCAAACTTGTGCGCGGCCTCTCTAACTCTGCCCGGGGTAGCAACATATGATCTTCCCAATATAGGTCTTTCCTCTTTAACGTTATAAAGCTGGACCGCAAATTTGATTTTATTTCCAACTGTTTGATATTGGCCTGCAATCAAATAGTCGGCTCCAGCATCAAAAATGCCCTGAAAGTTAATGTTGTTAAGGTCCTGTACTGAAGCACCGCCTGAACTCACATCAAACAATGCGGCATTCTCAAGATCGTTCCTCAATACTTCTGTAAACTCTCTTCCCTTCGGGTTACTTGGCCCCACACTTGAAAGATCAGGTATAAATACCGGGAGTTTTTGTACTATCGGTCCCGTAACATCGGGCAATTTAATCTGGGCAAAAGATGTGACGCTAATACCGAGAAATAATGCGATTGTTAGCAGTAATACTCTATAAACCATTGAAACCCTCCGTCTTAAGCTATATGAAATTGTTTGTTAAGATCGCTGATGCTTAAGATAAATTTAGCCTATGGACAAGTCAAAAACCAGCAATATTCTATTTTTAGAGATAAAAAGGTGAAAGCTCGTTTATTCTTCGAGTTCTACGTTCCAATAGGATATATCAACAAAATTCAAGAAAGGCTCCCACTCTTTATATCTAACAGCTTTGATATAAATATTTGAGAATGGATCCCAAAGGGGCTTCTTAGGCTTGGTTTTCAGTTTCATTCTCGCTTGTACCGGGGTCTGTCCGCCTTTTTTCCTGTTACAGTTGATACAGCAGCAAACGACATTATCCCACACACTCCTCCCACCCTGTGAGCGTGGTACAACATGGTCTATTGTAAGCTCAGAACGTGAGAACTGTTTACAACAATACTGGCAGGTCCCACCGTCTCTTCTGAAAATATTCAGGCGGTTAAACTTTGCCTCTTTTCTTATAATCCCCTCATAGCGAACCAGTATTATCACCCTGGGGGTTTTTATAACTGCGCTTACAGTTCGGATTACATCGTCTTGCTCTTTAAATTCAGAAATTTGTGACCAGGACTCAAAATCAAAGGTGTTATATTCCCCATCTACGGCCTTTGCTACACCGCCATACAGCATTACAAAAGCTCTTCTGACACTTGTTATCGTAACTGGAACAAAATAACGATTGAGAACTAACACGGGAGAGGTTAGCATTTAGTATAGAGAATCTACCTATTCTTACTTATAATGCAAGTTAAAATATATCAATGTTTGATTAAGAATTAATCGCGTTTATCATAGTGAAGGCAGTGGATCTTGACTTCTACTTTAATACGTTAAAATTAATTAGGAGAGATAATCATGAATAGCTTATCGACAGCTCTAATAATTCAAATCGTTCTATGCGTAATTCTTTTTGGGTTTCTATTTTATTTTATGAGTAAAAACTCAGAACTCAAAAAAGAAATCAGCTCAAAAACAAAGAATTCAACCACAAAAGGAAGCGAGGACTAAATGTATCCTGATCTTATAAAAATAGGCGACTTCACCATCTCTTCATTCGGCGTACTGATAGCTCTTTGCTTTTTAGCGGGCTATTGGCTTATATCACTTGAAACAACGAGAAAAAAGCTAAAAGATAAAGCTATAAGCAATATGTTCCTTGCTAGCATGATCGGCGGGATTGTAGGAGCTAAACTGCTTTATCTATTTGAAAATGTACCGCTTGGAGATTTAATCAGACACCCGCTGACGCATCTTTTATCCCGCGGCGGCCTTACATTCTACGGGGGCTTTATCGGAGCTCTTGTGTTAGTCTGGATAATTGCCCAGAGAAACAGGATCAGCATGTGGACAATAGGAGATCTAGCGGCCCCGGCACTCGCATTGGCCTATGCAATAGGAAGAATCGGGTGTTTACTGGTAGGAGATGATTACGGCGTGCCCTCAAACTTGCCCTGGGCGATAGCTTTTCCCAAAGGGCTCCCGCCTACAACCGAGACAGTGCATCCCACCCAGATCTATGAAATAATAATTATGTTTATCGCATTTTTATACATATGGAAAATCAGAACCAAATTAAAACCAGCCGGATGGCTTTTTTCAATCTATTTGATCATTGCGGGATTTGAGAGGTTTTTTATCGAGTTCCTTAGAAGCACGACACCAAGCCCTNTCCCCAATCTTTCGGTAGCTCAGGTTATGGCGCTTGGTCTAATCGTAGTAGGAGCCGTAAANNTATATACTCTTAGCAATTCAGGTGAATTGGCTGAGCCCGCTGATCCGCCTAAAAAATCCGGGAAGAAGAGAAAAGCATAGTCCGTACTATTTCTTCAAACTTCCTCATTAACTGAAGAGATATTTCTTTCCCAACCCACTGCGCTTGGGTATGTTTAAGCACCATGTCTGAGATTAAAAAGTCCGATCTGGCTCTATCCGCACTGACAGGCGTCTTATATCCAATTACTTTTATGGTCCCCTACTCAGGAATCCTTGCCTGGATTCTTTTGATACCGCTATTTTGGGCAATAGTTAAGAAATCCCCTAAAGACGCATTCAAGCTCGGTCTGCTCGCTGGAACAATTGGAAACTTTATAGGAACCTACTGGCTGGTAGGAACCCTTGCTAGATTTGGCGGGTTCCCAATTATTATAAGCGTCATATTTATAATCTTCTTAAGCGCCTTTGCGGGGCTTTCATTCGGCATATTCTCATACATAACCACCAGGCTCGGATTGTTTAGAAAACCCGGAGTTCTTGCCGTACTGCTAATAGCCTCAATCTGGACATCAATTGAATATCTCTTCCCGTTTTTGTTTCCCTACGGTATTACCAATTCCCAAGCGGACTATCTACCCGTTATTCAACTCTATGATCTGTTGGGTATATATGTCTTAAGTTTTATAATTGTAGTTGTAAATGTCACTCTAATGAGGGTAATTAAAAGATTTAAACTAAACGCTCTTCTACCGGGAAGGGAAATATTATTATCCTTCATATTACTGATATCAACACTTGCATACGGATATTTCAGAATTGTTCAGGTTGATGTTGAGATATCTCAGTCTCCTAAACTTAGAATAGCGATGGTGCAGGCTAATTTTGACTTCCTGGAGAAAACTGAGAATCAGGAAAAAACAGTTACCGACAGACATAAAGAGATGTCAGAGCATATTAAGTCGGCTGATCTAATCATCTGGCCTGAGACCTCGATCCAGGCCTGGTTCTCAAACTCCTCAGACTATCTAATAGTAAGGGACGAGATGGGAGTGCCCGAAATGGAGGGCAAATATTTTATTGTGGGAGGAATGTCTTATACACCGATTGATCCGAACGCAAAAATCATAACGGATGAGGATTTGATTAAATATAACACCGCATTTTTGACTGACTCAAACGGTCTTATAAAGAACCGGTACCACAAAATCAAACTCCTTCTTTTCGGCGAGTATCTTCCGTTTGCAAAATACATCCCGGCAATAAAAAATATAAGCCCCGCCTCCGGGGATTTCACTCCCGGCAGCAAGCTTGATCTATTCGAGATTGAAGAAAAAGGCGCTAGGATAGCTCCCATCATATGCTACGAGGACATTATCCCCTCATTTAGCAGGCAGTTTGTAGACAAAGGGGCAAATCTAATTGTAAACATAACAAACGATGCGTGGTTCGGCAAAACAATAGCGCCCTACCAGCACTTATTCATTTCAATTCCAAGAGCGGTAGAAACAAGAAGGTATCTATTGAGATCTACAAACACCGGCATAAGCGCAATTATCGACCCTGTTGGAAGAGTTGTCGATAGAACAGATAATTTTGTTCAAACAAACTTGGAGGGAGAGGTAAGCCTCATGAACGGGGGAAAAACTCTCTATACAAGAATCGGAGATGTCTTCCCTATTGCATGCTCGGTTTTTTGGATCGGTTTTGCAGTAATAATAAAATCAAGAGGAAAGGATTTCGCTTAAAGCACTCAGGAAAGAATCGTTCTCTTCGGGTGTACCTATGGTAACTCGCATACAGTTCTGAAGTCTCCCAGGCTTATTAAAGTTCCTTATAAGAATATCCCTCTCAACTAACTTGCTAAACAAAATATCCGCGTCGTTCACTCTAAAAAATATAAAATTCGCATCACTTGGGAAAGCTTTAATTTGCTCTAGAGCCGATAACGCATTATATACTCGATCCCTTTCCCTAATTACAAGCTGAATGTTCTCCGCTACGAATTCGCAGTTCTCGAGCACAACCTCTGCTACCACCTGGCTTAGAGAATTGATATTATACGGATAACGGACTTTGTTTATCTCACTCACAAGACTATCCCTTGCCAGGAGCATTCCTATCCTAAGTCCCGCAAATCCGACCTTTGATAATGTCCTTAGGATCACAAGATTCTCACACTCTTTTATCAACGGCAAAAATGTATACCCGCTAAAATCCGAGTAAGCCTCATCTACTACGACAATCCCCTTTGAAACGCTTATTATTTCAGCAACTTTACTGGCAGAATACATGTTCCCCGTAGGATTATTAGGAGAAGCCAGGAAAATCAGATCAGGATCGTTCTCTTCTATTGCACCAAGAGTCTCGTCTAGGTCTATATCAAATTTCTCATCCAATGGAGCTTCTACAATTTCTGCTCCCATAGTAAGTCCCGTAAGCTTGTACATGGAAAACGTAGGAGATGGACAGAGAATCCTTCCCGTGCCGTGAGAGAATGCCGTAATCAGCATTCCTATGAGCTCATCCGATCCGTTTCCGAGCAGGATTCCCTCTTTAGGAAAATCACAGACATTAGATATTATTTGGACCAATCTCTTTGCCTCAGGATCCGGGTACCTGTTAATATCAATTTCTTTTATAGCACTGTCTACTTTGTCTTGCACTTCCTTTGGAGGGGAAAAAGGGCTCTCATTGCCGTCAAGTCTAATTTTGCAATCAAAATGGGGGACAGAGTACGGGGAAATATCCCTAATTTCCTGACTAACCCTTGACGCTATAAGACTAGAGTCATTAGGTTCTGGTTTTTTATCTTTAGGAGTCATTTTATTTAGCTGATATATGTTTATGCATTGTTTATGAGTTTTCAGAGATAACGCCTACTTTCTTACTTTTACGGAAAGAGCATGGGCTTCAAGCTCTTCACTATAAGCGAGATCCATAACAGAGTCGCTTAGTTTCTGAAACCCCTTTTTCGAAATTGATATCACGCTAGGCATTCTCAAAAAATCATAGACGCTAAGCGGTGAAGAAAACCTTGCGGCTCCTCCGGTAGGAAGCACGTGGCTTGGCCCGGCTACATAATCACCAAATGCCTCTGTGGACATTGAGCCCACGAAGATTGCTCCTGCGTTTTTGATCTTTTTAAGTAGAACCTTTGGGTTTTTAACACAGAGTTCCAAATGTTCCGGAGCTAGTGCGTTTGCGACCCCAACAGCTTCATCAATATTTTTTACTATAAAAATCCTTCCCTGGCTTTTTACAGCCTGGCTCGCGATGTCCTTTCTTTTAAGCAATTTTAATTGACGTGAGACTTCTTTGCGAACCTCTTTTCCAAACTGAGGCGAATCAGTAACAAGAAGAGGGACAGCCATCTCATCATGCTCAGCTTGAGCTAATAAATCAGCAGCCACCCAGCTTGCCGGAGAGCTCCCGTCCGATATTATCAAGACCTCACTAGGTCCTGCAATCATATCAATATCCACCTGTCCGAATACGAGCTTCTTTGCAATCGTTACGTATATATTCCCGGGACCTACAATCTTATCCACCTTGGGAACCGACTCCGTACCATAGGCCAAAGCAGCCACCGCTTGCGCTCCGCCGACTTTATATATGGAATCCACCCCTGCAATTGAGGCGGCTACTAAAACCGTAGGGTTTAACTCGCCGTTAGGGCACGGGGTAACCAGCACAAGTTCTTCCACGCCCGCCACTTTAGCTGGTATAGCCGTCATCAAGACGGTTGAAGGATAAGCAGCCTTTCCTCCGGGAACATACAACCCTGCTCTTTGAATAGGACGAATGAGCCATCCAAGCTCATTCCCAAGATTGTCTTTGTACATACCCGCTTTGGGAAGTTTATGTTTATGAAATTCTCTTATTCTCTTGGCCGCTGTTCTTAGATCAGCTTTTAATTCTTTAGAAACTAGGGACTGGGCCTTCTCAATTTCACGAGCCGTAACCTTAACCGTTCTTTTTGTAAGCTCTTGCTTATCAAACCTCTTTGTATATTTAAAAAGAGCCTTGTCGCCGTTTCGTTTTACATCATCCACGATTTTTTTTGTAGATGATTCCAGTTGGGGGTCGGAAAGAGAAGAACTCCGCCTTAGTCCGCTTAGGTGAGTTTTTAGATTTCTTACATTAATTTGTACAATTTTCATAACGGGAAAGGATTATACATCGGAAAAACGATATTCAAAAGTTATTTATGCTCGATTTGGCCCGATCTTTTGCTACTAGGACAGAACTAGTATATTGCGCCACTTTTCTTAAATTCCGGCAAACCAAATCTCAAAAGGACGTTAACACAAGAGAATATATTCTCTTGAGAGAAAACAAAATATTGCAAAGAAACAGCTTGCGGATATATTTGATTATAGATCGAAATACTTAGAGAGTGAGTTTGGCAAAATAGCCTGAGACTGAAAAGTTAGAATCCATTATCAAATTTAACACTAAGGAGCACTTTAAGATAAGATGACTAAAACGGTTGTAGATATTACACAATACAAGATTGATCAGGTGGAGAAGGAACTCAGGAAAAAATTGGCGGATTATTCTGAGCGCCCGGAGATCCAGTCCCAAATTGGAGAAGCATTTTATATTTGGAAAAACATCCCTGAATTTAGTAGTGAAGATATTAGCGAAAAGGATATAGATGAGCTAACATTTGAGAAATTCTTCGACTGGTTCTTATATGACTTCAAGCTGCTGGATTCAGAAGAAAGGGTAATTGCAAGGTTTTATATAGATGAGAGCAAGACATTATCGGACACAGAGAAGAGACTAATAATAGACTGGATAAAAAGCATATATAGCTTTTTTGAGGTTGAAGAAGTCTTCTCGGGTGAGAAGTGTGTTATTAAAGATATATTTACAGGAGAAGTATTTGAAGTTCTGGACAAGGCATCTTCCAAGCAAATAAAACGCAGGGATATAATTGCGGCAAGGCCCCTTAAAATCGGGAATCAAAATTACTTTTCAGGAATAGTCTCACTCTATCCTGCTACTTTCAAAGACCTTATTACTGAATTTTTCGATGGAGAACTTAAAGAGTATAAAGAACTATACGGAAATCAAAGAACTAAAAGAGAGTATCTAAAAGACTGGGGATTTCGGATTGGTTATTACATTGAAGACGTTGCCAACCACCCGCATTTTGTTACACCCGAAGGCGATGAATTTGTACTGGCAACAGCAAGTTATTCCGTAGACCAATACGAGACATGCATAAAAAATATAGAGAAAATTAAATCATTAAAAGAAATTAGCGATAAAACCGAAGAAATCAGAATATTCTCTTGGGAAAAAATAGGCAGAAATAAAATTACCGGCACATTAGAAATAGAAAAGACTAAATTACGTATTGAATGCTATTCGGTAGAGATGCTTGCAAAGGCCAAATCTAAAATAGAGAAAGAGTGCAAAGGGCACATCAAACACCTAGAAGACACCATAAAAGAACAGGACAAATTTATAGATAAGAGCAAAAGTGAAACAAAGAAATTAAAGAAATACCCGCTAGGAGTAAAAAACAAGAATGAGCTCGATTCAGAGCTAGACAGTCATTACGATAAATGGGTAAACACGCCTCTTGAAATCCTGGAAGGGAAATCTCCTAAAGATTCGTTGAAAACTAAAGAGGGGAGAGTAAAGCTAAATTCGGTGATAGATGAGCTTGAGGTAATATACGAGCACGCTAAAAACCGTGGCGAGCCTTATTACGACGTCAGCAAACTCAGAAAAAAGCTCAAGCTAACTTAATTTTAGATTTGAAAGCCTATCTGTAGCCTGTTTTACGATCGCCATATCCGTAAAGAAACCATATAACTATAACCATCAAAGCCACGAGAGAACCCTGAAGGACTATTAAGGAGGCTATTTTCAAGTAGGCAAATTCAGGGCTTACGTAACGTATGAGCCACCCCCCTGCTATGTCACCTAACGCCGATGAAAAAGAAGACAGAATAAGTAGGAGTTTCCAGAAGTTGCTAATCTTGGTAAACAAAATCAGATGATTTAGGGTTACAAGGATTATGGCCATTGCAAAGAAGTGAAAATGGGCTTCTTCCAGCATTCCGAGATAGCTTCTCGGGGGCATGAAATCCTGCTCAGAGCCGAGATAATACTTCACAACCGACTCATAGCTGAAACCTATTTGAAGATATAAAAGAAGGTTAGTAATCCATAGGAAAAGAAAAAAAAGCACTGTAAAAGCCACAATCAGTCTTAGAAGTGTATTTTTTGTTATATCGGGTGAGATGAAAAAGCGCAATGTATCTGATCCTCTGTTAGTTTAACTGGCCCTGCTCTGAGGCAACTTTAAATACCGCCAGTATTCTTCTAATCGCCTGTGATAAAGAATTTGCTGTAATAGTAGCCCCTGTAATATTCGGAATGTCTTTTCCTATCTTTAGATTGTCATCCAATGTCTTGTCTTCAAAAAGCTCTATCCAATTTTCTCCAGGCTGATAATCCTGAGGTTCGAAGAATGCCAGTATTTCCGTTTGTCTTAAGCTCCCGTCAGGATTGATTACAAACATTACAGTCTCGGTCTGGGTTCTTAGCTTATGGGTGTCTATTATAGCATAACCTAATGTTTTCTCCTCATTCTTTGCCTCATAAATTATATATAATCTGGACTCATTCTTAGAACGGGCGAGGGACTCAATTTCTTGAGATTGTTCAGATGACAAAAAGATTTCTTTTTTCTCAATCTCAACCGCCTGAGGAAAAGCTGTTTTAAGCGCTTCATCTCTTTTCATAAAGACTTTGGATACCGAAGGGGAAACTATTATGAATGAAGATGTTATTACTAATATTGCTATTATGATCTTATACATGGTTCACACACTACCTTAATAAAGACAAAGGGCATAGAAAATGAATTCCTACGCCCTTATTTTTGAGCTATATTTAACCAGACTTAAAAGACATATCCAAGTCCAAAATTAAACTGATTCTGAGAATTATTGGCNTTATTGTCAAGCCGTTGATATTCNGCTTTCATAACTACATTAGGAATTGGTTTATAGTCAAGACCGATTGTCAGATCGTTTCTGTCATTAGCGAGGTTCCTCGAGAAACCTGTGGGCACCTTCGCCTGCGTATCATACTGTTCCCACCTTATAAAAGGTGCTAGATACTGAGCGTATTGACTTGTGAAATTAGCGAGAGAGAGCACATTGTAAGCCCCCACTACATAATAACCCCACTGCTCGCTGCCTACCGAATCATCGCCCTCAAAATCGTTCAAGGCGTTTATCCTGGCTGCATCATCGAGCGTTGTATAAACAAAAAGCCCTCTCGCTTCAAACCCACTGTACTGGAGCTGTATGTCGGCCTCATACATCTGAAAGAAACCACTAAACTTATCCCCGTCAAAGGATGAATCGGCGTTCTCGATCTTCTGGTCCTGCCCCGTATTACCAAGGAATATTGAGCCGCCAATAGTAACATATGGAACCGGCTCATATTCCACCCGGCTTACAAAAGCAACGTCGTTAAACAGTGCGCGGTTGCCCTTTATTCGCAAATCTCTGTTGTTCACAGCCCTAAACCCTCTGGCGTCAAAACTGTTCATTGCGTAAGCTCTATAATTAATAGACCCTGCCCCGCCTAAATCAAAGTCTCCGAATATACCAAGCCCATTCTCTCTCCAGGTAGTGGGAATAATAAATCTTTCCACTGAAGGTCTGAATACTCCAAAGAATGTAGTTGGTTCATGTGATTCATTTATTATTCCGAATGGAGCTAAGAGCAAACCACCTCTTAGATTTAATTCCGGCCATAGGAGAAAATCGAGAAGTGCGAATTCTACTGACACGGAGCCTGAGCGATCGTCCTGATTTGAAGAAGTGGTTCCATGCTCAAACTCGATTTCAGAGTTAAAGATTATTCTGTCCGTAAATTTATAGCCGAAATAGAGAACTACTCTCTGAGCGTCGACCACATTATCTTCATCCTGTCTAACCTGCCCTACCAGCAGCTCTCCGTAGCCGCCGATTGATAATCCTTTGTCTTTAAGATAGACCTTTGATGCCGCAGGCGCCGCTCCGTAAACCTGCTCGTATGTAGGATCGGCAACAACTGAGGCGGATTTCATATTATCTATTTCTTCTGCCAAGATGCTTAATTTATCCTCTATCGACTGCAATCTGGCATCCGGCATTCCTTCTGACTTAAGCTCTTGAAGCTCGTCGGTCACACTTTGAAGCTTCTTCTCCAACTGTTCTATCCTCTCATCCTGAGTCTCCGTCTCGTCATCGCTGAGCCTCTGTGCAACTTCGATATTCTGATTATTTTGTTGAGCGTGAGCTTCATTTTTAGCCTGCTCAACCATTATCTCTGCCCTTAANTTGTTATANGACTCTATTGAACTTGAGAACTCTTTTTGATTTTGATTGAGTTCTTCAGATAAAACATCTATTGAAGAAATCATAANGAAAACAACGAAAAACGGAATAACCATTTTAGTAATCAAGCNAAAATAATAATGCGATATTGTTCTACTCATCCTAAAAGAGCCTCCTGTAGTTAATATTGATATTCGTTTTCAATATCAACATACCAGAGTACAACTGAATGTCAAAAAATGAATTCATGTTCGATATTATTCACCTGGATTTTGAGGACAAAAGAAGGATTTTAAAAATATTCAAATGAGACGAGTTAAATGAGTATCCGTAAAACTATTTCAATTCACTATATAAAACCCGCGTGATTTACATTTGGAAGGCTCCGGCTGCCAGTCGTCTATCATAGCCCCGGCTTCAATAATTTGAGCTTCAGTCATTTCCGGACTAATACGATCTAATGATTTTTGAGCGAATTTAATCTCATGGAGCGGTCCATACTCCTTCGCAAGTCCAAACCATTTGTACGCTATTATAAGGTTTTTAGGCTCTCCACAGCCTTTTCTACAGTCAAGGGTAGTATATTTGACCCTCGTGTGAGAATATAGCACTCCGAGCGTGTTTAAGGCCTGCGGCTGCGCCTGCTCGGCCGCCCTGCCCCACCATTTAAGAGCTGTATTGTAATTCTTTCTAACACTGAGACCATTGAAATATAGCAGACCCAGAGCGTATTGAGCGTCGCAGTCACCGCTTTCAGCCATTGGCCTCCACATTTTCCTTGCGATGTCGTACTGACCCTGCTGATACCATCTAAGTCCAAGCTTGTATCTATCCTTTTGCGTAAAATCACTAACAGGATTAGGAATGTCCTCGGTCAATTGGCCTGGTATCTCTTTCGCCTGCTGGCAGGAAAGACTAAAAAAAACAATAAGAAAAAATGCCAGCGTCACAAACATATTATCCCTTCTGTGCAGATAGCTCATTTCGTACTCTCTCGTGTTAATCATTGTAAAGATATAATTGATACTAATTTCATAACCAAATATAGCAAATAAATACCTTATGTAAAATTCATACGCATTGGGTTATTTTTATAACGTCCGATATTTGACAAAGCACCTTTGAAGTGAAAGAATGTACTGGTTTAAGAATTAAATAGGTGAGATTATGCTCTTTTCAGATTATTCTAAATACAAAGACAAAAGACCTATTATATCATTTGAGATATTCCCTCCGAAGACCGACAGGGGTATGGACAATTTAAAGAATGAGCTGTCTCAACTTGCCACACTCGGGCCGGATTTTATCACAGTTACGTATGGAGCAATGGGTTCTACCAGAGATAAGACTCTGGAGATAGCGTCACTTATCAAAAACCATTTCGGCGTCGAATCCGCCTGTCATCTAACCTGCGTGGGAGCAACAAAAAATGAGCTGGACATTATACTTCAAAAAATATATGATGCCGGCGTTAGAAATATAGTCGCACTAAGGGGGGACCCTCCAGAAGGAGAAAAGACCTTCATACAAAGTGAAGAGGGGTACTCTTACGGCAACGAGCTGGTAGAGCATATAAGAAATTTTGAACTAAGGACCGGCAATAAAAACTACTTTGGAATAGCCGTAGCCGGTTACCCTGAAAAGCATCTGGAAGCGCCTGAATTAGGAACCGATCTGGCTAATCTGAAAAGAAAAGTCGATGCCGGCGCGGATGTGATAATAACACAACTCTTTTTTAATAATGACTTTTACTTCGACTTTGTTAAAAAAGTAAGAGATATTGGAATAACAGTGCCGATAGTGCCCGGTATAATGCCTATACTATCAGCTAAACAGATTCAGCGAATTACTTCAATGTGCGGCACAACCATTCCTCAAATCCTCAGGGAAAAGCTGGACGCAGCAATAGATGACGACGATAAAGCACGTGATATTGGCATAGAGCAGTGTATACAGCAGTCCAAAGAACTCCTTGCCCGGGGTGTGCCTGGAATTCATTTCTATGTGCTTAATAAATCCGGACATATGATAAGGATAATGGACGCTTTATCAGAAGACCTGCAAAAACTAAGAGTATAGTAGTTTAAAATAATACTCTTTATTCTAATTCAGCTACAATAATACAACATGCCAGAAACAACCTCTCTCTTTAATAAAATAGCAAGGCACTACGATTCTCTAAATACATTCTTTAGTTTTGGAATGGATAAGATTTGGAGAAGACGGCTTGCTGAACAAATTAGAGGGTCACGCTTAATCCTAGATATAGCGACAGGGACTGGAGAAGTAGCCATTGAGACAGTCAGAAAATTAGAGGGCTCAAAAGTAATAGGTATAGATCCTAGCGCTCAAATGCTGGAACTTGCAAATAAAAAATGCAGCTCCTCCGAATTTAGCGATAAAATTATGCTTGTAGAGGGATATGCTGAAAATCTGCCTTTTGAGAATGATAAATTTGACGCTATTACTATTGCATTTGGGATAAGAAATACTGTTAGCCCTCTTCAATCTCTTAAAGAAATGAATAGAGTATTAAAAACAGGTGGGAAAGCAGCCATACTAGAATTTACTATTCCGAAAAACACGATTTTTGCCCCACTCTACTTATTTTATTTTCGCAAGTTTTTACCTTTCATCGGTTCACTTTTTGGCAACAAAAAAGAGTATAAATATCTTTCTGACTCGACTTCGGAATTTCCACAGAGAGAAAAGTTTCTTGAACTAATGAAGGAAGCCCAATTTGAACCTCAAGACTCAATTGAGCTGATGATTGGAACTGTTATTATTTATACAGGCATCAAAAAGTGAGTGATCTCTGATAGTTAGGGCGCCAAGCGTTCTATAATCCACTTCCCGCCGACTTGCAATGTGTACTTTAGCCTGTCGTGCAGCCTGTTATCCCTGCCCTGCCAGAACTCTATTGCAGTAGGCATCAATCTGTAGCCATTCCAATAAGGCGGCCTTGGAATGGGCCTGTCTTTGAACTCATTTTCAAACTCACTATATCTATTATCTAGCAGTTCACGATCAGGAATTACAGTGCTTTGATTAGAGGTCCATGCGCCAATCTGGCTGCCTATGGGTCGACTTGCAAAATATTCATCGGCTTCATCGTTGGAAACCATTTGAATTTCCCCTTCTATTCTAACCTGCCTTTCGAGTTTGCCCCACCAAAAACACAGAGCGGCAAATGGGTTCTCTGCCAGATCGTTCCCCTTTTTACTTTCAGAGTTAGTATAGAAAACAAACCCTTCCTCATCAAAGTCTTTTAGGAGAAGCTGCCTGGCTGAGGGTTTCCCTTCTTTAGTCGATGTGGCGAGCGTAAAGGCGTTGGGATAAATTAAATCAGCTCCGAGCGCCTCGTCATACCAGAGGCGAAACTGTTCAATAGGATTTGAACTTACGTCCTCCTCCTTCAGCTCATATAATCCATACTGTTTGTTAAGCGTATCTTCCAAATTACTCATCTACTCACTTTTAAAATATTATTTAGTGCCTGATCTAATTTTGGATACTTAAACTTGTATCCTGAATCTAATAATTTTTGAGGCGTCACACGGGCACTTGAAAGCATTGTCTCCTCCCCCATTTCCCCAAAAAGCCCGCGGACTACAAAAGCAGGCAGCGGGAATATAGTCGGACGCCCAAGCACCCTGCCAAGCGTTGAGGTAAACTCATTATTCGTACCCGCATTCGGAGCTACCGCATTTACCGGCCCCTTCAAATCCTCATGTTCTAAAAGATAATAAATTATTTCTACAAGGTCATCAATAGCTATCCAGCTCCAGTACTGCTTACCATCACCAATCTTGCCACCCAAACCCAGCTTAAGCGGCACGAGCATCTTTCCAAGCGCGCCCCCGTCTGCGCCTAATACTAAACCGATACGAACGTTACAGACGCGTATTCCAGCCTCCTGAGCGGCTTTAGTAGCATTTTCCCACTTAACGCCCACATCGGACAGAAAACCCCGCCCCTGAGCGCTTTTCTCGCTCAGAATTTCATCCCCCCTGTCTCCGTAGTAACCTACTGCGGAAGCCGCGATTAAAACCTCAGGTTTCTTATTGAGCTTTGCCAGTGACTCTGAAAGTAGTTTAGTCCCCTGAACTCGGCTACTCTCTATTTTGGCTTTTTTCTGATCCGTCCATCTTCCCGCTATGTTCTCGCCGGCCAGATGAACGACAGCATCTAGATCTTCGAGAGCTTCAAGCTCGATTTCGCCTTTTGCGGGGTTCCAGTAGACTTGATCGCCTGTAGTATCTGGCAGTGATCTTGTAAGTTTCTTAACCTTGTACCCCTTCTCAAGCAAAACCCCCGTTAAATGAGTACCTACAAAACCGCTGGCTCCGGAAATAAGGACATTCTTTGACATATTTATGAGATTAAGAATAGCACAGGGATTAATTTAGGGAAGATGTCACTAACTGCCTATTGGCCGAATGTATCCAGGATTGCATCTTGAAAACCCCTAACTTCTTCAAAATCTAAATAATAATGGGGCGCGCTTAATATGGGAAGATCTAAATACTCTCTATACTCATCAATCTTATTTCTACATTCCGAAGCTGTTCCGACCACGGCAAATGTATTAACCATATCATCGCTAACACTTTTAATCATTTTCTTAATATCACGGTCTATAAAAGCATCTCTTACCTTTTTCGTCTCATTTTCAAATCCATGAAGCTTAAATGGAGGCTCATAAGTTTTAACAGTCGCATAAAAGGCAATTGTGGCTCGCGCTGCCTCTAGGGCCTCTTTTTTATTCTCGGAAATAGCGCAAGTAATAATGGAGCACGACTTGAAGCCTTCCCTTTCTCTTCCGGAAGTCTGAAGACCTTTTGCAATGCTTTTATAGACAACCTCTTTTATATATCTCAAAGAACATACAACATGGCCCAGATACCCGTCAGCAATCTCCCCTGCGGCTCTTATCATATTACTTCCAACACCGGCTAAATATATCGGGATCTCATCTCTTAGGGGTTTAAAAGCCCTGTGATACCCTTTAGTCGAGATATCATAGTACTCACCCTTATAGGATATTGGGTCTCCCAGATGCACTCCCGAGGTAATGAGCCTTATAAGTTCAATGCACTCTTTTATCCTTGTTACCGGCTTTCCGTGATTTAGACCGTGCCACATCTCATTGGTACGTTTTGCGCCCGTACCTAGCCCCAGTATCAATCTCCCGTTTGATATTTCATCAAGGTCAAGTGCCGTAAGAGAGGTAATCAGTGGGCTTCTGACAAAAGCAAGCGCTACCGCTGTTCCAAGTTTAATCTTTTGAGTTGAATGCGCGGCTGCCGAGAGTTGTTGAAATGAAGTTCTATAAAGCTCTGTTGCCCAAACAGAATCAAAATTTGCCTGTTCTGCTCGTTTAGCTAAGAGGACGAGGTCCGAAATATTATTTGCATCTAGAATTAGTCCGACTGGTTTCACTTATCTTATCCATCCTTAAAACTACCATAAAAAACAAAGGCGGCCCATTGGGCCGCCCGTTGATAAGCAAGTTCAATCTACAGATAGTTTATAAATTATCAGTTTCTTATTTTTACTCTAGAAACTATTAGTCTTCTTTCTTTTCAGTTTCCTTATCTTCTTCAGCTTGAGTATTATCCTCTGCTTGTTCTTCGGAAGATTCTTCTGGAACCTCTTCAGCTTTAGCCTCAGGAGCTTCAGACGGCTCTTCCTCAGCTACCGGAGCTTCCTTGGCCTCCACAGCAGAAGGTTCTTCTACTTTTTCTTCTTCGGCGGTCTCAACAGGCTGAGCCTCCGCAACAGGTTCGCTTTCAACTTTGGGTGTTTCCTCAGAAACCTCTTCAGCTTTAGCCTCAGGAGTTTCAGCCGGTTCTTCCTCAGCCACCGGAGCCTCTTCTACCGCCGTCTCTTTCACCTCCGGCTCAGGCGCCTCTGGTGCCTTTGCTTTAGGTTCTGATTCTTCTTTTGCAGTCTCAACAGTTTCAGCGACTACCGCAGCTTCAGCGGCCAAAACCTCTTTGGTATTGTTTTCTTCCTCTTCAATTAACCCAAGCTCTTCTGCAGACTCTTTCTTTGAGCTCTTAGCCTTAGCAGAGCCATCTTTTGCAGTAGCTTTAGGCTTCTTAGGAACAGCCTTAGCTTTCTTTTTCTTCTTAGGTTTATATTCTTCTTCAACTAGTTCAACAATGGAAATTGGGGTGTTATCTCCCCTTCTGAAACCTAACTTTGTTATTCTCGTATAACCGCCGGGGCGATCCTTAAACCTCTCAGCAAGCTCATCAAAAAGTTTTTTTAGTACTTCTTTATCCCTTATGTAAGCTCCTGCCTGTCTTCTTTTATGAAGAGTTCCCTCTTTAGCAAGGGTGATTATCTTTTCAGCAACCCTTCTAAGCTCTTTGGCTCTAGTGTCCGTTGTTTTCAATTTCTCATTACGAAACAAATCGGTAACCATATTGCGAAGCATAGCTTTTCTATGTTTAGTTGTAACACCGAGTTTTCGTCCTATTCTTTTATGTCTCATCTTCTAATCTCCAATTTGCTCGCAATAAAATTATTGAGAAGCTAACCTCTCACCGCGTTTCGCTTTCTCCGCATTGAACACTTCTTGGTTAATTTCAAGTCCAAGACCAAGACCCATTTCAGCTAGTCTTTCTCTTATTTCGTATAATGATCTTTTCCCGAAATTTTCTAAATTCAATAAATCATCCTCACTCTTCTGTATTAAATCTCCAGCGTATTCTATTGCCGCTTTCCTTAAACAGTTAAGAGATCTTGCGGAAAGATCCATCTCCTCAATTGTATTAAAAAGTATTTCTTCAGTCCCTTTAATTTCTTGTTTCTCTTCGCTTTCGGGCACTTCATCAACTTCAGATTCATCAAAATTAATAAATATTGTAAGTTGGTTTTTCACAATTTTGCCTGCATATGCAAGAGCATCTTCAGGCAGAATTGTACCGTTGGTCCAAATCTCAAGCGTAAGTCTTTGAAAATCCGTACGCCTTCCTACTCTCGCGTTTGTAACAGCATAATTAACCTTTCTTACAGGTGAGAAAAGAGAATCTACAGGAATAACGCCTATTATAGTTTGCAGCTCGCCTCTTCTTTCAACAGGCTCATAACCTCTTCCCATCTCCACAGTCATCTCCATTTCCAGCTTGGCGCCTTCGGCCAAAGTAGCGATATGGTGATCTGGGTTTAATATTTCAACATTCTGATTGGTAGTAATGTCACCTGCTTTAATACTGCATTCTCCGCTAGCGCTTACAGTTATCACCTGAGGCTCATAAGTGTGCAGTTTCAGCTCTACACCTTTGAGATTTAAGATTATCTCTGTAACATCCTCTGTTACACCGGGTATAGAGGAGAATTCATGCAGCACTCCGTCTATTTTTATAGAGGTAACAGCCGGACCCTGGATAGAAGAGAGCAATACCCTTCTAAGCGCGTTGCCTAATGTAACACCGTACCCACGTTCCAAAGGTTCGCAGATGAATTTTGCGTAAAATGGAGTAGCGCTTTTTTCTTCTTTTTCTATTTTCTTTGGTTTAATAAGATCTTGCCAATTTTTTTGAAAATCTTTCACCTTATCTTGCTCCATCACCTTATCTTCCTCCATTTTCTAAATCTAGCCATAGTTTACCCCTAAGGAACTTAATAAAAGCCTCTTTATATTTATACTCTCGAATAAAATTCAACAATAAGCTGCTCATCAATTGGAAAGGTTACATCTTCTCTTGTAGGTAGCTTTGATACAGAACCTACATAATTTTCCTCATCAAGTACGAGCCATTCAGGCACTCCCCTTCTTGATCTGAATTCCAAAGCTTCGTGTACCCTTTTTAATTTCTTGCTTTTTTCCCTTACCTCAATCTTGTCACCTTCATTAACCAAGTAAGAGGGAATATTTACGACTGAACCGTTAACTAATATATGCTTATGGCCAACGAGTTGTCTTGCGTCATTGCGAGAGCTGCCAAAACAAAGACGAAAGACTACGTTATCGAGTCTTCTCTCTAAAAGCGATAGTAAAATGAAACCTGTAACACCCTTAATCTTTGAAGATTTTATAAAGTATTTCTTAAATTGCTTTTCCCTAAGGCCGTACATTCTTTTTACTTTTTGCTTTTCTCTTAGCCTTACCCCAAATTC
>JGI24023J19991_10000076_pt1 | contig 60558 bp, 55 predicted proteins | sample Cruoilmetagenom1_FD_19991 | JGI IMG/M metagenome (IMG submission 19991)
CCGGCCGCGAGGAAAGCTGCCATCACCAAAAACAAGAACGGCCGCCAAACGATTGGGACCGCGAACATGCGCATGGGGGGGTTGGTCATTGTGAACTCCGCGTCAGCTTGGAGATTATCTGAAACCTATTTGTGCTTTGTTTTGTGAACTCTGCGGGCATTGTTGCAGTCAATTGTGACGGGACATGGTTGGCGGCGGCCCGTTTGGCGACTTCACGCACACACGCCGCCGGCTCCAAACACGTGGGTACCGATTACGCAAAAAAAGCTCGGTCTCCTAATTCCCCGGCATTTTGAGCGTTTCCGCCGCGAAGACGTCTTCGAGCGTCAGGAGCCGTTGTGACAGATGTTGTTCATGGGAGTAGCGGAACAGGGTTTCCAGTTCTGCCCGATTTTCCTCAGCGCCATAGGACCAGTAGTTCTCGCCCATCAGGGTTTTGGTTTCCGCAAAATCGGCCGCATAAAAGGGCAACATCAACGTGCTGGATGAATACTCGGCCATCTGCTGGAGCTCGCCATAGGCGATGTTTCGGGCCTCGATCAGCGCCGTAAAAACACGGGCAGCGATGGAAGGGTGCTCCTCCAGGATCGCGGTTCGCACCGCCATCACATGCATGACCGGGAAGAAACCTGTTTTTTTGTAATAGGCTTTTGCTGCGGCTGCCGGGTCATCAAACAACAGGCGTACGCTTGAATGCCCTTCGGCAAAGGATTTGAGCATTTGCGGCGCGATCACCGCATCGAGGTCGCCGCGCACAAGCTGGTCGTTGAGCGTGTCGCCTGCGGGCACCGGTTCGATATCGATGTCGTCGGGAAGTTGTAAGGGGAGGCGCTCCTTGCGGCCGGGCTGGTTGATGCCTCCATTGCGATATTTGAGCGAGCGGAAATCGACTCCATGCTTGTCCTGCAGGATACCCCTTACCCACAGCACCATCGTTGCCTGATATTCGGGTACGCCAACACGTTTGCCCTCCAGGTCCTTTGGCGTCTCAATGCCGCTTTGTGCATTCACATAGATGCAGTCATGGCGGAATGCGCGTGACGCAAACGCGGGAACGGCGGTGTATTGCGACGCACCTTGCGACACCTGCATCAGATAGCTCGACAGGGACAATTCGCAGACGTCGAACTCGGCACGCTGCACGGCGCGCGGAAACAGATCTTCCGATGAGAGAATAACCGGCGCGACCTTGGCCCCCTCAATGGCGACCCGGCCATCAAGGATCGGGCGCATGCGGTCGTAGCCATAAGTTGCGAAGGTCAGCGTGACGGGTTTGTTCATGGGCTGCGTTGGACTTTCGAGGACGGTTTCACCAAGACCGGCAACAGTGCCGCCTCTTCAGATACCGCAAATCTCGGCTTGTGGCACGAAGCCATGCCGGCACGGACCTCCATGTCCGCTCATGACCCAATTCAGACTTGACCGTATGCAAAACCCCATGTGCATATTTCCATCAATTCGACAATGATTGCCGAGAATTTGACAGAGGCGGAGGCTATGAATTTTGCACGCTTCAGTATTGTGACCGCCATGGATCGAAACGCAGCCATTTTGGAGGTGCGTGAGGCGATATACAGATCAGGTGGCTGGGTCGAAGATCAAGTGTTTTTCTCTAATAAGGCTGCAACCATCCGCTTTGAAATTCCGGCCAGTTCGCTGGACAAGTTCCAGCGTGATCTTCTTGAACGGGGGCTCAAGCCTCATATTGAAGATGAACCTCCAACAGAAGAAGCCGGCGACGTCAGGGGAACGGTTTCACTCACGTTTTTCCACCAGGAACCTGATCTGAAAAGAGAAGTTCCACCGTTTGGCTAAGTTTAAGTATGGGCGAGTGGACTGTTCGCCAGTGGCACTGAGCGGACATTTGTCACCTTTTTTTCTCATATTCGCCCCTGCGGGCTCCAAAGAGGCAGAAACGATCTATTGTTCGATCAGCCAACTGTGACCTCAAGACGCTGACTTCAACCACAGATTGTGTTATTTGTGATTATTCCGATGCGTCCGAGACCCGCGACGGTGCGTTCAGTGCGGGCGTGACGATCGCCGCCCTGGGGGAAACAGAGTGTACCCCATGGGCCTATACTTAAGGGGTTAACGATGGCCGGGAATTTCCCGAAGCGTGCAGCCAAATCCACAGGATTTCTAGTCTTGGTTTCCGCCCTGTTTGTCGGGGCGTTGTCCTTTGTCGCTGTGGCGTCCGAGAAAAAAAAGAACCCAGGAGGTGGTGGATTCGGAGGGGGAGGGGTCGGCCTCACGATCGACGTGACGCCATTGTTTAACCAGCCGAAGAGACAGCCGCCGCCGAAAAAGGTGCCGCCGAGACGCGTCAACCCGGGTTGCCACAAGCCGCTTGTCTTTTCAAAGCGCTCCGGCCGGTGCGTTTGCCCCTCGAGCCGGGGCTACGTGTCAGTTCGCGGGAAATGTGTGCGCCGCCGTCCTCCGACGGAAGTTGTCATCAAGAAGCCGCCGGTGGACATCGCCCGGGTGCAGGAATGCCTGCAGAAGGCCAACTTCGATCCAGGACCGGTCGACGGCTCACCTGGCCGCAAGACCACCGAAGCATTCCGGCAATTCCAGCAGGCAAACGGGTTCACGAAGCGCCTCGGGTCGCTCAGTGACAAGCCAAGCACCGACAGGCTGTTCCAAATTTGTGACGCGGCTCCGGTGCCGGTGGCAACGCGCCAACTCCCCGCTTCTGTACCGCAAAATAACAACTGCATTCCCAGGGACCTGTACGACATGCTGACGGCCAGCTATGGGAGCCGTCCTAACGTACAGGCTTGTCCCAATGCCTGCCTGCCAAAACCTGTGTCGTTCACTGACGCGCGCATCCAGTCCATCGGCGCCCAGTTCAGCATCAATTGGTGCAACAACTGCGTGCGGCTGTCCGGCTGGCTGCCGCTGGCTGAAATCCTGAGTCTTGAAAGTTTGACGGGGCGGACCATGTGCGTGACGCCGCTGGCGCAGTGCGCCATGCCAACGCCCATCGGGGGTGGCGGCTATCAATCAGCCTCCTTCAGCGGTGGCGGCTATAGCAAGGTGAGGACCATTTTCAGGACATTGCCGGCAAGCGTCCGCAAGGCGGGTGACGTCGCTGTCATCATCGGAAACGAGTCCTATAAGACGTTGCCATCAAATACCAATGGCGACCGTGAGGCTGGCGCGGTGCGGACCCTGTTGGTGGACCAGCTCGGCTTCGGCGAAGAAAACATTATCGATGTGCGTAACGCCACGATGGCGCAGCTCGAGGACGTTTTCGGTACGGCCGGGAATGAGGGGTTCCTGTCAAAACAACTGGACAAAAACGAAAAGGGCGATGTGTTCGTCTATGTGTCGAGCCATGGCATGGCTGTCGAGGATCAGAACCGCGGCTATATTTTGCCGGTGGACTCCAACTTCGACACGACCGGCAAGGACGGCTACGCGCTACAGCAACTTTACGATAATTTGGCCAAGCTTGGCGCCCGCACCATCACTCTGGTGCTGGAAGTATCGTTCAGCACCAACCTGAACCATTTGATCGAGCCGCCAAATCTGCCGCAGCTCGCAAACAGCGTTCTGCCTCAAACAGCGGTGCCGGGGCTCGCCGTGTTCACCGCGTCGGATCGCGACCAGCGCGCGCTGGAAGACCCGGAATACGGCATCGGCCTGTTCACCCGCTACCTGATCGAGGGGCTGGCTGGTCAGGCGGACGTTCAGCCAATCGGTAATGCGGACAGGCGCATCGATACGGTGGAGCTGTATGTCTACACGGCCAACCTGGTGCGCAAGGCGGCACGCAAGACACAAGGGCTTGAGCAGAAGCCGTTGCTGGCCAAACATGACAATCTGTTGATTGGCCGGTTGGGGCAGCGCTGATACCGCCCTTTTCGCCTATTGCAGGGTTCGGGCTACGCGGAAGCCGACGACGTTGAGACGGGTCTGGGCCGGGTAGCTCTGGCGGGCGGCTGAGCGCAGGTAGGCCGCCTCATAGTACCAGGCCCCACCCTTCAGGACGCGGCGCTTGCAATCACCGCCGCGCGGCGAGCCGTCGTCCGGCGCACCATTGTGATCGGGGTTCCAGCAGTCCTCCACCCACTCCATCACATTGCCATGCATGTCGTGGAGGCCGTAGGGGTTGGGCGTGAAGGAGCCCACCTCGACGGATTTGCCGCGATAGGCCACGGCGTTGCGTTGGCCTATGGCAACTGAGGCATCATAATTGGCTTGCAACGTGGTGATGGCGGTGCCGGTGGCATAAGCCCCGGTGGTGCCGCCGCGGGCGGCATATTCCCATTCCGCCTCACTCAGGAGCCGGTAGGGTTTGCCTGTCTTTTGGCTCAACCATTCCAGATAGACTTTGGCGTCGTCCCATGAGACGTGGATGACGGGGCGACGACCCCGACCCCAGCTGCTGTCCTTGGGTTTGAGGCCATTACAACCGCCCTCGAGCGCGCAGGCCTCCCACTGGTCGAAGGTGATCTCGAATTTCGATACAGCGAAGGGTCTGGCGATGGTCATCTGACGCGGCGGCCCCTCGCTCTTGTTTCGCCATTTCTCGCCCGCTGCGGAGCCCATGACAAACGTCCCCGCAGGCACAACCACCATCTTCGGGCACTGGTCGCAGTCCTGCAATTCCTCGCCCGGCTTTACCTTGTCCACCGACAGCTTCGGCGGCACGGCGAACGCGCCAGCCGCCACTTTCGTCGCGGTCAGCGAGCGAAGCCTGGAACGCGCCAATGCGGCGAAGATGCCGTTGGGAAACTCTTTCAGGTAAGCCTGCACCAGTTGCGGGTCTACGGTCCCCTTGACGGTTTCCCAGGCGACCGCGGCGGGGTCCGGGACCGCAGGTGCAGCCGAGGCAGTATTGGGCGCCGGCCTGCCGCGCAAATAGAATTCGCCAATCAGGGAGAGTGAAAGTTCCGGCAACTGCTTCTGTTTGGTGGCCGCGTACACGTCGGCGCTGACGCGGCGGAACACGGTGCCAATTTCCGTGTCAGCCTCGATATGGCGCAGGAAGGCCGTCGTGTAGGGGCTGTTCCGCCCGAAACCGTCTTCAGCGACTTGTCCGGCCTGGGTGGAGAAGGCGACGATCATGCCCTCGGGACTGTTGATCTTGGCGAGACCCTGTCGGACAGCGGCGGCGCGGGTGCGCCCGATGGAGCGCTTGAGCGTCTCGGCCAATGGGTTGTCGCGGCAGGCGTCGAGCACGAGGATGCGCAGGTTCTTGGCCTGCTGCAGGTCTGCGACCATCTCGTCGAGGCGGATCATACGGCGCAAGTCTGCTTCGTCGCGCAGGCGCGAGTCGACCGGGATCAGATAGTTGACGCCGTTAAACTGGATTGCGTGGCCGGAATAGTAAATTATTGCTACGTCCGCATCGCGGGCGGCACGAGAAAAGCGGATGGCCGATTCGCGCATAGCGTTTTCGTCGAGGTCGATGCCAAGGACGACCTCAAAGCCGGAGCGTTTTAACGCGGCAGACACGTCATCGGCATCGTTCTTCGGGTTCGGCAGCACGCTGGTATGTCGGTAGTCGCCATTACCGATAACAAAGGCGACGCGCCGCTCTGCGGATGCGTCCGAAATCCCGCCAGAAACGACGAGACAGAAAACGATCAGGAAACCTGCAAGTTTGAGCATCAACCGCTCCCAAGTATCGTGCAAGATGCGATGCCAAAGTTATCAAACAAATCGACCATCGGCAAAATTCACGCCTGCGTGATCAAACGTTCGTAAGAGGACTCAAGCGTCAAACGAGCGCTATGGAATGATCTCTGGTCACTAGTTCTGAGTTGAACGTAGAAAGGCGGACCGCAAAAGAAAGTGATGCATATCACAATTTTCGCTTTTATCCGTTCGGACCTGGAGCAGACATCCTCTGAGCCACCCTGAACGCGGCCGACGCCATCCGCAACGCCGCAACCGGTCTTTTTGGCTGCAATTCAAGGGATTGGAACCCCTTTTTCAAGAACGGGCGGGCGGGGCCCTTAATCGACCCCATCAATTCCGTAATTGATCTAGATCAATAAAAATTTGATCTGGATCAATGCGTTGCCTCACTCCCACCTCCGACAATGCCGTCTTGGGACCTGCATGCGTTGCAGTCTGGAGCTGCCTGGCGTCTGGGGAGGTGGTCAGTCGATCCGCAGAGTTTGCAGGTGACCTGACAGCGGGCGGAACAATGAACTCGAAGATGTCTGATATCTGGCTTTGTCACCTCTCTGTGTCGTGCCCTCTGGGCCGCTCTGAATATTTGAAGGCGGCGGAAACCAGCACCAGAAACGAGTTGCAGGGCTGCTTTAGCCCGTTACCGCAGTCCAGTGATTCCAAAAGCAATGACATCCATGCAAGTCCAGGGTTTGCCGGAGAAGGGTTCGATGCCCGCATCCGAAAGCAGAGGGCTTCAGCGCGGTGTGGTTCGCAGGCGCCAGGAGCCTGCGACGTCACGCGTTGCCAGATATGCCAGCACATTCTCAATTCACACCGCGCCAACTGACGAAGGAGGACCTGAAATGCCAGCCAGAAATCGTGAGCAGTGGGAGAAAACGCCCGACCTGAAACGGGGTGAGTGGGTCGATAGCCGGATTTATTCCGATGAGGAGATCTTCGAGGAAGAGCTCCAGAAGATCTGGAAAAAGGCGTGGATTCCGCTGATGCATGAATCCGAACTGCCCGAGCCATTCGACTTCAGGACCGCCATTATCGCCCGTGAACCGGTTATCGTGGTTCGCGGACCTGACAATGAGATCCGTGCCTTTCTGAATGTCTGCCCGCATCGGGGCATGGCCGTCGATCGCCGGCCTGCCGGCAGCTTCCTGACAGGAGAACCTTCCGGAAACGCCAAACACATGACCTGCATGTTTCATGGCTGGCAGTTCGACATGAAAGGAAACTGTGTTGAAATTCCGCGGGAGCAGGCCGGTTATCAGGGCCGTGTGACCAAACAGGGCCAGGGGCTGCGGCGGCTTCGCTGCGAGACAAAATTTGGAGGAATTGTCTGGGTTTGCCTGGACGACAAAGTCGATTGTGACGTCGAGGGCTGGGCTGCGGGAAGTCTCGACTGTATCAGGAAGTCACTGGATGAAGAGCCGCTGGAAATCTTCCATTACCACAAGGCCATCATCGACTGTAACTACAAGCTGTGGCACGACACCAACAGCGAATTCTACCACGACTACATGCACTACCATAACCGCATCACAGGCTTCGACGACGGCTATTTCGCCCGCAAATGCGCGGCTTTCGACAACGGCCATGTCAATGTCGGGACGTTCACCGTCAACTATGGCGAGTATGAAGTAGCCGATGATCGCGGCGAGTTGACCTTCCCGCATCTGCCGCCGAACAACTGGTACATGGTCGACATGTTCCCAGGCGTCAACGTCAACCTTCGCGGTTCTGCGGTTCGCATGGACCTCATGACGCCGCTCAGTGCAAACAAGGTGATGATCGAGTTCAGGGGCCTTGGCCTGAAGAGCGACAGTGACGAAGTGCGCGAGAAGCGCATTCAGCATCACAACACGATCTGGGGTCCCTTTGGCCGCAACCTGCACGAGGATCTTGTCGGCATAGCCGGTCAGGGCGTCACCATGATGCCCAATTCCGACCCGCGGCGGATCCTGCATGGACGACATGAAGGCTTGTACATCCACGATGAAGTCGGGATGCGCCATTTCTACGAAACATGGGGCAAGTGGATGGACCGGTTACCCAGTGACCCCAGCAAGAAATACGAGGAGGGCGTCGTCGCCGGACCGGAGATGCCGCCGGCCAGGGGCATCAAGAGCTTCCCCGGCAAGGTTGCCGCCGAATAGTGCGCCGAGCGACCGGCAGCACGACTGAACCCTTCTTGCCCCCGGCTGGGTGGGCGAGACAGTGAACGATCATGAGGAGCATTGAAGATGAGCACCAATGGAACGGAAATGGTCAAGGACGCCATTTACCAGGCCTGTCTCAATCTGGATGAGCAGAAATGGGATGACTGGCTGGGCCAATGCGACGACGGTTTCGAATATTCCGTAACCGCCTACAGCCCGGAAATCGGTAAGAAGATGAAATATCTTGGTCTCGATCATAAGGAGCTCAAGGACTATTTCGACCTTCTGCCAAAGCACAATACGGATCACTCGCCACTCAGGCGTCATGCCACCGTCTACTCGGTGAAGGTTGGCGACGACGGCAAGACGGCGGAGGCGGTCACGTCCTTCCTCATAACCCAGGAGATGTTCGACGGGGTCAACGCACCGCTGGATACGGGCGAAAACCATCTGTTTGTCGTCGGCAAGTATCACGACAAGCTGAATATCGAGAACGGCCAGGCGGTGTTCACCGAGCGTGAGACACGGATCCACACGCGCCGCCTCGACAAGGGTTCTCATTGGGTCTTTTGAGGAATTGGATGCCGGCGCGGCGCTTGTGAAGGCAGATGTCATTCACGGCCCGCGCAGCAACCTATAGTCGCTATCGCCGGCGTTGTGTGAATGGGTTGGCCTAAAGCCGGCCTCGGCCTTCTTTGGAATTACCCAAGGGCGATGCTCCGTCCTTCGGTCATCCCTCCATGCGGAATAATGTTGTCAGGCGGCGGACACCTTCTCCGGTCTGGCAAGCCATTCCTTGCCGCGCAGCATGGCCTGCCAGTAGACGGGAGGAAGGATTTTTTCCTTTAACAGCCAGGCCGTGCGCGTGGGCTTGGTGCCGTCAATCAGCCATGAGGGAAAGCTGGGCAACAACGCGCCGCCATATCCGAATTCGGCCAGAACGATCTTGCCACGCTCCACTGTCAGCGGGCAGGAGCCGTATCCATCATATTGCGCAACAGGCGAACGCCCCGCGATGTCAGCAACGACGTTTTCCGCAACGATCGGCGCCTGCTTGCGGGCCGCCGCCGCTGTCTTTGCGTTTGGCGCATTCATCACATCGCCGAGCGACCAGACGTTGTCGAATTCCTTGTGGCGCAATGTCGCCTGATCCACGTCAACCCATCCCACGTTATCCGCCAGCGGGGAGACGCGGATGAAATCTGGTGCGGTCTGGGGCGGGCAGACATGCATCATGTCAAATTCAACCTCGACGCGTTCCACAGGCGTGTCGGGTTTGGCGACATCGAACCAGGCCTTCTTTGCGTCCCCATCTACCGCGACAAGATTTTGGAAGTAGTTCACCTTGGCGTCGTATTTCGCAATGTACTGCTCGAGCGCCGGGACGTAATCCTTGACCCCGAACAGGACGCCGCCGGCGTTGTGAAACGCGATGTCGATGTTGTCGAGAACGCCACGCCGGTGCCAGTGGTCGCCGGAAAGATACAGCGCCTTCTGAGGGGCTCCGGCGCATTTGATCGGCATAGGCGGCTGGGTAAACAGTGCGCGTCCCGCCTGCATGGTCTCCACCAGCTCCCATGTGTATGGCGCAAGGTCATAGCGGTAGTTCGATGTCACGCCATTCTTTCCGAGCGTTTGCACCAGCCCGTCGACCTTGTGCCAGTCCAGTTTCAGCCCCGGACACACCACCAGCCGCTTGTATTTGACGATCCGGCACCCGTCGAGAATGACCGCATTGTCCTTGGGTTCGAATGCGGCCACCGCGGATTTGATCCAGTGCACGCCGCGCGGGATAAGGGAGCCCATGGTCTTGGCAGTGTCCTGCGCTTGGAAAATTCCCCCGCCGACCATTGTCCAGCCGGGCTGGTAGTAGTGGATGTCCGCAGGATCGATGACGGCAATCTCGAGGTCGGGCTTGCGGGACCGCAAACTGGCGGCAACCGATATGCCGGCGGCTCCCGCGCCGACAATGACCACATCAAAGGAGGCATCAGACGTGTCGGTCAGTGTCTTTCCGCCATTAGCGATCCGGCGAACCACACCGGCCATGTCATGACCGGCGGATTTGGTGGCCGCCAGAATGTCGGCAAGGGGCAACTTGTCAGCCTGACTGAGAGACCATAGCGTCGCGGAGCGGGTTCCCGAGCGGCAATAGGCAAGGACCGGCTTGGGCAAGGCGCGCATGGCCTCGCCGAAGGCCGCCGCATCGTCGTTACCGACCTTTCCGGTGGTAATGGGAATGTAGCGTGCCTCAAGTCCTAACCTTTCGGCCTTTGCCGCGATTTCCTGGAATGTCGGCTGATCCGCACCTTCGCCGTCGGGACGATTGCAGATGACGGAGCGAAATCCCTTGTCCGCGAGGGCCGCAAGATCCTCAGTCATGATCTGCGGGCTGACCGACAATTTGTCCGATATGGTCCTGACGTCCATGGGGCTCTTCCTCAGTGTTTGCGGTTACAGGGCGTTGACAGGAACCTTGAGCATCTGGTTGCCGTCCTTGTCGGTGGGCACTTCGCCGGCACGCATGTTGACCTGAAGCGAGGGGATGATCAGCTTGGGCATGTCGAGGGTCGCGTCGCGCTCGGTACGGAACTTGACGAAGTCCTCGCGCGTCTTGCCCGCACCCACATGGATATTGTGCGCTTTTTCGTCAGCCACTGTGGTTTCCCACTGGATCTCGCGGCCATTGGGTCCGTAGTCGTGGCACATGAACAGCCGCATTGAATCCGGCAGCGCCAGAACCTTCTGGATAGAGTCGTAAAGCTCTTCGGCGGACCCGCCGGGGAAGTCGGCCCGTGCCGATCCTCCATCGGGCATGAAGAGGGTATCACCCACGAAGGCGGCATCCCCCATGACATGCACCATGCAGGCCGGTGTGTGGCCCGGCGTGTGCATCGTAAAGCACGTCATTTGTCCGACCTGATAAGTGTCCCCATCCTTGAACAGCGTGTCGAACTGGCTGCCGTCGCGCTGAAACTCGGTCCCTTCGTTGAACACCTTGCCGAACACGTCCTGCACGACGGTGATCTTTTCTCCAACGCCGATTTTCCCGCCCAGTTTTGACTGGATATAGGGGGCGGCCGACAGGTGATCGGCATGCACATGGGTCTCGATCAGCCATTCGAGCTTGAGATCATTGGCCTCGACATAGGCAATGATCTCGTCGGCATTGTGGGAACTCAGCCGGCCGGCCGCATAGTCGATGTCCATCACGGAATCGACAACGGCGCAGCTTGCCGATTGGGGATCCTTCACGACATAGCTGATGGTGTTGGTTGCCGGGTCAAAGAAGGCTTTGACATCGGGTTTGATATCGAGATTGATGGGGTAGGCGGTCATGGCTTGCTCCTGAGAGGGCATGAATGTTTTCCGGGCGGCTGATGCGGGGTTCGGATTTGCCTCCGAATGCTCATTCCGCCAAAGCGCTGTTGAAACCCGTCACCGATAGTGCGGCGAACAGGGGCGCCCTCGCTTTGATCTGCGACAACCCCCGGCAACCACTCAGACCGAGCAGGTGCGCAGGCCGAAGATCCGGTACAGCGGGCAGAACTTGATCGCAGCGGTGGCGACCAGGATGGCGCCGACCGCGACGGCCACATATTTGTAGCTGGCGGCGTCGAACAGCGGGAGATTTGCCGCAAACGGGGTGATAATCAGCGCCAGCCCGATGATGAGGCGCAAGATACGGTCAATTGTTCCGACATTGGCATTCATGAGTTTGCTCCTGGGTTGGACGGGGTCGAATTGACGACCAGACATGCGCTGCAACGTTAGGCTTGTCTGGAAATTGCGTCTGTGACTTAGTCACTGTTTGGGGGCCAACAGGGAGTTTCCCACGGTGAGTGCTCATCCATGACCGACAGCTGGGTCGACCGATTTTCCGATCTCGCCGCGTTGCCGGCAGAAGACAAAAAACTCCTCACCGAGCGGGCTGTGAGCGTGTCGCTGCCTGCCGGGACGACGGTGTTCGCGCCCGGCGTCGCTGCTGAGAGTTTTTTGCTGGTGCTGGACGGCACAATTCGCGTGCAGCAGGTCTCTTCGGGCGGGCGGGAAATCGTCCTCTATCGCGTCACGGGTGGGGAAAGCTGCATCATGACGACGTCATGCCTGTTTTCAGGCGAGGACTATGTCGCGGAAGGCGTGACCGAAACCGAGGTGGATGCCGTTGCCATACCAAAAGCCGCCTTCGAAGAGGCGATCGCCCGGTCATCGGGCTTTCGCCAACTGGTCTTCAGCGGCTACTCCGACCGCATATCCGATATCATGCATGTGGTTCAGGAGGTGGCGTTCGAACGTCTGGACAAACGTCTGGCGCAAAGGCTGCTCGCCCTCTCTGACCCTGACGGCGTGATCAAGGCGACGCATCAGGACCTTGCCGCTGAACTGGGAAGTGCGCGCGAGGTTGTCAGCCGCCAGCTCAAGGAACTCCAGCGCCGGGGGTGGATTTCAATAGCGCGGGGGCAAATCGCGCTGACCGATGCTGATCAGCTCAAATCCTTGGCCGGGAGCGACTGAACACTGCTCCATTGGTAGGGTCGCCGGCGGTAAAGTGACGCCAAGACAGGATGGACGTCTCGATGTCCGCTCCTGGCACAAAGCGGACGTTCCAAGCCTTACCGACTAGAGTCCGCTAATGACCCAAAGCGAACATGGGGAGCTGATGGGGTCAGCGCTGTCGGATAACGCCCACCAATGCCCTAGAGCATCGTCACATAGAAGAATAATGAAACTGGACCAATCAATGGAGGCGCGTCACCACGGCATACATAAGCGTGGCGGTGTGGAATCCAGCCATCTATCTGGAGTGAGAGTGACCGTTGTCGAAAGGGCAGTAATTTCTTGTGAACTGTGCCTTATTTAGACACGCACCGCTTGCTCAACTGTGACGTCCGCAGCGCCGAGTTTCATCGGCGTAGCAGTAACTGACTTACGGCATGCACCTAGTGCTGCGGCAGTGGCCACGATCGAGGCGACAATGATCACGCCTTTTAAACCCTGCATAGTCTTTCCCCCTAAAATAGACGACATAATTCATTGTATCATGTTGCTAAATAGGAGCATCTAGATCAAGGATTGATCATACTTCCGCGCGCAATATCTCGGCACATGGTGCGGAAAAGGCACACTTGGATCACAACCGCCCAAACCATGTAGCAACTGTGTGGAATTATGTCCGCTTTCGGGGGTGGAGCAGACATCAATCAGGGGCGTGAGATGAGTCCCCTAATGACCCAAAGCGGTCATAGAGGTAGAAGACCAAATGATGATTGGCTGAAATTAGTGCGTCGAGGTGAACCCCGTGGTTTTCTGGGTAGCGAGTGCGGTTGGATTGGCGATCGCTTATCTCTTCGGTTCTACGCCCACGGGCTATCTGGCTGGGAAACTGCTCAAGGGCATTGATATCCGAGAGCATGGCTCCAAATCCATTGGGGCAACGAACGTCTTGCGAACCCTGGGGAAATGGCCTGCGTTGGTGGTGCTCCTGGTAGATGTGCTGAAGGGTATGGGGGCGATCGCATTTGCCCGCTTGTTTTACCCTTGGCTCTATGCATTGCCGTCCGTTACGCCACCGTCGGCGCTTGATCTACAAACCTTGGTTCCTTGGGCTGTTTGCTTGGCCGGACTTGCCGTGTTGATGGGGCATAGCCGTTCGATTTGGTTGAATTTTACAGGCGGCAAATCTATTGCGACTGGGCTAGGTGTGTTGCTGGCGATGTCTTGGCCAGTAGGTTTAGGTGCTGGGACGGTTTTTGGCGTTGCGCTGGCTGTTTCTCGTATTGTCTCACTTAGTTCGATGTTAGCGGCGTCGACTGCGATCGCGCTCATCTGCGGCTTGGAACAACCGTTGCCCTATCGGTTACTGGTGATTGCGGGTGGCATTTACGTGATTGTGCTCCATCGTTCCAACATTCAGCGACTACTGGCTGGGACAGAGCCACACCTGGGCCAAAGTAGCCCGGAATCGAAAACGGAATCGCAAATTTAGTGCGCGCACTCTGGGACTGCTGAGATCGCCAACATAGGCCGCTTCTGGCACATAACGGACGTTCCGGATCAACAGGCCGCACGGCTGCTTTGGGATGCTAGGCGGAAGTTCAGGCGACCAATGTCTGCTATTGGAGGTGAAGTGGACACCGACAAGTGCAGCAATCTGTGTCCGCTCTTGACCCTGAGCGGACATATTGGACTCGTAATGCGGCCCTAGTCATCCTCCCCATAGCCTTTAGGCAGTTTGTGGGCGACGCCCTTGTGGCAATCGATGCAGGTCTTGCCTTCCTCCAGACCCGCTTGCATTTTTTGTGCGCCACGGCGGCTTTGCTTGTGAAAGTCCATCGCTTCATAGGTGTGGCAGTTGCGGCATTCCTGTGAGTCGGTTGCCTTCATCGACGCCCAGACATGTTCCGCCAGCGCTAGCCGTTTCGCTTCATACTTCTCTGGCGTGTTTATGGTCCCGGCGAGCCAGTGATACAGCTCATTGGTCGCCTGGATCTTGCGGATCAGTTTCGGGGTCCACTCCTTGGGCACGTGGCAATCGGAACAGATCGCCCGTACGCCCGACGCGCTCTTGAAATGAGTGGTCTTCTTATATTCCTCGTAGGGCATAGAGCTCATCTCGTGACAAGAGATGCAGAACTCCAGCCTGTTGGTGTATTCCATGACGGTGTTGAAGCCGCCCCAGAATATGATGCCGGCCACGCCGCCTACGATAAGAATGGCGCCCCATGTGTAACGGCTGGTCGGGCTCCAGAACCAGCTCCACAGCCGCTTGATCATTGTATTGCCCTCATATTTGTGTGATGCGCCACCCTGCTAGCGTGGACCGCAACCGATCAAAATGAAGTTCTTAAAGAAATTGGCCGCGGGCTCATGAAAGCCAGCGGCCAGATCAATCACTCTGCGCGTTTGTTTGGCTCACGCGCATGGTTATACTCACTTCTCCTTCGGCAAGGTTGCCAGGTGAGCCAGAATATCGACGGTGATCTGAGGGTCGAGCGCTCTGAGTGCAGGCATTTGCTCGGCCGGCTGTCCGTTCTGGATCTTGTGCATGACCTCCCAGGGGTTGCCCATCTGCTTGCCAAGCGTTTTCTTCATATCCTTGGGCAGACTGCCGTCCTTGCCGTGGCACTGGGCACACATGGTGTTGAAATAGCTTGCACCCTTGGCCGCATCGCCGCCCTTAGGGGCTTTAGCGGCACTATCGATATACTTGCTCATATCGATCTGCCCCTTGCTCACGAACAAGGCGAGATCTTCAAAATCCTGATCATCCATCTTGCCTGCGAGCTTGTGCGTGCCGTCATTAAGGACCTTCACAATTGCCGCCGTATCGGTGCCGGCCATGCCACCAATGCCCTTGATGCCCGTCTTGTAGGAACCCGAAGCATAGGCACCGTCCGAGCCTTGGTAATCCCAGCCGTGGCAGGATTTACAACGCCAGGTCGTGTCGCCTTTTTTCTTGGTGTTGGAAGCGGGCCAGGCGGGATGTGTATCCTTTGGTTTCTCCGCTTTGATGACGGCAAACCATTTATCATACAGCTTGCCGCCCCTTGCGAGCGATCCCTGCATGTCCTCCGCCTGAACTGGTGCAAAGGACGCAAGGCCAAGTACCAGGCCGAGGGAAACGGATGAGAAAATTGCGACTTTTTGGAAATGAATCTTCATGACGTGCTCCAATTGTGTGGTGTCGCCGTGATCGGGCTTTTTTGCCTTTTAGCTCGATCTGCTCATTGTCGTTTGAATATGCCAAGGGCGGGTTGACCTAGATCAAGTCGCAAGCCCTGCCAGCGGTGAATCCAAGATTTATTGTTGGCTAGCGGGGAGAGTGAGTTGGCATGTTTCTTGATGTCCACTTCTGGCACATAGCAGACGTTCAGGAGCAACAGGAGGTTTGACTGCTTTGGAGTATTAAGCGGACTCAATTGTCTGAACCGCGCAATGTCTGCTCCTGACCCAAAGCGCTCAACCCTCGAAGATACCGGCCAAGCTCAGACCCTTGATAAAGAGATCATAATCTTGCTTTTGCCTCACTCCACCAGCCCCCCATTAGGTAAATGGAGCGCTATCGGGTAGGTTAGTCAGGTCTTTCAGGAACAATATGTCCTAACTCGTCGAGAGAGGGGAGGCCCGCCACGCTGCCTTGCAGCGCATACGGTGCTGACTTGTCGTCCCGTGAGCGGTCGCTGCTGTGGAGCATGGTGTATGAGGGTAGTAATGTTGGCGGCCGGGATTGGCGCCCGGCTCGGAATTACAGCCACGGAACATCCGCCGAAGGTTTTGCTGCGCTTCGGCGGCAAATCCCTGCTGCAGCTCCATATCGAAATCCTCAAGCGACACGGCGTAGACGAGCTGGTGCTCGGTGTTGGTTATCATCATCAGGAGATCGAGCAGGAGATCGCTGATCTGGGGGCACAGGACTTCGTGCGAACCGTCTTCAACAAGGATTTCGAGGAAGGCAACATCGTCACGCTGTGGACCCTGCGCGACGAATTGTGTCACGGGGGGCCAGTCCTCCTGATGGACGCCGACGTCCTCTACAGCGAAGATCTGATAGAGCGTCTCGTCAGCTCTCGCCACCAGAACTGCCTGCTCCTCGATCGGGCCTTTGATCCCGGCGATGAGCCCGTAAAAATATGCGTCCGGGATGGGGAGATCGTCGAGTTCCGCAAGTGGCTGAGCGCCGAGTTCGATTTCTGCGGTGAATCGGTGGGCTTTTTCAAGCTGTCAGCCGAGGAGGCCAGGAAGATTATCGTTCAAACCGAGTTGTATTTGGACCAAGGCCGCCGCCACGAGCCCTACGAGGAGACGATCCGCGATGTTATGCTGACTTCACGAAGCGGCACCTTCGCATTTGAGGACATCACCGGCATGCCCTGGATCGAGATTGATTTCGCCGCTGACATCAAGCGCGCCAAAACCGAGATCCTGCCGCGCATTCTGACGGCGGAGCATAACCGCCGGGCGGCAACGATGATCCAGCGAAATATGGAGCAAGGCGAGACACAAAGGATATGACCGGCATCGAAGCATCACCGTTTATCCAGGTGATCGCCGCGCTGGTTGCCTCCGCCCTATATGTGGCCACCTATCTGTCCTTCGTCCGGCTCATGAGATATCCGCGGAACTGGCACCCGCCCAGCTTGTCTGCGTCTCTGGCGACGGGGCTTCTGGCAGCTCTTACAGTGGCACTGGTATCGCTCTCGCCCGATGGCCTCGATACTCCCGCCCTGGCCATCTCGGCCAGCTTTCTCGTGCTCCTATTTTGCATCATCGCTGCCCCTGCAATTGCCTTCCGGCCGGCCTCCCGCCCGGTTGAATTCCTGGCAAAACACGGCGACTATGCCGGACTGTGGTTGATCGGCCCAGCCCTCATCGCCGGCCTGGCTGTCCCAAACATCAAGCTCCAGGCGGTCCTGGCAACCGCTATGGCTATCGAACTGACGTGGTTCTTCCGACAGCGTTGGGCCGGCAGAGGACGTCGACTGCATCCCTTGAACGATCACGACCTGTCAGTCCTGGAAACCCAGGCGAAAGGCGACCTTGCTGCATTCAGGCGGCGTCACGGCATCCGCGAACTGGAACTATCGACGGGCATTGTCAGTTGGAGGGGTTGCGGGAAGGGGACGTCACCCTGTCCGTTCAATCTCTACGTCAACCGTCTCGGCCTGAATACCGCGCCCTGCTGCCGTGAGCACCTGAAGGACCTTAGCCATCACATTGGTACCNGGTTGAGGGAAATGGGGGTCGTGCACTGGCTGGAAGGGGGCAGCCTTCTTGGGGCCGTGCGGGAGGGGGGAGCNCTTCTCGATTGGGAGGACGACGTCGACATATCGGTTCTGCTCGACGATGACATGACCTGGGAGCGGTTGGCGGCGGGGCTTGCCGAGCGCGGCGCGCGCGATGGTTATTTTGTCGACCTTTTCGAGAAAAAGGGTTTCATCTCAATCTCATTCGATCAGCCGAAACGATGGCCCTTCCGATGGGAGCGCAACCGCCTCCGTGGTGAAATCCGGGCAGACATAGCGATTTACCGGCAGGCGATCAGCCACGGCAAAGCAGTGCTCGAGAGGCGGAGTTACAAGGGCACCATGCCGGCCACCCAGAGCGGTGGCTACGGCGTGCCGGAGGAGATCGTATTGCCGACAACTCCGATCCCGTTTCTCGGCGGCGAATTTGCCGGCCCGAACGAACCCGAGGTGTATTTGCGCCTGTTGTACGGTGACTTCAGGAAGGTCGAATATACCTATCTCGATGCGGGGGCAGCAAAAGCACGCGCGCCATTTGACGTGGCGGACACCTCAATACCTGCGGACTGATGTCTGTTTTGGCCACGCAGATATGCCTCTCTCGACTTGGTTTCATGCGTGCCGGGATATGTTAGCTCAGGCGGCTTTCTTCCGCTGTGCCCGTTCATGCTGTGTATGCCCGTCATAACCCCAGGCGCTGGCGTCGAGATCATGTATGACGATGTAGCTGGCCTCCGGCGTGCTGCCGACAATATCCTTCAGCATCGACATGGCCTGTTTGATCATCTCGGCTTTTTCTTCATCCGTGTTTGTGCCGTCGGTGACCTTGATATCCATGTGAACCGCAGTTTCTCCACGCACGACCATCGATTTTCGTCCGACCGCCCAGCTGTCGGCCGGAAACTGGTCAATGCGGACGGAGGTGAGGTCGGGGTTCTTCTTCATGACTTCGCTCATCAGGCGCGTGGTCTCATTGAAGAGGTGTTGTTTCTGCGTGTCAGAGAGCGTGGCTCCCGATACCGATATATTGATGAAAGGCATGGTTTTCTCCGTTGGCTGCGTGGTTGGTATTCAGGCATCCTAGAGGGGTTCATATAGATTAGAAAAGTTCATTGTTTTTATGCATCGCATTTGCAAAACTTAACACATGGCACACGCAAATCTTGACATGGATTGCCTGCGGACATTCGTAACGATCATCGATGTGGGCAGCTTTGCCGAAGCCGCCCTACGCGTCGGGCGGACGGCATCGGCGGTCAGTCTTCAGATCAGCCGGCTTGAAGATCAGGTCGGCACGAAGCTGTTTCAGAAGGTGGGCCGGCGGATGGTCCCGAGCCCGGAGGGTGAGCGTCTGCTCAACACGGCGCGGCAGATGCTGGATTTGAACGACCAGGTTGTCGAGGCGCTTACCCATCAGCACTTGTCCGGCGAAATCACCATCGGGGCGATTCAGGACTTTGCGGACAGTGTATTGCCGTGCGTCCTCGCCCGCTTTGGACAGGCGCATCCGGGAATTCGGATCGCCGCCAGGGTCGATCGCAGCAAGGCTTTGGCCGATGCGGTGGACAAGGGCGAGCTCGATCTGGCGATTGGCGTTCACGGCTGGTCCAACCGGCCGCATAAAAAAATACGATCCGACAAGATGGTGTGGTTGGGCGGCGAGGATTTCGTACTGGCAGATAACGAACCCGTTCCGCTGGTTGTCTTTGAACCTCCGTGCGGCTTCAGGGATGCAGCGATCAGTAGCCTCAACGAGGCTGGCCGGGAGTGGGAGGTCGTGTTCACCAGCCCCAGTCTTTCTGGGTTGAGGGCGGCCATCGAAGCCGGGCTCGGTGTAACCGCCCGGACATTGAATTCCTTCCAGGGGAACCTGCGCCCGATGCCACCGTCATCACGTCTGCCGAAACTCCCTCCCGTCGACTTTGCCATCTACACAAAGCCCGATCCCGCAGCGCCTGCACTTCGACTGAGTGAGATCATCATGGAGGAGCTGCAACATCAGGTTCCCCGTTCCTGATTTCATCTCAAGTCCATGCCAGCGACCACCACTGAGCGGACACTTCCAAATGGAAAAGACGCGTAAAAGCCAATATGCATCGCCTATGGAAAAAGCAGACAGCGCCACATTCTCTTCAGCCGGTGTCATCAGAGGCTTCACCAGGGGGCAGCCCCTGGCGGTAACAGCGTTTGTTTACGGCCTGGCATTCGGGTTGCTCTCCAAGGATGTTGGCCTGTCGGCGCTAGAGGCGGTGCTGATGAGCGCATCGGTCTATTCTGGCTCGGCACAACTCGCCGCACTTACCGCCATGGATGACGCAACACCGTGGATCAGCGCCAGCCCCTGGGTCGTGGCCCTAATCATTCTCGTCGTGAATGCGCGTTACCTCCTCTATGGCGCAACGCTGAGACCCTGGCTCGGGCAGGCGAGACCCATCCAGGCCTATGGGACGCTCTTCGTGCTTGGAGACGGGAACTGGATCCAGTCGATGAATGCTCATCGCGCGGGCGAACAAGATGCGGGCTATGTGCTCGGGTCCGGCCTGGCCATGTTTCTTGGCTGGCTTTCCGGAACGCTCATCGGTTCGCTGGCCGGAGCCTTTGTTTCAGATCCCTCCCTGCTGGGGCTGGATTTCTTTCTCGTGGCCTTTTGTGCCGCCGCCGGCATCGCCATGTTTGACGGGAAGGAGGACATTGCCGTCGTGGCAGGAGCAGCGATTGCGTCCCTCGGTGTCTCGCTTGTGGTTTCAGGAGGGTGGGCGATCATCGCCGCCGGCGTGGTTGGTGCCGCCATTGCCTATGCCCGTGTCAAACGCGCAGGTTATTTATCGTGAGCTTCGATCCCCAATTCCTGCCGCTTCTGGCGGCGATGGTCCTTGTGTCCTTTGCCACCCGTGCGGGCGGGTTCTGGCTGATGAAATTCGTCCCCGCCAGCCCTGCGGTCGAGGCCGCGCTGAAGGCCACGCCGATTGCTGTCATGGTTGGGATTGTGGCGCCTGCTGCGGCGCGCGGAAGCCATGGCGAAATCGCTGCACTTGCGGTGATCTTCGTCGCAATGAAAGTCATCGGGAACGACATCGCCGCCGCCATACTGGGTGTGGCGACCGTCGCAATCGTGCGGTTCTTAATGAGCTAGCATGACCGCTGCCGGTGGCTGTGCCGGGTGCGGCTTCAGCCTTGAATGGACTTCTCCGCTATTCACTTTTAGCATTCCACCCCCATGAGGAATTTCGTCCGTCTCTGGAAAGGCGAGCTGACACTTGAGACTGCGTTTTGGTATTGGGCAGTTCTCGGCGGCCTTATCGTCAACATAACGTCGAGCGCGCTGTTTCTTTTCCTGCTCGTGGCCGATCGCCCGGTCGAAGCACTTATTGCCGGTTACGCTTTTTCCGTACCCTATAACGTGATCGCCACCGTCGGCGTGTGGCGCTCTGCGGAGCGTTATGAGGGTGAACGCAGCATGGCCGAGATGGCGCGGCTGGTGACGGTCATCGGCATGACCCTGCTCAGTGTGACGTGATCGCGTGGAGAGGAACTTGTGCCGTATGACCCATATAAAAACGGCGGACCAGATTTGGCCCGCCGTTCAGTCAAGATTCAGATGGTGCGATTCTTACTTCTTAACAGTCTTTACGCACTTGCCATCTTTATCCATGTGATAGCCGTCCTTCGGGGGGTTGCATGGCTTCATGTCAGCGGCAAATGCCGTTCCAACGGAACCCAGTGCAAAGGTTGCGAGTGAGAGTGCAATAAGGGTCTTCTTCATCTTTATTTCCCTCCTAAGGTGGATAACCTCCTCATCGGGAGGCAGCGTGATTTACCTTCAAAAAAGCGGTTTCCCTATGGTCCCAAAATGACAAGAATCGTATGGAATCTTGAATGTTTTGACCCAAAAATGGCGCCTCTGTGCCGGTGCCACAATTGGAATTGGGTTGCAAGTCGGCCCTATTATCTCGCTCTGGTTGTGCCCACCTGGATCTTCGGCAACAGCAGGGCACGAAGCTGACGATCAAACAAAACAGAATGTCAGAGACAAAGGAATGAGGATGCGCATCAAGCTAAGTGACGACCGGAAAACAGAAATAACAAATGCTCTGGTCGGTTATTTTTCCTCTGAATTCGATGAAGAACTCAGCGAATACCGCGCCGCCGGCATCGTTGATTTCATGCTCCGCCAGATCGGTCCCTCACAATATAATCAGGCCATTACCGATGCGCGCAAATATATGGCCGCCAAAATTGACGAACTGGACACGGAGTTCTATGAGCCCGAGGAATGAGACGTTATTGCTCAAGATTGACTACCAAGCTGCACCAGCCGCAGGGTTTCGTCCGGCTCGCCCGCTTAAAACCGTTTGGTACCCTTGATGAAGGCGCCGGGGTTCGAGTGTCGCTCTAACCCGGTTGTTTGAGGAAGGTCAGCAGGGTGAACCGCTCGCCCGCCGTCACCGGCAGGACCTCGTGCAGCATCGAGCAGGAGAAGACGATGGCTCCGCCGCGCGGAGGCGCGAACAGCTCGTTGCCATATTCGGGAAAGCGCAGGTTGCCGCCTTCATAGTCGCCCGTGTTCAGGTTGATGGTGATCGCGTATTTGCGGTTGGCGACGGAGGGGTTGCAGTTGTCGCGGTGGATGTTGAAGAAACCGCTGTCGGACGCCTTGTAACAGCCGATCCGCAACGCTTCCATTTCCCATCGATGGAAATGCAGGACCTTTTTCAGCTCCGGCACGAGACGCGGCATGACCCGGTCGAGAATGCGCTTGTGGATGTCCGCATCTTCCACCACGTAGTCTTCCCGCCGCTTCATGTCGGCGATCACCCCGTCGCGGGCTTTCGCCTGCGTTCCGAGGCTGACCTGGCCCTCCTGTTTTTTCCCTTCCCGCCAAAGGTTTATGAGCCAGTCGCAGTCTTCGGGTTCAAGCACCCGGGGCACCGTCAAGACCGGAACGGTACGATTGACGGGTTCGGGTACTTCTGAATGACACACCTCGGCGATGCGGCTCTCAAGCCAGTCCCCAAGGTCGCCATTTACCTCATCGAGGCCGGTGATGCCGGCGATGCGCTGGTTCGGGCAGAGAACGTAAAGGGAGGGTGTGGAGACGCCGGAGTAATTCGCAAAACCGGAGGTTATGTCGCCGTCGCTATCCACCATGGTCTGGAAGCGCCAGTCCGCGGCGAGTTTTTGCGCCTGTATCTGTGCGTCGTCGCCGCAGCAGAATGTCGCGACCTGAACCTGGTCTTCGTCAAACAGGTTTTCTGAAAGTATGGAGCCGGGCAGGTCCTTTAATTCGGTGTCGCCGCAAAAGATGAAGACGATCGGCTTGCCCTTCACCGCAACATAGAAATCAAACAACTCGCCGTTGGTATCATTCAGGCTGAATACAGGCGCATGATCGCCCACGCCAAGACGCGGCTTCAGCTCGGTGCGCTGTGACGCTGACATTTCCCCTCCCAGGAAAAATACGGCGGCCACTGTGGCAGAGGATGAATGATCAGTACACAGTAATTTGTATGCGGAGGGATTCTCCCCACAAGTCTCTCACTATGGAATTGCCCACACGTGTTCATCCGCCAGCTTTGGCAGCCGGCGGTTTCGTCGACATGACGCTGACCCGCGCAGGCGCGCGTCCTATGTCACCTGATAATGCGGATGATAGATCGAATATACCCGGGTATATTTGATCTTGTCGTTCTCGCCGACCGTATAGAACCCCGCCATCATGAGCCGGAACGAGGTTCCCGCCTTGTGTTTGACGCCGACCCATTCAAGGTCCTGCTTGCACAGGAAATCGATCGGCGCTTCGGTGGCGATCGATGTGTCGGATGTGAGAAAATAGGTGTGATCGCGAATGGTTTCTTCCATGATCTCGCCAACATTGGTCCAAAAGGCGACGGCCTTGTCTTTGCCAGAGTTTATGGCCGCCATGGGGAGATATTCGAAGGTCGCGTCGGGTTCATACCACTTGTCATAAAAGTCGGAATAGCTCATGCCCGTGCGGGCGCAGGCGCCGTTGAAATCTGCAATATACTGGTTGTACTGCTCTTCCGTTATCATCGGTCCTGACCTCCGGTCTCGGTATTCCTGAACTCAGCCCCATTGGCACGACCAGACCGCCATCCGACTGATCTGCTTAAAGGGTAATGGCATTTCCGATGTACAGTCTATTGCAAAGAGGCGTCTTTTTCACTCCGGGGCTTCCGCTTGAGCCCCACCGCCCACCTGCGCGACCAGCTACGCAATGGTGCGAGTATTTCATACAGTTCAGTGCCGAGCGGAGTCGCAGCGTATCCGTCTTCCGTTCGCCTGACGAGACCTGCCTGCCGAAGCTCCTTGAGGCGGGAATTCAGGACGGTCGGTGAGACCGACTCACAACGTTCCTGCAGCTCGCGAAACGTTGCCGCACCGCCATCGCTGAGTTGCCATAAAATCCCGATCGACCAGCTTCGGCCGAGAAGATCGAAGACGGCCATGAGCGGTTTGCCGGATTTTGAACCGCGCACCGGGGTGCCCGGCATAGGAAACTTGGCCATATCAAATACGCTACATAAACCGTAGCGCTCCTCGTTCTGACGCGCTATCCATGCGCTACATAAAACGTAGCGTACGGGCAGGAATATGGCAAACGCGGCTCAATGGGCGGCCAGCTACGAGGTGGTGTGTTCTGCGCCTGCGGACGCCCCCTGGATCACCATATCGAAGAGGCGGGCGGTTTACCGCTTTGGGAATTCCCCGAACGGGTGAACAGTATTACGGGTGCTTTTTTTCACGGACTCAGGCACGAGTGATCGTGCAGAGAACTCCTTGGGGCCATTCCATGCCACTCGACATTGTGTTGATCGTGCTCGTGTCTTCCGTGCTCCACCCGGCGTGGAACTTGATCCTGAAGAAGAACCCTGATCCGCAACTGGGTTTCCTGGCCCTGATGAGCATGCTTGTGGTGTGCGCATTCGTGCATGGGCTGATTGAGGGCGTTGATTTTGCCGCCGTGTTTACCGTTCTGCCTTTCATTGCCCTGTCAGCCGGCGGGTTGCTTCTCTACGGGCTTTGCCTGACGGAGACGCTGAAACGAGGCGATCTCTCCACCTATTACCCGATCATCCGTTCATCACCTGTTTTCATCGTTGCTTTTTCCGTGCTCTTTCTCGGCAAGAGCTATCCGCTTGTCGTGCTGGCAGGGATCGCCTTGGCGGTGGCCGGGGGGTTCCTGCTTCAGTTCAGGCGTGGCACGCATTTTTTTGAAAATCCGGGCGCACTCGGTTTCGCCCTGTTGGCCATGGCCGGCACGGGCATCTATTCATTGGCCGATGCTCGGCTGATGCAAACGATCACGCCACAGGCGCAAATAACTGTCGTCGATGGCCTTCTGGTACCCATTTACGGGTATATATGGTGGCGGCGGCGCAGGAGCGAGCCTGAGCCGCTGGCGGGCATCCGCAGCCTGTCTCCCGTCCTGTTCGTGCTGCCTGGCGTCATGGCCTATGCGTCCTACTATCTGATCCTGATTGCCTATAAGGCGGGTGCCGACGTGGCTGCGGTGACCACGCTGCGTCAGGCCTCCATACCGATCTCGGTGGCGCTAGGCGGGCTGTTCCTGCGCGAAGGCACCATGCTGCGACGCTTCCTTGCTGCCGGGCTTCTGGCGCTGGGACTTGTGGTCATTGCGCTCAATGGTTAGCTGAGCCGCTTCGCCAGATGGTTTGTTGATCCGGGAGCCGCCGCGCGAGATTTCGCGTTCCATCAAACTATGCCATAAGCGCCTGAATGACAGGCAAACTTGGATACAGGCTGGGGTGCGATGTCGGCGGCACTTTCACCGATTTCGTTCTCCTCGATCAGGAGAGCGGACGGTTCGATGTTCACAAGGTCCTGACGACACCGCTGGATCCCTCCGAAGGGGTGGACGAGGGAATTGCGGGTCTGGAAGAGATCCGGAACGGATTTTTAGGCAAAACCGAAAACGTCATTCACGGCACGACACTCGTCATCAATGCGATCATCGAGCGCAAGGGGGCGCGGACGGCAATCGTCACGACCGAGGGATTTCGCGACTCGATCGAGATGCGCCGCGAGATCCGCTACGACATATACGATATCGGAGCCGTCTACCCCAAGCCGCTGGTCGAAAGGCCCTTGCGCCGCGAGGTCATGGAGCGTGTCTTGGCCGACGGCAGCGTGCACACGGCGCTCGACCAGGAAGGTGCGCAGCGAACCTTCGCGGAGCTGGCGGCCCAAGGCGTGGAAGCGATCGCGATCTGTCTTCTTCACGCCTATGCGAACCCGGAGCACGAGCGGGCGCTGGAGGCCATCGTCAAGTCCGCCCATCCGGACATGGCAATCTCGCTCTCGTCGGACGTGGCACCGGAGATCAAGGAATTCGAGCGCTGTTGCACCACCGCCATCAACGCCTATGTCAAGCCGCTGATGGCCCGATATCTGAAGCGGCTCGAGGAGCGACTGGAGGCCCGCGGGATTGAAGGCGGTCTCTTTGTCATGCTGTCCGGCGGCGGCATTATCGCGCCATCCGATGCGCGGCAATACCCGGTTCGCATGATCGAGTCCGGACCCGTCGGCGGCGCGCTCGCCGCTGCCCATCTCGGCTCCGAGGCAGGGCTCGACAACATACTCATGTTCGACATGGGCGGTACGACCGCAAAAGCCTGCCTGATCCAGGACGGCCAATTGCCGATTACGACGGTCTATGAGGTTGACCGGGTGCATCGTTTCAAGAAGGGGAGCGGTACGCCCGTTGGCGTTCCGACCGTCGACATCATCGAGATCGGCGCCGGCGGAGGCAGCATCGCGCGCATCGACGAGCTCGGCCTGCTGCAAGTGGGGCCCTTGAGCGCCGGTGCGGATCCCGGGCCGGTCTGCTACGGCCGCGGCGGTGCGGGCGCGACGGTGACCGATGCCGATTTGCTGCTCGGATATCTCGATGCGGACTATTTCCTCGGCGGCAAGATGGCGCTCGACGCGGCAGCGAGCGAGAACGGACTGGCGGATGCGATCGGCCAACCGCTCGGGCTTGCTTCTCTGGAGGCGGCGTGGGGCATCCACGACGTGGTCAACGAGAACATGGCATCGGCCATTCGCACCTATGTTGCGGAGAAGGGCGGCGACCTCGGCAACACGACAATTGTCGCGATGGGCGGTGCGGGGCCGGTTCATGCGGATAGTCTCGGCCGCAAGCTCGGGGTGGGGCGCTTGATCGTGCCGCGCGGCGCGGGCGCCTATTCGGCACTCGGCTTTCTGGTCGCGCCGGTTTCCTTCGAAGTCGCGCGAACCTGGATCATGCCGCTCGCCGCATGCGACGCCGCCACGCTTGGCGGCTTGTTCCAGGAACTCGAGGCAGGTGCAACGCCTGTGATCGAAGCGGCCGCTCCCGGCGCCACGATCGACTTCTCTTACGTCGCCGATATTTGCTACGAGGGTCAAGCGTCGGCCGTACGTGTCTCGATGCCCGATGACCTGAATCCCGCCACCATCGCTGAACGCTTTTATCAGGAGTATGAGACCCGGTACGGCACGTCATACCGCGATAGTGCGGTCCAGATCGTCACCCTGCGGTTGACGGCCACGGCTGCTGGTGAGCATAGCGCCACCGTCGCCTTGGCATTTCCGGAAGGTTCAGCAGACGCCTCGACCGCACTCAAGGGCGAGCGGCTGGCTTACGCGCCGGATTTGTCTGAGATGATACCGCACAAGGTTTATGCCATGGACCGGCTCGAGGCTGGCGCCACATTCGAAGGGCCGGCAATCATCGAGGAGGAATCCTCGACGTTCGTGATGGGCCAAGGCAGCCGTGCCAAGGTGGATGCGCGGGGCTGGATCGCTGTTGATTGCCAGCGTGCGCGCGATGCCGCACCAGTGGATGAGGCGGTCAAGGCGCAAGGCTTTGGCCCGATCACGTTGCAGGTATTGTGGTCGCGCGCCATCAACATCGCCGATGAAATGGCAGCAGCTCTCGTCAAGACCGCCTTCTCGAGCGTCGTGCGCGACAATCACGACTTCGCCGTAGCGATCTACGACGCGGAGGGCCATCTGGTGGCTCAGGCCAATCAGAGCACGCCCGGCCAGCTCTATTGCATGCAGCGGGTGATGCGGGATCTGCTGGAGTTCTATCCGCCGGGAACGTTGGCGCCCGGCGATGTCATCATCGCCAATGACCCGTGGCTTGGGGCAGGCCACACGCCGGATATCTTCATAGCAACGCCGGCCTTCCGCCAGGGCGCCTTGATCGGCTTCGGCGTCACCTGTGCCCATCACACCGATATCGGCGGGCGTCTGGCCGCGCCCGACGCGCGCGAGGTCTATGAAGAAGGCATCATCATTCCGATTACCAAGCTTTACGACCGGGGCGAGCCGAACGAGTTCCTGTTTCGACTGATCGAACGCAATGTGCGTGTACCGGCGCAGATCCTCGGTGATCTGCGCGCTCAGGTGGCGGCAAATAACCTGGGCTGCGGCCGGCTGGCTGAATTCCTCGACGACACCGTACTGGGCCAAATCAGCGACTTGACCTCTGCGGTTGTGGCGCAGACCGAGAAGAACATGCGCGAGGCGATCGCAAGGCTGCCCGACGGGCGCCATGAGAGCGTCCTCGAGCTCGAACGCGAAGACAGCGAAGGGCGCCGCCTGGTCATCAAGCTTGCGCTGGAAATCCGCGGCGACGAAATCTTCATTGATTATTCGGGGACCTCGCCCCAGGTCGACCTGCCGATCAACAGCGTCTTCAACATGACCTGCGCCTACACCGTGTTCTCGGTCAAATGCGCGCTGCATCCCCACATTCCGAACAATCAGGGCACCAGCGCGCCGATCCACATATCGGCTCCGGAAGGCTCGATCCTGAACCCGCACTTTCCGGCCGCGTGCATGCACCGCAGCACATTGATCTTCAACGTCGTGCAAATCATCTTCGAAGCACTCGGCGAACTGGTGCCTGAAAAGATCATGGCGCCGAGCGGCACTTTCCCGCTTTGGATCGAGCGCTTCGGCGGCAGCTACGATGACGACCGTCCCTTTGTGAGCGCCTTCAACGCGCAAGGCGGCCAGGGTGCGCGTTTCAACAAGGACGGCGTCGCGACCACCGTCTTCCCGGCGAATGTCTCGAGCACCTCGGTTGAACTCTTCGAGGTTGAAGCCCCCATGCTGTGTGAGAGCAAGTCGCTGATCACGGATTCAGGTGGGCCGGGGCGCCAACGGGGCGGAATCGCACAGAGGGTCGTTTTGCGCAACTTGGGGCGCAAACCGGTCGTTGCCTCCCTATCGGGCGGCAGGTTTCATATTCCCGCTCCGGGCTTTGATGGGGGCGGGGCTGGCGGGCTCGGCAGTATCCGGCTGGGCGACGGCACGCCCCTTCCGCATCCCCAGCAAGTTCTGATGCCGCATAAAGGTGCCGTCTCGCTCACCTATCCCGGGGGTGGCGGCTATGGCGATCCCTACCAACGCGACCCTGCCGACGTGTTAGAGGATGTCCGCCTCGGGCTGGTTTCAACCGAGCAGGCATATGACGCCTATGGCGTTGCTTTGAACGAAACCGGCGATCGCGTCGACGATGCCGCGACAGCACGCCGCCGTGCTGAGGCCAGGAACTGAGCCACTCAGTGCGTACACCGTTGGTCTGGCCTTTCTCAGATGACCAAATTATCGTCGCCGTAACCCTGCCGCCGCTCGGATCGCTGACCAGTGACCAGAGAAGCCAGCGACGGAGACAGCCGGCCGGAGTGACCCGTCGCAACTTGCGACGTGCGAAGTTTGCTTTGCAGCAGCTTCCAATTACAATCCGGGTGCCGCCNGAGACCGATTGGTCAGCGCATTTTCATACGGCCGGCCCGTAACAAGAGAGTTGATACCGATGAGCGGCATGACCTTCGAGGTGGCGCTTAGTGGCCGGGTTGGCGATATGCTTGATGCTTGCGTCAAGTGCGGCAAATGCGTTGAGGCATGTCCGATTGCCGAGCAGGCTGGCGTTGCAGACCTCAATCCGCAGGACACGATTGCCGGCGTCCTCGATGTCGTGCGCACCGGTGTGGGTCCTGACCCCTCGCGAAGCTGGGCTGCCTCCTGCGTGCTCAGCGGCGATTGCATCAAGGCCTGCGACTACGGCGTCAATCCCCGTTTTCTGCTGGCGATGGCGCGTGCGGCAATGGCAGCTGGGGAGAGTACGCTGCCCGAGCGGCGGCGTGACGGCGTACTGAATTTCCGAGGCACGAGCCAGGACGTCGCCGTGCTCTCGCGCCTGCAGCTGGAAGCGGCGGTGCTGGAGCGGCTCGGACAAGGCACTGCATCGGTACGGCAGCCGGACGAGGCGCCCGATTTCATCTTCTATACCGGGTGCAATGTGCTCAAGACGCCGCACATAGCGCTTCTTGCTCTCGACATCATGGATAAGCTTGGCATCAGCTACCAGGTGATGGGGGGACCGAGCCATTGTTGTGGCGTCCGGCAACTGCAAGCAGGCGATGTGGAAATGTCCGGTCGCATGGGGTCGAACTCGATTGAAAAGATGTCGCACAGCAAATCTGGGCAAGTGCTCTCTTGGTGTCCGAGCTGCTACGTGCAGTTTACCGAGATGACGTTGCCGGCAATCGAACGGCAACATGATGCACGGCCTTTCGAGATGACACCCTTCATCCACTTCCTGAGGGAGCAGCTCGACAAACTGAAACCGCACCTGCGCGAGCACGTAAACTTGCGCGTGGCCCTCCACAAACACCCCGGTGTTGCCGGCGTCGTGGAAGCCGCCTCGGAAATCCTGGTGGCGGTTCCCGGTGTGGAGCTCATCGATCTGAATCAGCCGGCGGTCGGCTTGCAGAGCGCCAGGCTCGCGGCGCTCCCGGCCTACAGACGCGAGTTGCAGGTTAGGGAACTCGAAGCGGCGCGCGATGCGGGAGTTGATGCGCTGGCTGCGGTTTACCACTCCGATCATCGTGACCTGTGTGGGTACGAGCGCGATTGGCCGTTCCGGATTGTGAACCTTCTTGAGGTTGTGGCGCAGTCCATGAGCATGCGCCGGCATGACCGTTTCAAGCAACTGAAGATCATGCAGGATGTCGATCAGGTCGTTTCGGATTGTGGTGAGCTGATCGCGGAGCATGGCCTAGACCCGAAGCTGGCACGCGATGTGGTCGCCAAAGCAATGTTTGGTGAATAACTTCCGCCACCAATCGAATTTGCCTATGGCGGCAAGGCGTCCCGATGGCTCTCCTGCAGTGTAAAACTCGCGGTCCGTTAGTGGCACTTGGCGAACGCAAGACGTGGTTTTGGCGGACGTCCGCTCCTGACCCAAAGCGGAATTTGAGATTTTGTCCGCCGAATTGACCGGCAAACCCATCATCCTGATGAGCACCACCAGCCTGGCAACCGCGCGCAGGATCGCGAAGAAGGTTGGCTCGAAATGAGGCGCTCATGTCGATTGTCCGGTTGGCGGTACCGCGTTTTACGCCAAGGCGATCATCGCCAGGCGGCTCAACGACACGGCTCAGGAGGATATTCGCGACATAACGCCATGGCAGGTGTTGGAAGCGATCAAGGAAGGCAAGGCGGTCTACGTGGACCAGTCGCGCAACGTTGTTATCGCTTTCATTTCTGGCGGGTTGAGTGCATCCTGCGCGCGGCGGGATATTTACAAGTTCTAGTTGTATGTGACGAGGCCGCTTGCGGCGAGGTTTTGGGCTGCGGGTGATGCAACCAGACCGGGATCAGCATCCGGAAAGGAATGGCTAGCAATGAAACGACTCTGCCCGACCTGTGTGATCGCTCCGGTCGCCTTGATCGCGATGGTCGGATCTCCCGCGGGAGCGTCCGAGCCAAGCGCGGAGGGGCAGACGGTCCCCTGGTGGACGCCGCCGGGCGAGACGGACGGGACCGCCTTTGCCGCACTCATTCTTGTCTTCCTGTTGCTGTTCGCCGTGTTCCATTTCTATGCCCGCTTTGACCGCTTTGCGGAGCATCACAATGAAGGGACACCGCTCAAGACGACCGTCCCAACGCTCCTCATGATCGCCTTTGCGTATGAGATCTTTCCGCCCATTAGACATTTCAGCATCCTGCTCCCGCTTGCCCTGATCGCAACCGCGCTCGCGCGCGACCTCATGCTCTGGTTCGAGCCTGTGAAAGAGCACACGCTCAAGGGCGAAATTGAAGGTGCGCTGCTGGAAGAGTTGCAGCACAAGCATCTTGGCGAGCACGACCGGCATGGCAGACGGATGCAGGCGAAGCCGGCGGAGCAGCCTCCGCCGGATCCAGAGCCGAACGCTGCGTTACAGGCCGCGAAGGCCGAGCCGGCCAAAAAGCCCGCGAGGCCCTCAAGGAAAAAAGCGCCCGCAAAGCAGACGCCGCCGGCAGCGGGAGGAGCCGACCGTGATTGAGCTGACCGTAACCTCCATCCCGTTCGTTCTGCAGATACTCTATTTGCGTTGGAAGGGCATACCCATCACGCTCTACAATGTCCATGTTTCGCTGTTTGTTTGGCTGGCGCTCGCCTTCATTGTCTTCTTCACCGTCTTCTACTATTACCCGAAGTCCTATACGGGCTTCGTTCCGTTCCGGACCGTGCCGGTCGTCAGCGAAAATGGCGGCACTGTCACGGCCATCAAGGTCGACAACGGCACCCGCGTGGAGCCGGGCCAGGTGCTCTTCACGGTGAACGCCGCGACCGAAAAGGCCGCGGTGAAGACCGCCGAGCTCAAGCTGGCCGAAATCGACAAATCCTTTGGCCTGGCCGAGGCGGAATTGCGTTCCGCCCAGGCGTCCGTGGATAAGGAGAAGGCCGTCCTCCAGCAGGCGGTCGAGGTGTTCGACGACCAGAACTCTCTGCGCACGCGGGGGTCTCCTGCCTATAACGAGCGCCGTTACCAGTCGGCGGTTGCCGATAAGGCGGCGGGCGAGGCCAAGGTGGCGCAGGCGCAGGCCCTGCTGGACGAAGCCAACATTCAGCTGGAAGACGTGCTGACGGCCCAGCGTGCCAGCGCGGATGCAGCACTTGAACAGGCAAAGGTGGAGCTGGCGAAAACCACCGTTCGCTCCCAGGTGAACGGCGTCGTCGACCAGCTCACCCTGCATATCGGCGCCCGGGCGTCCCAGGTCGCGGCAAAGCCGGCGATGCTCATTGTTCCCGACCGGGACGAGGCCCATCCCAAACGCGTCTTCGCGGGATTTTCGCAGGTCGCGCGCTCCGTCCTCTATGTCGGCATGCCGGCGGAGGTGGCCTGTGACACCAACTTCAATGTCGCCATGGTGGACTCAGTCCTGCCTGCACGGATTACCGCAATCCAGCCGGAGATCGCCGCGGGACAGATCGCGCCGACCGGCCGTCTTCTCGAGCCCCGGGAATTCTCAAATCGCGGCGAGGTCGCCGTGCTTCTCGAGATGGCCTACCCCGAGCACCAAAAGCTGCTGGTCAACGGAAGCGGCTGTATCGTCCAGACCTACGACCGCAATCTCGGCCACGGCATATTCGCCCACATTTTGGGGGGGCTGGGCATCATCAAGGCTTGGGGTCTTCGGATCAAAGTCTGGATTGCACTTGTCACCGGCGTCGGCCTTGCCGGCGGCGGACACTAGGTCGACGTGATCGGTCCCGGACCAAGATTGCAGGGAGGCGACAGATGACAACACGTGAATACGGCATCTGTCCGGTTGTCTTAATCGCCGGACTGTAACGGATTGGATCTTGCGGAGGAGCGCAGGGCGACCCGGCGTTTGGATTCAAGCTTCAACGCGACATTGTTTACGCCAAGGCGATTGTTACGTCGAAAGGCAAGGAGGTCACCCGGGATCTCAAATGCGCGGCCATCAGAGACCTCAGTGTCTCGTTCGGACACGAGAGTGGTCTGGGGGTCTACTACAATATGGCTATTACGCCCTGGTTCCGCATGACCGGTAACCTGCAAATCATTGAGCCGTTTCCGGAAGCCAACGACACCGCGGTCTTCGGTGCCATCCAGGCCCAATTCAAATTCTGATCTGCAATTGCTCCACGACCGCTTCTGGCACAAAGCGGACACTCCACGCCGTACCGATCAGAGTCTGCTTTTGACCCAAAGCGGAAGTCGACGGCGAAGAAATTCCCCGCCGCATTCAGGCTGTTTTCGCGGTGTCCCGGGTTTCCGCGGAATCGGAATACGACTGTTCGTCGAACGAACGTTCGTTGTCCCAGACATTCTTGGGCATTGGAAGCCCGGTGAAATGGGCGTCATCCAGCGGCGCATCGGGTTCGATATTCAGTTTTTCGCGAAGCATGAGAATGATCTGGCGGACATGTTGACCGGAATGCCAGCCGGTCCGCTCCAGCACCTCGTGCAGGCTGACCTCGCCATAGTAGACTTGGCCCGGTTGTTCAAAGTCCGTGGTCGTACCTTCCCGGTCCCACCAGGCGGCGAAGCGTTCCCGGTTTTTGCGCCCGTATTCCAGCAGGTCGTCTCTTGTCTTCATGTCATCCGGCAAGATCGACTTCAGCGCATCATAGGTGTAGGGCGCATCATGTTCGACCCGATCCAGAAACACCTTGGGAATGTCGAACACGTGATAGACCAGCTGGCGGTATGACCGGGGCCGCCCCGGCAACACGACATCAAGCTTGTCGTCTGGAATTTGAACCAGATAACGCTGCGCCGCATCGAGGATCATCAGGACCTTGTCCTTGATCTCTTCGGGGGGCAGAACTTTTTGCTCATCGTACCCAAAGCCCGCGACCTTGGCGATGTCACGGAAGACCGCGCCATTAGCCCAAACCGGGCCACGCGCAACGATGGGCACCATCCGAATGCCCAGCGCTTGAAGCTCCTTGAAACCGTCTTCATCCTCCAGAACATTGACGGACTGGAACTCTGCGCCGTTATCAATCAGAAACTCTTTGGTCTTCAGGCAACTGGAACACCCGGGCTGCCAGTAAACCTTCAATGGCTGTTTTAGATTGCCCTGCGTACCGGCACCTTCAAGTTGGCTCATTTCGTCCCCTCTAACCTGCAAAGCTTCTCAATACACACATCACTGTGCGGGATGGAGTTCCAGCAGACTCTACATCGACCTATCATATGAAGGATATCAAGTTTCACCAGATCGTTTGCATTCTCTCCGGCAACAGGTATTTCTCAGGGTTTCTGATTGCCGATTTTTATCGTCTGTTGATGATTTGCCGGCAGTTCAGTGTCAGCGCCGCATGCCGGGCTCGACGAAGATAGCAAAAGTCGAACAAGCAACCATTAAACGCAGGACATTGAATAATGGATCAAGGCAGGAAACTGAGGGAAGCGATTGACAGCGGCGAGATGGTTGTTGCGCCGGGGTGTTTTGACGGGCTGTCGGCGCGACTTATCGAGCGTGCCGGGTTCGGCGCGGTTTATGCCAGTGGCGGCGCCATTGCGCGCAGTCGCGCGATACCTGACATGGGGCTTGTAACACTGAGCGAAATTGCGACGCGGATATCTGAGATCGTCGACGCGGTTTCACTGCCCGTCATTGCCGATATGGATACAGGCTACGGTAACGCCTTGAACGCACGCCACGCTGTCCAGGCCTATCAGCGCGCGGGGGTCGCGGCGTTCCATATCGAGGATCAGGTCTTTCCCAAGAAGTGCGGCCACTACGAAAACAAGGGGCTGGTTTCAAAAGAGGAGTTCGTTCAGAAAATCCGCGCCGTGAAGGATGCCCTTGGAGACGATCCGACACTTGTCATTGCCCGCACCGATGCCATCGCCGTCGAAGGATTTGACGCTGCAATAGAGCGCGCCGCAGCCTATTCCGATGCCGGCGCGGATGTGCTTTTCGTGGAAGCGCCTACAAGTCTTGAACAGATCGAAAAGATTGCCGAGGCGTTGCCCGGTCCAAAGTTGATGAACATGTTCCACGGCGGGAAAACGCCGCTTGTATCCGCGCCTGTGCTGAAAGAGATGGGCTATCAGATTGTGATTATCCCAAGCGACCTGCAGCGCGCGGCAATCCACGCGATGAGCAGCGTTCTGGACGCCATCAAGAGCGACGGTGACAGCGGCGCGATGATCGAGCAGATGGTGAGCTTCAAGGAGCGCGAAGAGATCGTCGGCACCGCCGAGTATATGGAGCAGGAAGCGCGTTACGGCTCCTAAAACCGTTTCGTGCCCTTGATGAAGGCGCCGTGGCTCTGGGTGTCGTCGGAGGGGCGAGGGGTTTGCGGCACGCGGGTACAAGGAAATCACCTTGCAACCTCGCTATCCGCTTTCTACGGTCGTCGGCCAAATGGACCACGCAGACCGGAGGGGCTTACATGCCGGGGAACCTGACACTCGACGCGCTTCGCAAAGCTGCCGATGCGGGCGAGATCGACACGGTGATCGTGGCCCAGACCGACATGCAGGGCCGGTTGATGGGCAAACGTTTCCACGTCCGGCATTTTCTCGATTCTGCCATGGAGGAAACCCACTCCTGCAACTACCTGCTGACCGTGGACATGGAGATGGAGCCGGTCCCCGGATACACGTCTGCGAGCTGGGAAAAGGGTTACGGCGACCACACCATGAAGCCGGACATGGCGACGCTGCGCCGCGTGCCGTGGTTGGAGGGAACCGCACTCGTTCTCTGCGACCTGCTCGACCACGACACCCACAAAGCGGTGCCGGTTTCTCCGCGCGCAATCCTCAAGCGCCAGATCGAACGGCTCGACGCCATGGGCTATGCGCCGATGACGGCCTCGGAGCTTGAGTTCTTCATGTTCCAGGAGTCGTTTGAGGAGGCGCATGCCCAAGGCTACCGCGGTCTTCAGCTCATCAGCCCCTATAATGAGGACTATCACGTCTTCCAGACGTCCAAGGAAGAGGACGTGATGCGCGCCATCCGCAACGGGCTCTATGGGGCCGGCATTCCGGTGGAGAACACCAAAGGCGAAGCCTGGGCGGGCCAAGAGGAAATCAACGTCCGCTACGCCGATGCGCTGACGACGGCAGATGATCACGCCATCACAAAAAACGCCTGCAAGGAGATCGCCTGGGCACAGGGCCGCGCCATAACCTTCATGGCGAAATGGAACTATGAGGCGGCGGGGTCCTCCTGCCACATCCACCAGTCACTGTGGTCGAAGGCCGGCAAGACGCCGGCCTTCTTCGACAAATCTGCTGAATACGGCATGTCGACACTCATGTGCCATTACCTCGCCGGTCTGCTGGCCCATGCCTCCGACTTTACGTATTTTCTTGCCCCCAACATCAACTCCTACAAACGTTTTCAGGCCGGCACCTTCGCGCCAACCAAGGCGGTCTGGTCCAACGACAACCGCACGGCGGGCTATCGCATCTGTGGCAGCGGCAGCGAGGCCGTGCGCGTGGAATGCCGGGTAGGCGGGGCGGACCTCAATCCCTATCTTGCCTTCGCCGCACTGATCGCAGCAGGCATTGCCGGGATCGAAAAAAAGTTGGAGCTGGAGCCCGAATTCAAGGGCGATGCCTATGCGGCGAAGCGCGCCCGTGAGATCCCCAAGACGCTGCGCGATGCGGCCCTTTCGCTCAAGCGTTCGAAGATGCTGCGTGCCGCCTTCGGCGACGACGTGGTCGACCATTATGTGCACGCGGCGGAGTGGGAGCAGTCCGAATATGACCGCCGCGTCACCGACTGGGAAATCTTCCGCGGGTTTGAGCGGGGGTGAGGGCATCTTTGGCCGGCGCGGCACACGATGGCGGGACGTCTGCATTCGGCTGTCGGGAACGCTTTGAGCAACATTCCACCCCGGAATAAGAAATTGCTCCCCGCAAATTACTGTTATAGTCTTTCTAACAATAGAAAGACTTTTGACAGTGGAAGTGGGGATGGGTTCAAAAGCCCAAGACCTTGACGCACAAGGGCTTCGCGGATTTCTCGCGCAGGTCGAAACACGCTTCCCCGACCAGATTCTTCGAATAACCGAGCCCGTTTCTACCCGCCTCGACATTACCTCGACAGTGCTCGAACTTGAACGATACGGGAGGTCTCCGGTCGTCATCTTCGAAAATGTCGAGGGTCATGAAATGCCGGTTGTGACCAATGTTGCGGGCAACCGGACGTTGCTCGCCGACGCACTCGGGGCGGGACCCGCCGAATTGCCGACTGCGTTTCGCGAGCGATGCCAGAACTATATTCCCGTCGAGGTTGTCGACAGCGCGCCCTGGCAGGAAGTCACCATCGAGGGTGACGATGTGGATCTCAACAAGCTGCCGATCCCCTTCCATTTTGCCGTAGATGCCGCGCCCTATATCACTGCCGGCCAGATCGCGGCGCGCGACCCGGAGACGGGTGTGGATACGACGGGCTTTCACCGGCTCATGCTTACGGGGAAGAACCGGCTGGGCGTATCACTGCATTCCCGCCGCCGCATGTATGAATTCCACCGCCGTGCAGCCGCACGTGGGGAAAACCTGCCTGCCGCCGTCACCCTCGGCATTCATCCGCTGCACTATATGGGTTCGATGGCCTACCACTATCCGCCCCATGTCCGGAAATTCGATATCATTGGCGGGCTGTTTGGCGAACCGTACCGGTTGGCGCGGTGCGGCACCGCGGACCTTGAAGTGCCCGCTGGTGCCGAGATCATCATCGAAGGTGAAATCCTGGCCGACGAAACGGAGCCCGAAGGGCCCTTCGGCGAGTTCACCGGATACGCGTCCTATCGCAGCACCAACAATATATTCGTTGCCAACAGAATCCGCATGCGCAGCGATCCAATGTTCCACTCCATCGCGTCGGGCATGTCGTCGGACCATATCCTGATCAGTTGCATCACGCGCGAGGGAGAAATCCTGAACTCGCTCAGGCGTAATCTTCCCAATGTCCAGAACGTCCACGTTCCCCACACTACCTGCGGCGCCTTCATGGTTTTCGTCTCGCTGAAGAAGACTGCGGAAGGCGAAGCGCAGATGGCGATCATGGGTACGCTAGGGACGGAGCTCTACGCCAAATACGTCATAGTCGTGGATGACGATGTGGACATATTCAACATGCACGACGTCATGTGGGCGATCGCAACCCGCGTAAAGGCGGAAAAAGACGTCGTCATGATCCCCGGCGCGAAAGGGGCAATCATTGATCCCAGCTCCGATCCCGAAACATTCACCCTCACCAAGATGGGCATTGACGCAACCCGTCCCTTTGGTCGGGAATTTGCTGAACGGCTGACCGTTTCTGATGAACAGAAAATACGCGTACGAAAGATTTTGGAAGCGAGCGGACTGCAGTTGCAGGATCCGTAGTGGAAGGGCCCGCGCCAAAGACAAGCCGTACAGATGGCGCGGCCCGGTAGTTGCCCGATGATCCCAGGACTGGACAGTTGTGGGCACCGGGCCAAACAGGGAGGAAGTACATGAAACACATCAAGACGATAGGGCTCGCAGTGGCGATGACTTTCGTCGCCGGAATACAGGCGAATGCCGCCGATCCGGCCAAGCTGCGGTTTGCAACCGTTGGCGTCGGGTCCGCCTGGTACAACTACGGAGCTGGCATAGCCGATATTACCGTGGGCGCACTTCCAAAGGGATCATCAATTGATGTTCTTCCGATTGCCGGTGGTGTTGGCAACATGAAGCTCCTGCAAAAGGGCGAAGCGGAACTGGCCATCAGTTTCCAGATGCCGGCGGCCGAAGCCTGCGGCGGGTTTGGTTCGTTTGACAAGAAACTCGATAATGTTCGGGGCATCATCGGTGGCCTGGACAGTTATTATTTTTCAGCCTTCATGACCAAAGCGTCCGGTGTGAAGAGCTGGAAGGAAATTGCCGGCGACAAAAAAGGCGTCAAACTGCTGACGACCAAGGTCGGCGGAACGGGCGAAACCGGTGTGCGCCAGGTGCTGGCGCTCATGGGCAGCTCCAAGGATGCCGTCGCCGGCAAGGGTGGCAGCGTCAAGGCAATGGCACGCAAGGCGACCGGTTCGGCAATTGCCGACGGCAGTGCCGATGGTTGGGCGCATGTTGTGACGCGGGGTCATCCCGTAGCCACACAGCTCACGACGACGACCGACATGATCCTCGTGGGCCTGCCGGATGATGTGATCGCCGCAATGGCCAAAAAACATGGCTGGGTCCCCGCGACCATTCCCGCCAATACATTCAAGGGCCAGACAGCGCCTGTGAAAACCGTTCAGGCGTCCTCGAACATCATGACAAGAAAAGGCGTCCCCGATGACATCGTCTATGATTTCACCAAGGCGCTGATTGCAAATGTCGAGAAGGTCAAGAAGGTCCATGCCGGGCTTTCCAGCCTGAACCTGAAAGAAGCCGCCAAACCCGGCTTCATCGGCAATTGCCCACGCCATCCCGGTGCCGAAAAAGCATTGAAGGAGGCCGGCCTGCTATAGGCGGACAGACCGTGACAAGATAGAGCGGCATGAAAGTCCCGGAGATTTCCGCCAGTGCGGCGCGGATGCTGTTCCTTGGCATCGCTCTTGTGCTGACAACCGTGGAATTTATGCCGCTCTTCACGGGCGGTTTCGAGTATGAAATCGTGTTTCTGGGTGTGCATGTCGGCGCAACACTGGCGATCGCATACCTGCTTATTTCGTGGCACGGCCGGCGCGGGCCGGAAGACCCTGTCCCGCTTTACGACGTGGCGCTGGCGCTGGCTGCACTCGCCTGTGCTGCATATTTCGCAGCCAATGGCCAGCGTGTCGCGGAACGCATCGAGGGTGTCGATGACGTCTTTCCTCTCGATGTCGTCTTCGGCGTTCTGCTGATCGTCCTTTTGCTCGAGGGCTGTCGCCGCGTTGCCGGCCTCGTCCTGTCCATCGTTACTGTCGTCTTCATCCTCTACGTCTTTGCCGGTCCCTATATTCCCGGCGCCATGGGACATCGCGGCATGACGTTGGACCGGTTTATCGATCTGCAGGTGCTCTCCACATCGGGCATATTCGGAACGCCGATCTCCGCTTCGGCGCACATGGTGTTCTATTTCGTTGTCGTGGGGGCGTTTCTGGAGCGCTCCGGTGCGGGCAAGCTGTTCGTCGATATCGCCTATGGCGTGACCGCGCGGGCCTGGGGAGGGGCGGGCAAGGCTGCCATCGTCGCGTCGGGTCTGTTTGGAACTGTTTCCGGCAGTGCTGTTGCGAATGTGCTGTTGAGCGGCCTGATGACGATCCCGCTGATGAAACGGTCGGGTTTCAAGGCAACGGTTGCCGGCGCCATCGAGGCAACCGCGTCAACCGGCGGGCAGCTTGCGCCGCCAATCATGGGTGCGGCCGCGTTCATTCTTGCCGACATTGTCGGTGTCGATTACCCCGATGTCGTGATCGCCGCGATTACACCCGCACTGCTCTATTACATCTCCCTCTATGCGGTTGTGCACTTCTACAGCCTGCGTCACGGGCTGAAGCCGCAGGCGGGCGTTTCCATTGCCGAGCATCTTGAGGGGTTGCGCGAACGCTGGCATCTGCTGTTGCCGCTCGCTGCCATGATCTTCCTGCTGATTTCGCGCTATTCGCTGATGACGGTTGGTGCCTACACCACAATCTTGATTGTCGCGCTGGCAATGCTGCGCAAGGCAACGCGCATGGCGCAGGGGGATCTGGTTCAGGCGGTTCTCAACGGAGCCAAGGCCGCCTGCGAGGTCGCGGTGCCCTCAGCCGTTGCCGGTATCATCGTCGGCACTCTGGTGCAGACAGGAATGGCGCTCAAGCTGCAACGCTGGCTGCTCGATCTGGCAGACGGATCGCTGACGATCTCGCTTGTCGGGGCCATGATCCTGACCATTATTCTGGGAATGGGAATGCCGACGGCGGCGGCCTATCTGGTATCTGCAATTCTCGTCGCCCCGGCGCTTCAGGAACTTGGAATTCCCGCCTTGCCCGCGCATCTCTTCATTCTCTACTTCAGCATTCTCTCGATGGTTACACCACCTGTGGCGCTGTCGGCTTATGCGGCAGCCGGCATCAGCGGCGCCAATTTGTGGCAAACCGGCATGAGCGCCTTTCTGCTGGCGCTGCCCGGATTTCTCATCCCCTACGCCTTCACGATTAATCCAGCCATGCTGCTGCAGGGAAGTTGGATCGAGGTCGCGGGCGTCGTCGTGCCGGCATTGATTGGCGTGATCGGTCTGGCGTCTGCGTTTGGCGGCTATGCATTCGGGGCGATGTCAATGCCGGTACGGATTGTCATGTTCGCCGCCAGCCCCCTTCTGATCGCGCCGGACTTGATGACCGACTTGATGGGGATTGGCGGAATGGCGCTGGTTCTTGGATTCCAGCTCTGGCGGCGCAAGATGGAGCCGGTCAAGAGCGCCGCGGCAACACGCAAATGATCAGGAATGAGACTTGTGATTGGAGAATGAAATAATGCGCACAAAGATCGAAGCAACCTGGATCGTGGGACATGAGAAGGGGGAGCACCGCCTTCTTCGCGATGGTGTGCTTGTCTATGAAGACAACAAGATCGTGCATCTGGGTCCTGATTTCGACGGTGACGTTGACCATGTCATCGACGCCAAGGGCAAGCTGGTGTGCCCTGGCTTTGTCGACACGCATGTGCATTCCGGCCACCGCGCGTCTCATCGTCTGATCACCGACACCGGACGGCCGATGTATTACGGCCAGCCTTTCCTGGAGATCAGCGTTCCCAAGGAGGGCAAAACGGTCAAGGGCGATCCACGCTATCTCAAGCATGGCAAGGCCGGCGCGGACGCAGCCCTCGCCCTCAATGCAACCTTTACCGTTGCCGAACAGCTTCGCAACGGCGTGACCACGTTTATCGAGTTCGGCAGCCAACTCTCGGTTCAGGAAGCCCTGTTGGCCGAAGTCACACGGCTCGGAACGCGTGCCTATCTTGGTCCGGGATATGATTGCGGCCGTTGGGTGGGCGATGAAAAGGGCCGCCTGAAAAGAGTACGCAACGATCAGATGGGCCTCGACGGCCTCGAAGTCGCAATGGGGTTCATCGAGAAGTATAACGGCGCGGCAGATGGGCGTGTGCGCGGCATTCTCGTGCCACGGGAAGTTGAAACCAGCAGCCGTGAATTGCTCGAACGCACGACCAAGATCGCCGATGACACCGGTCTGCCAATGGCTACCCATGCCGCCTATTCGGTCATCGAATTTCACGACGTGGTGCAGGAACACATGATGACACCGGTCGAGCTGCTCGATGAGATCGGGATGCTGCGCCCGACGCTTAACATCGGACACGGCAATTTCATTTCCGACAACCCCAACCTCAACTACGCCATCAAGCGGGATTTGAAACTGATGGGCGATGCTGGTGCATCGGTCTCCCATTGCCCTATCAATATTGCCCGCAGGGCGCGCTCCCTGAACAACTGGAAGAAATACCAGGAGGCTGGCGTCAACATGTCAATCGGCAGCGATACCTATCCACGTGACATGATCATGAACATGCGCACCGCGTCCTATATGGGCAAGATCATGAGCGATACCTATTTTGCCGCGACCGCGGGAGAGATATTCGAAGCTGCAACGCTCGGCGGCGCGCGTTCAGTGGGCCGAGATGATCTCGGCATGCTGGCACCAGGCGCGCTCGCAGATATCATCATCATCGACTTTTCCGGCCGGAACTCGCTGCGCTATGGGCCGGTGCGCGATCCGGTAAAAAGTCTGATTGATTGCGGCGTTGGCGACGACGTGGACACCGTAATCGTTGACGGCAAGGTGTGCATGGAGAACGGCATCATTCCCGATGTCGATATTCCGAAGCTGATGGCCGACGCGCAGGCAGCCGGTGAAATGGTCTGGAAGAGCCTGCCAGAGTGGGACCCGCTCAGCCGGACCGCGGAAGAGGCGTGCCCCTGGTGTTATCCAATGGGTGAATAGCCGCGGTTGATGCTCCGGTCCGCTAGTCGGACCCGCCTTATGCAGATGGTTTCTTGCGGCCTCTTTTGGGGCCTGAACTTTCGCCCCAGCGCTTAACCAGTCCGGCATCTATGTCGAACAGATCAAGGGTGCGCCCAACCGTATGGTCGATCATGTCCTGGACCGTTTGCGGTTTGCTGTAGAAGCCCGGCACTGGCGGGGCGATGATGGCGCCAGCCTCCGCCAACCGCGCCATATTCTGCAAGTGAAGGGCGTGCAGAGGGGTTTCCCGTACCACAAGGACGAGGCGGCGGCGTTCTTTCAGGACAACATCGGCAGCGCGTGTCAGAAGCGTGGATGTAACACCCGCCGCAAGCTCCGACATGGTTCGGATGGAACAGGGAATGATGATCATGCCGAGTGTGCGGAACGATCCGCTGGAAAGGGCGGCGCCAATATCATTGACGGGATGGGCGACGTCGGCAAGCTCGCGCACCTGGTCGCGTGTAAAATCGGTCTCGTATGCGAGCGTAAGCTCGGCCGCCTTGCTCATTACAAGATGCACCTCGACATCGAGCGGCCTGAGCACCTCAAGCATGCGCATGCCAAGGATGACGCCAGAGGCGCCGCTGATCCCAACAATGAGACGCTGTGGTGTTTTCATGCCAGTCAAAGATAGCAAACTACGGGAAAATAGGTAAGATTCCCCGATCAAGGCCTCATGTAAATATCCTGTGCCATGCCAGAAACAACCCGAACTGACCCCGATAATCTGCAGTTTCTGACCCGTGCAGATGGCGAACGCCTCGCAGTAAGCAGGCTTGATGGCAGCAAGCCCGGGGTGATCTTCCTTGGCGGTCTGCGCTCAGACATGAATGGCGCGAAGGCGCTGCGTGTTGAAGCGGTTTGCCGGCGGGAAGGGCGCGCCTGCATCCGGTTCGACTATTCCGGGCACGGTCGCTCAGGAGGGCGCTTCGAGGATGGCACCATCAGCAGCTGGCTCGCTGACGCGACACAGGTCGTCGAACACGCGGGCGAGGGGCCGCACATTCTTGTGGGGTCAAGCTTGGGGGGTTGGCTGGCTTTGCTGCTTGCAATTGAGAAGCCTGGATCTGCTGCGGCAATTGTTGGTATTTCCGCAGCCGCCGACTTCACCGCGTATGTTCGCGACAGCCTTTTCTCAGATGCGCACAGGAAAGAACTCGCAGAAGATGGCCGTGTTCTTGTTCCCGACTGCCATGGTGGTCCGCCCTTCGTTATCACACGCGCCCTGATCGAGGATGGAGAGCATCACCTGCTCCTGAACCGCAAATCGCTGCCAATCGGGTGTCCGGTAAGGCTCATCCATGCGCGCAAGGACCGTGACGTGCCGTGGGATACGGGGCTGAAACTCTCAGAGACGATGCAAAGCGACGATGTGCATGTGACGATCATAAAAGATGGCGAGCATCAGCTCGCTCGCGCCTCTGATCTGGAGATTCTGGAGGCAGCTCTCATGTCGATGTTCGCCACGACGCCGGTGTTGAAACAATCTGTGGCATGAACCTCGACGGGCCGTGACCTGCCAGAGTTGGCGCAGCACGACCTTCCGTCACCGCACTTCGGCTAATATGCCGCGTCGCCGGCGATGCTTGTGCGGTGAAAGTGGCGGCGCTCGTCCATGTCGTAATCGGCAATCGCCAGATGCCAGGTGGCGCGATTGTCCCAGATCACCAGATCGCCCGGCGCCCAGTTGTGCCGGTAGATGAAGTGGGGCTGCTGCGCGTGAGCGAACAGGAAATCCAGCAAAGCCCGGCTTTCGCTGTCGGTGAGGCCGACAATGTGGCGGGTGAAGCCCGGATTGACGAACAGCGCCTTGCGCCCCGTCTCCGGGTGGGTGCGAACGACCGGCTGCTCCGTCGGAGGCACCTTGGCGCGGTCTTCGTCTGACAAAGGTGGCCGGTCGGCAACCCGGGAGAAGAAGACGTCCCACGCGTTGGTGTAGTCGTGCACCGCATTGAGACCGGACAGGAACGCCTTCATGGGCTCCGAAAGCTCGTCATAGGCCGCGGCCATGCTGGCGAACATGGTATCGCCGCCCGTGCTCGGCACCTCCAGCGCGTTCAGCGTGGACGCCATGGTCGGCTTGGCCAGGTAGGAACTGTCGGAATGCCAATATTGTCCGGCACGGATGGCGCCAATGGGCTTGCCCTTGTCCTTGACGTTTGAAATCAGGAACACGTCCGGATTGTCAGGATGGGCGAACTGTTTGAGGACGTGTTGCTCAAGAGGTCCGAACCGCCGGCTGAACGTGACATGTTCATCGGGCTCAAGGCGCTGATCCCGGAACACCAGCACCGAATGGTCGTTGAAGGCGCGGTGGATGGCGTCGAATTCGGCATTCGTCAAATCGCCGGCAACCGATACGCCGGCGATTTCGGCGCCGACGCTTCCTGACAATCGGCGGACGGTGACTTCACTCTGTTCTGTCATTTCTCTCTCTGTTGGCGGCTGCCCACCCTTGCACGATGTTCGAAAGGTTACCGCATGTGCAACTTCATGTCTGCGGGTTTGGTAAGCTTAGCGCAGCACTGCCTCAAGCATGTGCTTGTTGTCAGCGAGTTTCTGCGACAGGCGCCCACGCCAGGATTCACGCCTTCAGTTGCTGGAATTTCATTTCCATGAAGTCGATGAAGACGCGCACGCGCGCTGGCACCATTTGACCGGGTGGCCGCACGGCCCACACACTCCACAAGGGCTCGATGATGAAATCATCAAGCACGGGAATCAGTGAACCCTCAGCCAGCAAGTCGCGGATGTCCCACCGGGATTTCAGCGCTATGCCCGCATCGGCAAGGGCGGCTTCAGTAATCGCCTCGCCATAGTTGGTCGTGAAGTTTCCAGACACACGGATCTCGTGGACCTCGCCGTCCGACCCGCGCAGTTTCCACATCCGGTTTCTGTCCAGAACGATGCAGTTGTGCGACGCCAGATTTTCAGGGCGTTGCGGACGCCCGAATTCCGAGAGATAGGTTGGTGATGCGACGAGCAGGCGTGGATTGTCCGCGAGCTTGCGGGCAACCAGGCTCGAAGACGCCAGCGTGCCGATGCGCAGCGCCAGGTCAAATCCCTGTTCGACAATATCGACGATGCCGTCAGCGAGTTCGAGGCGCACCTTCACGTCCGGATACGCTCTGAGGAATTCGGCGATGTAGGGGGCGATATAGCGTCGGCCGAATGAGGCGGACCCGGCCACACGCCTCTCACCAATGCAGTAGGTGGATCCAACGGCCCGCATCGGACAGAGTAACGCGCGTTGCCCACCGCAGCAGACCTGCGGCGTGTTTTGTGATCCGCATCCGTCTCGAGTAAAAGTAGTATCAGTACCCATTCAGCGAAACAGGACAACACCCCATGCTCCTCGATACTCCCTTTTGCGATTTTGGCTGGAAGGGCCCGGACTTCACGCTGAAGGACCCGGACGGCAAAGCCCATACCATGTCGGATCATCTCAACGACAAGGGTCTGCTGGTTATGTTCATCTGCAATCATTGCCCTTACGTGAAGGCGGTTGCCGATCGCCTCGCCGGCGATGCCATGCTCCTGATGGATGAGGGGATCGGCGTACTCGCCGTCATGTCAAACGATTACCGGATCAAGCCCGACGACAGTCCGGAGAACATGAAAACGTTCGCGGCGCAGTACGGCTTTCCGTTTCCCTACCTCGTCGATGACGATCAGAGCGTCGGCAAGGCCTATGGCGCGATCTGTACGCCGGATTTCTTCGGTTTCAATAAGCGCGGCGAGCTGCAATATCGCGGACGCCTGGACAGCGCCGGTATGAACGATCCGGCGGACCGCGTGCCGGAGCTCGTCAACGCCATGCGCCAGATCGCCGAGACGGGGGAAGGCCCGCGTCAGCAACACCCCAGCATGGGGTGCTCGATCAAGTGGAGTTGAATTTTGGCCGATCGCTGTGCATGGGTGAGATTAGCTGTGATCACAATTGAAATTCTAAATCCCGTTATTGGAGACTTCATACCAAATTAACCTGCATGGTTGACAAGCGGCATCGATTGCAACCATAGGTGGGTATTGCCGTGATAGCACAACTGAATAACCTGCGGCTGACAATCAAACTCCCTGTATTCATTCTCGGCGCGACTTTCTTTGTGGCACTCGCAATCGGTGTCGACAGTTTCCTCAAGGACGTCGCCGCCGCGTAAGCGGGCGGATCAGGGAGCTGGTTGAAACAGCTCCTCGACGACTGTCGCCAGCGCCTCCGCCAACCTACCGCAGCACGGCCTCGAGCATGCGGTTGTTGTCAGCGAGTTTCTGCGACAGGCGCCGGGCCATGAACTTGTGGAATATCGAAATAAGTGCCGGCTGTTCGCGCTCGATCTTTTTGAACCCTTTCTGGGTGAGACGCCGCGCGTGACAGGGATCGTCGGCAACAACGGACGCCGTTCGCGGCAATCCGAGATAGGTGCCGATTTCGCCCACGACCGTGCCCGGACCCATGGAGCGCAGGCGGACACTCTTTCCGCCGGGGAGTTCCAGCTGGACTGTGACGCGACCCATTTCGATAAACAGGATATCGTCGGAGGGACTGCCCTGGCGCAACAGGTGATCGCCTGGCTCGTAGATGTTCGATTCCAGATAGCTAATAAATTCCCTTGCCTGGGCCTTGGTGAAGATGTCGCCGACAAGGTAACTCTCAAGCGATGCCCGGCTGGCACGCGAACCCTCTGTAAAGGCTTCCAACGTCTGCTCCTCGCACCACTCAATGCCACCGTCTAGATCCCTGAATGCAGGAACAGCGTCAAAGTCCAACTCACTGTCGCCGAGGCGGAGTGCCAATTCTTTGCGCAGTCCGGTGAAAACCAGGGTGACATTTTTCTCCTGCATGAACTGCACCAGCTTGATGAAACTGTGCACAACAGAAGAGTCGAGGCCGGTTACCCGTCTGAAATCAATGACCACATGCATCGGTTTTTTTACACCACGGCGGGTGATTTTCGCCCGGACGAGGTCGTAAATCTGGTTGGCCGTACCAAAGAATATGAAACCCTGCAGCACCAGGATCACGGTCCGGTCACCATGTTCCTTCAGGATTTCTTCCTCTGCCTTGGTGCGGTCGACATTGCTGCGGAACTCGCTTCCCAGATATTCCTGCCGCACCACGTTGATCTTGGAATAGGTGATGATGAACATGATGGCACCGGCGACGATGCCGATGGCGATCCCTTCCAGGAACCCGACTGTTGTCGCGACGACAAAAATCAACAGGATGATCAGAAAATCGACCATCGGCAGTTTGTTCCATTCCCGGTAGAGCGATCCGAGCAGAAGGTCAAAACCGAGAAAGGCGACGATGCCGCCGACAACAACCTTGGGGAAATAGGCCAGAACGTCTGCGCCTGAGAAAAAGGCGAGTGCGCAGATGGTTGCTGCCAGAAGCCCGACCAGCCGGTTGTGCGCGCCGAAGCGGTCCGCAAGCATAGTAAGGCTCAACTGCTGATATCCGATAAGCCCGCCGCCGAGGCTCGCCGCAAGATTGGCTAACCCGCTGGACATGAGATCGCGGTTCAGATCGATATTCTTCCGGGTCGCGGCCTCGATACCGGACACATTCAGCAGGATACCAAGCACGCACAGAATCACGACGGTGACGATTTCAACGAAGGTCCGCAGCGACGGTATGACGTTGGCCTGGAAAATCAGGGAAGGGTCGATGCTGTCGGTGAAGCCTTTTCCGGGGAAGGGGCCGAGCAGCCATCCATTGGCCCGTGCGGCGTCCGGAGTGATGCCGAGAACCGCTATGACTGCATAAAACACCACGATGGAACCGATGATCAGCCCCGGCAGGATAACGGGCTGCTTGAAACGCCAGGAACAGGTCAGCAACACCAGTCCCAGCACTACGCCGGGAACCCATACAGCCATGGCATTGCCGTTCAGCAGCCCTGAGAGTGTGCTCCAGTCGAGTGTGAGGCCCGCCATGAGACCGAGTGAGCTTTTCAGGAGCAGCCAACCGGTCGCGGCCAGAAAACCGGCCATGACGGGGTAGGGGATGAAGCGCACCAGGTTCCCGAGTTTGAAATACCCCAGGCACAGGAACGTTACCGCGATCAACAGGGAAGCCGTGGCGAGGGTCGCATAGGCGGTTGCATAAACCTGTTCCGGGGATGCGTTTGGCGGAAGGGACGCCACTGCAGTACCGATTGTGATTGCCATGACGGCGGCTGCAACGTCCTGTGGCCCGCCGATCGTGCCGGGATAGGATGCGGTAAGCGATGTGATCGCTGCCATGACCGCGGCGCTGAACAGGCCAATGCCGATGGCTCTCTCCAGAAGAAAGGAGAGTTCGCCGGAAAATGTGATGGCGGAAAAGGAAATGGCGTAGGTGACGAGCAGGATGCCAATGACCATCCCGCTCACAAGCGTAATTGTCGCGTTTGCCGCGTGGTCGCGAATGGTGCCCTGGGTGCCGCCCTGCGCCATAGCCTAGGCCGACACCCTGGATGGTGCCGGTAATGCACGCTTACCCATAGTTCCTCCCAAAACGATACGGGCGTCCAGAAACGAATAATCCGAACACGTCATTATTGGTTTGTCCTGACCCAATAGGCAATGCTCGCTGTGCGCAAAGCATCTATGACTTTGTGATAGGCGGTGGAGGATTAAGATGTCGGGGGATCGCAGTGCTGCGGCCTCTTCCCCGCAGCACTCCTGCCGCAAATGCACCACAAACATTTCTTTGTTCCGACCCGCTTCGGCCCAGAAGAAATGTTTCCCTCATGATTGTGACTGTTTGCGTCAGAGCCCGAAGCGGCTATTGCGACCGCGCCCGCAGAAGTGAGGTCGCCTCCGGCATCTGCTGCTCTCCCTTGGCGCCCCTTTGGGGGATAGTCGCACTGCGGCCCCGGCGGTCTTCTCTCTGTCCCCAGCTCTCAGGCCGCCGGGCCGCTTCTTTGGCGGTGACGACGCGTTTGCATTATGGCAGTGGAAGTAAGCACAAAGGGTTTGGTTGAAATCGCAAGTCACGAGGGCATCGTGCCGATGCCGTATTTCGATTCCGTGGGCGTCCTTACTTTCGGGATTGGTCATACCCGTTTTGCAGGCGAACCCTTTCCGGAAGAGCTTCCCCGTGGCGTGGCCCAACCATTGGACATGGTGTTCGACCTGTTCCGCGAAGACATCGGAAGGTATTCGCGTGACGTACTCAGCGCGGTCAAAGTGCCGGTCGAGCAGCATGAGTTCGATGCCCTGGTGAGCTTTCACTACAACACCGGCGGTATCAGGCGGGCAAGTCTGACCAAAGCACTCAACAAGGGCGACCGTGCGCGCGCAGCAGATAAATTCATGGCATGGCGCAAGCCGACGGAAATTATAGGTCGCCGGAGAAGAGAGCAGTCCCTTTTCAGAAACGGCACCTATACGAGCGGTGGATACGCGACGGTGTTGAGGGCGACAAAATCAGGCCGCGTTCTTTGGTCAAGCGGCAAGCGTATGAATGTTATGGCGCTGCTCGGCGATGACCAGACGGATAAGCCCATCACCGCAGTCCTGCGCCCGGGAAGTGTTGGCTCGGATGTGAGGCGGCTGCAAAAGGCATTGTCAATCATTGTGGATGGCAGTTTCGGACCGATGACCAGGGCTGCCGTCATGGATTACCAGGACCGGAACGAGTTGGATATTGATGGAATCGCCGGGCCGCAGACCCTTGGTCGCCTCGGCCTGGCTTGAGAATGTCCTTATGAGGGCAGAGGTCGGTTCTCACTGACACGAACTGATCCGCACCCTTGCTCCTAGAACCGTTTGCTGCCCTTGATGAAGGCGCCGTGGCTCTCGTGTCTTCGCAAGAGGTATCGGCTGTAACGACTTCTCAGTGAATGTTCAGGCCCTAAGCCTCTCATTGCCGGGATCGTACAGCGGTTCCCTGGCAACGGGGTTGTCGTCAGTTGCGCGCGGGATGTTTGATCCTGTCGTCATCGGCATCATCATTGTCGGCCTGATCGGGCTCACCATTGAAATCCTGATGCGCCTGCTGGAGAAGCGGCTCATTCCCTGGCGAGGCAAGGGCCAGTTGCAGCAGTCATGGGAGCCTCAACGGGCTCCCTCTGTGGCACCTGCGCCACCCCGGTTTCGTAAAATACGAAACAAGAGCCTCCGTTTGCTTGCTATCGCTGCGCGAATCAGTCTCCCTTGGCAGATGGGAGAATTATTATGCGTTATGTTTTTGCTTGCTTACTTGCCGTTATCTTCATCATGTCAACAGGTGCGGATGCTGCTAAGGCAGGATCAATCGCCGGTGCCTGGAGTGGCGAAGGTCTGGTCAGTCTGACCACAGGACAATCGGAGAGAATCCGTTGCCGCATGCGTTATGAGGAGAGCAGCGGGAGAACCCTCGTCGTTCACGTAACCTGCTCGCACGCCCACGGCATCTTCAAGACCACCGGGCGCGTCGTCAAGTTGAGCAACACGCGTTATTCAGGCCGTTTGTATAGCGAGCAGCATGACGTCGCGGGCCAGGTCACCATAAGCGTGAACGGCAGAAGTCAGAAAATCAGGGCGACCAGCGCCAAGGGATCGGCGACCGTCAACCTCACACGGCGATAGCTCCGGCAAGCGGCATGCTTGCCTCCGGCTCATGGCATCGGCATCCGTCAGGGTGAGAGTTATCGCGTTTCCAGCGATAAAGCTGTTTCTAACGCTGATTGTGCCTCTGGTGAGGCAATGCATTTAGCCGCCTCTTGATCCTTGAGCCGGGATATCCGTTTTCCACGCACGACATTCAGAACGCCGCATTCCGGGTGATTGCTTCGGCACCCGTCATGGTTGAGCCACGCGCTGTGCTACACCATGGACGGTGTCGTGGAATTCAACTGTGCATAAATGCACAGTCCAGTGCACATTTTTGATCTTGAATTGCAAATTTGCAAACGGCAAGATTTGCATCCACGCTGTTCGAGCGCTCCCGTCTTGGTTTCCTTTTGACGGACGCTGGGCACACCCTGTTGCAGCATGCGGAAGGCATGGAAGAGCATGCCCACTCAATTGCCCTTGAGTTTACCGAAACGAGTGCGGCCCCCGGCGGTATCGTCCGGCTGGCGACCATGGAAGCGCTCGGCAGCCTCTATCTCGCGCCGCGCATGGCGCAACTCTACAAGGAGCAGCCATCGGTGCGCATCGAGCTGGTGACCGCGTCTCACTGGATCAATCTCTCAAAGCGCGAGGCCGATATTCTGATCTCGTTCCCCAAGCCCCAGGGGCGGCGCATCGAAGTCACCAAGATCGGCGAATTCGCGCTTCATCTTTATGCAACACCTGCATATCTGAAAGAGCGAGGCATCCCGGAAACCATCGATGACCTCAAGCAGCATCGCCTGATCGACTATATCGACGAGCTTGTTCAGATATCGGCGGTGCGCTGGCTGTCCGACATGATCAACGAACCACCGGCGGATTTCCGCTCCACGAGTCTTGTGGCTCAATACAATGCGGCTGCAGGAGGACTAGGCATCGCCATGTTGCCTACCTTCGTCGCCGGGCACGACAAGCGGCTCGTTCGAGTTCTGGAAGATGAGGTGGTGGTGAAACGGGATTTCTGGCTCACCGTCCACCAGGACCTGTTGCACCTTGTGCGGGTGCGTGAGGTGATGGCGTACCTGACGAGGCTGATCGAGGAAGACCGCACCTTCCTGTTGGGCGAGGCGTAAACGTCTGGTTTGGAACTTTGCCGCGACTTAGTTCTCAAACAGACCGCATGCCGTGGCACGGACTAGCACCTCCACCTGCATTTCTATTTCGTCAGATGGAACCGCGATAAACAACTCGTGCATGCCAAGAGAGACGACGCCGTGGACGGCGGAAAACATCAGCCGTGCCTGAGACCAGGTTTGCTCATCACTCTGCTCGGGCGCGAGCTCCTTGAGTATGGTCAGGACATGCGTAAACAGCCGGATATGTTCGTCCATATGCCAGTCGGGAATTACCCGATCGGTTTTCTGCCCCTGTTCAAACAGGGCGGACCACAGACGGGGATGCTGGGCTGCAAAGCGGCAGTAGGCGAGGCCGATCGCAACAAGGCTCTCCACCGGGCTCTGGTCCTCGGAAACCGATGAGAGTGATGTGGCAATCTCGCGATCAAGACGCGCGAGCGTCTTTGAGTTGACAGCCATGATCAGGCCATCGAGATCTTCAAAGACATTGTAGATAGCGCCAACCGAGCAACCCACGTCTGACGCAACCGTGCGCGCGGTCAGTGCGGACAACCCGTCCTTCGCGATCCTCATATCAGCCGCCTCTATCAAGGCACTTCGAAGCGCCTGCCGGCGTTCGGCCGTGGCCTTGTGTTCTCCAACCATAAAACTGTCTCCTGTGAACCTTGTTCAAAATATACCTTGAACATTGTTCATATCAAGTTTAAATATCATGAACATCGTTCACAAAGAAAGGATGGACACATGTTCAAATCTCTTTTGACCCTTATGCGGGGTACGGCAAATCGTGCCGTCGATGCAACGATTGACCAAAATGCACTGACTATCCTTGACCAGCAGATCAGGGATTGCGGAGAAGCCGTGGGCTGGGCGCGCAAGGCGTTGGCTGTGGCCGTTGCGCAGAACCGTCAGGAGCAAGGGCGGCTGCAGAAGATTTCCAGCCAGATCGCTGATCTGGAGGAGCGGGCGGGTTTGGCCCTCAAAGCTGGGAAGGAAGACCTGGCGTTGGAAGCGGCTGAAGCCATTGCGTCGCTTGAAAACGAACGGGACTCCGCATCGAAGACGTTGTCGGGTTTTTCCAAGGAGTGCGAGCGGTTGCGGGGCATGGTCCGCACGTCCGAGGTCCGTCTCAAGGATCTGGAGAGCGGCCGCAGGGCCGCAAAGGCCAACGATGCCGTGCTCAAACTGCGCGACAAGGGGCTGATTGCCGGAGAAACCTACCGAAACACGCTTTCCGAGGCTGAAACAACACTCGCGCGCCTTCAGTCCCGCCAAAGCGAAATCGATCATGCAACGGACGTGCTGGAAGAACTCGAGGCGGAGTCAAACCCCCGGACCATAAGCGAAAGGATGGCAGACGCCGGATTTGGTTCTCCATCCCGCAAAAGCGCCAACGACGTCCTGGAACGCCTTAAGGCGAAAAACAAAAGCGCTAAACCTGCCGAAAGAACGAAGCAGAAGTCATCCAGACCCGACGCGGCCTGAATGAATTCCAGTGATCCGCATTTGCCGATCAACCTCAGCAAACCTCGAAAGGAGACAAATCATGAGTGAGCGGTTTAAAGAGCATTCACAGGCATGGGTGACGTTTTCCTATGCATCTTTTGCAGGAGCGTGCCTTTTTGTTGGTGGTGGCATATTCTTGATGCCGGTGGAGTTCTGGATTCGCGCTTATTTGTGGATCGGAATGGTCCTTCTTGTTCAATCTTCCATCAATGTAACCAAGACCCTGCGTGACAACTATGAGGGCGACCGGCTTATCAATCGTCTTGAAGACGCCAAAACCGAGAAGCTCATTCGAGACGTTTCTGACCCAGTTGCCGAGGGTTAAGACGCACAATTGAGCACGTCGGAGGCGGAGTCCGTCGGTTGATGGCTCTGCCTCCACGCGTATGCGACCGGCATTCCTGCTGGTTGTTTTCTTAGCAGGGATACAAAAATGAACAATGTTCACAATACTCCTTGAATGTCGGGTTCGGGTAACATATATTTCTTGTGAACAACGTTCATTAAATTGGATGCAAAAGGGTTCCCAGACATGCTTCACCGATCAGACCATACGCTTCTTGACCGGATTGGCTTGGGAAATGACGGGCTCAAATCCCTCATCATCCGGACGCTGGCCGCCCTATTCCTGTCTGCATTCCTTGCTTGGGGATTATCCTCACCGGCATCTGCGGACCCGAGATCAGACACAGGCAACTGGAATGTGCCGGTCAAGACGTTCGGGGGCACCCAGTTATGGTCCGACAGTTACCTTCACGCGGGATGGCGCATCCAACGCAATGTCATCACTGGGCATTCGCGCCTGCTTGATCCGGAAAATACCAGACGCGCCTGGGGAACCTATGACCACTGCAAGAGAGTTTTTGATGATCTGCAGCGACGGGGCCGGATCACACCGTCAAGCCGCCATCTGGTTCTGCTCATTCATGGAATAGCACCCAAACCCGGGACGTTTAGTGCCATGAAGGCCGCGCTTGACCGTGCCGGTTATGATGCCATCCCCATCAGCTACCCAAGCACCCGTGAGGCGATCGAGGCTCATGCAGCGGGGCTGGAAAAAGTGCTGAACAGGGTTGAAGGAACAACAAAGGTCTCATTCGTAACCCACAGCATGGGTGGCCTCGTTGTTCGGCATCTTCTCCACAGGAATGGCGCCTGGAAGAAACACATCGAAATAGGTCGCATCGTGCAGATCGCGCCACCACATCTGGGTTCGGAGGTCGCTGAATGGGCGGCGGACCTGAAACCATACCAGTGGATACTTGGCAATGCAGGCCAGCAGCTCACACCGGGTAACGCAGCGCGCATTCCGCTCCTGAAACATTCATTCGCGATCATTGCAGGCGGCAAAAATGACGGAGAGGGGTTTAACCCGCTTCTGCCAGGTGACGACGATGGCGTCGTGCGGGTGGCTGAAACCAAATTGCCCGGCACGCAACACTTCCTGCTGGTCAAGGCAACGCACACCGCACTGGTCAGCCAACCTAAAACAATTCAAGCAACTATCCATTTCCTGAAACGCGGCACGCTCGCAAATTAGGCGGAGAATACAGAGATGTCCGGGACACAGTTCAACCTTCTTGCCACCAACCGTTTCCTGCCCTTGTTTCTAACGCAGGCGCTCGGGGCATTGAATGACAATGTCTTCAAGAACGCGCTGGCCATTCTGATTATCTATAGAATTGCAGATGTGGCCGGAATGAACGGGCAGATACTGGTGACTGCTGCTGCCGGCATATTCATCCTGCCGTTCTTCCTGTTCTCCGCAACGGCTGGCCAGATGGCCGACAAGTTCGAAAAGTCCGGTCTGATCAGGAAAATAAAAATTGCCGAAATCGCCATCATGGTGCTCGGAGCAGCGAGCCTGCTTGTTGCCGACATCTATCTGATGATGGGGGTTTTGTTCCTCATGGGGACCCAGTCGACCCTGTTCGGTCCTCTGAAATATTCGATCCTGCCGGATCATTTGTCGGAAGACGAATTGATCGGCGGCAACGCCCTGATTGAAGCGGGCACGTTTCTGGCCATTCTGGCCGGGACCATTGCAGGTGGTTTGCTGATCCTGGGAGATCAGGGGACGCTCATCATATCCGTCCTGGTCATATCGCTCGCCGTGCTTGGCTTCCTGACCAGCCTGAAAATTCCCAAGGCTGCCCCGGCCGCACCCGATCTTCACATCAACCGCAACTTCATGGGCGAAACATGGTCCATGATCAAAAGGGCGGGATCGGAACGCAATATCTTCCTGTCGATCCTGGGCGTTTCCTGGTTTTGGCTCGTGGGCGCGACGTTCCTGTCGCAGTTCCCGGCGCTGGCAAAAGATGTTCTGCAGGCCGACGAGACCGTCGTCACGCTTTTCCTGACGGTCTTTTCCATCGGGATCGCCCTCGGCTCGCTCCTTTGCAACAGGCTGCTGAAGGGAATGGTAACGGCGAAGTACGTGCCCTTCGGCGCCATGGGCATGACGATCTTCATCGTCGATCTCTACTTTGCTTGCAGAGGATTGCCGTCCGGCACTGCGACCGCTTCCCTGGCGGGTGCTGCAGATTTTCTGAGCGTTCCCGCCAACTACCGTATCCTCGTCGATCTCCTTGGCATTTCGATCTGCGGCGGTCTCTTCATTGTGCCGCTCTATACGATCCTTCAGACGCAAAGCGATGAGGAGTATCGGGCCCGCACCATTGCCGCCAACAATATCATCAATGCCCTGTTCATTGTCGTCGGAGCGCTTGCGGCAACCGGGCTCCTGACGCTGAACCTCACTGTTCCCACAGTCTTGTTGTTGATGGGCGTGGTGAACGGTGTGGTTGCGATTTACATCTGCCAACTGTTGCCCGACGCCATCATCAAGGCTTTTCTGTTTTCGGTCCTGAAAGTTCTGTTCCGCATCGAGATCCGCGGCATGGAGCACTATGCCAAGGCCGGCAAGCGCGCGGTTATCGTCGTCAATCACGTGTCGTTTCTCGATCCGCTTCTGCTGGCCGTCTTTCTTCCGGTAAAACCGATCTTCGCGGTCAACACCCACATCGCCAAGGCCTGGTGGGTCAGACCCTTCCTAACGCTTGTCGATGCGTTTCCGGTCGATCCGACGAACCCGATGGCCATGAAATCCCTCATCAAGGCCGTACAGCAGGACCGCCACTGCGTGATCTTCCCTGAAGGCCGCATCACCGTTACCGGCGCCCTGATGAAAGTCTTCGAAGGGCCGGGCATGGTTGCCGACAAGGCTGACGCCCAGATCATTCCCATTCGAATTGACGGCGCGCAGTACACGCCCTTTTCAAGGATGAAGGGAAAGATACGCATCAGGCTTTTCCCCAAGATCACCATGACAATCCTGCCGCCGCAAAATTTCGAAGTCTCAAAAGAGCTCTCCGGACGCGCCAGACGCCAGGCAGTGGGTGCCAAGCTCTATGACGTCATGAGCGACATGATTTTTGAAACATGCAACCGGAGGCAGACACTCTTCGAGGCTGTCCTGGATGCACAGGCCATTCATGGCCGCGACCATCCGATTGTGGAAGATATCGAGCGTAAACCCATCAAGTATGGCCGGTTTGTCCTGGGTTCGATGACCCTCGGCCGCAAGCTCCGCACATTCACCAGGAAGGGCGAATTCGTTGGGTTCCTGCTGCCGAATTCCGTTGGCGCTATCGTGACCTTCTTTGCGCTGCAGGCCTATGGCCGCGTTCCGGCGATGCTCAACTTCTCAACGGGTCTGAAGAATATGCGGGCCGCGCTGGAAACCGCAGACGTAGAGACCGTTCTTACCTCACGCCGGTTTGTCGAGATGGCCAACCTTCAGGATACAGTTGAGGCTTTGAGCAAAGATGTGAAAATTGTCTATCTGGATGATCTGAAGGAGCAGATCACATTTTTCGACAAGCTGTCTGCTCTCGCCCTCAAGCCTTTCAGCCGCTGGATCCACAAACGGGTCGGCTCCAAATACGATGACCCGGCCGTGGTCATGTTCACTTCAGGTTCGGAAGGTACGCCCAAAGGCGTCGTCCTCAGCCATGAAAACCTGCTGGCCAACCGTTACCAGCTCGGTGCACGGATTGATTTCAACCCCACCGATACCGTCTTCAATGCGCTGCCGATTTTCCATTCCTTCGGATTGACCGGCGGAACCCTGTTGCCGATCCTGTCGGGGGTCAAAACCTTCCTCTATCCGTCTCCGTTGCACTACCGGATCGTGCCCGCGCTTGTATACGACACCAATGCAACGATCATGTTCGGAACCGATACGTTCCTCACCGGTTATGCCCGTGTCGCGCATCCATATGATTTCTACAGTGTGCGTTACGTCTTCGCCGGCGCTGAGCGCGTCAAGGAAGAGACAAGACGCATCTGGGCGGACAAGTTCGGTCTGCGCATCTTTGAAGGCTATGGCGCGACCGAAACCGCGCCGGCAATTACCGTCAACACGCCGCTTTACTATGCAGCCGGAACCGTTGGCCGCTTCATGCCAGGCCTTTCCTACGAACTGGAACCGGTGCCCGGCATCGACAAGGGCGGCAAACTGATCGTTACGGGTCCGAACGTGATGCTTGGATATCTGCATCACAAGAGCCCGGGCGTCATAGAACGCGTTGACGGCAGTCGCTATGACACCGGTGACATTGTCAGTGTGGACGATCAGGGATTTGTCACCATTCAGGGACGAGTAAAACGGTTTGCAAAAGTTGCCGGTGAAATGGTCTCACTGACCGCGGTTGAAAATTATGCCTGCACCGTGTGGCCCGACAATATGCATGCGGTCACGAGCGTTCCATGTCCCCGCAAGGGCGAAGAGCTCATCCTGATCACTGACAAGCATGACGCGCAACGCAAGGATCTTCTGGCTTATGCCAAGACGCAGGGAATCGCCGAACTGATGATCCCGAAAAACATCAAATCGGTCGATGCCATACCGCTGCTCGGAACGGGCAAGGTCGACTACCCCGGCGTGCAGGCCATGGCGGCAGACGGCAAGGCTGGCTGACATCATCTGTTGACCCTGGGGCTCGCCACACTCGGCGAGCTGCAGGCAACAGGCTGTGCAAGGAATCAGAGCTTGGCGGCGGCTTTCTGAACGTCAGCCAGACGCTGTTCCTGACGGGCCTGTGCTGCATCGCGGGCAGCCGTTTCGATCTGCTTGCCCGCCGTTTCAGGTTCGCCGGCATCAAATGGCGGTTGTGGTGCGTATTCAATGCCCAGTTGAATGGCCTTTGCCTGTTCTTCCCCCAATATCTTGGCTGCAACTGCCAGACCAAAATCAATGCCTGCGGTAACGCCGCCACCGGAAATGAACTTGCCGTCAATCACGACGCGGGAGCTGTCGGGAATGGCGCCAAACTCCTTCAACATGTCCCGCGACATCCAGTGGCACGCCGAACGTTTGCCCTTGAGGAGCCCGGCGGCCCCCAGAACAAGCGATCCGGTGCAAACCGATGTAACGTATTGCGCGCTCTCCGCCTGTTTCCGGATGAAGTCGAGGGTTTCCTCATCGTTCAGGAGTGGATTCATTCCGGCCCCGCCGGGAACGCAGATCAGGTCCAGGGCAGGGCAGGTTTCATAGGTGACATCGGGCAATATTCGCATGCCCCCACCCGCCGTGATCGGATCGAGCGTCTTCCAGACCATCAGCACTTCCGTGTCGGGCATTTTGGTGAACACTTCATGCGGCCCGGTCATATCGAGCTGCATGATGTCGGGGAATATCAACAGGCCGATGCGGAAAGTCATGATCCAGATCCTTTTTTTCTTGTGAGGCACAAGCGTACCGGCTGTCAGCCGACATTGCGAGATCAATTGCCGATCCAAAACAGGACGTTTCACAGTGATATCGTTCGGCGTGGTGGTCAGTGTCCGGTGAGCACAAGCGTCTTGATGGGCAGAAGCAATGCCTGGATGCGGATGATGATGGCGTGGACGAGCCCGACCGTGTCTATGGCGTGAAGCATGAGCCACCTGCCAAAGCCAATATCCTTGTCCTCAAGGCGATCATGATTGTTGGTATAGGCGTTGACGATGCACTGGCTGCCGGCTGGAACATCATCAAAATCACCCGAGTAGATCGGTTCAAGAAATGCGGTGATCGT